>Ga0308161_1000942_pt1 | contig 39029 bp, 31 predicted proteins | sample PhyFR2_FD_201034 | JGI IMG/M metagenome (GOLD analysis project Ga0308161, IMG submission 201034) | Phyllosphere microbial communities from UC Gill Tract Community Farm, Albany, California, United States - DLSLF.R2 | ecosystem: Host-associated > Plants > Phyllosphere > Unclassified | place: USA...
TCTCAAATTATGACGCGGATGAATGATAATAAAACATACCCGAGGAAATTAAAGTGAAAAGGTTTTATACCGCTCTACCTACTGAGCTATTCCGCCATGAACGGCGGAAGCCGGACTCGAACCGGCGACCTGTCGATTAACAGTCGAAGTAACCCTTTCAGGCGCCTCGGGTATGGGGATTACCGTGACAACCAGACAATCGGTATTTGCAATGTTTGACCGATGGATGTTGGCTGTTGTGTTCCCTTTGATGTACTTATCTTCTCATTTTCATACATGAACGAACAGGGCAAAAGTATGGCGACTTTGAAGAATCGAGCAATAGTTAGATCATTTTCTTCACAAAGACAGTTTGTAAAAAGAAATCGTTTTGATACAATAAGAAAACATTTTGCGAGGAATTACGTCTGAGATAGAGACGATCCAGATGGATTGTAGATTGATGGAGGTAGACTATACCATGGCCAAAGAAAGCTTTGATAAAGAAATCCAGTTCCTGCGTCTATTGGCGCTGACCGGGGGCAATTATGATCGGCAGCAGTTTGCCGGTAGACTCGGTATATCTGTACATACATTTGATAAAACCATTCGCCGATTGAAAGAAGTCAACGGCGATGCCGACTTTGCAGATCTGTTCCGGTATAACTATGCAGATTCGGCAGAACCAGTGCTGCTGTTCCTGTACCGGGCCAAATCGATGAAAGAATCCGAGAGTCGACGGCTGCCGATCATCCTGACTGCGCTTAAGCAAGAGTCGATGACCGCTGCAGCATTGCTCGATATATGCGATGAGCAGCTAATGGACAGTCATGCTGCTCCACCGGATGAGAAGACGATCCGTTCCGACCTGCGTTATCTGGAAGAAATCGGCGTGATTTGCCGGGAGCCTGGCGGTCGTCCTTACCGTTACCGGCTGAATAATGATCTGACCGAATGCCTGACGAGAGAGGAACTGATCGAACTGTATGAATTTGTGGATATTATGGCAAATACACAGATTCCATCTGTTCAAGGCTATCTGCTGCGCGACAATCTCAAAAAAGCGCTCAAAGCAGCAGCGTCTGAATCTTCTGATGACAGCTGGCAGGAAGAATGGCTGGAGCCGTTCAGCTACCGTTATCATTATGATGCACGTATTCTCGATGAAGCCCATCTGTATACCCTGCTGCGTCTGATCCGTGAGTACCGTTTTATTTCTTTTCAATATTACTCTCCTAGCCGCAAGCGCAGTTATACAGCGCAGAATACCAATCCGCTGTTTACCCAGGATAGTGAGCCCCGTCGGCAGCACATGCTGCCGCTGCGTGTAGTGTACGATCATCAGTATGGCAGGTGGTATCTGCTTGGTACTACACCGGGCGGGCGGATCGTCAAATACCGTATGGATGGTATCGTCGACATTACGGCTGAAGAAGAAGCCGATACGCTGCTATGTGAACAGCATACCGCCAAGCTGGATGAACATACCCGCTATAGCTGGCTTGTAGATACAGGCAGAACATTCACAGTACGGGCACGCTTTTTCAAGCCAGCGCCGCCCCAAAATGACTTTATCCAGGAACGTGTACGTATGCAGGGGCAATGGGGAGAGATTATAGAAGAAGATTCACGCAGCTTTATTTATGAGATCAAGGTTAATGGGTATACTGAGATCCGTCCCTGGCTGCGAAGCTTCGGTTCGAGCTGCGAAGTGCTGGAACCTGCTGCTCTGCGGAACTCCCTGATCGAGGAATGGAAGGAATTGATGAGCGATTATGAATCTATTTGAGAAGATATTCAGCTACCAGCTGGCGTCACGTCTGGAAGAAACAGCTACCTATACGCTGACATCTCAAGAAAGAGCATGGTTGAAAATGATGCTGGAGCAGCCTGCCGCGCTCCATGCACTTGATCCACAGACTTTACATAAAATTGGAGATTGCCTGCTCGAAGAAGAGATCCCCCAGCTGCAGCAAGCCTTAATAGAAAAGGCGGGTTCCGCAGATGGCCAGACCTATTCTCCTCTGCTGCGTCCACTGCGCCTTATTATGCGCCGCCGTCAGGCTATGGAGATCCAGCGACTGAACAAGCATGGACAGCTGATTCCTACCCAATACGGGGTGCCATGGAAGCTGGAATTCTCGATGGCACGACGCGAATGGTATCTGCTCTGGTATAATCTGCGTACCCGAGCAGCGATGACAACAAGGCTAATTCATATTCAGTCTGTAGCCGAAATGGGGCTGCCGGAAGATCAGTATGAACCGATTTGCCAGCGTATGCAGGAGATTTGCAGTGTAGAGCGTCAGGAAGCAGTTATCCAGCTGCTACCCATGTACAATATGGAATTGACACGTATTTTGCATGCCTTTTCCTGCTTTGACAAACGGGTAGAGTTTGTAGCGGAAGAACAGACGTATTACATTCATCTGAACTTTGCCGGTAATGAAAGTGAGTATGTGCTGAATCGTCTTCGCTTTCTCGGCAAACGTGTTCGTGTGATCCAGGGCGATCATCTAAAACGGCGCATGCATGAAACCGCGACGCGGGCGTTGGCGCGCTATAAACAGAATGCCGATAAGTAACCATTGTTGGAATACCCAAGTATCTGCCTATACGTAAATATAAAAATGCACCCCTGATGTCGATTAGTGTACCTATCAAGGTTTTCTAATCTCCATTAGAGGGTGCATTTTATGCATTTCTTATGTTTTCACAGCATTCAGGGTATAAGTAATTTCATTCGCTTCAACCAGTTAGCGTATCGATGCTTTATTATTCGGTCAGAGAAGCGCTCGCCATCTGGATATAAGCTGATAGACGGAAATAGTCTGAAATGATGGTCCGATCTTCACTACCCAGCAATGCAGCCTGTCCGGTATCCGCCAGTTGGTTAAGCAGACGGCAGAGTTCATCCATATGTAGCTGTGCTGCTCGTTCTGCATAAGCACGAAGCTGATTCAGATCACCGGGAGACAGCTGGTTCAGACCGCGCAGCATCATTCCATTCAGCCAATCCTGAACCGTATCGGTTATCTGCCGGATTTCCTGCATGAAGCCACATCCTTTTCATTTGTTCTGTTATTCATCCAGCTTCAGATGTCGTATGGATGTGCCCTTGAGGAAACTGATCGGATACAGATACTGTCCATCGGCACGCACGAGCACTGTCATATCTCTGGACATCTGATCGGGATTCGTCTTTTCCAGCTTGCGAATCGTCTGCTGCCATTCCTGATGATATGGAACGACCAGCGTCACCTGATGACCCGATTGCAACGTAGCATGGATCAGCAGTTGCTGCGAAGAAGGATCAAATACCGTATGTTGAACCGACGTTAGCGTCAGTAACAGTATACGAGGTTTCTTTTCTCCAAATAAAACCACCTCGGTCTGCTTGTGGATAAATTCCGGATCTTCCACTCGATAATGGCCAAAATCTATCTGTTCAACCGGCACTCGCTCAACCATATCAATCTTGGTGCTCTCAGCTGCAGATATACGCCGATCCCGATTGATTCGGATATGACGAAAATTCCACTGGCCTGCAGCCAGCTGCTTCATGGACAGACTTGCTCGCCATGGAGAACGCCCGGTATATTGAGCATCATACCGAAATGTATTGCCTTCGTAATAGACAGGCCTGGCATCTGTGTACGTATACATTTCCCCGTCTTCAGGACAGTACAGATAATAAGTGATTCCTCTATAACCCGACCGGGTCTCCCATGGCTCGGCACCCAGTGCGTACAATTGCAGCTGTACACGTTCGTAATAACGACTACGGAAGCTGCCAACCAGCTGGGCACGCTGACTGGCAGTTAGCTCCTGTTCCCAGACTTCCAGCATTAGATACGTTTCGGTTAATCTGTTCATCAATGCATTCATATCAAAACGGATATGACGCGCAAAGAAAAGCTCCAGTTCTCCCCGGATACTGCGCAGTGTACGTTCCAGATTCGGAAATTCTTCGTTTCGTGCGGTAATAGCGAGTGTCTCCAGACGCGCAATCACGGTTTGCGGCAATCTTGCCAGTCCCGTATTACTGATATCTGTCAGCAGCTTAAGGCATTCTGTCATGACACTGGAAGAAGTCGGTACGCTATAACTCGATTCTTCCAGCAACTGCTGTTCTTCCAGACCCTTCAGCGCACGATAACGCAGAATAGCTTCCAGCTTATATAGAGCTATACGGCTGGCATTATCGCGTACATTACAGAGTGCTTTGCTCAGATCCGGCTCACGGGTAAAGGAAACCTCGATCTGCTGGGATTCCATGCTTACGGTTAGCAGCGTATCTGTAGTAACATGAATCGTTTCCTTGATACTGAGTCTGAAATCCATCTCGGCAAGCTGTACAGTTGTATAAGACCGAAGCAGCTCACCCAAAGGAATCTCCATCATCCATTTAAACTCTGCTTCCGATTGACCCGATTCTTTGGAAAAGTCTGGAGAGTGCTGCTCTTGTTCACGACCTTCTGTCTGCTCTTCTTCTTGCATGACCGGCGTCGAATGACGCTGCGCGTATAGAATACCCAACAGAATATGACGACAGATTTTATCGGAAGGACAGCTGCATGCAGACTGATCCAATGTATCAACCAGCGTACATACCGTTCCATCACTCAGGATACATTGTACCTGTTCCTGCCCGGTCCATGTATATTCAGCGGTGATGCCTTTCTCCATATCTTTGAGCGCGCGATTATACAAGCCTTTATTGGCATATCGAATTAGATAATCTTCGGTACATTCATGGATAAACTGACGGAATCGTACGGGAAATGGCTGCATGCCTATCCTCCTTTCTCCTATTTGCCGATCTTTCTGGCAGATGATACAGGTTATTCATGGATAACTATGCCGATTCAGTCCACTTGTCCGGCAGCGCGTAAAATATCGTATACCGTCTCACTGAACACCCGGCTCGGGATTTTGCCCAATTGTCTGGCCTGGGTCGGATCGTAATAATGATAGCGGCTTCGACCGTTTTGCTTATAGAAACTGAGTGCCTCCAGCGTAATATCTTCCATACCTTCATAATAGGTAATGCTGGTACCACTAAAATGCAGCTGGGCTACCAGATCATCATAATCCTTGTACAGATCATAGTACGCGCCTCCATCTTCGGCCATCCCTTTATACCAGCCGTACTTTTCCAGTGCTTTCGGGAAAGCGGTCGGAGAGAATTCATCTTCCGGTAATCCTGCCCACTCTTTGAGCTGCTGTTGTTCTTCTTCCACGATATAGATTTGGCGCTCCAACTGGGTAAATGGCTGGCTGATCTCATAATCTTCCAGTTGGCTTTTCCAGTCTGTAATCTGCTGTGTTGTCATTTCCAGTGGATGAACCAGACCAATCATGGCACCCTGCTGCAGTTCGTACTCTTCTTCATCTACTGTATTAAATGTACCGTCGTCCATATAGCGGAATGTCTCGGTTAGCTGTCCATTTTCATAGATGCCCCAGATCAACCCGGCAGCAAATTGGCGCATAATGATATTATTCACAAATAGATCCGACCATTCACCCTGCGTCCACAGACGACGTTTGGAGAGAGATTCTTCCAGACGCTGCGCTTGCAGAGTGACCATGGTTTTGAGGTCTTTTTTGAGCTGGGTGAATCGTGCTTTGGACTGCTTGGCTTGCTCAGGATCATCTTTTTGGGCAGGTGCAGGCAGGCTTTTGACCATTTTGCCATTTTCTTCGTTGATTACGGTCAGCTGCAGATCACTGTTTACCTTGACTGTAAAGGAACGCTCGCCGTAACTAAGCTTCTGCTGACCATTTTCATCAAAACCAAGCGTAGTGATCAGTCGGTCAGCCAGCTGTTCCGCTGTCAGATTCATATTCTCTGCGGCCAGCTGCAGCGCCTCGGTAGCTGCATTCTTCACCTGACGATTCTTGATCGTACGGGACAGACGATCAATCAACATCAGTGCGGATACATCATTTATATAGGCCATAACTTTGACAGCTTCGGCTGCTATTGCGCCCCGGCTACTTTCGGTCCACTCTTTGACCTGATGACTGAGCAGATCACTCAGACGGCGATCCCCATATAGGGAAGCCAGATACAATATCCATTTTTCTTTGGCTGCTGCTCCATGCTGAATCCATACCTGTACCAGTTCCAGCGCAAAATCGGCCAGCGATGCAGCCGTCGCGTACTGCTTGATTTCCTGGAGTTGTTCATTCGGTGCTGCCGTATAATCCAGAGACTGAAGCAGCATATAACGCTTGATTTCATCATTAAGCGGATGTCCATCCCTATGCTGCAGCTGTGGCAAGCGCTCGATTGGCAGCCAGTCCAGACGGCTGCGCTTTTTGGCATCACCTGTGGCAGCCAGTGCAGTATGCGCCTGTTCGGGAGTCTGTCCAAGTGTATCCATAAATACTTGAATCAGCGTACGGAAAGTATCCGACTTCTCCCGCTCCAACAATTCGGTATAAGCTTGCTTGGCATGGTCGCTGCTGCGCAGTGCATCCAGTACCATCTCTTTGATACCTACTTTTTTCTCTTTCCGGTAAATATTCATATACAACTCATAATCAGCCGAACGGGAGAATTCTGCACGTGATAAGGCATTGATCCGTTTGGACGAGTCCGCCAGACCGAGCCGGATCGCTTCGGACAATTGATCCGGACTTAGCTGCTCACGTTCTGCGAATACAGTCTCCAGTACAGCCGCTCTGCCGTCGGTAGGCAGCTCGTTGTAATATAGGAGACTCTCTGGTATATGGCTTCGTACAAGCTCGGTATAGATTTCATCCGGAATAGAAATATAATAATAATTGCTGTATCCATTTAGCATCAGCATGTTTTTCAGCATATTCTGGGTATCTATCTGTGAATCCTTCTCATATACTTCCAGCACTCGCTGTCCATCAAAGAACGGAGAACGATACAGCAAGGATAACGAACTCAGCATCCACTCCGCTCGACAGGCAATAATGATAAACCTGCGGAATAGATCGGATTCTACCGGCAGCAAAGTGACTGCTGTTATTAGTACGCGATCCTTGGGATTATGGCCTGTTCCGTTCCAGATGGAGCTTACCTGTTGATCATTGATCATGCTCTCCAGTCCAAATTCCCCTGCCAGATAACGCCCGAGCTTGCGTCCTGCGGTGTAACTGTAGACTTTATCCGCCAGCACATCCAGAACCAGCTGTTCCAGATAGCTATGTTCCAAATCAATCATATTCTGCTCTGTCAGAATTTTGTACATGATCGCTTTGACTACGGGTTGTCTGGCGATCTCCATCGCACGGCGTGTACGATCCGGCTCAGCAACAATATCGGTTCGGATAGTATTCCATGCCGGCATATAGCTGTTCAATTCGCGCTGTACTGTCATAATCAGATCGTATGGTTCTTCCAGTGGCACGATCCCTTCAAACATCTGCATATCGGTAGAACGTCTCTCCAGTGAGGTCAGATAATAGCCTACTTCGATCGGCAGAACGGTATATAGATGCCGAACCGCTTCCAGCAGCACTCTGCCTTGGGTACCTGGATCGTTCAACAGCTGGGTTTTGCCTCCACGGCTGTTCAATACGTAGAAAAAGGCTGCATGTACCTGGATTATTCCCTGATAAAACTGTTCGCGGCTGAGATTGTTCTCTTCAGGTATAACAAGACCATCAAAAGCATTTTTGCGAAGCTCCATCTGCTGATTTTCCAAAAAGGAAGGTTCCAGATCCAGAGCGGACAGATAATCATTCATTGGCATTTTGCCGAGTGCCATAGGCTCTACAATCCGCTTTAATTCCAGTCTGAGCTGTTCTTCATTGTCTGTCAGCACCGCCTGCAGTAGTGGTGGAAGCTCATCAGCCATCGTATTTACAAATTCGGGTTCCAATTCGCTGTACAGCTTCATCAGTTCCAACAGCTCGACAATTGTATCCAGCCTGCCAATCATGTTCTCTCCTTTGGAAGGGGACTTTCTGTTCAGAGCTGCCTGCTTCATTTGCCGCTGGATCACTCCTTCGATGATATCGCTGCCCACATATTTATGCAGCATACGGAGCGCTTCCAGCCCTTGCTTCCTTCTATGTACTGCATCGCTGCCTTTGGCGCTCAGGCTGGTCGGATGGATATATTCTTCCATACACAGACTGAACGGGTCCATATAGTAGCGCTGCTGCCATTGACTGCTTGTAAGAATCACTACGGCTGCCGCTCGATAAAAAGAATCTCCCCGTTCTTTTTTGCCCATTTTCTCCAGCAATTCCATTGTACGATATCCATAGCTGTTGGAATTTTGCAGCATATCCGGCAGCTCGTCGGTCTGTCCGCTGATATACTCAAGAATAGACTGTTTGCGGTCTACAGCAAGAGAATATTCCTTCGAGCAAGCCTCTGCGAACCTGGCCAGCAATGGATCTGTTGATTCATGGATTAACATGGTAATTCCTCCTTTGATCATGTATCGGTATGTGTATGAATAGAAATGAAATCAGGTAATCATTTTCCCGATCCAATCGGCGAGTTGATTCGGTGTAATCGCTGCTACATGGGCGCCCATATCGGCAAGCCTCCGCGCCGCACGCTGATCGTAGACAGCACTTCCTTCAAAATCAAGCGCCGTCAGCACCAGCATCCGGCAGCCTGCATCGATAATATCACGACTTGCCCGGTACATCGGCTCTGCTCCATAGCCTTCTTCCAGATCACTCACGAGAATAAAGATGGTCCGCGATGGATTCTCAATGAGACTCTCCCCATAACGCAGAGCTTTGGCAATATGCGTACCGCCGCCCAGCTGAACACTCATCAGCAGATCGACCGGGTCTTCCAGTCGATCGGTCAGATCCACTACCTCGGTATCAAAAATAAACAGATGCGTCTTGAGCGCATTCAGACGATAAAAAATACTCGCCATTACCGAGCTGTAGATGACTGAATTCATCATACTACCACTCTCGTCGACAGCAATAATAATATTCCAGCGGTTATGAGACTGAATATTACCATCAAAATATAGGCGGTCCACTACAAAGCGTTTGTTGCGCTTATCATAGTTTTTGAGGTTTCTGGCAATCGTTTTTTTGAAATTCAGATTCCGCAGGGAGCGGGAACGACTGCTGGTGTAGCGGCTGCGTCTGCCCATAATGCTGGCTTTTGCATCATTTTCCAGCTGTCGTCGCAGGTCTTCTACGACCTGCCGGACAATCTCTTTGGCACTCTGCAGCACTTCGCCTTTCATTTTGCCTTTGAACTGCATAATATTTCGCAGCAGATTCATATTGGGCTCCATGGATTCCAGTACTTTTTTATCGCGCAGCAGTTCATTGAGTCCGTAACGGTCCAGCGCCTGCTTTTCCAGAATCTCGACTGTTTCCTGAGGGAACAGCTTGCGTACCTGACTTAGCCAGCGGGGAACCGTCAACTGTGAGGCCCCTCTGCCTCCACCCCGTTCCCGGTATCCCTGATCCGCACCATACTCCCGATCATACAGATAGCCCAGTACTTCATCCATTTCCTTATATTCAAATTGCGCCGGGTTATAACATCCGCTCTCATTCAGTGATGATTCAGCAGATGGCCCAAGCAGCAGACGCCATCGATTCAGCACTTGCCGATCTTCAAGCGTCTCATCAGGCTGCTTGTTCAAATCAGTCTCCATCGGCTTAGCTCCTCTCGAATAGCATGATCCAATGCTGCAGACTGCTGCAATACTTTTTCGTCTACTGCAGGTTCGGATAACGATCCGGCTACTGCTTCGAACAGACTGCCAACGCGTTCTGCAATCCGGTCGATCTCCGTCGGTGTGAAAAAGGTAAACGCCAGCCTCAGCTCCGGAATCATCCGCAGGAAGTCTTCATGTGACAGCCGGGAAAGTAGTGTATTCAGATCGCCAATCAGCGTACTGTCATACAGGAGCACATCTCTCGCAGCAGCGAATATCCCCTGCAAATAAGCTGCTGTATGCATCATCTGCTCCGGTGTCCCCTGCATATATGCCCGGGCACGCAGGGTAATCTCGGCAGGATCTCGCCCGTCGATCCGTGACAGAATTGCTATGCATACTCCTTCCAGTCCTGGCGGCAACTCAGGCACGGATAGCAGCTCGGACAAGCGATCCACGAGCGGCTCTGCAGCGAATGCTCCTCGTCCGGATTCGGCGAGCATATACAGCTGTTTGAGTGCTTGTATAACCTTCGGTTGTTCGTCCTGATGCACATGCTGCAGCCCTGTGATTTTGGCCAGGGTATTGTGATACGCTTCCTGCAGCAATTCGAGCAGTACTTTATCCCGATACAATCCCAGCAGTCTTCGATGTTCATAAATTCGTTCCAGAATCTCCACTGTACGTGATAGTGACAGGAAACTTCCATCCTGTCGCAGCGTCCGGCCTACCTGTTCGAATAACCGGTCGGCACTGTCTTCCAGTCCCATGAGCAGCACTCGTAGCAGCCAATTCGCTGCTTCTTCACTATGATGTGCCGGTAGCTGCTTGATTCGTTCTTCTGCCCGCTGGGCTGCCGCTTCGCGAATCGTCCCACCATGAATAGAATTCTCAATCAGACGTGCTTCGGTATAGGACGAGTATGTATAGCTCCACGTCTCCCGCATCAGATTCACATCCCGATAAGTAACCCAGTCCGGTCCAGATTCAAGTGTGCCAAATTCGGTTCCCAGAAATACCATGCAATGCAGCAATCGACTGGTCTGACGATGCAGCGGTTTGGAATATAGATCCAGCACTTTTTTGTGCCTTCCGGTAGTACCGATCTGCAATTTACATTCGTTGGCAAGCCGCCTGAAATCTTCTACAATCGGTACGGTAAATGTATTCGGAGCCACCGTTCCGATTCGGTTACCTGTCAGTAGACGGGATAGTTCCTGCAGCGGCTGGTCCGAAGCCAGAGTATGCTCGCCTTTGACAAAGGAAGAGACCACACTGTCCAGTAGCTCATAGACACCGCTCTCCGGTTTGCTGCGCAGAACGGCGAGTCCCTGCATCATGCCATAGGCCTCAATCGCATCACTGGTGGAGACTTCCTCCTGCTGTTTGCGCAGTACGCGCATTAGACGGGAGAGCATTTGGATAGCAGTCTGCTCATAAGCGGCGGCTTTATTTTTCTTTTGCAGCAGTGTCCAGATCTCTGCATAATAGCCCACATAGGGCATCCCGCTTGCATAGCCATTCAGTCGGTCAGCCTCTTCAAATGTATACACCATCGGATAGATTTGCTCCCGGTAATCAGCCGATTGAACCCTACGCGGCAATTTAGCAATCTGGCTGCTCGCCGGTTGGTCCAGCAGTCCATACGTATGGAATCCACCCGTTATAACCAATATGCGCTCGTACTGTTCTTTCGCTTCATCAATTCGCTCTCTCATATGCTGTTCACGAGCAAGGGTACCTTCTCGTTCAAGCTCTTCCTGTGAATAGCAAAAGCGTGACAGAGAACAGTATACAAATACACCGCGCATGAAGTCCTCGGTACTCTTCCGCGTCGCTCCCAGTTCGAACATTTTTTCCCACAACTCATCAAAGCTGCGACAGTTCAGTCTGCGGCAAAGTCGGTTGATAAAAGAAGATCCGGTGAGCAGCTTCTCATCCTGATAGGATACCCGATCCTTTTCCATGAGCTCTTCTGTCGCCGGTTCAATGACCTGTTCCTTTGGCTGTGGGCGATAATTCAGATCAATAAACTGTGCCGGAATGCCCAATTGGGCAGCCTTTCGGATAGCTGCATATTCGGGTGAGTAATCCAGCAGAGGGAAATAGAAAGCAGCCTTTTCTTCGTTAGTCTCATATGTATAGTACAGGCTGACCGGTGCTTCGGTACGCTCATCTGCCAGGATCGGGATGAGCGGATTCCCGCTGATTGGTCCTTCAATCAAGAGAACCTGCGGATCGTAGTCATGGATCACCTGGAGCAAATGATACGAACAGGCCGGACTGTGATGACGGATTGGAAAATGTACAACCTGTTCCTGCTTGTTATATACCTGCTGCCTAAAAAGCTGCTGCAGCTCCGCCTGCTCTCCTGCTTCCTGAGCTATCAGCCGATCCATTTCTTTTCCTCATAATAGGCAGCCCACAGTTGGTTTTCTCGGGCGCGTTCTTTGATTACACGGGAAAAATAGGTTTTGAGCGCAGCCAGATCTTTTTCATTTTCCTTGGCGACAGTACCGAGCATATTCTGTACGAGGCGGTCCAGCGTTACATTTTTGTCTTCATAATAGTAGGAAGTCATGGCGCTCTGCACATAGACAGACACTGCTTCGGCTGTACTCATAACAGCCTGTGGCACATCGATTTTGTAGCCTTCCCGCGTCAGACCGGTGCGCAGTTCCATAAAGGTCGTTGCCAGCAGTTCCACAATCTCCAGATCAATTGGCATATCAATGCCGCTGTGAACCAGCAGATTGCGGGCCTGATCCTCGATAATACGTGCTTCCAATTTGACATTGCTGATCGGACGGATCGTCTCGAAGTTGAAACGGCGCTTGAGGGCACTGCTCATCTCATTGACCCCTTTGTCCCGAATATTGGCGGTCCCGATAATATTGAAGCCTGGCTTGGCAAACAACACGCCTCCATCCAGCTCGGGGATATTCATAACTTTATCACTCATGATACTGATCAGACTGTCCTGGGCTTCGGATGGACAGCGTGTAATCTCCTCAAACCTGGTGATAATGCCCTTTTTCATACCATGATACAGTGGTGAAGGCACCAGAGCTTGTTCGGATGGTCCTTTGTCCAGCAGCATGGCATAATTCCAGGAATATTTGATCATATCTTCTGTTGTACCTGCTGTTCCCTGAATGGTATTGGTACTCGTCCCTGAAATGGCAGCAGACAACAGCTCGCTCAGCATAGTCTTCGCTGTACCCGGTTCTCCAACCAGCATCAATCCACGGTTGCCGGCAAGTGTAACAATAGCACGTTCGATCAGAATATCATTGCCATAGAATTTGCGGGTTATAGGCACTTCCTCTCCATCCAGCTTGGCAGGCTGTTCACGTCCAATAATAAAATCACGTATGTATACAGGCGACAACAGCCAATGAGGAGGACGTTTGTTTTTATCTTCCTGCTGCAGAGCCTGCAATTCCCGGGCATACAGTACTTCCGCAGGTGGTTTCATCATTTCCATTGTTATGTATTCCCCTCTCGATACAGGATCATATGTTCTCATATTATCATAATTATAACGTCTATAGCGAATGACACCTACAAAATAGTCAGAACGTCCTGTTCGTACGAAGACAGATAACTTACCGCCAAAGATCTGCGTCGTATAGCTATGAATCAGTAATATTACCAGATGATTCATAATTCATTTTACGCGGAATCCAGCCGAACTGCCAATCTCATCTATACATAAAGGCTCCTTTTATCCGGAGATAAAGGAGCCTTTGTCCAAAACTACTTTTAATGATGGAACATCCCGCAATTTTTATACATATTTATTCGATACTCCTGTTGATCTATCCTTCAGCAGCCATACATACGCTTCTCCAGGCCAGGTACATACATTAGCAGAAATGCCGAACGTCCGATTCCGAACAGTATAAAGCAAGCCCACAGCCCGTGATTACCATACATCGGTATCAATACCAGACAGCTGATTATAAACAGTACAACCGAGAGCAGCATCGAATTGCGAACCGGCGCAGTCATCGTCGTTCCCGTAAACACCCCATAAAATACAAGTCCAAAACCCGTTGTCAGCGGGAATAACAGCAGCCAGGCATTATACTGCAGCGCAATATCAACTACAGCTCTATTGTCTGTAAACAGGGCGACAAATTGTTCACGTCCTGCCAAATAGATAAGTGTGAGTAATAAAGCCGTGACCGTTGTCCATATCCAGGACAGCGTCAGACTCCGCCGTAATAACGGTCCGCTACGGGCTCCTCTGGCCTGCCCGGCATAAATCGAACTTGCATTAGCCAGCCCATCAAAGAAATACGCCATCATATAATGGATTTGCAGCAAAATCGAATTGGCTGCCAGCACCTCCGGACCAAATGATGTGCTGCGGGCTGTGAAAATATTAAACATGGTAAGCAGGCATATAGTTCGCACAAGCAAATCGCTGTTAGCCCGAAACATCGGTTTAAGCTGACTCCAGGCCAACATTCCTTTGAGACGAATTGAACGACGATCCATATAAGGAGAACGCCAGACAAAATACACTCCTGCTGCCAGCGCCAGTGCTTCAGCGAACAGAGTGGCTGCTGCTACACCAGCTACGCCCCAGCCGAGTCCCTGGGTAAACCAGATCGCCAGCAGCATATTCACCACATTCATGGAGATCTGCGTGATCAGTGTCTGACGAATATGCGACATGCCCATCAGCCAGCCGATCAATACATAGTTGAGCAGAGTAAGCGGAGCTCCCCAGATACGGATATGAAAATAAACACCTGCCCAATGAGCAATGTCCGGGCCCGGCTGCATGAGCAGCAGTGATGCCTGCAAAATGGGAATTTGCAGTGCGACAAAGATCAACCCGATGACCAGAGCGATCATCAGCGGCCGTATCAGAGCTGCTACACCCTCCTGCCGATCATCGCTTCCTCTCGCCTGAGCAGCAAAACCCGATGTACTCACCCGCAAAAATCCAAACAGCCAGTATATGGTATTAAAAATCAATGTACCAATTGCTGTTCCTCCCAGATATGCCGGATCAAATAAATGCCCAACTACTGCAGTATCTACCAGTCCCAGAAGAGGTGTTGTAATCGTCGATACAATCAATGGCAGACTGAGTAGTAAATATTCCTTGTGCGATGGACTCTTATGTATAGTTGTTGATAAATGACTCATTCCCTGTAACCTCCAACCGCGTAACTGTACCTTTATACTTGCAATGCCTGCTTATTATAAGAGAGAGTTATTAATTTGTAAATATTACGATTAATATCTCTCTTTTTTGATTATGACAAAGAAGCCTCCCGTAAATAGAAGGCTCCTTCGAAAAAATATATATTATTTCTTTTAGAAGGAATAAAATACGGTCTGGTTCCGTCCGTTTTCCTTGGCTTGGTAAAGCGCTGTGTCTGCATACTTGAACAGCTGCTGCGCTTCTGCTTCCCCATCCTGGGAAAGGGTAACACCAAGTGAAATGGTGATTTTTGGTCCCATAGGTGTAGGGAAAATAGCAGTCGTCTGACGAATCCGTTCTGCGATCTCCATCACTTCCTGCTCGCTCACTTCATACAACAGAATTACAAATTCCTCCCCACCATAGCGGAAGCAAAGGTCCTCCATTCGTACCTGGCTGCGTAGTACGCCGGCCAGCATCTTGAGTACCTCATCTCCTACCGGGTGACCATACGTATCATTAACCGACTTGAAATGATCGATATCCAGAATAATAACTGCAAATGAATACTGATTATACACCCAATTATCGGTGATGGACTGCAGTGCACGACGATTCAAAAGTCCGGTAAGCGGATCCTGATTGGCTTCACTTTGCAGACGTCTTTCCTTTTCACGTGTTTCTTCTTCCAGCATCATAATCGCATGATGCAGCTGCCTAGCTTCATAGTTCCACCGATTCAACTTCGGACGATTTTTGCCGCGATGTCCAGCAGCCAGATTCTGTGCATAGGCAGCGAGCAAATACAGCGGTTTGCCCAGCCAGCGGGAGAGCCAGAATATAAACAGCATAAACAGAATAATAACAGGAACCAGATAGATCAGAGTAGAACGAACAAGATTGCTGGAATAGACATTGGTATTCTCAATCGGTGTCTGAAAAACAATCCCCCATCCTACATTGGATATTACTGAATATCCTGCCAGATACGTACGGTTCTTGGAGTTTACAACAATCTGCTTTCCGCTCTTGCCCTGCATTAGTGCCTGTACGACTTTATTTTGCTGTACATTGGTATTAATCATCGACGGATTCGGATGATATATAATATTTCCTTCACGATCTACTACATAGAAATAGGAACCGTCTGTTTTTCTGCTGTTCGTTCCCAATAATTCCTTCAACTCGTTTTTCTTTTGTAAATACAGCGTACCAGCCAGCATTCCCTGATACTCACCGGAAGAGTTGAACAACGGATGGGTCAGTAATATGATCGTCCGGTTGATTTTGCCGATATAAGGACTGGAAATAGTAGGCCGCTTGGCTTCCAAAGCATCGATACTGATACGTGAAGTCAGCTTCGTTCCAGCCTGATTCAGGCTCGTCGGTGAATTGAAAGCTATGGTTTTATTAGGCTTGATCAGAAAGACTGCATTAAAAAAACTACTGGAATTACGAAAATAATCCAGATTGCTTTGAGCCAGCTGCTCACTTTCCGCAGGATGGGCAATAATATACTTGGCACTTTCCTCCAGAGAATGCTGCATCGCAGCAACCAGAGATTCGGTGATATGGCTTAATTCTTTGGCGTGAATTTCATTTAATTCCAGCACTTGCTGTTCAATGGATTGCCGTTCCTGTGTATAGCCGATAAACAGGCAGGACAGCAGAATCACAAAGGAGGTCAGAAATGCCAGGCCGCACATATATGTTGATAGGCGAATTCCGCGTATCTCGCGCTGTGTTACTTTCTTCATGGCAAAGCCCCTTCAATACCTCTAATTAAAATTATTATCGGCTCTCCAAGGCTCTACAATGAGTATATTTTGATTGTAAAAGAAGAAGTTCATTTATTTCCCTGATGGAAAAGATTAGTGAGATATTATCCATACTTTCCGGATTTTAAATGATTCTTAAAATTCCTCGAAAAAAGTTAATAAACCCTGTTTATTCTATCTGAAGAGGGGTAATAAACAAGGTAACAAAGTATATTCATAGATGATTTTGTAATATAATGTGATAATCCACAGATTGCAACTATACTTCAAGACTAAGGAGAATGTGAAAGTGAACGTATTTATCCAGGAAGCTATTCATAACCAGGAACCTCTGAACATTCATCTGATCAGTGGTGAGACCTATATTGGCACATGTGAAGCTCATCATAACCCTAACTTTTTTATTATTCATACTACGCATGGAACAATGACTTTTCCTTACTGGACGATCAAACGGGTTAAGCATGATACCCAGCTCCAGCATTGATATAGTATGATTCTCCATATTCTTCATGGAGCTACGATAAAATTAATTTTTAAAATACTGTCCCCGATTTTTTATATACTTAGTGTATAATTTTGAATTCCCCCTCTTTTTCTTACTCTTTGGAAATAAAATCCCGTCTCATTTACTCTTCTGTCTTCTATAATTCACTTGTTTTATTTACTGGTCCTTGGTAAAGTACTGCTACTATCCAATTTAATTGCATATTGTTTATGCTGTAGGCCAGTAACTAATTACTGGTCTATTTGATTTGAATCGTTTTATATAACTGCGCCCATAAAAAAAAAGCAGCCCCCTTGAATCAGGAAGCTGCTTGTAAATCACAGGTGCAGTATAGAAATGATAAATCTTAGTACTGTGATATCGTTACTGCTGTATTGTCACCCATCAGAGCCAGATTATTCTCGACAACCTGCTCGCCGTCTTTTAGACCGCTGGTGATCAGGGTCTGAGAACCGGACTCGCTGCCGATGGTTACTTCTTTGCGTACCGCATGGTCTTTGTTAATAACATATACATAGGCTTTTTTACCGTCTTTTTGGATCGCTTTGCTTGGTACAATAATGCCCTGTTTGGCATCTTTACCGACAAAGCTTACATCTGCCAGCATACCGGATTTCAGTTTGCCGTCTGCATTGGACACTGTAATTTTAACCGGATAACCATTACCGCTCGCATCCATCGGATTAATATTTTTCACTTTACCGTTGGTTACGATATTGGAGGAAGCAACACGCACCTGTACCTGATCGCCTGCTTTGATATTGTTAATTTCATTAGCCGGAACATAGATCAGCATATTGACTGTACTCAGATTCGCGATAACCAGTGAAGCCGCAGAAGGACCGGCCATCTCGCCTACTTCAGCATTTTTGGTTGTAACAATACCATTGATTGGTGATTTAACAACCGTATCATCCAGGGAATCCTGGGCAATCTGTACATTCAGTTGTGCCTGATCCAGCTTTTGCTGGCTGGCTTGTATACCTGCTGTGCTTTGGGAGACTTCCAGCTGACGCTGTGCGTTGCTGTAACCGGAATTGGCATTTTCATAGCTGCTGGTTGCATTCTCATAAGCAGATTTAGCTGTAGACAATCCTTTTTGGGCAGTGGACAATGCTTTCTGGGCAGCAGACAGCTGCTCTTCCGCATTGGCTTTGCCATTAACCGCATTATCATACGCTGTTTGCGCACTGACTGCAGCAGCTTGCGCCTGCTCCAGCTCTGCCTGAGTAGCCAGTCCATTGCTTGCGAGCGACTGGGTACGTGTCAGCGTCGACTTGGCATTGGTCAGTGCTTCTTGAGCTTGTTTGATCGTATTACCGGCTGTAGAGACAGCGGTCTGTGCCTGCTTAAGCGCTGTTTGCGCCTGGTTCACAGAACCCTGCGCCTGGTTAATACTGCCCTGCGCCTGATTGATAGAGCTTTTGGATGAGATAATGCCGTTTTTGGAGCTAACGACACCGGAGTTCGCCGAGACCATACCGGTTTCACGGGAATCCTTGGCTGTATTTACGCCTGCTGCAGCTGCTGCTACATTGGATTTGGCAATCTCCAGATTATTGCGCAGATCATCATCTTCCAGTTTGAGCAGCACCTGTCCTTTTTTAACTTCTGCACCTACATCAACAGCGACTGTAGATACTTTGCCGGAAATTTTAGGCATAATATTTACGGTAGCTGATGGCGTTACGGTACCGGTATAGATTTCACCCTGTCCGATAACACCTTGCTGTGCCTGGGCTACTTTTACATTCACGTTCATGTCCTGGGCTGCCTGAGTACTAGCATTACCACAACCAGACAGGACAACCGTACTGAGCAGCAGTGCCCCTGCAGTTACTTCCCATTTTCTAATCTTCATTGGTTATTCCCTTTCTTTCTATCTAGAATATCAACCGGCAGAGACACCGATTATACTTTGCTTTCCTGAAGTGTTTCCTTGGCCGCTTTGCGTCTGCTAATAAACAGGAATACAAACGGAATCGAACAAAACAGCGGGATCGATGATACCAGGAAGGTATCTGCGATACCTCTGGAATAAGCATCCAGTGAAATCAGACCTGATACGGTCGAGGTCCAAGAACTGCCCAGCATCGCCTGGAAAGACTGCGCCGCATCTGGCGTAATCGATTCGGAGATCTGCTGGCTGTGCAGCGCTGTACGGTTCTGCATCAGGAAGGTCAGAATGGCAATCGCCATCGAACCGGCAATTGTACGCACCAGATTGGATGCAGTTGATGCTTTACCGACTTTATCCCGTGGTACGGCGTTCATACCGACGGTAGACAATGGCATCATACAGATCCCGATTCCCATCCCGCGGAACATCAGCACAATTTGCAACCACAGATGCGGAGTCTGCGGAGTCAGGGTATGCAGATGGTAAGTCATAATACTGGTCAGTGTCAGACCTACCAGGCCGATCGGCACGATACCGATCTTGTCAAACAGTTTACCTGCAAATGGCATCATAACCGCCATCGCAATTGCCTGAGGCAGCAGGATAATACCAGTGTGTACCGGTGATACCGATTGAATATTTTGCAGGAACAATGGTGACAGGAAAGTACCGCCATACAGACCCATCATGACAAAACTTGATGTAATAACACTAATAGCAAATTTATAGTTCTTGAACAGTGAAATGTCGATAACCGGATTCTCCTGTCCACTTTCGACGAAGATCAAGAATACCAGTGCCCAGAAAGCAATAAAGAACAGGCCGACAATTTTGAAAGAGTCCCAGCCATCGCTGGAACCGCTGGATAATGCATACAGCAGTGTACCTGCACAAGTTGCTGCCAGCAAAAATCCCAGCAGATCAAACTTGACGATAGCCCCTTTGGGAGGCTCTTTGATCAGCAGGATAACCATCAGAATAGCAAATAAAGCAACTGGCACACATACGATAAACAGGAAGCGCCAGTCAAACCATTCGATCAGATAACCACTCAGCGTCGGTCCGATCGCAGGAGCTGCCATAGCGGCAATCCCCCAGATCCCGAGCGCCATACCGATCTGTTCACGCGGAATAATTTTGTAGACGATGGTCATACTCAGCGGCATGATAACGCCGCCGCCCAGACCGGCAATAATACGCGCTGCAATCAGCGATGTATCGCTCCAGGCAAATATGCAGAATACAGTTCCCAGTGTAAAAAGACTGAGCGCTGCGATCAGAAACTTTTTATATCCGATGCGCTGCTCCATGAATCCCGTAATCGGAACAATGATTCCCGAAGCCAGTGTATAGCCCGTAATAACCCATTGAATTTTCGTCGTGGTTGAACCCAGATCTGTCGTCAGCTGAGGAATCGCCACGTTGATCAGACTGTTATTCAGAATGGCGACGAACGCCCCCAGTACAATGGCAAAAAAGGCTAACCAGCGTTCTCTGGGTGAATCACTGGGAGGAGCAGCGGCGATTTCATTAGTAGCCACTAAAGACCCCTCCTTCTTAGGATGTGTGAATTTTCACTTCAACGTTACTGCCCGGAATGAGCTTCATGTCTTTCGGTACGCTGAGTGCAATTTCTACCGGAATACGCTGGGTGACTTTGTTAAAGTTACCACTTGTATTCGTTGCCGCAATCGAGGCGAATACCGAATTCGATGCTTGTCCGACTTTACGTACTTTACCCTGAATCACTTGATCACCAGCAGCGTCCAGTGTAATATCCACAAGTTCGCCTGGCTTAATGCGATCGATATCGGTTTCTTCAATATTGGTGGATACATACAGATTTTTCATATCCGCCATGATTGCTACAGCCGAACTTGGGGAAGCAATCTCGTGTTCTTTGGAATAGACTTTGATGACGGTACCGTCGATAGGTGCGCGCAGCACGGATTTGCTGATCGCGCTAGACTCCAGTCCGGATACATTTTGCTCGGCGATCGGTTCATTACGTGTCAGCACGTCGCCTTCTTCTACATCGATATGATCGATTTCTGCCGTGATTTGCGGCATGACTTTGTATTGATCCGCTGTAATGCGGGCATCATCACTTTTCACATAATGTGCGCCTTGATACCAATAGTAGTACACCAGCGTGCCACCGCTAATAACCAGTAACACGACTAGAATGGATAAAACAATCTTTCTACTCACTTACTCCACCTCTGCTGTTCAGATAATTTTGGTCCTTCTACAGGCATGCTGCGCACAAGTTGTTAACGCAACATGCCTAAATGCTAATTCTTGAATTTAAGATAGCTAACACCAGTATTTGATCGTTCCCGGCTTATCCACTCTCGCCTACAAGAATATGTACTTGTATGAATCGACGCAACCTGCTACTCGGACATATCACTCGAAGGTGCATAAAGACCTCTTTTTAGCAGATCCAGCTCCAAAGCAAAATTGCGAAGCACCTCTTCATAATCCGCTTCCCCCGCAAAAAATTGGATAAAGTTCTGAATAATAATAGCCCGCAGGATTTTAATCAGATGAAAAAGTTCTTTCTCATCCCTGATATTCAGTCCTGTACGGTTGATCAGACTCATGTAGCTTCGATAGAAGTCACGAATCCGCTCAGTGGTCGTGGGATTTTTCACATCCAGAATCAGCTTGTATTCAATCTTGTAATTCATGTTGAGGAAAATATTACGTGCGAAATCACGATGTTCATGGTGCATAAACCGGTGCAGTGTCGATTCAAAAAATTCTGCCGATGAGGCAAACAGATCGCCCTTGTGCTTGACCGCCATAGACATCATCAGCTCGCGGTTACTGGCGCTGTGCTCCTCCAGAATGTAAAAAAACAAATCCGCCTTGTCTTCAAAATACTGATAAAAACTACCACGCGGAATGCAGGCGTCCTTGATAATATTCGCAATCGATGCATCCGCCAGCGAAGCCCTGGAAAATTCACGCATTGCTGCATTCATCAGGTTTTGCCGCTTTTCCTCCGGCAGGTTAAAAAAGGTTTTTGTTGGCATACATTCACTCCACTGCCTCCCGCAACCTCCGGTTGATGATACCGATCAGAGCTTGCTGCTGTACGCAGAATATTCCATCAGATGTAGGCAGGCATAATTTGTTGTAAAAAGTTACATAAAGAATTATATGTGACACGGTGTCATGTGTCAATATTGTTATTGAAATTAATACATATAAGGTGGCAAATTCTTGTTAGAAGCAGTCGGATGTGTAGACTTTTATACACTTAGACTAGTTGGTAACTGCTAGCTAAGAGTAATCCGTATTGAAAAACCGTCTGATAACCACGAGAGGTATCCGATTTGATTAGCAGCTCTTCCGCAGGCCAGCAATTTTATTTATGAAAGGACTGTTTATAATAAAATGCCAATCATTTTCAGTATCTGCGAACAGCAGGCTGAATATAATTGGCATTTTGGAAGAGCCTATAGGATTTGAAGTTGGCTTATAGTAGTCGTTACGGCAGCATTAATGATCGGATGATATCCCGTAGCCGATTGCTTATTGCTTATTGCTTATTGCTTATTGCTTATTGCTTATTGCTTATTGCTTATTGCTTATTGCTTATTGTCTAAGCCTACAGCTCATGGACGCGAAAGTGAATACCTCGATGCTGCTGTCGCTTGATACTATACATCTGCTGATCCGCATAGCGCAGCAGACCGATCATATCAGCAGCATCTTCCGGATAAATCCCTAGTCCGGCAGCAAAAGAAACGGGAATTTCCATATCCTCCTGCCGGAAAACTTTATCGTTCAGCAGCGATAGCCGGGTATGCACCATCTGGGATGCATCGACATGCTCCGGACAGGCGAGCAGCATGACAAACTCGTCACCGCCGATGCGGCCGACGACATCCCCCGGTTTTTGTGCCAGCATACGCAGCTGTCTAGCGACATACTGCAAATATTGATCCCCAGTTATATGACCGTACGTATCATTGATTGGTTTGAAATGATTCATATCGATCATCACCAAGACAAAGCGCTCGCCGCCCGCTATTTTGATCTGCAGCTGTTCCTCCACTGCTGCCCGGTTATATAATCCGGTAAGTGCATCATGATGCGCACTGTACTTGTAATTTTGCTCAGATTGGATGAGACGACGCTCAGCTTCCTTGAGCGAAGTTACATCCGTCAAATGCAGCACGAACAATTCTTCATTCGCCTCGGTAATCAGATCAATACCTGCTACCAGATCCAGACGGCTCTGTCCCTGCCTGATCACATGCATCTCCAGATGAGTCACACTGTCCGGTTGCTCCAGACAGGAAGACAGCATCTGCTGAAGTGACTGTCCATCAGCAAATGTAAAGTGCTGGGGAATCTGATCTGCCGGAATATCGGCAAACCAGCGCTGTGTACAGGGATTGATCTCTTTCACATTCCCTTTGAGATCCAGCATTAGAATAGGATTGGGGGCAGACTCGAACAGAATCTGAAAGCGTTTGTGATAATCAGGCATGATATTGTATTTGCCAATCAGATGACGCAGACGCATCGCCCACACCAGATAACCGATAAAATATAGGATCATCGATATCCTCGTCACGATTATACCGCTTTGAAGCAGTGTGGTAATCAACGCAAATGTACCGAACAGCTGGAAATCATTAAGCACCAGCCAGCGATAGATGACTTTACGCCGTGGCTCTCGGGTACGCAGCCAGCTATAGGCAAGCAGCAGCACAGACAGCAAAATATATCCGATAATGAACGTAATCGATACCAGCAAATACGTTGGGTGCAGTGGACTGCGACCGTCGGTTACATGCTCGTTATACAGTAGATGATGATCCCAGATGACCAGAAAGTACAGCCATAATCCATAAGGTGACGCATATACCAGCGGCAGCCATTTACGAAACCTGTATGTAACCGAATCGCCCAGCAGAATGCTAAGATGCACCAGCGTACAGACGAACATCAACAGCGCAGGTGCACTTCCGTACAGCACCAACTGCATCTGATGCTGTGGCAGTAAAGACGTTTTTAAATACTCAAATAAAAAGTACATGACCAGCGCCATCATCATCAGCGCAGCTACACGGTTAATTCTGCTTTTCCGGTTGCGATAAATCAGTGTAATCGCCATATAAAGGAAAAAGTAGGTAGGTAGCTGAATCGTCAAAAAATCCATGAACAGATCGTTCATTCAACACGGTCCTCTCAATGGGAGTATTCAGAATAAAGCCTATACTACTTTCCGATTTACATGATCCATAATGTTTTTCGCAACAGTATAAGTTTCTATTACAATTATCGTAAGGAATTAAATGACTTTTGACAACAAAAATCGTCTCAAAACACAAATTTGCTGCTCTGCGCTGCATTTGTCTGGATATTGTCCCCAAACGAGGAAAAAGCAGATACCGGATGGATTACAGAAGGCTAGGATCATTCACAGCCTTCTGCACCAAACCGGTGTCTGCTTTTACAAATAGATAGGAATGAATATTAACGAAGACTATCCGATAATGTCGTGAAAATAATGCCAAGTGCATGAGCGCCTGCATCCGGATAGCCGAGACTGCGCTCGCCGACTGTTCCGGCACGTCCCATACGGGCTACGATATCCTTGGTACTGGCCGCACCGTGTACAGCTGCTTCGGCTCCTTTGCGGAAAGCGATATGCATGTCATCGCCGGACTGTGCACTTTGTAACCAGCTGTCTGCACAGGGTACCAGTGCATCAATCAGCGTCTTGTCACCTACGACAGCTCCTCGTCCAAACGAACGCTCGCCGGTCGACTGGATTCCTTCTACAGCAGCCTGCATCATTTCCGCAAATTCGGCAACTGTCACTTCCTGTTTGTCCCCCGCCGCTTTGCCAGCTGCCCGGAAAGCAGAACCCCAGATCGGACCGGATGCTCCGCCGCAGGCTTCCATAATAATGAGTGACGACGCGTGAAGGAAACTGCCTATCGTCAGCTGATCCTGCGCCAGAACCTCTTTCCATTCCCGTTTCAACTGACGAAATCCCTTGGCAATACTCATGCCGAAGTCTCCATCGCCTGCATGAGAATCCAGGTCACAAAACGGCACTTCGTTGTCGATAATGACTTCGCTCATCTTATCAATCAGATAGATAAGATTATTCAGCTTCAGCGTATCTCCCTGGATCAATGCGTCTGCTTCAGGCGTCTCGACCTTATAAGATACCGGGTGATCTGCTGCCGGTTCTTGCGCAGCTTCCGTATAGGACACAGGTTCCACCGGACCGGATACTTTGAATGCCGGTGTATCACTTTCCCGGGACAATAATGTTCTCAGCTCCTCATCCAGCTTCATGAAGGTCAGCGATATGCCTGCCATATCAATACTGGTCATATAATTTCCGACAAAGGCGCGATTGATCGAAATATTCTTCTCGGACAGCTCACGGGTAACCGCATGATTGAACAGGTATAACTCCTGCAGCGGCGTAGCACCGAATCCGTTGACCAGAACAGCGATTTCACCATCAAATCCTTCGGTCAGCTGCATATCCTTCAAGAGATCATGCACCATGCGCTGTGCCAGTGCATCCGCTGAAGCCATATCATCACGCTCGATACCCGGCTCGCCGTGAATACCAACGCCATATTCGATTTCGTTCTCACCCAGCTCGAATGTAGGTGAACCTTTGGCTGGTACCGTACAGGATGTTAGAGCAAAGCCAATACTGCGTACATTGGCAGCAGCCTTTTCGGCGGCAGCTTTGACTGCTTGCAGATCGCGCCCTTCCTCAGCGGCGGCACCCGCAATTTTATGTACAAGCACTGTACCGGCGACGCCTCGACGTCCGACCGTATACAGACTGTCTTCTACGGCAATATCATCGTCCACTTTGACATAATCGACCTGAATACCGTCTTCCTCGCACAGGTAGGCTGCATTTTTGAAGTTCATCATATCGCCGCTGTAATTTTTGATAATCAGCAGGGCGCCTTTGGTACCGGCTGTAGCTTTGATCGCCTGATATACCTGTATCTGTGAAGGCGAAGCAAAAATATCTCCACATACCGCTGCATCAAGCATGCCTTTACCAATATAACCTCCATGTGCCGGTTCATGCCCGCTTCCACCGCCGCTGATCAGTACGACTTTATCTTGTGGAATCTCTTTTTTCTTGATGACTTTATATTTAGGGATCAGTTCCAATTCGGGATGGGCGAGAACCATGCCTTTGGCCATTTCCAGTACCATGTCTTCTGCTTTGTTCATTACCTTTTTCATTATAATGCCTCCTCTGATCTGTGAGATCGCTATGAATCGGATCGCTGCGCAGCGAATACGCGCAAACAGTATCTATTACCCTTCAATGTACAGCTTGCCGCAGAGGTTCGGCAAGCTGCTGCGATTGGGCCTTCCTGATCAGGCAGACGGGATATTCGGTTGCTGCTGATACCAGTAGAATACGTAATCCGTCATAGTGGATGCATGTCCCAACTGACGCAGCATCGTGGAGATATTGCCGCGATGATAGGTTCCGTGATTGGCCACATGCAGCAGAATCTCCGATAACCGGACTTCACGAATACCCGCATAAGGATTATCCAGCATCATGCTCTGCTCCAGATCGGTCTGTTGATGCAGAGCGGCATGATACCGTTCCGATAATTGATCAAACCTGCTCGCGTACTCTTCGGTGCCAGACAGCACCTCGGATGCGAGAGGCATCGTGTCCTGCAGCGCCTTCCTCATCTCGATACCTGTGAAGATCCTGTACCACATCTCGTCTACGGCATACATATGCGACAGTGCATGAGCGATCGTCGGGAAGGAACTGTTGACTTCCTGACTCAGTACAGTAGGCGGAAGTTCAGCAATTCTACCCAGAATCGTACGAGTAGCCCAGATATGATAATCAAACATTTCTACAGGGTGATTGGTCATAAATAACATTCTCCTTTGAATATAAGATGGATGGGAACTGACTTCATTATAAAAAAAGAAGTATGACAGCAGTCTGTCATACTTCTTCATAGAGTCGGAGTGTTTTTTGAAGCTGTTCCTTGAGAATGCTGCGCAGCCCGGTTGGCTGCATTACCTCTACCCCACTGCCAAAGCTTAGCAAGATCGAACAGAGCCAGCGAGCTTCGAGAGGCTTGTAGACGCTAATCCGCATCGTCATACTGCCATCTTCATGAAATTCCCTGTCCATCTGCTGGAACTGATCGAGTGCTTCGGCCAGTGCTTCCGGTTGTACCCGGATGACCACTTCTTCCAGCTCACGGGGCACACTGCTCCACCAGTCAACCTGGCTTTCTCCAGGTACTTCGTGATGGGCCTGAAAAGGCTCTGTCGTCAACTCCACATCCATCATCCGCGACAACCGGAACTCCCGATATTCCTGCCGATTACGGCAGTATCCATATACATACCAGTTACCGTATTTGAAATAAAGATGTACAGGCTCTATATCACGGCTCGTACGCACATTATCTGCATTAATATAATCAAACTTTACAACCTGCCGCTGGGTAATGGCTGTGCGCAAATGGGCAAGTACATGGGGCGCTGTACGCCTGGTCTCCAGATCCACACTCAGACTCGGCGGGTGATGCTCCGCTTCTATCGTCTGCAGCCGCTCAATCGTCGATTGTACACGTTCATCCTGAAATACAGAAGACAGACTGCGCAGTACAGTGATCAGAGAAGCTACATCATAGGAACCAAGCAGGCTTTTGTCCATTTTGTATCCCTGCATCATGCCATAGCCACCATGGGTGCCCTGATGGGAAATGACCGGGAACCCTGCAGCACAGATGACATCAATATCCCGGTAAATGGTTCGCTGGGATACCTGAAACTCTTCAGCCAGCGTAGCAGCAGACAGAATCTCATGATTCAGCAGTTTATAGATGATGGAGATTAGACGTTCCAGTTTCATGTACCGCTCCTTATCCTACAAATAATGACTCACTGCCATCGACATAGATGATCGAACCACTTACATGCGCAGAATCGTCCGACAGCAGGAATAATACAACATTTGCTACCTGATCGGATGTACCGTTGCCTTCAGGTAAAGGAACCGTTCCGTCCGGGTATTCCACCTTTTTAACTTTCATGTCTTTCATTTCCGGCATCTGGTTGCCTGTACCCTGGATATTCGTCTCGATTGTACCTGGGGCAACGATATTCACCCGGATATTGTATGGTGCCAATTCAAAAGCAGCCATTTGTCCAAAAGCAGCAATCGAAGCCTTGGATGTGCTGTAAGCCGCAAAACCCTGCTGGGAAAATACCCGTGTACCGCTGAGCGAGCTGGTAAGTGCAATACTGCCTTTACCATTTTGCTTCAGATAGGGAATTGCATATTTTACACTGGTAAAAGCACCTTTGACATTATTGGTCATTGTTGTGTCCCATTCCTCATCCGGAATAGCTTCGATCGGACCGACCACCCCAAGAATACCAGCATTGGCAAACAGGGTATCGATCTGGCCCCACTGCTCGGCAATCTGCTCCAGTGCCTGCTTGTATTCCTGGGAAACCGAGATATCGGCTGTGAATGCGAGCGCTTCTCCACCGGCATCCTCTATAATCTTCCTGGTCTCCTGTACGTCTTCTTCGGTTTTGTTGATCAATCCGACCCGGGCTCCTTCGGCAGCCAGGCGGATTGCCGCTGCACGTCCAATCCCCGAACCTGCTCCTGTTACGATAGCTACTTTCCCTTTCATCCGATCCATATCATCCAGCTCCTCTGTTATGATGGTTTCAGCAGATTCTTATGAAGTAAGCGTTATCTTATCGAACAGTTATTACCCTTGATTATGGTAAATGATTTCATTTAAAGCGTCATATATCGACCGTATCTTGCCAGATATTCTTCTTTTTCTTTGTAATCAGGCATAATCCCGCCAACCTTGCGCCAGAAGGAACGGTCATGATTCATATGCAGCAAGTGGCACAGCTCATGAACAATAACGTAATCGATAACCTCGACAGGTGCCATGGCAAGCCGGTAGTTGAAGGTTAGCTTTTTGTCAAAGCTGCAGCTGCCCCATTTGGTTGTCGATTCAACGATATCAATACTCTTCGGTTTGACCTTTAGCTGCTGCTGGTAGGCGGCAATCCGCTGATTGATCACTTTTTTACAGCTGGAAAAATAGAACTTTTTGAGCCGGTTACGCAGCATATCCTCATCGGCATCTGTGGTCTCAATCAGCTCCTCCAGCTTGTGCTCACGCCCCAGATACATAAAGGTACCAAAGTCTTCATACGTTCTCGCTTCCGGTGCTGGCTGCCTGCTGCTTAATCGGCGCAGATTGTCCAGCACCCACTCGCTATGTTGCTCGACAAGACGGATAATAGCGTCTTCCGGTGTACCATTAGGTGCTTTCACGGTCAGCAGACCGTTTGGATCGAGCTGGATCGATACTTTTTTGCGTTTGGAATATTGTACATTGCAGGCTATAGTCTGGTTCTGAATCGTAATATTCATGGCAATCTTCTTTCTTGTGGATTCGTTGGAATGTGCAGATGCACAGGTGATCCTATCATATCACATCCGGGACGTTCCAGAAGCTACTATAGATACAGGATAACAAAAGAGCAGCACCGGTATGCGGTGCTGCTCTTTTTGCTATATTTACAGTTGACCTATTTGCTTGGCAAATCGGGCAATTACATCACTTGATCGGTTGGACGAATCAGCACTTCATTGACAGCCACATGCCGTGGACGAGTCACAATATATTCGATCGCTTCGGCAATATCCTGAGCTTCCAGCAGCTCGATATCACTGAAGCTCTTCATGCTCTGTTCACGAACCTCATCCCGCAGATGAGAGCTTAGTTCGGTCTTTACTGCCCCCGGTTCCACAGCAGCTACGCGCACACTTTGACCGGCTACTTCCTGACGCAGTGCATCGGTAAAGGCGGCTACGCCGAATTTGGTCAGATTATAGACCGCTCCACCTGCCATCGTTTTGCGTCCGGCTACCGAACTGATATTGATCAGGTCGGTTACTTTACGATCAGAGATCGAGGCGCTTTTTACCAGATGCGGCAACGCGGCATGAGATACATACAGCAGACCATTTACATTAATGGATACCATGCGTTCCCATTCTTCCAGCGGCGCATCCGATGCAGGACCCAGCAGCATAACGCCGGCATTGTTGACTACCGTATCAAGACGTCCATACTCCTCGACTGTACGGGTAACCGCCTGCTCGGCCTGTTTTTGATCTGTAATATCCGCTTCGATTACGAGCGCTTTGCCGCCGCTCGCTGTAATCTCTGCTGCCAGCTGCTCCAGACGATCTTTGCGGCGTGCCACGATAGCTACCGCAGCTCCCTGTGCAGCGAGTGTTTTCGCTGTAGCTTCACCAATTCCGCTGCTTGCTCCTGTGATTAGTGCGACTGTTCCCTGTAGTTTGGCTGTCATGTGTAAGCACTCCTTTGACGGTTATATTAAAGTCAGATATGAATTGCGACTTTTGGATACATACTAACTTTGTATTACCACCAGCAGAGTCCACTAATCACTTATAGCAATTTTATTTCTCAAAACTTAATTTTGAAATCGTGTTATTGAGCCTGTTAAGCATGCATATGATCTTTGGCTTCCTGCCAGGGTACCGAATACCCCTGCCCTTTGGCGCAAAAAATCGAAGAAGAAGAATAGAGCGGATCGGCTTCCTTGCGATACTGCTTACGTTCAATCACTTCCTGCTGATTATGACATGGATGGTAACCATCGAAGGTCAGGCTGATCATTCCTTTGCCATGGGTAAAGGAAGCCAGTTCCGCACTATAGTTCATAAAGGTCGCTACCGGTACTTTGCCAGTCAGAAGACAGTGTGTTGCCGTCATCTCGGGGGATTCGATGGTTCCATGTGCCTGTTGCACATCGGACATAATCCGCCCCATATGCTCCAGCTCGGTGCGGATTTTGAACTGGTAATACGGTTCCAGCACGATATTGTCGGCCTGCTCCAGTCCCTGACGAATCGCACGATACGTCGCTTCACGGAAATCGCCTCCACTCGTATGCTTGTTGTGCGCCCTGCCGGTGAGGAGTGTAATAACGGTATCTGTTAATCCGGCTCCGGTCAGAAGACCATGATGTTCACGTTCCAGTACATGCTGGCCGACCAGATTCTGATAACCGACCGCCAGCTGATCCGGATGGCAGGCATTGCGAAACGTAATACCCCTGCCTCTCGCTCCGGGCTCCAACTGTAGATGGACTTCAGCATAATGACGCAGCGGTTCAAAATGACCATATCCGGTTAACGAATTGCTGATGGTTTCCTTGTATAGAATTTCCGGCGGTTCAAAAGTAACCTGTACCCGAAAGCGATCCAGCAGCACTTTCTCCAGAATCTCCAGTTGGATTGCTCCCATCACCTGAATATGCAGCTCCTGCAGCTGCTCTTCCCAGGTTACGCCAAGCGATGGATCTTCCGCCTCCAGCTCGCGGAAAATACGCAGTACGTCCCGGATAGGCAGTTCAGATGGATAGTTCACTCGCGAAGTCAATGCCGGGATGAGCTGAAATGGACGATTGCCTGTATGATCACCTAATCCGGTCAGAGGACCTGCTTCGGTCAGTCCGGTTACAGCGAACAGTTCACCAGCTGCAGCATGATCTGCTGATTGATACTTCTCGCCATTATAAATACGTATACTGGTAATCTTCTCTTCCATCATCTGACTGGACAGACTCGAGGCATAGGTCAGATTGTCCCGTACACGCAGTGTGCCTTGTAGTGCTTTGATATATGTAACTCTCGTTCCGCTGCTATCATGACCAATCTTGTACACTTGCCCGGCAAATGGCTGCTCGGCATCGTAGTCTGTGATCGTTAGCCGATCCAGCTGCTCCAGAAATCGTGTAATGCCCTCATCCTGCAGAGCTGAACCATACATGCAAGGATACAGTTGACCTTCACGAATCATGCGGATCATGGCTGCTTCCCACTGTTCTTCGGTCACTTTACCATCCAGATAGGCACTCAGCAGCACTTCATCCCGCTCTGCCAACAGAGTCTGCAGTTCCTCACTCACCTGTTCATGCTGATCAAGATTCCAGTATCGGGTAAAGTCGGCTGCATCCGGTGTCAGCAGATCTTGAATCTCCTGCATTACCCTGTCTGCATCTGCACCGATCCGGTCCATTTTATTAATAAAAAAGAAAGTCGGGATCTGGTATTCCTGCAGCAATTGCCAGATAGTCTCTGTATGCCCTTCGATACCCTCGACTGCACTGATCAGTACCACCGCATAATCCATCATGCGCAGTGCCCGCTCCATCTCGGCCGAGAAATCGGCATGTCCCGGTGTATCCAGCAAATAATACACTGATTCTCTATACTGCATCACAGCCTGACCGGCAAATACGGTAATTCCGCGTGTTCGCTCGATCTCGTGGTTATCCATAAAAGTATCCTGATGATCCACTCTGCCCCGGCTGCGAATGCTACGGGTATGATATAAAAGCTGCTCGGCAAATGTCGTCTTGCCTGAATCCACATGCGCCAGCATGCCAATCGTCTTATTCATAGATAGTCTCCCTGGTTCTGTTCATTATACTTGCTGACCTAGAGGACAGCAGATGATCTTTCCATTATCGCATAGATTTGCTACGTGTCAGCACAGCAATGCCGGATTTCCTGCTAGAGGAATCCGGCATTGGCATTTTGTGATATATCTCTTTTATTCCGGCATCTGACTCTGGATCAGCCATTCCCGGCATTCCGGCCACCAGAGATCATATTGGGCAGATTCCCGGTGTCCCATATTGGGAATCAGTGTGACAGCTACTGTATTGCGGTGATCCTGATACATATCCGCCATTTCTGCCTGGAAGCGCAGTGCACCATCCGGCGGTACATGAGTGTCCTCTTCGCCACATATAAAATGAATCGCCGGATGGTGATTATAGGCAGGCAGATGGGTCAGCGGATTCAGCTGGTTATACCAGTAAGCCGCATAGGCATCCGGCTCACCAGCAGGGACGGGCGTACCGGGCTGACGGATATCCTCCATACCGGGACGCAGCCAGTCCGGTGTGGCAACGACTGCCGCTACCTTGTGAATACGGCTGTCAATACCAGCGGCTGCAACGGCAATATCGCCACCCATCGATAACCCGCCTATTTGTACATAAGGGTCGACCTGTAGCTCATGGATGGCCCAATCAACAATACGCAGGGTATCTACGGTAGTCTGTCCCAGAATTGGCCACATATAACGCCGGAAATTGCCGAATACTCTGTCAAATAAATCTTCTTCATCCTTCAGACTACGTTCACCATGCTGCCAGGCATCCAGACTGACAGCGATAAATCCGAGTCCAGCCAATTCTTCCAGCATGGGCTGCATCGTTTCTTTGGAACCATTAAATGGATGCAGCAGGATAATCAGCTGCCGCCGGGAAGGGCTGATTTCCGGTTCTGACCATAATACGGGGATATGATCGACCCATGTAGATCGTGTAACAATGGATTGTTGTTCGCTCATTATGTAACCTCCTGATAGTCCAGCTTGATCGCTGTGGACAACATTATGATTTCGTTTGTATACGCTTCATCTACCACTACCTCTCTCCTGCTTATTCGAAACATTATCTTCAAAGAGAGTACGCCAGTCGACCTGTTCTGTCAGTTAAAAGGGATACAGTGCATCGCTTTTTTTGTTGTTACTACGGACTTGTGTGATGCTCCTATTACTGTATGTAATATTACTGCTCACCTGATTATGATCACAGCTTGTCGGAGACGATTTTTATCAAAAACGCCTTTGCCGGCAGTTGATCCTGGATGCAGGAAACTGCCGGCAAAGGCGCGATATTATACATTCTATATGCAGACTGTTAGCTACTCAATATTATCTAGACGAGCTTTTGCAGTGCTTCTGGAGTGAACATCTCAATCTCGTCCGTACGATTCTCACGAACTTTGTTCGGCCAGGCCGGATCGCCGATCAGTGCACGACCTACAGCAATTAGATCAAATTCCTGATCTTCCAGCTTGTGCAGCAGCGGATCGATATGCGCCGCCGGATCATCCTCTTCCACCTGTTCCGTACGGTTGGCAAATTCGGATTTCAGACCCACCGAGCCGACGGAGATAGCCGGTTTGCCAGTGAGCTTGCGTGTCCAGCCTGCCAGATTCAAATCGGAGCTCTCAAATTCCGACAGCCAGAATCGGCGTGTCGATGCATGGAAGATGTCTACGCCTGCATCGACGAGCGGCTGGAGAAGCTGCTCCAGCTGTTCAGGCGTTTCGGCGAGGCGTGCTTTGTAATCGGACATTTTCCACTGGGAGTAGCGGAAAATAATCGGATAATCCGGACCCACTGCTTCACGGCAGGCTTTCACCACTTCAGCCGCAAATGTAGTACGTGCTACCAGATCGCCGCCGTAACGGTCGGTTCGCTGGTTGGTACGCTCCCAGAGAAATTGATCCAGCAGATAGCCATGTGCTCCATGCAGCTCTACCGCATCAAATCCGATCCGCTTGGCATCGGCTGCAGCTTGTGCATAAGCCTGAACGAGCTGCTGAATCTCTTCTTCAGTCAGCGGTTCATTGACTTTGTTGCCTGACAGGTCAAGTCCGGACGGTCCAACCGGTGCCACCTCGGGATTCGGTTCGTCTCCCGGCTTGCGCGCCATGCCTACATGCCAGATCTGAGGTGCTATTTTGCCGCCTGCTTCATGAACAGCTTCAACGACTTTTTGCCATCCAGCAAGTGCTTCTTCACCATGAAAAAGAGGAATGCTCGCTCCACTTACTGCCGATGGATGATTGATTGCTGTGCCTTCCGTAATAATCAGACCCACACCACCTGCAGCACGAAGACGGTAGTATTCTGCAACGTCCGGTCCAGGTACACCACCCGGTGAGAAGCCTCGTGTCATCGGTGCCATAACAACGCGATTGCTCAATTCCAGCTTCTCACTTTGAAACGGTTTGAATAAGGATTCTGTGTTCATTTTAACGTCCTCCTTGCATATGATGGATTACTTGATTATTTTTCGTAACAACAATACCTTAGCATAGTGATATATGTAAATCAAACCAGCAACCTTCGAATAAGCGGTATATCCGTATTCCATGATACCCTGTAAATATCCGGATTGGTCATGGCTTCCCACTCCGCGAATCCATAAGTAGCATCCCAGGATCGCAGCAGCAGAGAGATGAGATTACCGTGAGACACTATTGCCGGCTCATGATAGCCCTGCTCCAGCAGTTCGCTCACGACCTGATTCGCACGTGCCGCTGCTGCGCTGGTGGATTCGCCACCCGGATAGCACAGATGTGGATCATCATAAGTACGTCGAAGCATATCGCGCCACTGCGGTGCATCCTGTCCGCACAGTACACGTTCGACCAATCGTTCATCGGTTACTACCTTCAGGCCAAGCCGCTCAGCCAATGGCTGAATTGTACGATAGGCACGCTCATACGGACTGGTTACAATACTATCGATCTGCTGCATATCCGCCAGATGTGCCAGTGCTTCTGCCTGGCGGCGCCCCTTCTCCGTAAGGACAGCATTCGGTGCCTGTCCCTGTGCTTCACAATGACGAATGATATACATATTAGACATCGTTTACTCTCCTTTTTTCATTTCATCAGGCTGGCCCTAATCCATGAGCAGCGGCATAATTCCCTCAGTGTGGTCTGCGGCCATCCACATCGGTAAATCCATATACATCAGATAATCCCCAGCTCGATAATGCCTGTCCAGACCTGTTCGACGCTTCCGGATCGGCGGCCAGTGAAGCGATAGCCCGTCCAACAAAATAAGGTGTCTCCGACTCGCTAAAATGTTCGGCATGCTGCTTGCCGCCCTGCACCGCATCCATCCAATTCGCTTCGGTTACACCATAATGCTCAGCGTTACTTCGATGATCATACCGCAGACCCAAGCCGTCATCAAGCCAGCTGCGATTGTTCATCTGTATCAGGATTCTTCGTGTTCTATGGAATAAAGTAGCTCTCATATAGACTCAATTATGTCTTGTTATGTAATAAAGCAGAATATAATCAAATGTATCCAAAAAGCCCTTCCCGATAATTGGGAAGGGCTTTTGATATGAAGACATTATAATATCGTATACTTGTTATACTAGCTGCTTACGGAGTTGGTGTACCACCGTTGGCATTGAGTGTCTCGCCACTTACATAACTGGATTCCTGACTGGCCAGGAATACGTAAGCTGGAGCCATTTCCATCGGTTGACCCGGACGACCAAGCGGTGTCTGGGAACCAAAGTCTTTAAGCGCTTCTTCCGGCTGTCCACCCACAATTTGTAGCGGTGTCCATACTGGACCCGGAGCTACGACATTGACGCGGATGCCTTTTTCGGCAACCTGTTGAGCCAGTGCTTTGCTGAATGTATTGATTGCAGACTTGGTTGTAGCATAATCCAACAGGATTGGTGAAGGATTATAGGCCTGAATCGAAGATGTATTAATAATACTGCTGCCTGGCTTCATATGCTTGATTGCAGCTTTGCACAGCCAGAACAGGGAATAGACATTGGTTTTAAATGTATGATCGAATTGTTCTGTTGTTAGATCAGCAATTTCCGGAACAAACTGCTGTTTGCCGGCAACGTTTGCCAGAATATCAATACCGCCAAGTTCTTTGACAGCGGTCTCGATGAGTTGTACACAGTACTGCTCATCTTTGAGATCTCCAGGTACAGTAACGGCTTTGCGTCCTGCTTCTTCAATCAGCTTGACCACTTCCTGTGCATCAGCTTCTTCTTCTGGCAGATAGGATAATACAACATCTGCTCCTTCACGAGCATAAGCGATAGCTGCTGCACGTCCGATACCACTATCTGCCCCCGTTACGACAGCTTTGCGTCCGGTTAGGCGACCTGTACCGCGGTAACTCTTTTCTCCCGAATCAGGAACAGGAGTCATGTCTTTCTGAATTCCCGGTTCCGGCTGCTGCTGTTGAAACTCCGGTCCAGCTTTCGGATACTGTGTAGTTGGATCCTGCATTGTGTATTGATCGGCCATGATATAATTCCTCCTCTGAATGGTGTGAATAAGTTACTTTGAATAGCATCAATTATAAAATCTCTCAACTCTTTTTATGTAACCGTCATGACACTTCGTTAAACGGAACGTTGTGCATTTTGGTACAACGATGTGGATTGTCAGTGTATTGGGCATTTAGTGAGAACGCATACAATGATGTTGCCTGCGAAGATGTATTCCTGTTTTGTTTATGTTACGATAGAAGCATATGGGATTTATTGGATATTGAGACTGACCTATTGCCAATCTTGGTTACGTATTACCGTAATAATTTATATCGAGGAATGGTTGAAGTTTATCGTTAATACGTACATTTCACAGTCATTCATTTGTGTTCATTATTATGAAAAGGGGATACTGCCTATGTACCTGCTCACTGGTTTTGTTATTTTCTCTATCGTTATTATTGTATATGCACTGATTGCTATTTTTGCCGCACGTTATCTGATTGGCAAATTGGATAAACGCGGAATCCGGCATTCGAATATCGTGCTGGGCGTTGGAATTCCTATCGCTGCATGTCTGATTTTTCTGGCTTTTTGGTGACAATCGCCTTTACAGCTTTTTTTACTGGTGCCTTTGTTTCTGGTCGTTGGGCGGATATGGCGCGATTACCGTAAAATTGAGAAAATGGAGCAACACTAGAACGTATCTACAGCTTATAGTATGCAGTTTACATAGACCAGCCGATTTAATAATATAGTACGATAACTATAAGGAATACCGGACCCAACCGCCTACATACTCAGGTAGGTCGGATCCGGTATTTTGATTGTTGCTTTTTATCCTGTGGATTGATCAGGTATATTCCAGACAGATGACTGCAGTTTGCAGAGATTCATCATAGAACAGATACATCCAATCCGATCCATAAGCCTGAAAATAATAACCGGTGAGCGCTCCAATATACGGAAACACGCTGCCATCCGGACGATGCGGCACAGACAGCAGATTAGTAGATTCAAAAGTACGGTATTCTTCCTCCGAATCACCATGTTCCTGAAAGATCTTCTGCATTTGTTCGGAACGCAAATCCAGGTCTTCCAGCAATCCGTTAATTTCAGGATAAGTGATCCCCCAACCTTTCTCTTGATAGGATTGCCAGGATTCCATTACTTCCTGCACCGATTTCATCGACTCATCGGATGAATAAGGATGAACTTTTTGCTCCTGTTTGTAGAATTGTTTTCTCGCTTCATAGTCCTGCTCATTTTCCGCATAGACCGTTTTCAGAGAATCTATCTGATTTTTCACTTTTTTTAGCTTGAGATATTGCTTGTCACCAGCTTCTTTGAGTTGTTCATACTCGGCATTCACCTGCTCTTCCTGTTCAATCAGGAAGTAATTCCAATCTCCCGCAAATCGGTACTTGCCATCTACTACATCAAAAGCAATCGAATCTTCCTGTGTCCATTCCGTATGAAACGCAGACGTCATTTGACCTACCGTGCCTTCATAGATTTCCTTAACGGATACAAAATGAACCCACTGATCTTTTTCCGGGAAAAGGCACTTCAGGTTAATCGAACAAATTGGTAAAAAATGCCGCCGATGCCGCTCGATATCTTCTGCAAAGACCTCTTCATACTCTGGAAAAGCACGGATATATTGTTCGGAAATATGCATATGTACACTCCTTTGTATTTCAATGTCTTTATTGTAGCACGTGTATTATTACCACTCAAAAAAGCCTTCCGGTATCCTGGTCAAGCCCCTATTTTATGGACAGTTAAAAAACACCCTAAGACACAAACTGACGTCGGTACTCTACCGGCGTCAGTTTGTTTAGTTTTCTCTGCGGTCGTTTAGTGTTGTAAAAGCGAATGTATTTCTCGATCCGTCTTTGCGCCTCGTCTACACTTCGGATAGAATACGGATAGAGTCCTTCCGTTTTTAAATGCGAGAAGAAGCTCTCTACGGAGGCATTGTCATAACAATTGCCCCCGCGAGACATGCTGATTTGGGCGCCAACCTTGGGCAGCATGTCGTGGTAAAGATGAGACGTGTACGGGGCTCCGCGGT
>Ga0308161_1000943_pt1 | contig 39022 bp, 37 predicted proteins | sample PhyFR2_FD_201034 | JGI IMG/M metagenome (GOLD analysis project Ga0308161, IMG submission 201034) | Phyllosphere microbial communities from UC Gill Tract Community Farm, Albany, California, United States - DLSLF.R2 | ecosystem: Host-associated > Plants > Phyllosphere > Unclassified | place: USA...
CACTATCGCCGAGCGCTTCGCCGGCCTGGACGATGTGTTCGCCCGAGCCGGGGTCGACATCGCGCGGGTCGACGTCGACGACTGGCGCCCGGAGATCGGATACGAGCAGCTGCACCGCATGCTCGACGCGCACCCCGACCGCACCGCCATCGTCGCCGGAAACGACAACGTCGCCTTCGGCGTGTACCAGGCGATGGCCGAACGCGGTCTGAAGGTCGCCGAGGACGTCTCGGTGATCTCCTTCGACGACGAGGAGCTGGCGAGCTTCCAGCGCCCGGGATTGACGACTGCGCGCCTCCCCTACGAGCAGATGGCCCGTCGCGGCATCGAGATGCTGGTCGGCGAGGCCGAACTCGCGCACGAGCGAGTCCCGATGCCGCTCATCGTGCGCGATTCCGTCCGACGTCTGGGCTGACCGCGCCTCCCGAGCCGGTGGGCCTGAAAGGCCGCGGTGGAGCGAAAGCAGGACCGAGCGACACCGGCCCCCAGGGCGACGCCGCACCCGGCTACCGTTGTCCCATGCGCTTCCCCGCCACGCTCCGCTCGGCCCGACGGGCCCCGCTGCTGCAGGTGCTGAAGTCGGCGGCCGCCACGATCGCGGCCTGGCTGATCGCGGGCTGGGTGCTGCCGGGTCCGCTGCCGGTGTTCGCGGCGATCGCCGCCCTGCTGGTCGTGCAGCCCAGCGTGAACCAGTCGCTGTCGAAGGCGATCGAGCGCAGCGCCGGCGTGATCCTCGGCGTGATCATCGCGGTGCTGCTGACGGTGGTGCTGGGCGCGCAGAGCTGGGTCGTGCTGGCCGCGGTCGTCGTCGCGATGCTGGCGGCCTGGGCGATGCGGGCATCCACCGGCACGGGGAACCAGGTCGCGATCTCGGCCGTGCTCGTGCTGGCCCTGGGCGCGTCGAACCCGGACTACGCCGTCGACCGGATCATCGAGACCCTGATCGGCGCGGCCATCGGCTTCGTGATCAACATCGCGATCGTGCCGCCGGTCCTCACCGCGCCCGCCCGGCGTGACATCGGGATGCTGGGGCGCGAGCTCGCGGCCTCCCTCGACCGCCTCGCGGAGGCGCTCTCCGCGAACCGCAGCGGTCCGCAGCTGCAGGAACTGATGCTCGAGGCACGTCTGCTGCGACCGATGAAGGATGCCGCGGAGGCCTCGCTCGAGGAGGCCGAGGAGTCACTCGCCCTGAACCCGCGCCGGGGAAGGCACCGCGACGATCTGACCGCGCTGCGCGCCCTGTTCGAGCGCATCTCCCCCGTGGTCACCCAGGTGATCGGCATGACGCGCGCGTACATCGACCACTACGAGGACTCCCTCGCCCAGGACCCCGCCGTGCGCGCGATCGGCGATCAGCTGCGCCGCGCAGGACACGACATGCGGCTCGCCGTGCAGACGGCCGACGTCGCCCCGGAGCCGGATGCCATGACCTCGACGATCCCGGCGCTGACCACCCCGCTGGTGGTGCGTCCGCCGGCATCCGATCACTGGATCCTGGTCGGCTCGCTCATGGAGGATCTGCGCCGCATCCACGGCGAGCTGCGCGACGAGGCCTGAACGCTCGGGAGGAGATCCTGCCGGGGACCTCCTCCCGGACGCGCCGCACGTCGTCAGTCCGCGAGCCGCCCCACGGCACGCGCACGGATCAGCACCTGCTGGCCGTCGGAGTACGCCGCGGGCAGTTCCTCGACCGCGACGACCTCGATCGTGGAGGACGCGGCGCCGGCCAGGCGGGCGCGTTCCACGGCATCCCGTGACGCGTCCTCGCGCGCCGCCCTGCGGCCGGCCTCGGTGCCGTCGACCCGGTAGATCTTCTCGACCTGCCCCGCGACGTCGCCCAGGGCAGCTCCTACGGCGTTGGCCGCCCCGAAGTGATCGGGCCGGATGAGCTCGCTGACTCCGTCCAGCGTCTCGGGCGCGATGATCCCACCACCGCCCACGAGGATCACCGGCACGGGCGCGGCGCTCGGCTTCATCCTGTCGACGCTGTCCTCGAGAAGCGCACGGATCCCGTCCCAGGCGGTCCGTGCGACCGCGTCATCCACGTCCGGGGTGGCAATCCCCGCGATCTGCGCCGCTCCGACCCGCAGGGCGATGTCGGTCGCGGTGAGCGTGCCGCCGCCGAAGGCCAGGCCCTCCTGCAGCAGCCGGTAGCCGACGCTGTCGGGCCCGAGGGAGGCGCCGCCGGAGCGCACGATCGTGCCGCCGCCGAGCCCGACCGAGAGCACGTCCGGCATGCGGAAGTTGGTGCGGATGCCGCCGATCTCCACGGCGTGCGCGGACTGGCGGGGGAAGCCCTCCACGAGCACCCCGATGTCGGTGGTGGTGCCGCCGATGTCGACCACGAGAGCATCCGTGGCGCCGGACAGGTGCGCCGCGCCGCGGATCGAGTTGGTCGGACCGCAGCCGATCGTGAGCACCGGGAACTCCAGCGCGTACTCCAACTGCATCAGCGTGCCGTCGTTCTGCCCGAAGTACGGCGTGGCCGGGATGCCGCGGTCGCGCAGTGCTGCCACGAAGCCGGTGGCCATCTGCTTCAGCGTCTGCATGAGCGCCGCGTTCAGCACGGTCGCGTTCTCGCGCTCGAGCAGCCCGAGTGAGCCGATCCGCGCGGATCGGGACACAGGGACTCCGAGTTCGGATGCGACGATCTCGGCGACGCGCTTCTCCTGGCTCTCGTCGACCGGCGAGAACACGCCGACCACCGCGACCGCGTCGACCTGCTCGCGCATGCTGTCGCATGCCGCTCGGACGGCGTCCTCGTCCAGTGCGGACAGCGTGCGGCCGTCCACCTCGAAACCTCCGGCCAGCAGGTGCACGTGCTCACCGACGGCGCGGCTGAGGTCGTCCGGCCAGCCCTCCAGCGGCGGCACGGCGGTGGTCGCGGGTGCGCCGAGGCGCAGGATGCCGACCTTCCCGAGTCCGCGCCGCTCGACGATCGCGTTGGTGCAGTGCGTGGTGCCGAGCATCGCGTGCGAGATCCGCGCGGGGTCGACTCCAGATGCTGCGAGCACGGCGTCGATGGCATCCGCGACGCCCTCGCCGGTGTCGGCCGTGGTCGGCCGCTTGACGGATGCCAGCACGGCGAGGTCCTCGTCGAGGATCACGGCGTCGGTGTTGGTCCCCCCGACGTCGATTCCGATCCGGTACCCGGTCATCGTGCGATCTCCGTTCCTGCGGCGGCGAGCTGCTCCACCGGCGTCCACTCCACGTCATAGCCGAAGTGCGCGGGCCCCGCGGTCTCGAGCCCGCGCGGCGTGCGCCACTTCTCATGGCAGGGGATCGCGATGATCGCGACACGGGCGCCGTAGCGCACCGCATCCGTCGTCATCGGCATCCCGGTGGCGAGATCCAGCACGGCGATGAGGTCGGGCGTCACGGCCGCGAGCGCGCCGTCGCGGCGGGCCAGCAGCATCTCGTTCTGGAAGTCCAGCCGGAACGCGCTGCCGCGGTCGGCGCCCACGCCGTCGAGCTCAGCGGCACCGCGGGTGAAGCCCCCGTCGACGGCGCGCTGCAGGTCGCGCACCTTGCCGTCGAAGAGCCGGATCGCCCCGAGATCGGTGCACAACGCGTCGATCCGCTCGTCGTCACGCAGCTGACGCCCCGCCGCATCTCGGCCGCGCAGGATCCCGCCGATGCGCTTCGCGAGTGTGAGGGTTCCGGGGATCGCGCACTCCCGTGCGACTGCGCCGCCGTACGCGTAGTCGATCATGGTGGCACCGCCGCCCATCTCGACGGTGACGGCGCGGGCGAGCCGCTCCGACCACTCCCCGTTCACGGGGCGGCTGACGACCTCGTTGCCGTGATGGTCGACGAGCACCGTGGTGCCCGGGCCGTACCCGGCGAGATGGTAGGTGACCATCTGCGCCTCCGGGAACGCGCGACCCATCGCATCGCCGTCGACGACGGGGATGCCCGCTACGGCCGCTGCGGCGATGGGGATCATCGAGTTCCCGCCGCCGACCTCGATCGGCATCACCGCGGTGGGCCTGCGCCCGGTACCGCGCTCGATCGCCTCCAGCGCGGCGAGCAGCTCCGACTCGGCCATGATCCGCTCGACGCTCACCGACGGTGCGCCGATGCCGCCGACCGGCACGACGAAGTCCTCGTCCGTCACGTCGTCGACCGTCAGCATCCGGACCGGGCCGTGCATGCGGATGAGGCGCTTCGCGATCAGCGACCCGACATGCGGGTCGCCTCCGCCGCCGGTGCCGAGCACCGCCGCGCCGAGCGCGATCTCGTCGATGTCGGCCTCGGTGATCAGCGCGGTCATGCGGCCACCTCGTCCGTCCGGGCATCCGGCACCGCTTCCGTGGCATCCGCTCGCCGTCCACCGCGGACCAGCCACAGCAGCACGTACACGGCGAAGCCGACGAGCAGGCCGTCCAGTGACGAGATCGTCGTGATCGTGAACCAGCCGAAACCGGGTCCGTCCGCGGGGTTCGTGGTCGCGAAGGCGACCAGCACGCCGGTGGCCCAGGCGATGATCGACCATGCATCCACGTGCGGCACGGCGGCGCCGTGCGCCCACCGCGCGGTGCGACGTCCGGTCAGGAACGACGCCAGGTAGACGCCGCCGTAGGGCGCGATGAGCGTGCCGATCACCAGGATGAACGAGACGAACACGTCCGCCGCACCGACGACACCGATCACGATGCCGATCACAGCGAGCACGGCGGTCACGGTGCGGCGCCCGAGCCTGGACGAGATCGACGAGAACGCGAGGCCGGCCGAGTAGAGGTTCGTGGTGTTCGTGGTCCACTGCGCGAGGATCAGCACGACGACGGCGATGCCGCCCATCCCGAGCGTGAAGTACATCGTCATCAGTTCGGTCTGGTTCAGCACGCGGGCCAGCAGGATCGCGACGACGAGGATGATCGAGTTGCCGAAGAAGAACCCGACGAAGCCGGCCGCCATGGCCTGCTTCGGCGTCTTCGCCCAGCGGGCCATATCGGGAGAGAGCACGACGCCGAGGATGAAGATGCCCATGACCAGCGACACCGCGCCGCCGAACGTGTAGGTGACGTCGACCCGGGCGTCCAGCCCCGCGGTTCCGTGCTGGATGAAGGCGACCACCACTCCGACGACCAGCAGCAGGAGCAGCAGCGGCACCGCGAGCGAGCTCAGGCGGTTGATCGAGCGGTAGCCCCAGAACGCGGTGATCGCCATCAGCACGCCGCCGACGGCGTTGAAGAGCTGCACGGGCACGTCGATGCCGGTGAACTCGTGGAAGGCGATCTGGGCGTTCTGTCCGAAGAAGCCGGTCTGCACGGCGAACCAGCCGACCAGGCTGATCGTGATGGCGATGGCCAGCACCGCGCCCCCGATCCGGCCGAACACGGCGCGCGAGATCATCGCGGTGGACAGGCCGGTCGAGGCGCCGACGTAGGTGCAGGCCATGGCCAGCAGTCCGAGCAGCAGCGAGCCGAGCATGGTGGCCCAGATGGCGTCCCAGAACGCCATGCCGGAGGCGAGTTCGATGCCGAGGAACGCGCCGGAGAGATCGATTCCGATCGCGATCCAGACGGCGGCGATCGAAAGCCAGCCCTTGCGCTGATCCTGGGGCACGACGCCGTGCTCGTAGTCGGTGGTTTCCATGAGGGGTCCTTGCTTGGTGAGGGGTGAGGGGCTTGGTGACGGGTGAGGGGCTCAGTGACGGGGTTCGGGCCAGGCGCTCGTGGCGCCGGAACGTCGGGGGTAGGTGACGCGGCTGCCGGCGAGCCCCATCGCGACGATGGTCTCGAGCATCCGGGTGGCGGCGGCCGAGGGGTCGATGACGGGCACCCCGATCCCCTCGGCCTCGAGCGCCGACTGCACCTGGGCGGCCTGGCCGGCCAGCCCGGTGCATCCGAGCACGATCGCCTGGGCATGGTCGTGCTGCACGGCCTCGCGGGCACGGGCCACCATCGTGCGGAAGGTCGCGTCGGGGTCGTCCTCGAGTTCGAGGACGGGGATCTGCAGCGACCGGACGGATGCCAGCCGCGGCTCGACACCGTACCGGCGGGCCTGGTCGATCATCAGGTCGCGGTGGTGCTCGGCGACGGAGATCACCGAGAAGCGGTGGCCGAGGGTGGCGGCCAGGTGCATGGATGCCTCGCACGGGCCGAGCACGGGGATCCCGACGACCTCGCGCGCCGCGTGCACTCCGGGGTCGAGCATGCAGTCCACGGCGATCGCGTCGCACCCCTCGGCCTCGGCCGCCTGGGCGGCGCGCAGCACCCACGGGGTGACGAGTGCCTCGTCCCGCCGGCTCTCGATCGAGGGCGTGCCGGCGGCGATGGTCGCGACCGTGACGGTGGTGCCGTCGGACGCCGCGTCCTCGAACATCGCGAGGGTGTCGGGCACCCACGAGGTGGTCGTGGTCGGGTTGATCACGCGCAGGTGCATCAGCGGACGCTCCCCTCGGAGTGCGCGCCGCCCGCGGCGAGCGCGCCGCCCTCCGCCGCCGCAGGTCCGAAGCGCACGTCGCCCGCGGGCCAGCTGATGGGCTTGGCGTCCGGGGCCGGGTAGCCGACGGCGGAGTGCAAGACTCCGAGGCGCACCAGCGTGAGGGCGTGGTGCAGGGCGGCGGAGAGCGGGTCGATCACGGGGATGCCCGGGAGCTCGACGGCGAGGCGGTCGGTCAGGCTCGCGAACAGGGTGCAGCCGAGCACGAGAGCGGCGGCCCCGTCCTCGACTGCCGCGTGTGCGGCCGCGGTCAGCCGGCGGAGCGTGTCGTTCTCATCCGCTCCGATGCCCAGGACGGGCAGGCCGACCGCGCGGATCGAGACGCAGCGGTGCTCGAGCCGGTGGCGCTCGACCATCTCCCGCACGATCGGGATGTCGGCGGCCTCGGTGGTGAGGATGCTGAACCGGTCCGCCACGCCCAGAGCCAGGTGCATGCCGGCCTCCGCCGGCCCCACCACGGGTATCCGCACGACCTCGCGGGCGGCGTCGACCGCCGGATCCTCCATGCAATTGACGACCACGGCATCCGCGCCCGCGGCTTCCGCTCGGATAGCGGCGTCGATGATCCCGGGCGCCGCGAACGCGTCGTCCCAGCGGCTCTCGACGGATGCCGTGCCGAAGGCGAGGCTGCGGCGCTCGATGACGGCGCCGGGGATCTCGGGAGACGGGTCGATGAGCACCTGGCCGTCGAGGACGACGGGGTCGATGATCGTGATGCGCACGACGGGGTGGCGCGAAGAGGGCATGGCACAGGCTTTCGGGGGTGCCGTCCCGTCGCTGCGATGCGGCGGGTCAGGCGGAGAGAAGTGCGGAGAGGTGCCGCCAGGTCTGCTCGAAGCGCTCCGCGTACAGCGCGGGGCTGTAGTGGGCGTACTGCAGGAACAGGCCGTCCATGACGACGAACACCAGCGCGGTGAAGCCCTCGGGGTCGCCCCCTGCGAACGCTCCCGTCGTCACGCCGTCGTCGTACGACTGCCTGACGGCTTCGGCGAGGGTCGACTCGGAGTCGAGGAAGATCTCCCGGAGGCTCTGCCCGCTGGGCCCGTTCTCGTCGACGGCGGCGCGCATGCTGAACTCGTGCTGCTCGGGGCGATCGCGATAGAAGGCCCCGATGCCGCTGAGCAGATGGCGCAGTCGCGGCAGGGGCGGGAGATCCGCGCTGGTGCGGACGAGCTCGTCGAAGAACGCGGTGTGCTCTGCGACGACCTCGGCGTAGACCGCCTCGTACAGCGCCTCCTTGCTGGGGAAGTGCGCGTACAGGGAGGGCGTCTTGATTCCGACGGCCTCGGCGATCTCACGAAGACTGGCCTCGGCATACCCCCTGCGCGCGAAGACCGTCCGGGCTTCGGCGAGGATGCGTGCTTTGGTCATGTCGTACCTAACGATCATTAGTTAGGAAGAGAATAGGCGCGACCGGCCCTGCGCGCAACCATCGCCCAGATCTGTTTCAGACGGCGCTTCAGCGCACCGTGATCGTGAAGGTCAGCGGACCCCTGTCCTTCGACGCCTCACCGCGGAAGCGGTACTCGTAGGTCAGGGTGGTCTCCCCGGCGCCGACCGCATCGAAGGTGACCGTCATGTTCGAGCTCGAGCCCGGCGGCGGATTCGGCTGATCGGAGACGAAGTCGACGTCCTCACCACCCAGCACAGCCGGATCCGGTTCCTCGACGAGCACCCACTCCGTGCCGACGGAGGAGTTCACCTCACCGAGATCCACGACGACCTCTTCGCCCACCTTCACCACGGCGGTGGGTTCGTCGGCGTCCACCCTCGTCTGAGCGGACGCACAGCCCACGAGGCCCGCGGCCAGGGCGGCGAGCATCACCGCAATCGCGCCACGTCTCCGCATCCGTCCCCCTCTCGGGCGGCGTGCTCGTCGTCGCCCTGCTCCTGCGAGGATGCCGTGCTCACGCCGCTGCGCCCCACTGCCGCGCCGCGTGCAGACGAACGCAACACGTGGGGACAACACCCCATCGGCGTCGGCGCCACGCCGCCGCTATGCTCCGATCCAGAGGAGGCGAGTCGATGACGATACCGGAGGTCCCGCAGCAGGCGCCCGAGCCCGCGGCACCCACAGCCGCGCCACAGCGCAGGGCGGGCGGGAACGGCCTGCTGGTGGCGCTGTCCATCCTCTGCGCCGTGCTGCTGCTCGCGACGCTCGGCTTCGGCACCGGCGCGGCCATCCTGTCCGTGACCAACGACAGCGCCGCAGCGGACCCCGGCTCGACGCACACCCCCAAGCCGACCGCGAAGGTCGACCGGGACCGCACGGTGCACGGCATCCCGGTCGATGTCGTGTCCGACATCGACTTCGGCTACTTCTTCATGACCAACACGGATGCCAAGGGCTTCACGGCGCTGTACTCGCAGATCCGCAACCACGACGAGAAGCGCGCGGCCATCATCTTCTTCGATGTGAGCCTGTATGACGAGGATGCCGTGCTTCTCAGCCGCTGGCCCTCGAGCGTCTACATGCTTCCGGGACAGGTGACGCTCTTCACGGGCGTGACCGTCGGGAACATGCTGGACGTCGCCTCGATCAGGATCGAGCAGACCAGCCTGAAGTACGAGGAGCCGCGGAGCACGGGCACCGTGGTCCTCGACGAGGCCCGCAGCGGCGACAACGGCCTGGTCGGCGGCAAGTACACCTCGACACTCGGCGTCGAGGGCCGAGGGGCGCACGTGTACCTGATCGCCGCCGTCGACAACGAGGTCTTCGGCGTCTGCTGGGACGTCGAGAACATCCCCGCCTCCGGCGCGTTCGACTTCCGCTGCACACTCGAACCCGCCTCACGTGACGAGCCGCAGCCGATCGGCACGCTCCCGGAGGACGCCGTGGTCGCCAGCTACTACACCCTGGACACGATCCAATGACGGCGCCGCAGAACGTCTCAGCACCCCGCGACCTCCGGCGCGGCCTCCTCATCGCACTGAGCATCGCAGCGTTCGTGCTGGTCGCCTCGACGATCACCACCGGCATCCTGCTGTTCGGGATGCTGGGGCAGCGGCCGGCGGCGGCACCAGAGCCATCCGCCTCACCGTCGCCGACCGCGACACGCGAACCGCAGACGGTGCACGGCATCCCCGTCAGCATCCGTGACACGGCGCTCGAGTTCGGCACCTGGGTGGCGGAGCCGTGGGTCGACGGCGAGACGCGGCTGTTCGCGCCGATGAGCAACCCCTCCGAGACGCAGGCCGTGTCGATCTTCTACGACGTCACGGCATACGACGCGAAGGGACGCATCCTCGACCGCACGCTCGGCAGTGCCGACCTCCTGCCGGGCGGCGAGGGAGTCTTCTCGTCGTCGAGTCTGAGGGCCGAACCCGACGACATCGCGGAGATCGTGATCGAGCAGACCAGGATCTCCGCCGCGGCATCGCCGTACACGGGCGAGATCAGCGAGCCGCAGGTGACCGCCGACCGTGAGTCCGGGGGCGTCGACTTCGTCATCCCTTCGTCCCTCTCCCCCGACCTCGACCGCCCCTGGGTCGACGTCATCGCCCTCGTCGACGGCGAGATCATCGGCCAATGCGACGCGGTCACCGCCGAAGGAGCCCGCCCGTTCACCGGAAGGTGCTACCTCCAGCCGACTGCGAAGGGCGTCGCCGAGGTCCCGGAGAACCACTTCATGACGCTGCCGGAGAATGCCGAGGTGCGCGCGTTCCTGAGGGTCGAGCTCGAGCTCGAGTGAATCGGTGACGCGGCGGGGGTGAAAGGATCGAGGGGTGACCCTCCTCGATCCCACGACCGTCAACGGCGCCGATGCGGACGCCGTCTACCTGGCGTTCGTGGAGTGGGCGGAGTCCACCGGCATCCGCCTGTACCCCGCGCAGGACGAGGCGGTCATCGAGATCGTCTCGGGTCAGAACCTGATCCTGTCCACGCCCACGGGCACCGGGAAGTCCCTGGTCGCGGTCGGCGCCCACTTCGCCGCGCTGACCGAGGGACGCCGCAGTTACTACACGGCACCGATCAAGGCGCTGGTCAGCGAGAAGTTCTTCAGCCTGGTCGAGGTGTTCGGCGCCGCGAACGTCGGCATGGTCACCGGCGACTCCGCGGTGAACGCCGATGCACCGATCGTCTGCTGCACGGCCGAGATCCTCGCGAACCTCGCGTTGCGCGAGGGTGCGGATGCCGACGTCGGCCAGGTCGTGATGGACGAGTTCCACTTCTACGGCGACCCCGACAGGGGCTGGGCATGGCAGGTGCCGCTGCTCACGCTTCCTCAGGCGCAATTCGTGCTCATGTCCGCGACCCTCGGCGACGTCACGGAGCTGGCATCTGATCTGACCCGCCGCACCGGACGGGAGACGGCCGTGGTCACGGGCGTCGAGCGGCCCGTTCCGCTGCACTTCTTCTACGAGACGACGCCGATCCACGAGACCATCGAGGACCTGCTGCACACCGACCGCGCGCCCGTCTACATCGTGCACTTCTCCCAGGCCGCCGCGATGGAGCGCGCGCAGGCGCTCGCCAGCGCGAAGGTCGCGTCGCGCGAGCAGCGCGATGCGATCGCCGACCTCATCGGAGGCTTCCGGTTCACGACCGCCTTCGGCAAGACGCTCTCCCGGCTGCTCCGGCTCGGGATCGGCGTGCACCACGCGGGGATGCTGCCGAAGTACCGTCGTCTGGTCGAGCAGCTCGCCCAGCGCGGGATGCTGCGGGTGATCTGCGGCACGGACACGCTGGGCGTCGGCATCAACGTGCCCATCCGCACCGTGCTGCTCACCGCGCTGACGAAGTTCGACGGCCAGCGGATGCGGCAGCTGAACGCCCGCGAGTTCCACCAGATCGCAGGACGTGCGGGCCGCGCCGGCTTCGACACGGCGGGCACGGTCGTGGCGCAGGCGCCGGAGCACGAGACCGAGAACCTCGCCGCGATCCGCAAGGCCGGCGACGACCCGAAGAAGAAGCGCAAGATCATCCGCAAGAAGGCGCCCGACGGGTTCGTGTCCTGGGGAGAGCCGTCGTTCCAGAAGCTGATCTCCTCCGAGCCTGAGACGCTCACCTCGCACATGCAGATCACCAGCGCCATGATGCTCAACGTCATCGCTCGGGGCGGCGACGTGTTCGGCAATATGCGCGCACTGGTATACGACAATCATGAGCCCAGGGCGAAGCAGCGCCTCCTCGCTCTGAGAGCCCTCGGGATCTACCGCACGCTGCTCGAATCCGGCGTGGTCGAGAACGGTCCGGACGGCGTCCGGCTCACGGTCGACCTGCAGCCGAACTTCGCTCTCAACCAGCCGCTGTCGCCCTTCGCCCTCGCTGCGTTCGAACTGCTCGATCCGGACTCGGCGACCTTCGCCCTGGACATGATCTCGATCGTCGAGTCGACTCTCGACGATCCGCGCGCGATCCTCTCGCAGCAGGAGTTCATCGCGCGGGGCGAGGCCGTCGCCGCGATGAAGGCGGAGGGCATCGAGTACGACGAGCGCATGGAGCTGCTCGAGCAGATCACGTGGCCCAAGCCGCTCGAGGAGCTGCTCGCCGCCGCCTTCCAGACCTTCAGCGCCGCGCAGCCGTGGATCCGCGACTTCGACCTGCATCCCAAGTCGGTGGTGCGCGACATGTACGAACGGGCCATGTCGTTCGGGGAATACGTCGCCTTCTACAAGACCGCGCGATCGGAGGGCGTGGTGCTGCGCTACCTCTCGGACGCCTATCGCGCCGCGTCGCAGACCATTCCGGAGCACCTCAAGACCGAGGAACTGCGCGACCTGATCGAGTGGCTCGGCGAGCTGGTGCGCCAGGTCGACTCGAGTCTGCTCGACGAGTGGCAGGAGCTGGTGAGCGGCGTTCTCGTCGATCCGGACAACGAGCCGGTCGTCCCGCCGGCGCCCAAGCGGCTCACCGCGAACGTGCGCGCCTTCCGCATCCTGGTGCGCAACGAGCTGTTCCGGCGCGTGCAGCTCGCCGCCCGCGAGGACCTCGAGTCGCTGGATGCCGTGGACCCCGCGTTCGACGGCTGGTCCGACGCCCTCGACGCGTACTTCGCCGAGCACGATGAGATCCTCACAGGGGCGGATGCCCGCGGGTCCGCCCTCCTGCTGATCGAGCAGGGCGCGGAGCAGTGGACGGTGCGTCAGATCCTGGACGACCCCGCCGGCGATCACGACTGGGGCATCTCCGCAACCGTCGACCTGGCGGCATCCGACGAGGCCGGCGAAGCCGTGATCCACGTCACGGGCGTCGACCGGCTGTAAGGCGCCGAATCACGCGCCAGAGCAGCTTCGGGGCTCAGCCCGCCTGAAGCCCCAGCAGCACGCAGCCGTTCGCGCCGGCCCAGCCGCCCAGGGTCGCAGGCACGATCGGCGGCACGCGGTGGAACGTCGCCCGCTCGCCGACGAGACCCTCGGCCAGGGTGACGAGGGCGTGCGGCGCCTGCGCGAGCCCGCCCCCGACCACGATCCGCCCCGGGTCGACAAGGGCGCACAGGGTGAGCAGCGCCTCCGCCAGAGCGGATGCCGCGTGGAACACGATCCCCTGGGCGCGCGCCTCGCCCGCACCGAACGCGGCCAGCAGCGAGCGGGGACCGCCCTCGCCTCCCGCGCTGTTCCAGGCCGTGCGCAGCGCCGGGGCGCCGATGATCGTCTCGAGACAGCCGCGCCGTCCGCAGGAGCACAGCGCGCCGTCCGGCTCGACCGTGATGTGGCCCAGTTCGCCGGCGGATCCGTGCGCTCCGGGCACCACGGTGCCGCCGACGACGTGGGCTCCCGCGATGCCGGTGCCCAGCGCCAGGACGAAGCTGTCGTCGCTGCCCGCGCCGGCGCCCCAGGTCGCCTCGGCGACGGCGGCCGCGTGCCCGTCATTGACCACGTCGACGGGCACGCCGAGCAGTGCTCCCAGACGCTCGCCGAGGTGGCATCCGTCCAGCGACGGGATGTTGGTGGAGCGGATCACGACGCCGTTCGCCTGATCGACCAGGCCGGGGATCGACAGCACGACGCGCTGCAGGGAGCGTTCGCCGCGCACCTCCCGCACGATCTCGGCGAGACCGTCGACGGGGTCGGCCAGCGGAGTGGTCATCCGGTCGCGGAACAGCGGCTCCGGCGGGGTCGAGAGAGGGGATCGGGCGTCGACGAGCAGCGCCTTCACGCTGGATCCGCCGACATCGACACCGAGGACAGCAGGTGATGTCATGCGTGCAGTGCCGCCGCCCTGGCTTCACGACGCAGCGCCTGCTTGGCGGGATCGGGCACCGGGACCGATCCCAGCAGCCTGCGGCTGTACGGGTGCTGAGGAGACAGCAGCACGTCGTCGGCCGAACCGGTCTCGACGATCTCGCCCTTCAGCATGACCGCGACGCGATCGGAGATCTCGTGCACCACCGCGAGGTCATGGCTGATGAACAGGCACGCGAAGTGCATCTTCTGCTGCAGATCGCGCAACACGTCCAGCACTGCGGCCTGCACCGAGACGTCGAGCGCCGAGGTCGGCTCGTCGGCGATGATCAGCTCCGGCTCCAGGGCGATGGCCCGGGCCAGTCCGATGCGCTGGCGCTGTCCTCCGGACAGCTCGTGAGGATACCGGGTGGCGTAGCCCGCGGGCAGCTCCACCGCATCGAGCAGCTCGGCCACGCGCGCCCTGCGCTGTGCAGGGCTGGTCGGGAAGCGACGACGCTGCACGAGCATCGGCTCGGCGATCGCCTCGCCCACCGTCATCCGCGGGTCGAGACTGGAACCGGGATCCTGGAAGATCGCACCGACCCGCCCCCGCAGCTCGCGCTCCCGGCGTCGCGAGACGCCTCCGCGCCCGATCTGCTCTCCGAAGAGGGTCATCGTGCCATCGGACAGCGGCAGCAGGCCCAGTGCCGCCCGTCCCAGCGTCGACTTGCCCGAACCGGACTCGCCGACCAGGCCGACGATCTCGCCGGGCGCGATGCTCAGGCTGACGCCGTCGAGCGCCTTGAACGAGCGTCCGCCGCGACGGTACGTCACCGCCGCGGACACGATGTCCAGCACCGGCGCGGGCGTCTGCTCCGCAGCATCCGCGCGAACGGCCGACGGGGCGTCGGGCAGCGTCGGCACGGCCCCGAGCAGCTTCTTCGTGTAGTCCTCACGGGGCGCGGTGAGCACGTCGCGAGTGGTCCCCACCTCGACCATGGTGCCGCGGAACATCACCGCGACCCGGTCGGCGATGTCGGCGACCACGCCCATGTTGTGCGTCACCAGGAGGAAGGCCGTGCCCGACTCCGCCGCCAGCGCACGGATCAGGTCGAGGATCTCGGCCTGCACCGTCACGTCCAGGGCCGTGGTCGGCTCGTCGGCGATGATCAGCTGCGGCTCGCAGGCCAGCGCGATGGCGATCACCACGCGCTGCCGCTGCCCGCCGGAGAGCTCGTGCGGGTAGCTCTTCGCGCGTCGCTCCGGGTCGGGGATGCCGACACGGGCGAGCAGCTCGACGGCGCGTGCCCAGGCGGCATCCTTGCTCGTCTTGCGGTGGTTGTGGAGCGCTTCGGTGATCTGGTCGCCGATGCGCATGCTCGGGTTGAGCGCCGTCATCGGCTCCTGGAACACCATCGAGATCTCGCCGCCGCGGACCGAGTTCATCGCATCCTCGTCGAGACCGAGCAGCTCGCGGCCGGTGAGGCGGATCGAACCGGTCACGGATGCCGTGCGGGGCAGCAGACCGAGCACGGCCATGGCCGTGACCGACTTGCCCGAGCCGGACTCGCCGACCAGGGCGAGCACCTCGCCCGCCCTCACCTCGAGGTCGATGCCCTTGACCGCCTCGACAGGGCCGTCCTCAGTGCGGAACGACACGGCCAGGCCGGTGATCGACAGCAGTGCGTCGCTCATGCGGCACGCCCCTTCACGTCGAAGAAGTCACGGAGCCCGTCGCCGATGCTGTTGAAGGCGCAGACGGTGAGCACGATGCAGAAGCCGGCGGGGAAGATCAGCCACCAGGCGCCGGCGTAGGTGTAGGTCATGCCGCTGGTCAGCATGGCGCCCCAGTCGGTCGCGGGCTTCTGCAGTCCCATCCCCAGGAACGAGATGTAGGCGACCAGCAGGATCGCGTCGGCGACCTGGAACGTCGCGTTCACCACGATCGTGCCGACCGTGTTCGGCACCACGTGCTTGAGCACCGCGCGGGAATGCGAGCCGCCCATGGCCCGCAGGGCCAGCACGTACTCACGGGACTTCAGCGAGATCGACTCGGCACGCACCAGGCGGGCGGGCACCAGCCAGGACACCAGTCCGATCACGCAGATCATCAGAGGCACGCTCGGCCGCAGCACCGCCGAGAGGATCAGCAGCAGGAAGGTCGCGGGAATCGCGATCGCCGCGTCCACGATGCGCATCATCACGGTGTCGACGATGCCTCCGACGTAGCCGGCGATCGCGCCCCACAGCGTGCCGATCACGGTGGCGAGCACGCCTGCCGCGAGGCCGATGAGGATCGATATCTGCCCGCCCGCCATGAGCCGTCCGAGGATGTCGTAGCCGACGTCGTCGGTGCCCAGCGGATGCCCGGGCGATCCCGGCGGCAGCATGGTGCTGCGCAGGTCGGTGTGCACCTGATCGGTCGGGTACAGCAGAGGTCCGACGAAGCAGAACAGCAGGAACAGCGCGATGGTCACGATGCCGAAGACCGCGAGCCTGTTGCGCAGGAAGCGACGCACGCCGCGTTGGCGCGGGCTGAGCGTGCGGGTGGCGAGAGCCACGGTGGAGGTCGGGGAGGGAGTGCTCACGAGAGCTCCTCTCGCGTGCGCGGGTCGAGCAGGGCCTGGATGATGTCGGCCAGCAGAGAGCCGATGACGGTCGCGACGGCGATGATCAGGATGCAGCCCAGCAGCACCGGATAGTCGGACGTCTGCGCCGAGGTCCAGAACAGCAGGCCCATGCCCGGGTAGTTGAAGAGGGACTCGACGACGATCATGCCGCCGAACATCACCGGCAGGTAGTAGCCGAGCATCGCGATGACCGGCGTGAGCGAGTTGCGCACCACGTGGCGCGCGACGACCACGGCGACCGGCGTGCCCTTGGCGCGGGCCGTGCGCACGTAGTCCTCCGAGAGGTTGTCGATGGTCGACGACCGCATGTAGCGCGAGAAGGTCGCGATGATGCTGAGCGCCGCCGTGAGGACGGGGAGCACGAGGCCGCCGGGGTTCGCCAGGACGGCGGCGACGCTCTCGCCCTGCGGCGCCTGCGCGGGCAGGATCCGCAGCGACTGCGAGAAGACGATCACGAGGATGAGCCCGAGGAAGAACGACGGGGTCGAGTAGACGATGAAGTTCCACGTGGTCAGCACGTAGTCCGACGTCCTGCCCCGGCGGACCGCCTGGAAGATGCCCATCGGGATCGCGATGATCAGCGCCACCAGCATCGAGATGAGCGCGAGGATCAGCGTCTTCGGCAGGCGCTGCGCGATGGCGTCAGAGACCGGCCGGTTCAGCTTGAACGAATCGCCGAGGTCTCCGGTCGCGATCTGCCCGAGGAAGTTGAGGTACTGCTGCCAGACCGGCAGGTCGAAGCCGTGCGCCTTGTTGAAGGCGTCGATCTGGGCCTGGGTCGCCTGCATCCCCAGGATGCCGGTGGCCGGCCCGTCGGGCATGGCGAGGTGGAGCAGCGCGAACACGATCAGTGTCACGAGCAGGATCACGATCAGACCCTGGCCGACCCGCCTCAGCAGGTACCACCAGAATCGGCTGTCGCTCTTCTTCTTCGCAGCCGTCGGCTGCGCTGCGTCCACCACGCTCATGTCCTATCCTTCAGGCTCTGCCGGTCACTTCCAGGACCAGCGCTGCGGCATGAAGTTGCCGCCCGGGTCCTGGGTGCCGATCTCGAGGCCCTTGCGCACGACCGAGACCTGGTACACCGGGTTGGGCATCCACATCACCGGCAGGTCCTTCGCGAGCAGCTCGGAGTACTTCTTGCTCGTCTCGGAGTCGGAGGAGAACATCATCTCCTGGATGAGCGACTCCGCCTCGGCGTTGTAGTACTGGCCGGCGTTCCACTTCGTGTCCTTGGCGAAGAGGCGCTCACCGGTGGCGTACGGGCTGAAGTACCAGCTGCCCGCCGTGCCGAAGAAGACCAGGTCCCAGGTGCACTTGGCGCCCTCAGCGGTCTTGCACTCCTGAGCCTGCGTCAGCACGGTGTCCAGCGGCTTGGCGTCGACGGTCACCTTGACGCCGACCTTGGCCAGCGACGACTGGATCTCGGCCATGGTGTTGTCGGTCTCCTGCGAGCCGTTCTGCGTGGTGATCACGAACTCGGCGAGGTCGCCGGCCGCGATTCCGGCACCGCACTGGTCGGCGCCCTCACCCGGCGCCGCGCACTCGAGCACGCCGTCGGAGTTCTTCTTCCAGCCGTGGTCGGTGAACAGCTGACCGGCCTTCTTGAGGTCGAACGGGTACGGGTTCTTCGCCTGCGCGTCGGAGAGCTGATCCGAGGGCACGGTCTGCGGGATGGGGCCGTAGTCCGGGGTGGCGGCGCCGTGCCAGATCGCGTCGGAGATGGTCTCCTGGTCGATCGAGTGCTGCAGGGCCTGTCGCACGTAGAGCTGGCTGAACAGGTTCTTGTGCGGTCCTGCGAAGTTGTACGGCATGTACGTGATCGACCAGCCGGCCCACTGCTCGACGCCGTAGCCGAGGTCGGTGAACTGCTTGTCGTTGGTCAGCTGCGACGCGCTGATGTAGCCGTAGTCGACCTCGCCGGAGCGGACGACGTTCATCTCGGCGTCCGCCGAGGTGAACGGCAGGAACCGGACGTTCTCGATCTGCGCCTTGTCGGCGCCGGTGTACTTCTTGTTGGCGGTCAGCTCGACCAGGCCCGAGTCGGACCAGCTCTTCACCGTGTACGGACCGGAGACGGTCTTCCAGAGCGGGTTCGTGGCGTAGGTCTTCATGTCCTCGGCCTGCGAGAACAGGTAGTCGAACACCTTGACGGCGCCGGCCGGGTCACGGTCGAAGTCGCCGATCTCGCCGTCGTCGCTGGTCTTGTCCCACACGTGCTGCGGCATCGGGTACACCAGGCTCAGCTGGTTGCCCACGAAGTAGTCCTGGTTGTAGACCTTGTCCATCGTGAGCGAGAAGGTCTTGTCGTTGACCGTCGTGAACGAGGTCACGTTGTCGGGGATGTTGCCCTTGGAGTAGCCGCCGGTCTTCTCGGCGTTGGCCTTGACCAGGTTGAACCAGAACTCGACATCGCGCGAGGTCACCGGCTTGCCGTCGGACCAGTCGAGGTCGCCCAGCGTGATGGTGATGGTCTTGCCGTCCTCCGAGAACTCGTAGGACTCGGCGGCCGATCCCTTCTTGTCCCAGCCCATGTCGCCGGACTGCCCGTTGTACTCGAACAGGCGGGGCCACAGCGTCGCCTTGATGGCGCTGTTGTGGGTCGCCATCTTGTCGGGCGCCGAGAGCGGCAGGATCCAGTTCGGGCCGGTGCCGACGGGCAGCGCGTAGCTCACCGTGTCCTTGTCACCGGTGGAGCCGGCGTCGCCGCCCTGCGCGGCCTGGCAGCCGGTCAGGGCGATCATCGCCACCGCGATCGCCCCGAGCGGGGCGAGCATCCGGCGGCGCAGCGTCTGGGTGCGCATGGAAACCTCCTTGTTCGCGACGTCCGACCTCGACGGTCGTTCGTTCGATGTGTCACGCACTTTGAATTATGAACGAAGCAAGTGCGCGAAACAAAGCCGATGCGTCACGTTTGAATAACACACTTGTTTCGACCGACGAAACAAGTGCAGTCGGATGCGGTCAGCGGACGATCTCGGCCGTCAGGTCCGGGTCGCTGTCGAAGACGTCGAACGGGAACATCGGCCGCTGGATGCGGTGATGGCCGAGACGCTCGAGGTCCTGGTCCACGCCGCCCGGCGTGAGGGCGAGCGTCCAGCCGCGCTGGATGTCGTACAGCTCCGGCTCCAGGTAGCCGATCTTCGTGACGATGATCGCCGCGTTCTGCGCATCGAGCCCGATGGAGGTGAAGTCGCTGACGTCGTGATAGGCCTTGCGGTGCTCCGTGATGATCACGTGCAGGCCGCCGACGCGCACGACCGCGATGCCGCCGGCATCCGCATCGCCCTCGTGCAGGCTGTGCAGCACGCCCTCCACCCGCACCGGTCCGTGCGGTCCGTGGTCGATGCGTGCACCGGCCTCCACCGAGACCGGGTCGCCCACGGCGTGCGTGCGCAGGATGTCGATCGCTCCCCTGTCGAAGACGGAGGCGCACAGCGTGACGGGCGAGTCGGGTCCGGTGAGCTCGGGACGCTGCAGCAGCTGCGCGAGCGTCCAGGTCACGTCCCCCGTGCCGCCGGCCCCCGGGTTGTCGCCGGAGTCGCTGATCAGGTAGGGGGTGGTCGCGGAGGAGAGGGCGCGCTCCACCGCCTCGTCGAGGGTTCCGGGAGGGCCGACGAACTCGAAGTCGTCGCGCACATCCCACAGGGCCCGACCGAGCTCCTCGGCCGCAGCGGCGGTGACGGCTTCGTCGGTGCCGGTCACCACGACGGTGGCGTGGCAGCGCGGCTCGTCCGCCCAGGCGTAGCCGATCCAGATCGCCGCGTCGACCACACCCGCGCGGGACTCGATCTCGGGGATGCGGGCGTACAGGCTCTTCGCGGGCTCCACCCGCGTGCTGGTCTTCTCGCCGGGAAGCAGGATCGGCACGCGAACCCACGCGCGGTGCGGCACAGTGCCGCTCTCGAGCGTCGTCACGAGATTGCGGAGGGCGCGGTCCCGCGTCTCCCATGCGTCCTCGTGCGGCGCCAGGCGGTAGCAGGTGATGAGGTCGACGTTCTCGACCAGCGTGCGCGAGACGTTGCCGTGCAGGTCCATGGTCGCCGAGACGACCACGTCCGCCCCGATCACCTCACGGATCGCGGCGATCAGGTCGCCCTCCGCGTCGTCCATCCCCACCACGCTCATGGCGCCGTGGATGTCGAGCAGCAGGCCGTCCAGACCGTCTCCCGAGGCGACGATCTCGGCGAGACCGTCGCAGATGCGCTTCTTGATCGACGCATAGGTGTCGGCGAGCACCGCGCCGCCGGGGATCGAGCGCGCGTGATAGACCGGCAGCCACTCGGCCCGATCGGCGAGCTCCCCTTCGCGCAGCGCGTCGTAGCGGTTCACCAGCGCCGCGCCCTCCAGGCGCAGGAAGTCCCGATCACCGGCTCGATGCGGCGAGAAGGTGCTGGACTCGATGCCCATACCGGCGATGGCGATGCGGGGAAGCGAAGCTGTTTCGGACATACGAAAGAGCTTATTCAATCAGGTGGTTGAACTCCGGTTGCTTGAATCGGAATCGGTCAAAGATGCTTCGCGGATCGAACTTTTATCGAGAGGGCGGGGTGGCGTCGCGCAGTTCCGCATCGATGCGCGCGGGAGACAGCATGGTCTCCAGCAGCTCCCAGCCGACCCCGCGTGCCCCCGCCAGCGCTCCGGCCCTGCTGACCTCGATCTGCAGCGCATCGGTGGACATCGGCAGGCAGAGGGTGAACAGGGCCTGACGGATGCCGGCGACGAAGGCATCCGCCGTCGCGAGACGCCCGCCGACGACCAGCGCCTGCGGATTGAAGAAGTTGATGATCGTCGCGAGCACCTCGCCGGTGCGCGCGCCCGCCTCGCGCAGCAGAGCCGTCGCGCGGGGATGCGCGTTCTCGGCCAGCGCCAGCACGTCGTCGAGGTTGTCGATGCGCTCCCCGGCCTCCTTCAGTGCGTCGACGATGGCGGAACCACTGGCCACGACGTCCAGGCAGCCCGCTCGCCCGCACGAGCAGATCACCGGAGGCGCATCGTGCAGGGCGACATGACTGATGTCACCGGCGACGCCGCGGAAGCCGCGGTACACCGCGCCGTCGACCACGATCCCGCAGCCGATGCCGCTCCCGGCCTTCACGAACACCATCTGCTCGAAGGCCGCATCCCTCTCGATGTACTCCCCCACCGCCATCGCGTTGGCGTCGTTCTCGATCACGAAGGGCAGGCCCGTGACGGCGCCGAGCACCTCGCCGACGTCGACGCCGTTCCACCCGGGCATCCGGGTCGGAGACAGCAGCCGCGTGGTGCGCGAGTCCACCGGTCCGGGAAGGCTCATCGCGATGCCGGCCAGCGGCATCCCGCCGCTCTCCTCCGCGAGCCGGCGCGTGCTCGCCCACACCTGCGTCACGACGGCCTCCACGCCGTCGAGCAGCGAGACGTTCTCGAACGCCTCGCCCACGATCTCCCCACGCCGATCGAGCAGCACGATCGTGGCGTGCCGCTCGCCCAGGTCGACGCCCGCGACGACGCTGCCCGCAGCCTTGACCGCCAGGGCCCGGGGGCGGCGGCCCCCGCGTGATTCGCCCTGGCCCACCTCCTCCAGGTAGCCGCTGGCCACCAGCGCGTCCACGCGCAGCGCCACGGTCGATGCGGAGAGACCGGTCATCCGCGCGAGATCCGCGCGCGAGTGCGCCTTCCCATCCCGGACGAGCGCGAACAGCTCGCCCGCCGAATGCGAGGTCTGGCTTGTCGATCGCACGGAGGCCTCCTGCATCTTCGGTCGACGGTCACACAAAGATAGTCCTACTTTGGGGCCATCTGTCGTCGATTTTCCGTCGCCGCGGCGCATCAGCCGGTCGCGTCACGCCGCGTCACGCCACGTCTGAAGGATGTTCACGGTTCTGAAGGACGTGCGTGCGCCGGGCATCCTTCAGAACGTCGTCCATCCTTCAGAGGCGCGCTGCCCTCCCGCCGAACCGCCCCAGAAGCAGAGGGTCGAACAGCACCTCAGCCCGCATCCGCCGCAGCAGCGCGTGCGCGCCCAGGCTCGCGGCGATCACGAGCGCTGTGATCAGCAGGGGCTCGATCACCGCGAGGACGGGCCCGCGGTACACCCAGGGCTCGACTCCGCGCAGCATCCGATCCAGCAGCGCCAGCGGGATCATGTGGATGACGTAGATCGGCAGGGTCCGCCGGCCGATCCAGCGCAGCGGGGCCGCGAGCGGCTCCCACCTGTCGATCAGGGCGCACGCGCTGATGCCCGCGACCACGGCGAGCGCCGACAGCAGGGTCCACACGCCGAACCACTGTCGCGCACCCAGCAGCGACACCACCACCAGGGATGCGACGTAGAGCGCCCCGAGCCCTGCGGCGGTCGCCCAGCTCGCGCGCGCGGCGAAGCGGCGCACCAGCTCCGGCAGGCGCAGGCCCGCCAGGAAGAAGACGACGTTCTGCACGACCTGCCAGAGGTTGCCGCTGTCGGGCAGCATCCCGGCCGCCGCGACCGCCGACACGAGGAAGCCGAGAGGAAGCAGCACGGCCGTGGGGATGCCGCGAGTGACTCTGCCCACGATCAGGTAGAGCGCCAGCGCGAGCAGGTACCAGAGATTGGTCGGGCTGACCGTCAGCTGCAGGAGCAGGCTCCAGGCATCCGTCGCCCGCGCGGTGTCGAAGTCCGGCCCGGCCGCGGCGAGCGCGAAGGTCTGGATGACGACCCAGAGCAGGTACAGCAGTGCGAGCCGCAGCGCCCGGGTGGTGAGCCGTGCGCGCGTGGGCGCGAGAACCGCACTCGCCGCGAACATGCCCGAGACCACGAAGAACAGCGGCATCCGCAGCGGCAGCAGCTGCGCGCTGACCACGGTCCAGATCTCCGGGACGCCGCCCGCGTCCTCCCACGGCAGATCCGAGCTGTGCTTGACGACGACGTGCCACATCACCACGAGGATGATGCACACGCCCTTGACCACGTCCGGCCATCCCTCCCTCGCCCGGGCGGTCATGAGAGGCATGGTCCCCGCCTGCGTCGTCCCGGCCGCAGCGCCTCGGGTCTCGCTCCCGGCCGTCATCCTGCGGCCTCCACCCCGGCCCGCGTGTTCGCGGACTTCGCATGCGCGGCCAGCGCCGCCTCCACCAGCCGCCCGGCCAGTTCGCCGTAGCCGACTCCCGCAGCCTGGAACATGCGCGGCACCTGCGAGTGCGCCGTCATTCCCGGCATGGTGTTCACCTCGTTGAGCACAGGGCCGTCCTCCGTGAGGAAGAAGTCGATCCGGGCGACGCCCGCGCAGCCCAGCGCATCGAACATCCGCACGGCCGCCGCGGTGAGCGCCGTGCGCTCCCGCCTGGGCAGGTCGGCGGGCGTCGTGAAGCGGGCGGAGCCGTCGTACTTCGCCGCGGTGTCGAACAGCGCGGAGCCGTCCGCCGCGGCGGCGTGGATCTCCAGCGGCGGCGTCGCCCAGCGCACGCCTCCGGCTTCGCGCAGCACCGAGACGTCGATCTCTCGCCCGCGCACGACCTCCTCGATCAGGATGCGGTCGTCGAACCGCGCCGCGAGCCACAGCGCGTCCTGCAGTTCACCGGCATCCGTGACCAGCGTCACCCCGTGACTCGACCCGGCCGCGACCGGCTTGACGACCACCGGGCTCTCGAACTCCACATCGCCGATGTCGGCGCTGCCGACCAGTACTCCTCGTGCGGTGCGGATGCCGACGGCTTCGGCGACCAGCTTGGTGGTCCACTTGTCCATCCCGATCGCGCCCGCCCGCACGCCCGATCCCACCACCGGCACGCCGGCCAGGTTGCACAGCGCGGCCAGCGAGCCATCCTCGCCGTTCAGTCCATGCAGCACGGGGAATACGACGTCGGCGCGCGCCATCACCTGCAGCGCACCGCGCAGGGACTGCGCGGGCGACTCGCCCAGCGCGGTGCCACCGGAGCACCAGCATCCGTCCCTGCCGATCGTGATCTCGTCCACGACGAATCCGGTCTCGCGCAGTGCCGCGGCGACACCGGCCGCACCGGCCAGCGACACCTCGTGCTCCGCGCTCTGCCCGCCGCCGACCACCAGCACCCGGGTCATGCGACGGTCCTCGCCACGCGCGCACCGATGCCGGTGACGATCGTGTGCGGGATGGTCCCCGCCCAGTCGGCCCACTCCTGCACGGTCGGGGCGATGCCGCCGGGTCCGAACACAGTCGCAACGCTCCCGCGGGGAAACGACACATCGCCGGTGTCGACGACGATCTGGTCCATCGACACCCTCCCGACGACGCGATGCCGCCTGCCGCCGATCTCCACGCACGCCTCGCGGGACAGCTCCCTCGGTATGCCGTCGGCGTAGCCGACCCCCAGCACCGAGATGCATGTGCGCCGGTCCGTGACGTGCGCGCCCCCGTACCCGACCGGGGTGCCCGCCTCGACCTCCGCGCTGTGCACGACCGGGGCCGTGAACCGCCCGGCGGGTGCCAACTCGACCGTGCGGGACGGGTCGATGCCGACCAGCCCCGCGCCGACCCGCACCAGGTCGAAGCGGGCGGACGGGTCGCTCAGCGCCGCCGAGGTCGCACCGAGATGCGCGATCAGCGGAGCCAGACCCGCGCGCAGAGCGGTGTCGCGGGCGTGCCGCAGACGCATCACCCACGGCACGTTCGCCCGAGGATCGGCCAGGTCCGCCTGCGGCAGATGGCCCATCACCCCGACGATGCGCAGAAGCCCGGCATCCCGTCCACGGCGTGCGAGCTGCAGCATCCGATCCCAGTCCCGCACGGGGCAGCCGCCCCGCGCCATCCCTGTGTCCAGGTGCAGATGCACCCGCACCCGAGCACCACCGCGCGCCGGACCGGCCACCAGAGCGTCGTCGATCAGCTCGGCGAGCTCGTCCACCGACCCGACTGCGACGTCGATCCGGTTCCGCACGGCGGCGACGACGTCGATCCCCGCCGGATGCAGCCAGGCAAGGATCGGCGCGTCGATCCCGCCTCCGCGCAGCACGGCACCCTCGGTCACGTCCGTGACACCGAGCCACTCCGCACCGGCGTCGACGGCGGCACTCGCCACGGCGAGCGCGCCGTGCCCGTACCCGTCGGCCTTGACCACGGCCATGACGGGCCCTCCGGTGCGCATCCGCCGCAGGTTCTCGGCGACGGCGCCCCGGATCAGCTGCAGCGTGGGCCCGGCGAAACGCGCGGCGGCCATCGCTTCCGTCCGTCCCTCCTCGATCAGCATGCTCATCGCCTCCGCTCCGTGGGATCGCGCAGCATCCGCGGACACCCCTCGGTGGACGCCTTCGCGCGCAGCTCGAAGTGCCAGGGCTCGTTGCCGTAGATCTGGCACAGCCCGAAGGCCGCACCGTGGCGTCCCAGCCATTCGGCCGCCGCCCACGGGCCGATGTCGGCGGCATCGCCGGAGACGTGCTCGGAGGCGTCGGCGGTGGCCACCCAGCGCGCGGCCTCCTGCGCCGAGCCGTACTTCTTCACGGCGTCGGCCAGCAGCCGGTCCTGGAACTCCCGCGACCGCCAGCCGCTGTTGATCCTCAGCTCGACCCCGTCTGCGGATGCCGCGGCGGCGGCGCGACGCAGTGCCGCGAGCAACGGGGGGTCGAGGTTGGTCACGGCGGGCACATTGTCGTCCACGCCCGCCGGCCTCCCCTCGGCGATCAGCCCGTCGCCCGCCGTGATGCGCCCGTCGTCGGCAGCGGCCTGCTTCACCGGCACCTCCTGCTGCACCTGCCCCGCCTGCGGAGGCGGGCTGGTGGAGGCGGATGCCCCGGTCAGGGCCTGCTGCACCACGAAGACCGCGGCGATCAGCGCGACCACCAGGGTGGCGAAAAGAGCGGCGGCCCGTCGGTTGCGTCGGGCCTCGGCGGCAGATGAGTTCATGCTGACCAGTCCACGCGCGTGCCCGTTGCGAGGACGTATGCGCTTTTCGATATGTTCCCGATATGCGCCGGTGCGTAGGATCCTTCACATGCGCGTGCTGATCGTCGAGGACGAGCCCTATCTCGCGGAGGCCATCCGCGACGGGCTCCGTCTCGAGGCGATAGCCGCCGACATCGCCGGCGACGGCGACACCGCACTCGAGCTGCTGAGCATCAACTCCTATGACCTGGCGGTGCTCGACCGGGACATCCCCGGGCCCTCCGGCGACGAGGTGGCGGCGTGGATCGTGGCATCCGGCAGCGGCATCCCGATCATGATGCTGACCGCCGCTGATCGTCTCGACGACAAGGTGTCCGGCTTCGAGCTGGGTGCCGACGACTATCTCACCAAGCCGTTCGAGCTGCGTGAGCTGGTCATGCGGCTGCGGGCGCTCGATCGGCGCCGTGTGCACGCGAGGCCGCCCGTGCGCGAGATCGCGGGGCTGCGTCTGGACCCGTTCCGGCGTGAGGTCTTCCGGGATGGGAAGTACGTGGCGCTCACGCGCAAGCAGTTCGCGGTGCTGGAGGTGCTCGTGGGCGCCGAAGGCGGCGTGGTGAGCGCGGAGGAGCTGCTGGAGCGCGCCTGGGACGAGAACGCCGACCCGTTCACCAACGCCGTTCGGATCACGGTCTCGGCGCTGCGCAAGCGTCTCGGCGAGCCCTGGGTGATCGCGACGGTTCCCGGCGTCGGCTACCGGATCGACGCGGACGCATGACCTCCGTGTCCCCTCGCCGCCGCGGTCTCAGCGCGCGGATGAAGCTGACGCTCAGCTACGCCGGGTCGTTCGGCATGGCGGGCGCGCTCATCGTGGCCGCGGGCTGGACGCTGCAGCTGCTGCGCAGCTTCATCCCCACCCTGGACGCGCTGTTGCACACGGCGATCCCGTGGCAGCTGAGGCAGTTCCTGGCCGACTATCTGATCCCGGGGTCCGTGGGGATCATCCTCCTGCTGCTCGCGATCGGCTTCCTGTGGGGCTGGTTCGTCGCCGGCCGGATGCTGGCGCCGCTCGAGCGCATCGGGGAGATCGCCCGTCTCGCCGCGCAGGGAGACCTCTCGCGCCGGGTCGCCCTGGAGGGCAGGGGCGACGAGTTCCGCGACCTGGCCGACGTCTTCGACATGATGCTCGACCGCATCGAGGCGCAGGTGGCCGAGCAGCAGCGGTTCGCGGCCAACGCCTCGCACGAGCTGCGCACGCCGCTGGCGATCATGCGCACCCAGCTGGAGGTGGCGCAGGCGGACCCGGATCGGGATACGGACGCACTGCTGGCCCGGCTGCACCAGGTGAACGGGCATGCGATCGATCTGACCGAGGCTCTGCTGCTGCTCGCGCGCGCCGACGGGCAGGCGTTCGATCGCGTGCCGGTGGATCTGTCGCTGCTCGCCGAGGAGGCGGTGGAGACGCTGCTGCCTCTGGCCGAGCGTCGCGGGATCGTGATCGAGTCGGCCACCGACCCCGCGTTCGTGGTGGGCTCGCCGACCCTGCTTCAGCAGTTGATCACGAACCTGCTGCACAACGCGATCGTGCACAACGTGCCCGAGAACGGGCGCATCGGGCTGCGGATCTCGACGACGGAGACGTCGGTGCTGCTCGCGGTCGCCAACACCGGTCCGCACATCCCGGATGCCCTGCTGGCGACGCTGGCGGAGCCGTTCCAGCGCGGCGCGGGCCGGGCTCGGCGCACGGACACGCAGCCCCTCGACGCCCCGAGCGAGCAGCGCGGCCTGGGTCTCGGACTGGCCATCGCGCAGAGCATCGTCCGTGCGCATGGCGCGCTGCTGCGCCTCACCGCCCGTCCCGAGGGCGGTCTGCTCGTGGAGGCCTGGCTGCCGCGGGCGCGGTGACGCGCAGCATCCGCTGTCCACGGCCCCGCCTCGGTGCCGGCCGGCTCCACGCGGGTACAGATGTCGGTCGAAAACACGGATGCCGGTCCAGAATCCGCTTTCCCCACCGACAAACGGGATCCGCGCCGACATCTGTACCGGGCTGGGCGGCGGGATCCGGATGCCGTGTGGACGGATGCCATGCACCCGGGCGCCCGCCGCTCACCAGGGCTGGCTCACCAGGGGCTGGGCTCGTAGTCCTTCAGGAAGACGCCGTGCAGATCCACGCCGGCCTCGCCCTGCACGATCGGGTCGTACACGCGGGCAGCGCCGTCGACCAGGTCGAGCGGGGCGTGGAATCCCTCTTCGGCCAGACGCACCTTCGTGTAGTGCGGGCGCTCGTCCGTGATCCAGCCGGTGTCGACGGCGGTCATCAGGATGCCGTCGGTCTCGAGCATCTCACCGGCGCTCGTGCGCGTGAGCATGTTCAGCGCAGCCTTGGCCATGTTGGTGTGCGGGTGCCCAGGACCCTTGTACCGGCGGGAGAACTGCCCCTCCATGGCCGACACGTTCACGATGTACTTGCGCCGAGCGGTCGATGCGGCCATGGCCGGTCGCAGTCGGCTGATCAGCAGGAAGGGCGCCGTCGTGTTGCAGAGCTGCACCTCGAGCATCTCCAGCGGATCGACCTGGTCGACCGACTGCACCCAGCTGTTCACGCGGTTGATGTCGGGCACGAGCCCGCCGGCGTCGATCGCGGTGCCGTCGGAGTGCTTCTCCAGCGACGACGACCCGGGCGCCATGGCGAGCCGGGCGAGGTCCTCGGCGGTCAGCGCCTGCCCGCCCTGCTCGGCGACGGTGCCACCGAGGGCCGCGACCGAGAGCAGCGGATGCGCATCGACCGACGCCTGCAGCGCCTGCGGATGCGGGTCAGCGGTGTGCCCGAAGGTCTCCATCTCGGGCAGCGGCCCGTTCGGGAGTGGCTGCAGCTCGGCATCCGCCAGCAGCGAGTACGCACCCGGCGAGCGCCGCACGGTCTGTGCGGCATTGTTGATGAGGATGTCGAGCGGCCCCTGGGCCGCGACCGAGTCGGCCAGCGCGATCACCTGGGCGGGGTCGCGCAGGTCGATGCCGACCACCCGCAGCCGGTGCAGCCAGTCGGCGGAGTCGGGCAGAGACGAGAAGCGGCGCACCGCGTCGCGCGGGAAGCGCGTCGTGATCGTGAGGTGGGCCCCGTCGCGCAGCAGCCGCAGTGCGATGTGCATGCCGATCTTGGCGCGGCCGCCGGTCAGCAGTGCGCGCTTGCCGGTCAGGTCGGCGTGGGCGTCGCGCTTGGCGTGGCTGAACCGCGCGCAGTCGGGGCAGAGCTGGTGGTAGAAGGCGTCGACGAGCGTGTACGGCTTCTTGCAGATGTAGCAGTTGCGGGGCTTGAGCAGCTCGCCGGCGATCGGGGCGTCGACCACGCTCGTGGCGAGGTCGAGCCCGCGGGTCTCGTCGTCGATGCGGTCGGGAGCGCCGGTCGCGGTGCGGGCGACCACCGCCCTGTCGGCCTCGGCGATGGCGTCCCGGATCTCCTTGCGGCGCGCACGCTTGACGGCGCGGAACATCTTGCCGGTGGCCCGGCGGACGGCGATGTAGTCCGGATGCTGCTGATCGACCTGGTCGAGCTCGGCGAGCACCTTCAGCGCGACGGCGAGTTCATCGGGGTCGATGCCGGAGGGCGCGAGCGGCTCGGAAGCATCAGGGGCATCGGTCATTGGGCCGATTCTACCGGCCGGACCTGGGCGCTCCGGAGTGGGGCTGACCGTTGTCGGAACCCCGGCGTATCGTCGGCCGTATGAGCACCACCGGAGTTGCAGAAGAGTCCATCCATCAGGGGATCGTCCCGGGCTACCTGCTCGCGCGACTCGCCCGTTCGAGCCAGTTCACGCACGCGGCCGAAGCCGCACGGCAGACCCTGATCAAGGGGCGCCCGGAGTACCGCGCCACGCTCGAGCTCTCGGTCGACTCCAACGGCGACCTGATCGCGGATGTGCAGGCCGCCCCCTCGCGGACCATCTACGACACCCACAACACCGAGCAGCTCCCCGGCGACAAGGTGCGCGGCGAGGATGACCCGGCGGTGAAGGATGCCGCGGTGAACCAGGCCTTCGACGGGCTGGGCGACACCTTCCGGATGCTGCTGGGAGCGTTCCAGCGCGACTCGCTCGACGGCGGCGGCGCCCCGCTGACCGCCACCGTGCACTACGGCGAGAAGTACGACAACGCGTTCTGGAACGGCTCCCAGATGGTGTTCGGCGACGGCGACGGCGAGGTGTTCACGGGCTTCACCGAGTCGGTCACTGTCATCGGGCACGAGCTCGGCCACGGCGTGATCCAGACGACCGCCGCGCTGGAGTACCAGGGCCAGTCCGGGGCGCTGAACGAGTCGTGCGCCGACGTGTTCGGGGCGCTCACCGAGCAGTACGCCAAGGATCAGAGCGCCGACCAGGCGAGCTGGCTGATCGGCGAGGGCATCTTCACCCCGGCCGTGCAGGGCCGGGCCCTGCGCGACATGCTGCACCCCGGCACCGCCTACGACGACGACGAGCTGGGCAAGGACCCGCAGCCGGCCGACATGTCGCACTACGTGCGGACCACCGAGGACAACGGCGGCGTGCACATCAACTCCGGCATCCCGAACCGCGCCTTCGCACTGGCGGCCACGGCGATCGGCGGCAAGGCCTGGGAGACGGCAGGTCTGGTCTGGTACCGCACCCTCACCGGCGGGCTGTCTGCGACCGCCGACTTCACAGAGTTCGCGCAGGCGACCATCACCGCTGCCGCCGACATCGGGGCTAGCGTGGAGACGGCGGTGCGCGACGCGTGGATCGCCGTCGGAGTGGTTGAAGGCGGAGTGGTTGAAGGCGGAGTGATCAAGGATGCCTCAGCAGATCGAGCCCCCGAGTGACGGATCGGATGCCACAGACGATGCGGACCGCATCGTCATCGCCGTGGTGCGCACCGGCGGGATCGCCGGGCTCCGCCGCCGCTGGCGCGTCGAGCCCGATCCGGAGCAGACCCCGGAGTGGGCCGCCCTGGTCGAGCGCTGCCCCTGGGACGAGCATCCGGACCCCTCCGCGGAGACCGGTGCCGATCGCTACGTCTGGAGCATCCACGCCGTCATCCACGACACGCAGCACGAGCAGGTGCTGCCGGATGCCCTGCTGCACGGCGCCTGGCGTGAGCTGGTCGATGCCGTCCGCGCCGCAGACACCGACTGAACCCCGATTCCCGCCCCCGCTGAAGGACAGGACCCCATGACTCAGAAGATCGTTCCCAACATCTGGTTCGACCGGAACGCAGGCGAGGCGGGTGAGTTCTACGCCGCAGCGCTGCCGAAGACCAAGACGCACGTCGCCATGCGCTACCCGGACGATCTGCCCGCCTCGCAGGCGGGCATGGAAGGGCAGCCGGTGGTGGTCGACGTCGAGGTCGACGGCTTCCACCTCACGCTGATCAACTCGGACGACACGTATCGGCCCACCCCCGCGATCTCGTTCATCCTGAACTTCGATCCGCTGATGTTCGACGGTGACCCGGATGCCGCTCGCGCGGCGCTCGATGCGACCTGGGACGCGCTGTCCGACGGCGGCGCAGCGCTCATGCCGCTCGGCGAGTACCCGTTCAGCCCGCGGTTCGGGTGGGTGGCCGACCGGTACGGCGTGAGCTGGCAGCTGATGCTGACCCGGCCCGAGGGCGACCCGCGACCGTTCGTGATCCCGCAGATCATGTTCGCGAACGACGTCGAGGGCAAGGCGCGTGAGGCAGCCGAGCTGTACACGTCGCTGCTGCCGGATGCCGGTGTCGGCACCGTGATCCCCCGTCCGACCGGCGGCGTGATGTTCGGAGAGTTCCGTGTCGGGGACCAGTGGTTCTCGATCATGGACTCCGACATCCCGCACCAGTTCGGGTTCACCCCCGGGGTCTCGCTCGAGGTGCGCTGCGAGGACCAGGCCGAGATCGATCGGCTGTGGGATGCCCTGTCGGCCGTGCCGGAGGCGGAGGCCTGCGGTTGGCTGGTCGACCGGTTCGGGGTGAGCTGGCAGATCGTGCCCGCGAACATCGGCGAGCTGCTGTCGAGACCGGGCGGCTACCAGCGGATGCTCGGCATGAAGAAGCTGATCATCGCCGACTTCTGATCCGGTTGTCTATCCTGATCGAGTGAAGCGACTCACCGCCGCCTCGGCTCTGACCGGACTCCTCCTGCTCACCGGATGCTCCGGCACGCCCGCCCCGGCCTCGGCCGGCGCCGCTGCATCCGGAGCGCCGTCGCCCTCGGCATCGGTCGCCGCGGCCGCACGACCCGACCCCGCCGGCAGCTGCACGAGCATCGACCTGGACGCCGAGACCGCGACGGGAGCGCAGCTCGGCGCGTGCTTCAGTGACGCGCTGCACGTGCTCGGCACCTTCCGGGCGAAGGTCGACACGGGAGACGAGCTGCAGCAGGCCGAGGTGCGGCTGCGCCCCGACGTCGCGATCCACGGCAAGACCACGGGAGCCGATCCCGATGAGGTCGTCTTCGTCGACGACACCGCGTACAAGAACGACGGCGGCGGCTGGATCAAGGGCGATCCCGGCTCCGACGACCCCGAGAAGATGGTCATCGGCAATGCCGGCCGGCTGCTCGTCGCGGTGTTCGCCGGCGATGTGCTACGCCAGTCGGTGGAGGCATGCCCGGTGTGGAACCTGCTGCCGGCGAAGGAGAAGATGACCCTCCCGGACGACATGGTCGTGGAGGCCCGGGTGTTCGAGTGCGCCGCTCCCTACGTGATGATCGGCTCGACCATCACCGACAGCCGGCTGCTCTTCGAGCAGGACTGGACGCCCGTGAGCGCGACCTACACGGCGACCGGATTCGGCCAGACCGTACGCGCCGAGCAGTGGTGGTACGACTTCGGCGCCGATCTGGAGATCACCGCCCCGATCTGAGCGGGCCGGGGCGAGAATGGACGCATGGGACTGTTCTCGCAGAAGCAGGAGGATCCGGGCGCGTGGGCGGCATTGCCCGGGGAACCGCTCGAGGAGAAGGCGAACGAGCGCCTCGATGAGGCCCCGACCATGGACCTGATGGACGTCGGGCTCGGGGCGCTCTACACCAGCACGGTCATTCCGGTCGCACCACCCGCCCCCGAGGCATCCGACATCACGGAGTCCGGCGAGCCCGAGGACTGAGCCGCGCTCAGGCTGCCGCGCTGCGCGCGGCGGCGAGGAGCGGCGCCACGCTGTACCGGCCTGTGTCGACGGACAACCGCACGCCGTCGCGGGATCGCACGGTGAGACGCTCCCGGCCGGCGGCCTTCTTCAGCCGGAACGAGGCGATGTCGCGGTAGTCGATGCGCTTCTCGCGCCCGAGAAGGGTGCGGAATCGCACGGCATCCGAGAACACCTCGAGGTACCAGTTGCGGTAGGCGAGCAGCGCTGCCAGCCCGGCGAGGATCACGACCGCCGAGGCGATGCGGGCGGGGAGCAGCTCGGGCGTGTACCGCGACGAGAACGAGGCGAGCGCGAGCAATGAACCGGCCACGATCAGCACGGCTCCCCCGAGCGGGACGAGCAGCGGCATCCGCTGCCTCCTCGTCCCCGGCTTCGCGGGCGTCACGCGCCGGAAGAAGCGGGCGACGAGGACGACGACCAGCGTGACCACGATGAGGATGATCACGACTTTGGCGGCGAACCCGGACATCCCTCGACGATACCGACTGTCGGGCCGTGTCGGATCGACGCCCTACGGTTGAAGGATGACGATCATCGCCGCCGCAGACGGCTCCGCGCTGGGCAACCCGGGCCCGAACGGATGGGCCTGGTACATCGACGACGCGAACTGGGCTGCCGGTGGATCGCCTCACGGCACCAACAACCAGGGTGAGCTGCAGGCGGTGCTCGAGCTGCTGCGGGCGACGGTGGGCACCGATGAGAAGCTGCTCATCCACTGCGACAGCCGGTACGTGATCGACTCCGTCACCAAGTGGATGCCGGGATGGAAGCGCCGCGGCTGGCGCAAGTCCGACGGCGGTCCGGTGCTCAACCGCGACCTGCTGGAGGGCATCGACGAAGCGCTGCGCGGACGGGACGTGGAGTTCGACTGGGTGAAGGGGCACGCCGGGCATCCGCTCAACGAGGCCGCGGACGAGCGCGCCAACGCCGCGGCGAAGGCGTACCAGCAGAAGCAGGAGCCGAAGCGCGGGCCCGGGTTCTCGTCGGCATCCGACGGTGGCGCGGCGCTCGCGGGAGCGATGGCGCTCGAGGCGGATGCCCGGATGCCTGAGGCGCCCGCGCCGCAGGCCGCCGTGCAACAGGCATCGGCGCAGACGGCATCCGCGCAGCCGGCATCCGGACAGCTCTGGGCCGAGGCATCCGATCTCCTCGACGGTCTGGACGACGCATCGACGGGTCCGGGAAGCCGGCGCGGGTTCGACCCGGTCGAGCTGACGGTCACCCTCACGGCCGACGAGCACGCGCGGCTGCGCGACCGCGCGGATGCGCAGGGCGTCTCGCTGCAGGAGGCGCTGCGCCGGCTGATCTGAGCGATGTCAGACTGACAGCATGTGGATCGGGTGGGTGGAGTTCGACATCCTGCTCGGCGACGTGCACTCGCTCAAGCAGAAGCGCAGCGTGATCAGGCCGATCATCGCGGATCTCGCGCGGCGCACCGAGGCGGCGGTGGCCGAGGTCGGCGCGCAGGATCTGCACCGCCGCACCATGATCGGCGTCTCCGTCGTCGCCACGCACGCCGGTCACGTTCGCGATGTGCTGGATCAGGCCGAGCGGATGCTGGTGGACCAGCATCCGGAGGTCACCCTGCTGTCGGCGCGACGCGGACTGCGCTCCAGCGAGGACTAGGGATTCCGCACCAGAATGGAACCCGTGACCGAAGCATCCTCCCCAGACCGGGCCGCGCACGACGAGTGGCGCCGGCAGCGCGTCTCGGCCGCGACGGCGCCCACCGGCAAGTTGAGCCTGGTCGAGACCCGCTGGTTCCCCTCGGGAACGAGCGAGGCCGAGGCGGCCGCGCTCACCGGGGCAGAGCGCGCGAGCGCCGTCGGGCGCGTCACGGTGAGCACTCTGGATCGTGAGAACGCGACGACGGGCGAACCCGAGTTCGGGCTGCGTGTGTGGGACGCGGATGCGCCGGCGATCGGTGCTTTCGAGGGCATCGACACGTTCCCCTTCGACCCCGCCTGGGTGGTCGAGGGCGAGTTCCGGCCGGCGTCCGGGCAGGTCGTGGCGTTCGAGCACATTCGCGATGCCGGATCGACCCGCGATCACGCGATCCCAGGTGAGGTCGTGTTCACCCGCGAGGGACAGACGTTCACGCTGGCCGCGCTCGACAACGGCGACACACTGCTGGTGGTGTTCGGCGACCCCACCAACGGCGTGGGCGGCGAGGACGGCACCTACGGGCCCGGTCGGTTCCTGTTCCTGCCGCTCGACGAGTCCGGCGAGACCGGAGTCACTCGACCCATCCGGATCGACTTCAACCGTGCGGCGGTCCCGCCGTGCGGGTTCTCGGCGCAGTTCAACTGCCCGCTGCCACCCATGCAGAACCGCCTGCCGTGGCCGGTGCGGGCCGGCGAGAAGAACGTGCGCTTCCGCGCCGGCTTCGACATGTACAGCGCGTAGCGCGGCATCCGCTCGCAGAGACGCACAACTCCGCAGCCGGACCGCGATCCGGTTGCGGAGCTGTGCAGAACTGCGGAGTTACGCGACGGACTCGCCCGCGAGCACCGTCGACTCGAGACGCTGGTACGACGCCTCCATGCCGTCGGTCATGCCGGTGGCGAGGATCCCGTCGCGGGTGTCCTTGTCGGGGAACTCCATGATCACGGTGATCAGGGTCGCGCCGTCCTCCTCGTAGAAGCTCACGTCGCTGAGGATGTCGGGGCCGTCCGTGCCCTGCATCCGCTCGCTCTGCACGGCACGGCGCGGGGCCTCGACGACGAGCATCTCGCCCTCGAACCCGAACGGCTCGCCCTCGTTGTCTCCGACCGGCGCCCACGAGTTGCGGTAGCGGTCGCCTGCCTTCAGGCCGACCTCGCACTCCGTCATCTCCCAGCCGTCGGGGCCGAGCATCCACTGCTTGATCAGGTCGGGCTCGGTGTAGGCGCGCCAGACCAGGTCGCGCGGGCCGTTGACGAGCCGGGTGATGCTGATGTGCGTGTCGTCGATGAACTCGACGGTGGTGCCCTTGCCCTCGGCGTACTCGCGCAGGTCGCGCAGCACGGCGTCGATCTGCGACATGGCCATGCGGGTGCCCTCGATCACACCCATGGCGATGACCTGCTCCAGCGCCTCGAGCGAGTCGAACCGGCTGGAGGTGACCATGCGCGTGCCGTCGGTGGTCGGCTCGAACGTGAAGTCCATGCGCATCGCGGGCAGGTCGCCGTTGGGCTTGCCCTCGTCGTCGCTGAAGCCGTCGAGCACGCTGAACCGGTTCGGCTCCTCGATCTCGAGGAACTCCCAGTAGGCGCGGTGCCGCTCGCCGTGGGGGCCGGTCATGGCGTAGTCCGCGCGTCCGCCGACCGTGTGGTCCCAGGTGAGGAAGGTGGCCGGCCAGCTCGGCGGACCCCAGAAGCGCTCGAGCTGACGCGGGTCGCTGTAGGCGTACCACACGCGCTCGATGGGGGCCGCGAACTCGGCGGTGACGGTGAGGGTCAGGTTCTCGGTGTCGGCGTTGATGTCGATCACGGGCATGTCATGCTCCTTGGTTCTTGTCGGTGTCGTGGTTCTTGTCGGTGGGATCGGATACCGGCGGCACCGCCTCGCTCGGAGGAGGACCGGCCAGCAGATCGTCGAGCCGGGCGATGCGTGCCCGCCAGAGCTCTTCGTATCGGGCGAGGAGCGCCCGCGCGCGGGCGATCATCTCGGGGTTCGCGCGGACGAGCCGCTCGCGTCCCTCGGCGCGCTTGACGATGAGCCGTGCCTCTTCGAGCACGGCCACGTGCTTCTGGACTGCGGCGAAGGACATCTCGTAGTCGCGGGCCAGGTCGGAAACCGACTGCTCGCGCTCGATCGTCCGGCGCAGGATGTCGCGCCGGGTCGCCGTCGCCAGTGCATGGAACACACGGTCGATCTCCGCTTCGCTGAGTTCACTTTGTACAACCATTTGGTTGTACGTTATGCGAGGCGGGCGGTGGTGTCAAGAGTTTTCTGCGGTCGCACGTGGCGGCCGCGACGGTGCCTCAGCGCGGGTATCCGCGCTGAGGCACCGAAGACCGGTCGGCTGCACCTGCTCTCAGAAGCGGCCGTCGCGCATCGATCAGCGCAGTGGTCCGAAGAACTCGCGGAGGTCCGCGACGAGCACGTCCGGCACCTCCATCGCGGCGAAATGCCCGCCGACCTCATGCTCCTTCCAGAACACGATCCGGTCGTTGTCCCGCTCAGCGAAAGCGCGGATCGAGTGGAAGTCGTTCCGGAATACCGACACCCCGGTCGGGGCGTGATTGACCCGTGCCGAGATGCCCTTACCCGCGTTGAAACGGGCGTCTTCCTTGTATTGCCGCGCGGATGAGCCCGCGGTGTTGGTGAACCAGTACAGCGACACGTGCGTGAGGATCTGGTCACGCGTCAGCGGGGTCGGACGATCGAACGTCGCCATGAGCTCGTTCCACGCCAGCTGACCGACGGGCGAGTCGGCGAGCGCATGCGCCAAGGTCTGCGGGCGGGTGGACTGGAGGGTCGCGAATGCGGAGATCTCGCCGAAGTCCTTCAGGATCTCGAGCGCCTCGTAGTCCTTCGGGCCGAGCTTCTCGAACTCGGCCGGGTCGCCGCTCGGGAACGAGAACAGCTGCAGCACGTGCGTGCCCACCAACCCATCGGGGGCGAGGATGCCGAGCTCACGGCCGACAAGGGAGCCGCCGTCTCCACCGTGCGCGCCGTATCGCTCGTAGCCCAGGCGCTTCATGAGCGTGTCCCAGGCCCCGGCGACCCTGGCCGACCCCCAGCCAGGCTCCGTCACGGGACCACTGAACGCGTAACCGGGGAAGCTGGGCACCACGACGTGGAAGGCATCCTCCGCACGCCCGCCGTGCGCCACGGGATCCACCAGCGGTCCGATCATGTCGGCGAACTCCGCGAACGACCCTGGCCAGCCGTGGGTGAGCACGATCGGGAACGCCTCGGGCTCGGCGGAGCGCACGTGCAGGAAATGGATCGGCTGACCGTCGATCGTCGTCATGAACTGGGGAAAGGCGGCCAGCTTCGCCTCGACGCTGCGCCAGTCGAACTCGTCGCGCCAGTACTCAGCCATCGCGCGCACCGCGGTGAGGCTGGCGCCGTACGCGGGATCCGCGCCGGGCACCTCGGTCGTGTACCGGGTGCGGGCGAGGCGGTCGCGGAGGTCGTTGAGGTCGGCGTCGGGAATCGACAGCACGAATGGGGTTACCCGCTCGTCGTCGGCGAGGAGTGCGGTGGTGTCCTGGGTGCCGTTCGGCTCGTTGTTCATCATGGCTCTAAGTTAGGAACTGATGCGGAAGGATAGCTTCCGCATGGAAGGCGGTGAGCGAGTGAATCAGACCGCGACACGCGTGCTGCAGGTGCTGGCGCTGCTGCGTCAGCGGCGGGCCTGGACCGCCTCCGAACTGGCGCAGCGCACGTCCGTGTCGACGCGGACGATCCGCGCCGACATCGCGCGGCTTCGCGAGCTCGGCTACGTGATCGACGCCACGGCGGGGCCGGACGGCGGCTACCGGTTGGACCGGGAGACCGACCTTCCGCCACTCATGCTGGACGACGACGAGGGCATCGCGGTCGCGATCGCCCTGCACCAGGTGACGACGAACTCTGTGGCGGGCATCGAGGGCAGCGCGGCGCGGGCGCTGGCGAAGCTCGAGAATGTGCTGCCCCCGGCGCTCGCCGCTCAGGTGAGAGCCATGGACGTCGCGACCGCGCCGCAGACGCGGGCTGCGGATGCCGAGGTCGAGGCATCCGTGCTGGCGGCCATCGCCCGGGCGGTGCAGGACGCCGAATGGCTGAGGTTCGAGTACACACCGTTCCAGGGTGAGCGCGCCTCGCGCCGCGTCGAGCCGTACCGGCTGGTCAGCTGGGGCCGACGCTGGTATCTGGTCGCGTTCGATCTCGAGCGCGATGATTGGCGCAGCTTCCGGG
>Ga0308161_1000946_pt1 | contig 38928 bp, 39 predicted proteins | sample PhyFR2_FD_201034 | JGI IMG/M metagenome (GOLD analysis project Ga0308161, IMG submission 201034) | Phyllosphere microbial communities from UC Gill Tract Community Farm, Albany, California, United States - DLSLF.R2 | ecosystem: Host-associated > Plants > Phyllosphere > Unclassified | place: USA...
CGTCCGCCCGGTCGCGCTCGTCTTCTTCCCGCTCGCGTTCTCGTCGGGCTGCACGAACGAGCTGTGCACCCTGCAGGACAACATCGCGATGTTCCAGGACCAGCGCGTCGAGCTGATCGGCATCTCGGTCGACTCGAAGGCCACGCTGCGCTCGTTCGCCGAGCAGAACGGCTACGACTTCGAGCTGCTCGCCGACTTCTGGCCGCACGGCGCGGTGTCCAAGGAGTACGGCGTGTTCCTCGACAAGAAGGGGTTCGCGACGCGGGCCACCTTCGTGATCGACGTGCAGGGCCGCATCAAGGCCTCGATCATCACCGAGCCCGGCCTGCAGCGCGACGTCGCGGAGTACCGCGCAGCGCTCGACCGCCTCGCCGCCTGCACGGCACCCGTCCCCGTCGGCTGACGCCGCCGCTCCGAAGGACCGGTGGGGCGCGACCGCGTCCCGGTGACCGGACGGGAGGCGCGGTGCACGCCGTCGACGACCCCGCCGGTGCGCGGGTGGTCACCGCCACCCCGTCGCCAGGCTCGTACGCGCCGCACCCGGTCACTGCCGACCCCGCGGTGTGGTCGCTCGTGCGCACCACCGTCGCGACGGACGCCGGCCCCGTGGTCGTGCACCACCGGCCCGGACCGCGCCCGGTGCTGTTCCTGCACGGCGTCGCGGGTTCGTGGACGACCTGGACGCCGCTCCTGACCGCCGTCGACGGCCTGGCCGACCGCGGGCTGGTGCTCGTCGACCTGCCGGGGTGGGGTGCGTCGACGACCGCCCCTTCCGCCCCTTCCGCCCCTTCCGGACCAGCCGACCTCGACGCGGTCGTCCGGGCCGTCGTCACGGTGCTCGACGCCCTCGGCACCGGTCCCGTCGACGTGGTCGGCCACTCGATGGGCGCGTTCGTGGGCCTCGAGACCGCCGTCGCGGCGCCGACGCGCGTGCGCTCGCTCGGTCTCGTCTCGGGCACCACGACGGCGACGGTCCGGGCGGCACGGCACCCGGTCCGTGCCCTCGCCACGCTGCCGGCGTTCACGCTGCTGCGCGCCGGGCTCGCGGTGACGGGTCCGACCGCCCGGTCGCTGCTGCGGGGGCTGGCCCGGGTCGGGGTGCTCCCGCTGCTCGCCGCACCGGTCTTCGCACACGTCCGCCGACTCGACCCGAGCGTGCTCGACGCGTTCGTCGCCGAGTTCCGGCCGCAGCTGTTCTCCGCGGCGGCCCGCTCGGCGGCCGGGTACGACGTCGAGCGCTGGCGCGCGGTGACGAGCCCGGCGACGGCGGTCGTCGGCCGGCAGGACGTGTTCGCCCGGACGACCGACCTGGACGACCTGCGGGCGCTGCTGCCCGGGGTCCGGACCGCGGTGCTCGAGGACTGCGGCCACTTCGCGCACGTCGAGCACCCGGACGCCGTCGCTGCGCTGCTCGGGCTCGCCTGACCCGCACCGTTCGGATCCGGCTGACCCGCATTGCTCGGGCTCGCCTGACCGCACCCGCCGGGCTCGCCGGGCGCGACCCGGTCGCGCCCGGCACCGACGACCGACGTGCCGGACGTCAGCGGTACTGCGGCGGCCAGTCGAACGGCGCCGGCCGGTGGGCGACCTCGCCGATCGTCGTGACCGCGAGGACGACCTGCCGACGGTCCTCGAGCGCGATCGACCGGGGGTTGCCGAGGAAGCGGTGACCGTCGACCCACACGGTCAGTTCCCCCCGCAGCCCGCCGGCGTGCCCGGCGCCGAGCGAGACGCCCCACTCGTCGAAGAACTGCCCGAGGGTGAACGTGCGGCGCTCCGGCGACTCGACGTGCAGGATGCCCGACGTGTCGTGCGTGTGCAGCTCCGCGGCGAACCGCTCGCGCGACGAGTGTCCGACGTTCCCGGGCACCGTGACGGGCACGTCCCCGTCCAGGATCGTCAGGTGGGTGTGCACGTGCTCCGCGAGCGGCTCACCCCACACGTTGCGCAGGCCCGCCGCGTCGGCCCGCGTCTGCAGGTCGGTCGGGGCCGGCCACGGAGGCGCGGACCGGGTCGTGCCCGCGGCCGGCGTCGAGCAGACGGCCAGCAGCAGGACGGCGACCGCCGCCACGACGGTCAGCACCACCGCGCGCGGCGCGGGGCGGGCGCCCGCACCGCCCGTTCGGCGACGCGGCCCGGCCGCGGTCGTGCTCACCACCGGTCGTGCACGGCGGCACGGAACCACCGGTCGTAGAGCTCGTGCACCGTGGCGTCGAGGCCGGGCACCTCGCCGAGGTCCGCGGCGCCCGCGTTCGAGCGGGCCTGCTCGGGGTTGCGCGCACCGGGGATCGCGGCCGTCACGCCGTCCTGGGCGACGATCCACGCGAGCGCCGCCTGCGGGACCGAGACGCCCTCGGGCAGGGCGGCGGCGAACGCCTGCGCCGCCTGCACGCCGTCCGCGAAGTCGACCCCGCTGAAGGTCTCGCCCTGGTCGAACGCCTCGCCGTGCCGGTTGTAGTTGCGGTGGTCCTGTTCCGGGAACGTCGTCTCGGTCGTGTACCCGCCGGACAGCAGCCCGGACGCCAGCGGCACCCGGGCGAGGATGCCCACTCCCGCCTCACGCGCGGCGGGCAGCACGCGGTCCAGGGGCTTCAACCGGAACGCGTTGAGGATGACCTGCACGCTCGCGACACCCGGCCGGGCGATCGCCGTCAGTGCCTGGTCCGCGGTCTCGACGGACACGCCGTACGCGGCGACCGACCCGTCGGCGACGAGGGCGTCGAGGGCGTCGTAGACACGGTCGTCCTCGAAGACCGCGGTCGGCGGGCAGTGCAGCTGGACGAGGTCGAGCGTGTCCTGCTGCAGGTTCCGCCGCGAGCGGTCCACCCACTCGCGGAAGTTCGCCGCGACGTAGTTCTCCGGCACCTGGTCGGCGCGACGGCCCATCTTGGTCGTGACGGTGAGCGGGACGTCGGGGTTGGCCCGTCGCCAGGCGCCGATGCGCTGCTCGCTCCGGCCGTCGCCGTACACGTCGGCGGTGTCGAACAGGGTGACGCCGGACTCGACCGAGGCGTCCATCACGGCGGCGGCGTCCTGCTCGCTGACGGGACCCCAGTCACCGCCGAACTGCCAGGTGCCGAGACCGACCACGGACACGGAGCGGCCGGTACGGCCGAGGGTGCGACTCTGCATGCCGTCGAGCGTAGTCACGGCCGGTGCGGGCGGTGCGGGCGGTGCCCGGACTGTCCGGTCCGGGCACCGTCGTCGTGCGGCAGGATCGGCGACGTGGACCGTCCCGCCGCCGCACCGCCCCAGCCGTCGCTCGCCCGCCGTCTGACCCTGCCCGACGCCGTGCTCATCGGGCTCGGGTCGATGATCGGGGCGGGTGTGTTCTCGGCGTTCGCCCCCGCCGCCGCAGCCGCGGGAGGGTGGCTGCTCCTCGCCCTGGCGCTCGCCGGTGCCGTCGCGTTCTGCAACGCCACCTCGTCCGCCCAGCTCGCGGCGCAGTACCCGACCTCGGGCGGCACCTACGTGTACGGACGGGAGCGGCTCGGACCGTGGGCCGGGTACGCCGCCGGGTGGTGCTTCGTCGTCGGGAAGACCGCGAGTGCCGCGGCCATGGCGCTCACCTTCGCGTCCCACGTCGCCCCGGGGCCCTGGACGAGACCGGTCGCCGTCCTCGCGGTGCTCGCGACCACCGGGGTGAACCTGCTCGGGATCACCCGGACCGCGCGGCTCACCCGCGTGCTCGTCGCGGTCGCCCTCGTCGCGCTCGTCACCGTCGTCGTGATCGGCGCGACGACCACCGCCCCCGCCGCGGACGGACCAGCCGGGGACCCGTCGCCGCTCGGAGTGCTGCAGGCCGCGGGCTTCCTGTTCTTCGCGTTCGCCGGGTACGCCCGCATCGCCACCATGGGCGAGGAGGTCGTCGACCCCGCCCGGACGATCCCGCGCGCGGTCGTCCTCGCGCTCGGGCTCGCCCTCGTCGTCTACGCCGCGGTCGCACTCGCCCTCCTGCACGCCCTCGGCCCGGCGGGCACGGCGGGCACGCCGACACCCCTCGCCGCCGTCGCCGCGCTCCCCGGCGGGCCGTGGCCGGTCGTCGTCCGCGTCGGGGCCGCCGCGGCCTCCCTCGGGGCGCTGCTCGCGATCGTCGCCGGCATCGGTCGGACCGCCCTCGCCATGGCCCGCGGCGGCGACCTGCCCGCGGCGCTCGCCGCCGTGCACCCCCGCCGCCGGGTGCCCCACCGCGCCGAGGCGCTCCTCGCCGTCGTCGTCTGCGTCCTCGTGACGACCGTCGACCTGCGCGCGGCGATCGGCGCCTCGGCGTTCGGTGTCCTGCTCTACTACGCGGTCGCGAACGCCGCGGCGTGGACGCAGGACCGCGCGCACCGCCGCTGGCCCCGGGCGCTGGCGCTCGCCGGGGTGGTCGGGTGCGTGGTGCTCGTCGCCGCCCTGCCACCGTCGTCCGTGGTGGCGGGCACCGTGGTGCTGGCGGTCGGACTCGCGCTGCGGTGGGTGCGGCTGCGCCGTTCCGCTCCACGGCGCCCGAGTCCGCCGCCGGGCGACTGACGCTCGCGGGTGCGCCGGACGCCAGGGGAGCCCGGCCGATCACCGGGGTCGCGCCGCGCTCGGTCCCCGTCGTCAGTCCGCGGAGCGGGGGTCCGTCGACGGGTCGTACCGCTGGTCGCCCCAGGTCCCGTCGTCACCGGGTGGGGCCGGGTGCTCCGACTGCCAGGTGCTGCTCACGTCGTCGAACTCGGACGCGCCGCACCAGTCGCCCGCGGACAGGTCCGAGACGCCGAAGACCACGAACAGCGAGGACTCCGGCACGATGCCGAGGGACTCGCCCCTGGCCGTCATGCACCCCTGGAACCGGTGGAACGCCGCGAGGTACTCGCTCCGGGTGACGACGCCGTCCCGGACCGCCTCCTGCTGCGCGGCGCTGGGTCCGGGCAGCGGCGGAGCCCCGAGCCACCCCGTCGACAGCGTCCAGCGCGCACCGGGCGTGGTGCGGACGACGACGGTGCGCGACGGCAGCGCTCCGACCGCGATCGTGCCCGTCACGGTCCGACCCGGGTCGCACGAGGGCACCGAGGACCCGCCTGCCTCCGATGCCGCGAAGCCGACCCGCGTCGCCCCGGCGTCGGACAGGCAGCGGAGTGACCAGGCGAGATGCTCGGCGCCGGGCGGTGGTGCACCGACCGAGACCTCGTCGTCCCCCGACCCGAGCACGGCCTCGGGATCCCCGACGATCGGGGTGTACGGCATCGTCGTGCCCTGCACCGCGGCCCGGGCTCCGGCACGGGCGGCCGTGGCGTCGGCGTCAGGCGTCGCGGCAGCGGTGATCGCCCCGCCCACGGTCGCACCGGCGAGCACGCAGAGCAGCGCACCGCCGACGCTCGCGGACCGCCACCGCCGTCGCCGGGCGGTCTGCTCGACGGTCGTGACGAGCAGGGACCGCAGTGCCAGGGTCCGCTCGTCGACGGCGCCTGCCGGAGCGCCGCGGTCGTCGGCTCGGGGCTGATCGTGGTGGGTCACGGGCGTGCTCCGTTCGGTCGGGTCCGGCGTGCGGGCTGGTGCTGGTGCTGGTGCTGGTGCTCGTGGTGGTGGTCGTGTGGCTCCGCATCCGACGACCGCGCGACCCGTGCCGCCAACCGGGCACGCGCACGGGAGAGTCGGGACTTGACGGTGCCCGGCGGGATCCCGAGCGCCTCGGCGACCTCCCGCTCGGCGTAGCCCTCCAGGACGACGAGGGTCAGGACCTCCTGGTCCCGGGGAGCAAGCGTGCGGAGGGCACGCACGGCCTCCCCGTCGGTCTCGCGGTCGGCGTGGTCCGGCGACGGCTCCGGTGGGGGCAGCCGGTCGAGCGCCGCCCGGTACCGGCGGGTCGCGCGGCCCTGGTTCCGCGCCGTGTTCGTCGCCGTGACGAGCAGCCACGGGAGCACGGACCCGTCGACGAGCCGCACACGGGCCCGGAGCCGCCACGCCTCGAGGAACACGACCGCGACCGCGTCGGCGGCGTCGGCCTCGACGGGCAGCAGTCGCTGCGCGTGCCGCAGCACACGGTGCCGGTGCCGGTCGAACACGCGGCCGAACGCCTCGCCGTCACCACCGAGGGCCCGGCCCCAGTCGACGCGGTCCTCGTCGGTGCTCGTGCCCGGTCTGCCGGGCTGCTCGTTCCCCATGCCCAGGAGTGTCCGCTCGGTGCCGATCGGTTCCACTCCGTCCCGATCCGGTCCCGTCCCGCGTGTCGACCCCACCTGCGGAAGGCTCGCACGACCCGTGCGGCCCCCCGTGGGGCGCGCCGCGCTCGCCGCGGACCGGTCGTGGCGGGGCCCCGAGGAGGCGGGTCGCGCCTCCCGGCCGGTCGCGGACGACCGGACCCGCCGTGTCGGAGCCGAGCCGGGCCTCCAGACCGACGGCTGCGCCGTCAGGACGCGGTGGTGACCCCGCGGCGCAGCACCGCGCGCGCAGCGCGGGCACGGGGGATCACCCAGCAGGCCGACCACACGCCCATGCCGACCCACAGGCCGCTGAGCAGCAGCGTGAGGAGCAGTCCGTGCTGGTCGAGGGCCGACCAGGTCATCGCCGTCCACAGCACGCAGAGGACGATCTTGCTCCAGCCGGCGCCCTCGCGGTCGGCCTGTGCCTGCAGGAGGGGGATCCAGACGTCGGCGGTGACGTCGGGCGGGACCGCGCCGTCGGCGACCCAGCGCTGGGCGCGCACCGACTGCTCGTAGCCACCGCCGGAGCGCCAGCTGCGCAGCTGGGTCCAGACGCCGAGCGCGGCACCGAGCAGTCCGGCCGGGACCCCGACCGCGACCAGGAGACCCGTGGTGGGTTCCGCCCAGGACGAGGCGACGAGGACGACCAGGACCGCGCCGAAGGCCGCGCCCGCGACCGCGGTACCGAGCAGGCGGAGCCGCCCGGCCTCGTCGAGCACTCCGACACCGTCCACGGGGACGACCGTACCCGGCTCGGCGGGAGGGACGCTGCGCGCACGGCCGGGGTGCGGCATGATCGACCGGTGCCCTCCTCGAACCCGACCACGGCCTACCGCGCGGCGCGCGACGAGCTCCTCGCCGTCCTCGACGAGCACGACGCCGGCCGTGCCGAAGCAGCGCGCCGTGCCTTCCGGTGGCCCGACGTCGGCGAGACGTTCAACTGGGCGACCGACTGGTTCGACGTCGTCGCCCGGGGGAACGACCGCGTCGCTCTCTGGATCGTCGACGGCGAGGGCGGGTCGCGCACGACCTACGCCGAGATGGCCGCACGCTCGGACCGCCTCGCGGTGCACCTCGACCGCCTCGGGGTCCGCAAGGGTGACCACGTGCTCGTCATGCTCGGCAACCAACTCGAGCTGTGGGAGACGATGCTCGCCGTGATGAAGCTCGGCGCCGTGATCCTGCCGACCTCCACGATGCTCGACACCGCCGACCTGCAGGACCGCATCGACCGCGGTGGCGTCGCACACGTCGTGACGAACCACGGCGAGACCCCGAAGTTCGACGGTGTCACGGGAGCGCCGTCGCGCATCGTGATCGGCGGCGCGGCCGACGGCTGGACGACCTACCCCGACGACCTCGGCACCCCGACCGACACCGCCGCGCGCCCCGTCGTCACGACCCTGACGACCGACCCCTGCCTGGTGTACTTCACCTCGGGCACGACGTCGAAGCCGAAGATGGTCGTGCACACGCAGGCCTCGTACCCGATCGGCCACCTCAGCACGATGCACTGGCTCGGCATCCGGCCCGGCGACGTGCACCTGGCGATCAGCTCGCCCGGCTGGGGCAAGCACGCCTGGAGCTGCTTCTTCGCGCCGTGGATCGCCGAGGCGACCGTGTTCGTGTACGACACCCCGCGGTTCGACCCGGCCGGGCTCCTCGACCAGCTCGATCGGGCCGGCGTCGACACCTTCTGCGCGCCGCCGACCGCGTGGCGCATGCTGCTGCAGGCTGACCTCGGACCGAAGCCGCGCGCGCTCCGCGAGGTCGTCTCGGCCGGCGAACCGCTCAACCCGGAGGTCATCGCCCGCGTGCAGGACGCCTGGGGCCTGACCATCCGCGACGGCTACGGCCAGACCGAGACGACCGCGATCATCGCGAACGCGCCCGGCGCACCGGTCACACCCGGTGCGATGGGCCGACCGCTGCCCGGCGTCACCGTCACCCTGCTCGACCCGCTGACCGGTGCGCCCGTCGACGAGGGCGAGGTCTGCCTCGACCTGACCGAGCGGCCGACCAACCTGATGGCCGGGTACCTCGGCGACCCCGACCGCACCGCGGACGCGATGCGCGACGGGTTCTTCCACACCGGCGACGTCGCCTCGCGGGACGCCGACGGCCAGCTGACGTTCATCGGCCGGACCGACGACGTGTTCAAGTCGTCCGACTACAAGGTGTCGCCCTTCGAGGTCGAGAGCGCCCTGCTCCAGCACGCAGCCGTGGCCGAGAGCGCGGTCGTGCCCGTGCCCGACGCGGCACGCCTCAACGTGGTGAAGGCCTACGTGACGCTCGCCGCCGGGTGGGAACCCTCCGACGAGACCGCCCGCCGTGTGCTCGAGCACGCGCGGACCGCGCTGCCCGCCTACGCACGGGTGCGTCGGGTGGAGTTCGGCGAGCTGCCGAAGACCATCTCGGGCAAGATCCGTCGCGTCGAGCTGCGGGAGCGCGAGGAGCGTGCCGCGGCGTCGGGGACGGCGGTGACGGGGGAGTGGCGCGACGACCAGTTCCCCGAGCTGCGTGCGGTGGGGCGGCGCGCGGACGGCCGGCACGGGGCGGCGGGATCGGACGAGTCCGGGTCCGGGTCCGACGGATCCTCTTCGTGAGCGCGGACTGACCAGGCGTTCGCCCGGGGTGTCGGCAGCCGTGTCGGGCTGATCGCGCTGGTCCGATCAGCCGGCCCGCACGGACGGGTCGGTCAGGCGACCCGGAAGAAGTCGCCGTACGACGGGTCGCGCGGCACGTCGCCGAGCGTGCGGTGGTGCACGAGCGCCTCGATCTCGTCGGGGTGCCGCATGCCGCGGCGGTGCCACTCGTGCGGGTCGCGCTGCAGGGCGCCGAGGTCGCTGGTGTGGACCACGCGGCTCACGCTCCCAGGGTGACGATGCTGACGGCGGCGGCGGTGACCGTCACGGCCACGATGCCGACGGAGGTCGCGACGGCGGCGAGCAGACGCCCGTGTGCCGCTTCCCGGACCTCGGAGAACTGCGATTGTGTCGCGTCGATGGTGCTCATGGCCGGGCCCTCCCTGTGTCGTCGCACCCGCTGCTGCGGTGCTGGGACCAGACTGCGCCTGTTTCCCTAGTTTGTCTAACTACCGACTTGGATGCGTACGCATATGGGACATCGGGTCGCCCACCTCCGACCCGTCGGCGTCCATCGCATCGATCACGTCCGCGAAGAACGCGCGCATCTCGTCGATCGTCTGCGGGGACAGCCGCTCCGCCGCGGCGATCATCCGGGCGTGCACGTCGGTCAGTTCGGTCCGCACCTCGTCGTCGGTGTGGCCGGTCGCGACCAGGAGCACCCCGCGGCCGTCGTTCGGGTCGGCGCGCCGCTCGACGTGCCCCGAGGCGACGAGTCGCTTGAGCACCGCGGTGGTCGACGCCGAGGTGATCCCGAGGTGTGCCGTCAGGTCACCCGGGCGCACCTGCTGGCCGCGTTCGCCGGCGCGGAGCAGGAACCGCACGGCCTCCATGTCGGTGGCGTTCATGCCCATCGACCGGCGCGTGCGTTCCCGCATCGCGACCTCCGAGGCGCGGTAGCGCCGCATCATCGTCAGCAGCTCGACACCGCTCCGACCGGGACGGCCCGGGTACCAGTACCCCGTCGCGCCGTACGTGTCGTCCTCGCTCACCCCGCACCACCTCCCGCAGTGGCCCAGACGGTACCGGGGTCCGCTCGCAGGTCGGGGTACAGATCCACGGTCGTCCCACCGTCGGGAGACCCCCGACCCGTCGGCGCGGTACGCCTGACCCGTCGCCGAGGCGCGCCCCACCCGTCGGCGCGGCACGCCTGACCCGTCGCCGAGGCGCGCCCCACCCGTCGGCGGGGCACCCGTCCGCCGGAGCGGCACGGACCGTATGCTCCGGGGTGAGCACTCGTCACACGAGACGGAAGGTCGGCATGACCAGCACCGCACCCACCCCCGACACCACGGCGACCCCCGTCCGCCGTACCCAGGCGACCGCGTCGGTCGCCGCGATCCTCGCGGAGTCCGCCGCCCGGTTCCCCGACGACGTCGCCGTCGTCGTGGGGGACGAGCGCACGACCTACGCGGAGCTGTGGGCGCAGACGCTCGCGTACGCCGGTGCGCTCCGTGCGCGCGGCATCGGCGAGGGCGACCGGGTCGCCATGCTCGTCCCGAACGTCGCGGACTTCGCCCGCGTCTACTACGCGACCCTCGCGCTCGGCGCGGTCGTCGTGCCCGTGCACGCACTCCTCAAGCGCCGCGAGATCGAGTACGTCCTGCAGGACAGCGGCGCCGCCGTCCTCGTCTGCGCGGCGCCGCTGCTCGCCGAGGGGGCCGCGGGTGCGGCCCTCGCCGGTGCCGACGTGGTCACCGTGCTCGCGCCGGCCGACGCCGACACGGGGCACGACGGCCTGGAGGCGCTGGCCGCCGCCGCCACGCCCCTCACCACGTACACGCCCCGCGATCCCTTCGACACCGCGACGATCCTGTACACGAGCGGCACGACGGGGCGGCCCAAGGGTGCCGAGGGGTCGCACTTCGCGCTCCTCGCCCAGGTCGACACGAACCTGATGAGCACGTTCGACATGCGCCGCGGTGACGTCCTGCTCGGCGCGCTCCCGCTCTTCCACACGTTCGGGCAGACCTGCACGATGAACACCGGCTTCCGCGCCGGCGCCACCATCGTCATGCTGCCGAGGTTCGACGGCGACGCGGCCCTCGCGGCGATGGTCGAGCACGAGTGCGTGATCTTCATGGGGGTGCCGACGATGTACATGGCGCTCCTCGACGCCGCGAGCCGGAGCGACGCGCGCCCGGCCCTGCGCTACGCCATCTCCGGGGGAGCCTCCCTGCCGCTCGCCGTGCTCGAGCGCTTCCAGCAGGTGTACGACGCTCCGATCCACGAGGGCTACGGCCTGACCGAGACCTCGCCCGTCGCGTCGTTCAACCACGTCGGCACCGCACCGCGGCCCGGGACCATCGGCACGCCCGTCTGGGGCGTCGACATCGAGATCGCCGACCCCGAGGTCCAGGACGCCGTGCACTTCCTGCCCCGTGGCGAGATCGGCGAGCTCGTCATCCGCGGGCACAACCTCATGAACGGGTACCTGAACCGCCCGGAGGACACCGCCGCGGTCATGGTAGAGGGGTGGTTCCGCACCGGCGACCTCGGGACGAAGAGCGAGGACGGGTACCTCACCATCGTCGACCGGACGAAGGACATGATCATCCGCAACGGCTACAACGTGTACCCGCGGCAGGTCGAGGAGGTCCTCGCGACCCACCCCGACGTGACCATGGCCGCGGTGTTCGGCGTGCCGCACGAGGTGCACGGCCAGGAGGTCGCCGCCGCCGTCGTCCTGCGCGGTGGAGCGACCGTCACCCCGGAGGAGCTCGTCCGGTTCGTCGCCGACGAGATCGCCGCGTACAAGTACCCGCGCACGGTCCACGTCGTCGACGCGCTCCCGCTCGGCCCGAGCGGCAAGGTGCTCAAGCGCGAGTTGGTCGAGCGCTTCGGCCGGTAGGATCGGCCGGGAGGGCCTTTAGCTCAGCTGGTAGAGCGCCACGTTTACACCGTGGATGTCGTCGGTTCGATCCCGGCAGGGCCCACTGGAGAAACCCCCGAGCAGGAGCCGGACGGCGCCGCGCACGGACGCCGCGGGCCGTGCCGGGAGCACCGACCGGCCACCTCCGGGTCAAGCGCTGTTCACCGGCTGCCACTACCTCTGCTCGTCGGAACCTCGTCCGAGGCTCCCGACATCGGAGAACCCATGAACGCGCGCACCGCACTGTCCTGCATCGCCGTCACCGCCCTCGCGTCGCTGGCGCTCGCGGTACCGGCACACGCCGACGACACCCCCTCCCTCAGCAGCAAGCAGCCCTACGTCGCCCCCAGCCCGTCGGACATCGGTGCCTACTCGCCCGCTCCGGACGGCTACGCACCCGTCGCCACGGAGTCGGTCGCCCGACACGGCTCCCGGGGGCTCTCCTCCTACAAGTACGACGCGCTCCTGCACCGTGTCGCCGCGACGGCGCAGGCCGAGAACGGGTTCCTGACGCCGGAGATCGGGAGGGAGTTCTCCGCGAACCTGGACGCCATCACGGCGGCGAACGTCGAGAACGGCTACGGCATGCTCACCGGTCAGGGCGCCGCCCAGCACCGTGGCATCGGCGCGCGGGCCGCACAGCGCAACGCGCAGCTGTTCGCGGACGCGGCGAAGACGGGTGGGCGTGTCGTCGCCGAGACCTCGGGTGAGCCACGCGCCACCGAGTCGGGCGAGAACTTCCTGGCGGGCTTCGGGATGCCGGGTGTCGCGCTCGAGCCGCGTCCGGATCTGCTCTACTTCCACGAGGTCCAGAACCCGGACGGCACCGACAAGGCCGTGGGCTCGCCCGAGCGTGCGCGTGCCCAGGCGTACGAGGACTACATCGCCCGACAGACCGGTGCCGGCGGCACGATCGCGGCGGCGCTGCAGTACATCGAGAGCCGGCCGCGTTCGGTCACGGCGGCCGACGACCTGCTCTCCGGCATCTTCACGCCCCGGTTCATCGCTGCGATCGGCACGGACGCGGCGCACGTCTGGTACGACACCGCCGACGGCACCAAGGGCGGCGGGGTGACGTGCGCGCCCGGCGCCGACAGGACGGCGGACCCCGACGCCTGCGGCGATCCGAAGAAGTCGATCAAGACCCCGGTCGATGCGGCGATGGCGTTGTACAACCTGGACATCATCGCGGCGGACATGCACGACGAGGACGTCGCTCCGCACGAGTTCGACTTCACCCAGTACTTCGCAGGCCGATCGGCGGACGCCGAGTGGTTCGCGTACCTGCTCGACGCCGAGGACTTCTACGAGAAGGGCCCGAGCCTCGCCGGGCACGACGAGACGTACTCGATCGCCGAGCCCCTGCTCGACGACTTCTTCGCGACCATCGACGACCGCGTCGCCGGCGGCGACGTGGTCGCGACCTTCCGCTTCGCGCACGCCGAGACGATCATCCCGTTCGCTGCGCTGCTGCGTCTTCCGGGATCCACGGTCGCCGCACCCGACGATCCTGCTCCGGCGTCGGATGCCGACGTCTACGACTCCGCCACCAACCCGTGGCGAGGGTCCCAGGTGACACCCATGGCCGCGAACGTGCAGTGGGACGTCGTGGCGCGAGCGGGCATCGACCCCGCCACCGGCGCGGCCTACACGCCGCTGGTGCGCATGCTCTACAACGAGCGTGAGATCGCGTTCGCCGCCGGGTGCCGTGCGGTCGCCGCCGGGTCGAACTGGGTCAAGGAAACCGAGCTCAAGCGCTGCCTCACCGGCGCGGCGATGTCCGAGAGCCCGCTGATCGCTGCTGCCACGCCGGGACCGGCGGGGACGCCCGCCTCGTCGCCCTCCCCGATGCCGGCCGTGACCACGACATCAGCGGCTCAGGGCGCCGGCACGCCGGTGGTCCCGGCGACGGGCACGCTGGCCGCGACCGGAGCACCGTCGCCCCTCGGGCCGGCGTCGCTCGCAACGCTGCTCCTCCTCGCCGGTACCGCAACGCTGGTGCTGCGTCGCCGGCGTCGGCGCACCGAGTGACACCGGTGTAGAGCGTCGGCATCCCCGGGGTCGCCGCTCCGTCGTCCCGCAGCCGGCGTCCTCCGCGCGTGGCGCTGCGGGCAGGATGAGCCCACCACTCTCGGCTGGTCACATCGCGACCCGAGCGGCCACCGGGACCCGATGGTGCTGGCTCCGTCAGATCCAAGCGGTCTCGTACGAGAGGTGCTCGCCGCGCTCCAGTTCGTCGAGGCCCCGACGGAGGGACTCCAGCCGTCCACGACCGACGACGGAGCAAGCCACGAGGCGCCCGCGCGTCTCGACCGCTGCGCAGTGGGTCGTGAGCAGGTCCCGCAACGCGGCGACGTCTCCGTCGGGTGCGAGGAGGACGCGAAGCGACCAGTGATCGCTCCGCTCCAGGACGTCCCCAGGGGTCAGGCCGATCTCGGCGTCGTCCGCGAGCGCGACGACATCACCGAGGCAGAAGCCGTAGGTGAAGAACGGGATGCAGCACAGCCGGTAGCGCTGGTCACGGAGCTTCTCGAAGAGCAACTGTTCGAACCGGAGCGACCCTGGGCCGCTGTCATCGAACGTCGTGTTCGCAACGAAGTCGACCTTGTCGCCCCACGCCGGAGCGGGGTGGAGGACCCACTCGTCCGGATTCGACGGCAGCGGCAACATGATTCCCTTCCACACTGACCGACAGCCGACGGCCGGCGCCCGCGAGCAAGCGTACTGAGCGTCGAGCGCGGGAGCGGCTCAGGAGAGAGCGGCCCTCCGAACGGGTCAGGGACGTCCCGGCAGTCGGAGGTCCCGCCACGTGAAGCCGCCTCGGGGTGGGAGTGCGGCCAGGATGTGATCACTGTCGAAGCGGGCCTTCGGTGCCAGGTCGTCGGGCAGTTCCCCGGCGGGCTGTGTCGCCTCCGTGACACCCTCGGCGAGCATCCGCACCTGCGCCTTGGCGACGAGTGGCACCCGCATCGTCCACTCGGTGACCTGCGCGAGCACCCGGTGCGCCCAGACCGGTGCCGGGAACACCCACACCGGCCGACCGACCACGCCGGCGACACGGCGGACGGCCTCGCTGAGCAGCAGCGCCTCGCCGCCGCGGACCGCGACGGTCCTGCGTGACAGTCGTCCCTCCAGTGCGCCGACCAGCACGTCCACGAGTTCAGCGACCGGGATCGGGCTGATCGTCTTCTCGCGCAGACCGACGGAAGCGAACAGCGGCACGGTCTGCACGGTGTGGCTGAGATGGTCGACGAGGTGGTCACGGTGGCCGTAGATCATGCCGGCCTTGAGCACGGTGTAGTCGAGCCCAGAGGCGCGGACCATCTCCTCCGCTGCCCACTTCGTCTCGTGGTACGGAGACCCCGTGCCCGGTCGCGCCCGCAGGAAGCTCAGGAGGACGACTCGCTGCACCCCTGCCCGGTGCGCTGCTTCGAGCACGGCGGCCGTCCCGCGGATGTGCACCCGCTCGAACGACTGGTCACCGATCTCGCGGTTGATGCCCGCGCAGTGCGCCACGGTGTCGACGCCCGCGAACGCCTCGGTGAGCGCGTCGACGTCGTCGATCTCGATCCCGGTCCGACGGGAGACGATCACCACGTCCTCGGGGTCGTACCGCTCCGCGAGGTGCCGTCCGACGAAGCCGGTCCCGCCCGTGATCGCAACCCGCATGCGTCTCTCTTCCGTCAGGGACGCCGCGCGTCCTCGATTCGAACTCTAGGGCGTTCGGGACCGTTCGACGGCGCTCCACATCGGGCGGCGCGCTCGACTCCACGTGCACGGTCGAGGACCGAGCCGTCCCGTGCCAGCCCGAGCTCCCCGCCGACTCGTGGGCCCGATCCGGTGTCCGGTGCCGATCGACTACCGGGCGCCAGTGGTGTCGCCTGGTCCGGAGCGGTGGTCGTGCCCCACGGGGCAGTCGCACCAGACGAGGATCTGCTCACCGGTCGCGATGCCGGTGAACGTCTCGACGTGGCGGGATGGGGACGGTGTGTTCGTCATGGTGACTCCTGATCCGACGGGTGGCTGGGTGGTCGCGGGTGATCCCGCGCTGCGGAACCCGTCCCGCGACTCGTGCTCGTGCTCGTGCTCGTGCTCGTGAGGACAGTCGGTGCACCCGCTCCTGCGGGCGGTCGCGATCGGGGACTTCGGACGGACGCGTCCTGACGCGATCGACGAGTTCGGACGGCGTGCTCCCGGTCCTCACTCGGTCGGACGCCTGCCTAGTGGTACTGCCCGTGGCGGTGGTCCCAGCTCGGGAACTGGTCGGACAGGAACCGCATGATGCGGTCGAGGTCGAGTCCCTTCCGGATGAGCGTCGGAACCGGAGCGACCGAGCGGGCTCCGTGTTGCTCGGGCACGAGGTGCCCGCCCTGGTCGACCATCGACACCATGACGCTCTGTTCCCAGCGGGTGTCAGCGTCGCGGTCGGGCTGGACGGAGGCGACGTAGTCGTCGGCCTCGACGAGGAGGTCCGCTGCGCCAGCGATCCGATCGCCGATCCCGGCGAGGACACCGCGGTTCCCCTGCCCGGACGGGTTCGCCGAACTCGCGAACGAGAGCAGTTCGTGCTGCTCCCAGAGGTCTCGCGCGATCGATTCGGCCGGCACTCCGAAGCGGATGACGAAGCACGACGTCGCCCGGCTGTCCATCACGAGTTCGCGGGAGCCGTCGTCGGGGATGTGTCGCAGTCCGTCCGGGCGCCAGGGGAGGATGCAGCCGAGCAGGACGTCCTCGTTCCAGCAGCGTTCGTAGAGTGCGTCGATCTCCGGCGTCGTCTCGGCCAGTCGATGCACCATCTCGAGCGAGCTGACGAGGACCACCCCGGGCTTCGACAGGGGCCGCTGCTTGGCGTCGAACTTCCGCTCCAGGCCACGTCGATCGGTCGTCATCACGATGTAGCCGACCTTGGTGGGGGCGACGATCATGCCACCCGGGGCCACGAGGCGCTGCGCTGCCGCTGCCTGCACGTCGTCACTCCATCGCACTGCTGTGGTCATCGGCCCGGCCTCGTCCCTGACAGATCATCGGTCTTCGTCAGACGATCGTATGGCGAACGATGGGGCCACCGCTGCTGATTCCCAGCGTGCACGCGGGCTGTCGGCGCAGACGGAGAGGTCGTTCAGCGAGCCGGCGGCGGCCGTGCCATCGGGCGGTGCGGCCTGCTGACCTGCACGACCAGGATCGCGTCGGGTCGCGCCGCTGAACGCGCACTCACCAGACGTTCGTCTGACCGTCACCCCGAGTTGGTCGGCGGAGGGGTCGTCCTTCGGCCTTACGTCGGTTCCGGCACCGACGATCCCGACGGGTGATGGTCACCCCTCGTCAGCAAGGAGAACAGTCATGGGAACCCTCGTTCCGACTCGTGCCACCGAGCGCCGGCGCACCACGCTCCTCGCGCTCACCGTGTCGACCCTGGCGGTCCTGCTCGCGGTGCTCGTCGCGCCCGGGCCGGCGTCCGCGTCGACGACCACTCCGTCGGATGCACGAGCGGCAGTGGTCCGCTCGATCGAGCGCGGCACCGTCCTGGTGGACATCCGGTCCGGGGCGCTCTCGTCGACGATGCTCGACCAGGTCGCGACGACTGGCTTCAGCGTCGGTGGACAGACGATGCGCCACTGGACCGACCTGACCACGCAGGAGGACGCGGAGGCGCGTGCGACGGCATCGCGGATGACGCCGCAGCAGCTGCTCGGCACCTCCGGTGACGGTGGTGCCGTCGCCGCGCCGCGCACCGCGGCCGGGGACCCGGCCGCCGAGATCGGGGAGAGCAAGCACTGGTGGAGCAACCACGAGTACTTCCTCTCCGGCCAGGTGGTCCGCACGATCGTCACCGTCGGTGCGGGCGTCTACCTCGCCGCCGTCTGCATCAGCCTCGACCTGTCGAAGACCTCGTGCACCGCCCTCGGGGTCCTCGTCGCCGGTGCGGCGGAGTTCATCAAGAGCGGTGGATGCGGTCGCGGGTACTGGTTCGACTTCCCGCAGGTCTGGAAGTCGCACTGCGGCTGAGGTGCGACACGCGCGTGGGCGGCGTGCTCCGGCGCGCCGCCCACCGGCGCTCCGGAGGGACGATCGTCGCCGGTCGCCGGTCGCCGGTCGCCGGTCGCCGGTCGCCGGTCGCGGTGAGCGGAGGGAGCGGACGCCCCGGACAGGATCCGGACGGGACGCGTGCGCCGCGGAAGGACTCAGGCGGAAGGTCCGCTGGTCCGTCGACCCTGGTGTGCCCGGCGCGGACGGCGGGGGACGAGTCGCCAGGTCAGTCGCCAGGTCAGCGGGAGGAGTCCGGCGGCGAGCAGGGCCTTGAGCGCGTCACCGACGAGGAACGGCACGAGTCCTGCGCCGAGGACGGCTGCGGGGGAGTGCGGAGCGCCGAGGTGCGTGAGGCTGATCGCGAGCCAGGGCAGCGCGACGGCGTACATCGCGGCGGAACCGAGCCCGAACGCGGCGAGGGAGCGCAGCGGTGTGCGGTCCCAGCCTCGCTCGGCGAGGAAGCCGACGAGGGCGGCGGCGACGACGAAACCGACGAGGTAGCCGCCGGAGGGCATCGCGAACGGGTTGCCGGAGGCGCCGCCGGTGAAGACCGGCAGACCGACGGTGCCGGCGACGAGGTAGAGGCTGGTGGCGGCGGCTGCCCGGCGGGTGCCGAGCGCGGCGCCGAGGACGAGGACCGCGAACGTCTGACCGGTGATCGGTACGGGCCACAGCGGGACGGTCAGCTGCGCTGCCGCTGCGAGGAGACCGGTCCCGGCGACGACGGTGGCGACGTTCGCAGTGGTTCCGCGGGCGACGAGATCGCCGAGGACGTGCGGCGTGGTGGTGGTGCTGGTCGTGGTCACGGTAGGCCTCCGGGTCTGTTCCTGGACGGGTGAGGTGCACCGAGCGTCGCACGACCGGGCCCGCGAAGTTGTGTACAACAGTGTGTCCAGCGCTGTCGACACAGGAAAGTTCGTTCCGGGGAACATGCCGGAAACATCCCGTCGCCAGGCTCGTTGCCACGCCCCCGGTCGTGTCCCGGTGGCGTCGCCCGGTCCACTCCGATGACGTGGTGTGTGTCGTTCCGGGTCTTCACCTCAGCCGTGCACCACCGATCGAAAGGGTTCGCCGTGTCCACTGACGTCGAGGCACCTCACGACGGCACCATCACTGTTCCTGGCTCCTCCGCATCGTCCGACACCCGCGCTGCGACGCGGGAGAGCCTGGAGGACTACACGCTGCGCTTCGCTCCTCGCTCCTACCGGAAGTGGGGCGCAGGAGTCGTCGCGACGAGCGCACTGGGCGGGATCGCGTACCTCGCCGACTTCTCGATCGGCGCGAACGCCGGCATCGCCTACGGGACGACGAACGCGCTGCTGGGCATCCTCGTCGCCGCGGTGGTCATCTTCGTCACGGGGATCCCGCTGGCGTACTACGCCGCCCGGTACAACATCGACCTGGACCTCATCACCCGGGCGTCGGGTTTCGGGTACTACGGCTCGGTGATCACGAACGTGGTCTTCGCCACCTTCACGTTCATCTTCTTCGCCCTCGAGGGGTCGATCATGGCGCAGGGCCTGGAGCTCGGGCTGCACGTGCCGCGGCCGCTCGGGTACGCCGTGTCCACGCTGATCGTCATCCCGCTGGCCGTGTACGGGATGAAGGCGCTCTCGAAGCTGCAGGTGTGGACCACCCCGTTCTGGTTGGTGCTCATGGTGGTGCCGCTGGCCTACCTGCTCGTCTCCGACCCGTCGTCGCTGTCGACCTTCTTCGCCTACGCGGGCAAGGACGGCTCCGGGACCGGGGTCAGTCCCGCATCGGTCATGCTCGCTGCGGGTGTGTGCCTGTCGCTGATCGCGCAGATCGCCGAGCAGATCGACTACCTCCGGTTCATGCCGCCCCGCACCGACGCGAACCGTCGCTCGTGGTGGCGTGCGGTGATCATCGCGGGCCCGGGTTGGGTGGTGTTCGGCGCGTTGAAGCAGGCGATCGGCCTCTTCATCGCCGTCTACCTGATCGCGACGCTCGACCCGGCAGCGTCGGCGACGGCGAACGAGCCGGTGCACCAGTTCCTCGGCGTGTACGAGCGGATGATGCCGGGGTGGCTGGCCATGACGCTCGCCGTGGTCCTGGTGGTGCTGTCGCAGATCAAGATCAACGTCACCAACGCCTACTCCGGCTCGCTGGCGTGGACGAACGCCTTCACCCGGGTCACCCGCGCGTACCCGGGCCGGCTCGTGTTCGTCGTCGTCAACCTCGCGATCGCGTTGGCGCTGATGGAGCTGAAGATGTTCGACTTCCTCAACACCATCCTCGGCTTCTACGCCAACTGCGGGATGGCCTGGATCGTGACGGTCGCCGTGGACATCGCCGTCAACAAGTACCTGCTGGGCTTGTCGCCGAAGCACCCGGAGTTCCGCCGCGGCATGCTGTACGCCTGGAACCCGGTCGGGGTGGTGTCGCTCCTGCTCGCCGCCGGCGTCTCGATCGCGGTCTTCTTCGGTGCGTTCGGTCCCGGCGTCGCTCCGTTCTCGGCGATCTTCGCCGTCGCGATCCCGATCGTGGTGACGCCCCTGACGGCGGTGCTGACCCGCGGGCGGTTCTACCTGCGCCGCACCGACGACGGCATCGACCTGCCGATGCTCGACGCCGACGGGAACCCCAGCGGGGAGCTGCTGCGCTGCCACGTCACGGGCCTCGAGTTCGAACGCCCGGACATGCTGCTCTCGGCAGAACGCGCTCCGGACGGGTCGGCGCAGTACATCTCGTCCCTGGCGTTGGCGACGGACAAGACGGGCCGGTACGTCCTGCCGGAGCAGCGATGACCGCCGCGGACGACCGGGCCTCCGCGACGGGTCGGCGGGGGCGTTCCCGCACCGACGTCGTCTACGAGCACCTCCGGGAACAGCTGATGAACGGCCGGTACGCGCCGCGCAGCCGACTCCGCGAGGACGCGATCGCGCACGAACTGCAGGTGTCCCGCACGCCGGTCCGGACGGCGCTGTTCATGCTCCGTGCCGACGGGCTGATCGACAACGACGAGTACGGGTACCGGGTGGTGCTGCCGGACCTGCACCACCTGGCCGAGCTGTACGAGCTCCGCGTCACGATCGAGATGCGCGGCGTGCAGCGCACCGTCGAACGGGAGCTCGCCGGCTACGACTTCGCGCTCCTCGGCGCGGAGCTGGACCGGTGGCGGGAGCTGCGCCGATCGCCCCCGTCGCCCACGCCCCAGTTCGTGATGGACGACGAACGCTTCCACGTCACACTGTGCCGCGCCGCCGGGAACGAAGCCCTCGTCGAGGCGCTGGAGAGCGTCAACCACCGCATCCGCGCGGTCCGCATGTACGACTACGTGACCGAAGACCGCATCACCGCCACCATCGACGAACACCTCGCGATCGGTGACCTGGTGGTCGCCGGACACCTCGAGCAGGCCAAGACCGCGCTCGGGGAACACATCGGCGAGTCCATGGACACGGTGATGGCGCGCGCGACGCGCGCGATCACCAACATGGTCACCCGCGGCGTCCTCTGACCCCACCCCGACCGCCGCCCGCGCCGCCGTCGGTCGGCGCGGGCGGCGCCCCTCCTCCGTCTCGCCACCACCCGGGAAGGCAACCACCACCATGCCTGAGCAGCAGCCTGCGTTCGAGAGCGTCCTGATCGCCAACCGCGGGGAGATCGCCCGCCGCGTCATCCGCACCGCGAAGCGGATGGGCCTGCGCACCATCGCGGTGTACTCCGACGCGGACCGTGCCAGTGCCCACGTGCGCGAGGCCGACGAAGCGCACCGCCTCGGCCCGGCCGCCCCGGAGCAGAGCTACCTCGACGTCGACCGCATCCTCGCCGCCGCGCGGGCGTCCGGGGCCGGCGCCGTCCACCCGGGCTACGGGTTCCTGTCCGAGAACCCCGGGTTCGCCCGAGCCGTCGAAGCCGCCGGGCTGGTGTTCATCGGTCCGACGTGGCAGCAGATCGAGGCGTTCGGACCGAAGCACACCGCCATCGCGATCGCGACGGAGTGCGGGGTGCCCTGCGTGCCCGGGTCGGGACTGGTCGACACCGTCGACGAGGCGGCGACGGCCGCGGAGCGGATCGGCTACCCGGTGATGGTCAAGGCCTCCGGCGGTGGTGGCGGCGTGGGGATCTCCACCTGCTGGAACGAGGCCGACCTGCGGGCAGCGTTCGGGTCCGTGACCCGACTGGCGGCTGCGAACTTCGCCACACCGGGGGTCTTCGTCGAGAAGTTCATCGCCCGTGCGCGCCACCTCGAGGTGCAGGTCTTCGGCGACGGCGACGGGACCGTCCGGATCCTCGGCGACCGGGACTGCAGCCTCCAGCGCCGACACCAGAAGGTCGTCGAGGAAGCCCCCGCCCCGGACCTGCCCGGACACGTCCGCACGCTGATGCACGCCAGCGCGACCGCACTGGCCGAGCACGTCGGCTACCGGTCCGCGGGGACGGTCGAGTTCGTCTACGACACCGACACGCAACAGGTGTACTTCCTCGAGCTCAACACCCGCCTCCAGGTCGAACACCCCGTCACCGAGCAGGTCTTCGACGGCGACCTCGTCGAGTGGATGCTCCGCGTCGGACTCGGCGACACCGGCCCGTCCGGCTTCCTCGCCGGCACCACACCCGTCCCGAACGGTCGTCACGCGATCGAAGCGCGTGTCTACGCCGAGGACCCGGTGAAGCACTACCAGCCCTCCACGGGGCTGCTCACCCGGGTCCGGTTCCCCGACACCGACGGTGCGGAGCGCGGCGACGTGCGGATCGAGACGGGCGTCGAGACGGGCGACGAGGTCTCCCCGGTCTACGACCCCATGCTCGCGAAGGTGATCGTCACCGCCGACGACCGTCGCACCGCCTTCGCCGCCCTGCAGCGCGCCCTGTCGGACACCGAGGTCGCCGGCATCGAGTCGAACCTCGGCCTGCTGGGGGCGATCTGCACCACCGACGCGGTGCTCGACGCGGCCGTGACCACGAACCTCCTCGAGGACGTCTCCGATCCCCGGCCACGCATCGACGTGCTCCGGGGCGGCGCATCGACGACCGTCCAGGACTGGCCCGGCCGGATCGGTCTCTGGCAGGTCGGCATCAGCCCCGGCGGCCCGATGGACGACCGCTCCTTCCGGGCGGCGAACACCGCCGTCGGCAACCCGGAGGGCGCCCCGGCCCTGGAGTGCACCGTCTCCGGACCGGCGCTGCGGTTCACGGAGGAGACCGTCGTCGCCGTCACCGGCGCACCCGCACCCGTCACGGTCGGCGGGGTCGCCGTCCCGCAGTGGGAGCCGATCACCGTCCCCGCGGGCGGCACGCTCGACGTCGGCACCGTCCGCGGGACCGGGGTGCGCACCTACCTCGCCGTCCGCGGCGGCCTCGACGTGCCCAGCTACCTCGGCAGCGCAGCCACCTTCGAGCAGGGCCGCTTCGGCGGGCACGGCGGCCGCCCGATCGCCACCGGGGACGTCCTCCGTGCCACCACCACCACGTCGCTGGCCACGCCGACCGTCATCGATCCCGCCGCCCGGATCAGCACGAGCAGCAGCTGGGAGCTGCACGTCACCGAGGGCCCCCAGCCCGCCCCGGAGTACTTCACCCGGGAGGACGTGCAGCAGCTCTACGACGCCACGTGGACCGTGCACTTCCACGCCGCCCGCACGGGGGTGCGCCTGATCGGCCCGAGACCGACGTGGGCGCGCAGCGACGGTGGGGAGGCCGGCCTGCACCCCTCGAACCTGCACGACAACGCGTACTCCGTCGGCGCCGTCAACTTCACCGGCGACACCCCCTCCGTCCTCGGCCCGGACGGGCCGAGTCTCGGCGGGTTCGCGTGTCCGGTCACCGTGGTGAGCGCGGACCGCTGGAAGCTCGGCCAGCTCCGCCCCGGCGACACCCTCCGGTTCGTCCCCGTCGACAGCACCCAGCTGCCCGCGATCGCCGAGGCGAACCGCACGAACACCGTCTTCACGCCGACCCTGAGCCGTCGCGACGACGACGACGGCGTCCTGGCCGCCCTGCCCGCCACCGGGACGACCCCGGCGGTGGTGTACCGGCGCGGCGGCGACGACAACGTGCTCGTCGAGTACGGGCCGATGACGTTGGACCTCGGCCTGCGCATGCGGGTCCACGCCCTGATGCAGGGCCTCCGCGAGGCGGCGCCGGCCGGGCTCGTCGACCAGACCCCCGGCGTGCGGTCACTGCACCTGCACGTCGACCCCGCGGTGCTGCCGATCCGACGCCTCGTCGACCTGCTGGTCGAGATCGAGCAGCACCTGCCCGCCACGGACGACCTCGTCGTCCCGAGCAGGGAAGTGCACCTGCCGCTCTCGTGGGACGACCCGACCGTCGCCGAGGCGATCGCCCGCTACGGCTCCCTCATCCGCGACGACGCCCCGTGGAACCCCTCGAACATCGAGTTCATCCGCCGCGCCAACGGGCTGGAGACCACCGACGACGTGCAACGCATCGTCACCGAGGCCGAGTACATGGTCCTCGGACTCGGCGACGTGTACCTCGGCGCCCCCGCCGCCGCGCCGCTGGACCCCCGGCACCGACTCCTGACCACCAAGTACAACCCGGCCCGGACCTGGACGGCAGAGGGAACCGTCGGCATCGGCGGCACGTACATGTGCATCTACGGCATGGACAGCCCCGGCGGCTACCAGCTCGTCGGGCGCACCGTCCCCATCTGGGCCGGCCTCCGAGCGCGACGGACGTCCTTCACCGACGGACACCCCTGGCTGCTGCGGTTCTTCGACCGCATCAGGTTCCACCTCGTCAGCCCCGACGAACTCACCGACCTGCGCGCCGAGATGGCAGCGGACCGGCTGCAGCTCGACATCCGCCCCGGCGAGTTCTCCCTCCGGCAGCACCAGGAGTTCCTCACCCGACACGCCGCGGACATCGAGGCGTTCCGCGCCCGTCAGGCCGCCGCGTTCGAGACCGAGCGCCTCGCGTGGGAAGCCGCCGGCGAGTTCGCACCGCGCGACGACGGAGCGGCCGCTGCGACGACCACGGACGACGTGTACAGCCGCCTGCCCGACGGAGCGACCGTCGTCGAGGCACCGATGGCCGGGGCCGTCTGGCGGGTCGACGCCGCCGCGGACGACGTCCTCGACGACGGCGCGGACCTGCTGGTGCTCGAGGCGATGAAGATGGAGACACCGGTCCGGGCGCCGCACCACCTCACCGTGCTGGAACTGCTCGTCGCCCCCGGGGACACCGTGGCGGCGGGCCAGCCCCTCGCCGTCGTCACCGCAGCCGACGTCCACGCCGACGTCTGACCACCGGCCAGCGCCCCGAAACGGAGACGACCCGCACCATGAGCACCACCACTCCCACCTTCCGTCCCACGGCCGCCGCTCCCACGCCGGACCCGGTCGCCCGCGTCACCGCGGCCTACGAGCGGATCGCGTCCGTCGACCGACCGGAGGTCTGGATCACCCTCCGGGACCGGGACGACGCGCTGGCCCGGGCACGCACCGTGCAGGAACGCCTGGACACGGTCGGTGCCGAACGCCTCCCGCTGGCCGGCACGGTGATCGCCGTCAAGGACAACATCGACGTCGCGGGACTGCCCACGACGTGCGCAGCACCGTGGACCGGGTTCGTCCCCGACGAGAGCGCGACGGCCGTCGCCCGCCTCGAGGACGCCGGTGCGGTCGTGATCGGCAAGACCAACCTCGACCAGTTCGCCACCGGTCTCGTCGGTACCCGCAGCCCCCACGGCGTCGTCCGGAACGCGTTCGACCCGGGACTCGTGTCCGGCGGGTCCAGTTCCGGGTCGGCGGTCGCCACCGCGCTCGGCATCGTCGACGCCGCCCTCGGCACCGACACGGCAGGGTCCGGTCGGGTCCCGGCCGCGTACAACCGGCTCGTCGGCATCAAGCCGACCCTCGGACTGGTGCCCGCTCGCGGCATGGCCCCTGCGGCTCCGTCCTACGACACCGTCACGGTGTTCGCTCCCACCCTCGCCGTCGCCGAGCACGTCGCCGCCGTCATCACCGGGGTCGATCCGCTCGACCCCACCAGCCGTGCGTGGGACCCGGCTGCTCCCGCCGCCGCGCCGCCCACGTCGCGGCTGGCGATCGCGCGGGAACCGGACCTCGCGCCGCTCAGCCCCGCGTGGCGCGCCAGCTACGACCAGACGCTCGAGGTGTTGCGCGCCGCCGGCGCGGAACTGGTCGAGACGGACATCACCCCGCTGCTGGACGCTGCGAAGCTGCTCTACGACGGTGCGCTCGTCGCCGAGCGCACGTACGCCGTCGGCCACCACCTCGACGCCGACCACGGATCGGGGGACCCGAGCGTGACCGCGATCATCCGGGGCGGGCACGGTCCGAGTGCCGTCGACCTGGTGGCCGACCAGCAGACCCTCCGGCGCGCGGCCCTGACCGCTCGGACACTCCTCGGCGAGGTCGACGCGCTCCTGCTGCCCACCGCGCCCGGCCACCCGAGCATCGCCGACGTGCAGGCCGACCCGATCGGCGTGAACTCGTGGGTCGGGACCTTCACCAACTTCGTCAACCTGCTCGACCTCGCGGCGATCGCGGTCCCCGGAGCCGAGGCCGACGGCCGACCCTTCGGCGTCACGCTCATCGGTCCGGCCTTCTCCGACGCAGCCCTCGCCGACCTGGCCGACCGGTTCCTCCTGCACGAGACGGGGCGATCTGCGCCGTGGCGTCCGCCGACGATCGACATCGCCGTGTTCGGAGCCCACATGAGCGGACAACCCCTGAACCGGCAGCTCACCGACCTGGGTGCCGTCCACGCCGGACCCGCGGTCACCGCGCCGCGCTACCGCCTCCACGCCCTCCCGACGACGCCGCCGAAGCCCGGCCTGGTCCGCGTGCACGACGGCGGCGCCGCGATCACGGGGGAGCGGTGGTCGATCCCCGCCGCACGCGTCGGCACCTTCCTGACGCAGCTCGTCGCGCCGATGACCGTGGGCGTCGTCGAGCTCGGGTCCGGCGACACGGTCCTCGGCTTCCTCTGCGAACCGCTCGCGACCGTCGACGCACCGGACATCACCGACGCGGGGTCCTGGAGGTCCCACCTCGCGGCGCGGTAGGACCCGCGACGCGCGACGGCCGGGGCGGCGGCGACACGCCCCCCGCCCCGGCCGACGTGCGACGCGTCACCAGTGCACGTGCCACCCGATCGAGTTGTTGGTCGAGCCCCCGTGCGCCGACTCGGCGTGGGCGGTCGTCGGGGTCGCGGGCCCGCCGAGTGCAGCCGTCGCCGCGACGGCCACCGCCGCGGCGACGAGGCCGATCCGGGGCACGAGCGCCCCCAGGGACGCGAGGGACGGGGTCGAGGTCGAGGTCGTCATCAGGTTCTCCTCCGGACGGACGGACGGACGGACGGACGGACGGTCGGATGGGCGGACGGTCGGATCGGACAGGAACGGATCCGAACGAGCAGTGCAGGCCGCACCGCCTCGCGAGACGATCGTATGGCGAACCCTGCATCGCGAGCCCTGAGAACCCGACCAGCCACCGGTCGTCCGCGCCGCCAGGACGGCCCGCAGCCGGGACGCGTGGCAGGGTTGACCTGTCCGTCGAGCGCGCGGCTCCGGGTGGTCGACGCCGACCGGAGCCGACCGCCACCGCACGTCGTCACGCACGAGGAGACCCATGTCCCGCAAGACCATCGTCATCACCGGGGCCAGTGACGGCATCGGTGCCGCCGGCGCACGTCAGCTCGTCGCGGACGGGCACGACGTCGTGGTCGTCGGCCGTTCAGCCGACAAGACGCGCGCTCTCGCGGAGGAACTGCACGTGCCGTTCCACCTGGCCGACTTCGCCGAGCTGGAGCAGGTCCGCACCCTCGCCGCGGCGCTCCGGTCCGAGCACGCCCGCATCGACGTGCTGGTGAACAACGCCGGCGGGATCTTCGGTGACCGGGCCCGCACCGCGGACGGGTTCGAGAAGACGCTCCAGGTCAACCACCTCGCCCCGTTCCTGCTGACGAACCTGCTGCTCGACACCCTCCTCGACAGCCACGCGACCGTGGTCAACACGTCGAGCATCGCGGCACGGCTGTTCGGCCGGATCGACCTCGACGACCTCGGCAACGAGCGGCGGTACTCGTCGAACAAGGCCTACGGCGACGCGAAGCTGGCGAACGTCCTGTTCACCAAGGAACTGCACCGGCGCTTCCACGCCGACGGGCTGTCCGCCGCCGCGTTCCACCCCGGGGTGGTCCGCACCAACTTCGCCGCCGACACGACGAGCCTCATGCGCTTCGTGTACCGCACCCCGCTCGCCCGCGTGTTCGGCTTCATCGGCCCCGAGGCCGGCGCGGCGCCGATCTCGCAGTTCGCCGAGGGGGAGCCCGGCGTCGACTGGACCTCCGGCGAGTACTACGAGAAGGGCGTCGTGGCGCGGACCAACCCGCAGGCAGCCGACCCTGCCCTCGCCGCAGGACTCTGGGAGCGGAGCGCCGCGATGGTCGGACTGGCGTCCTCCGGACGCTGACCCGGCGACGCCGGGGCCGGACCGGTGACGGGTGACCGGTCGTCGGGGCCGACACCCGTGAGCGGGACGGACGCCGGGACGGACGGGAGGCGCGGTGCGGGCCCGCACCGCGCCTCCCGTCCGTCCTCCGGTCACCGACCGAAGCCGTCATCGCGGCGGCGCGCAGGCGGCGCCGTCAGCGCTGCGGGACCGGTTCCGTGAGGCCGAGGATGCAGCCCTCCACCGCCGCGATGCGGACGCGCTCGGTGTCGTCGTGCAGGACGCTCTGGCTGACCGCGCCGACGTGCGCGGCGACGACGGCGCGGGTGAACAGTGCCGGGTCGACGGTCGGTCGTCGCCCGATCCGCGCGAGGCTGCCGACGAGCAGCGGCTGCAGGGTGTCGTGGAAGTGGTCGGTGTGCTCGCGCAGCAGCCGGTTCAGCGCCTCGTCGTGCCGCGCGCGGGTGATCAGCACCGAGCGGATCGCGTACCACTTCTCCTCCGGCGGGAGCCCCGACACGACGCCGCGGACGACGTCGTCGATGGTCGGGTCGTCGGCGGTCTCGGCGCGCTCGAGCACGCCGCTGAGCAGCTCGAACACCAGGGCCGCCTGCTGCTCGTACACGGCGAAGAAGAGCTCGTCGACACTGCTGAAGTTCGAGTAGAACGCGCCGCGGGTGAACCCCGCGCGGCTGACGACCGCCTCGACGCTCACCGCCGTGGTGCCGGTCTCGTCGAACACCGCCTCGGCGGCCGCGACGAGCTGCGCCCGGGTGCTGCTGCGCCGTCGGACCGGTCGCGCGGCTGCCGGAGGGGGAGTGCTCATGCGTCCACGCTACTGAGCCGTCGGCGGCACCGCGGCGAGGTAGTCGTGGACGGGCCGGACCGGGGCCAGGGTCAGGTCGGTCAGGACGTGCGACGCGCTCACGACCTCGAGGACGGGCAGGTCGGCCATCGGTGCCATGACGTGCTCGAAGAGCTGCAGTCGCGCCGGTCCGGTCCAGGCCTCCTTGACCGTGACGTCGGTGATCTCGGTGCGCACGAGGTGTGCGGCCCGCAGGCCCTGGGTGAAGACGTCGGGCACGAACTTCACCATGAACGTCGGCACCGCGATCTGCGCCCGCGCCTCGTCGAGGTCGAGCGGTTCCCACTCGTACGCCATCGTCGCGGTCGCCACACGCTCGGCGCCGCGGTCGAGCGTCCCGACCAGGGCGCCCTCGTCGACGCGCAGCCGCGGGGTGCCGAGCACCTTCGGGTACGCGCTGAGCTCGCGGCCGGAGACCGTGGCGGCGAAGTTGTCGAGGTACATGGCGTGCAGGTACTCGCCGTGCTCGCCGTCGTGGGTGACCTGGATCGCCTGCCCGGACTCGACGTAGGGGCCGTAGCCGTCGACCTCGCCCATCTTCATGACCTCGAACCGGACGAGGGGCTCCTCGACGACCAGTGGTTCGGGCACGACCGCGCGGAGCGCCTCGGGGTCGGTGCGGTAGACGACGTTGAGGTACTCGCGGTCCCGGAAGCGCGTGGCGCGCAGCGGGTACACGGGGGCGGTGAGCGGGGTGGTGCCGCGGCGCAGCGCGTCGAGGGGATCCATGGGTCGTCCTTCCGATTGCAGTACAGATCGTATCGAGTACAGTCTGTATCGAGAGGTCCGGAGTGACAAGTCCCGGGCCCCATCCGTCCCCACGAGGGACCCCGCACCCGAGAGGAAGCCCAGATGGCGTACCAGCTGCCCGCAGACCACCGGTCCCGCCCCGTCGCCGTGATCGGAGGCGGCACGCTCGGCCGCCGCATCGCGCTCATGTTCGCGAGCGGGGGTGCCGAGGTCCGCGTCCACGACCGCTCCGAGCAGGTCCGGGACGACGCGGTCGCCTACGTCGAGGCCACGCTGCCCGAGGTCGTCGCGGCGCGGGACGGCGCGGTCGCCGGTTCGGTCCGCGGTGACGGCGACCTCGCCTCGGCCGTCGAGGGCGCCTGGCTCGTCGTCGAGGCGATCCCCGAGCGCCTCGACCTGAAGACGCCGCTGTTCGGACAGCTCGACCGGCTCGTCGCCGCCGACACGATCCTCGCCACGAACTCGTCGTCGTACCCGTCGCGGCTCGTGGTCGACGAGGTCGAGCACCGCGAGCGGGTCCTCAACGTGCACTTCTCCATGCCGCCCCAGCAGAACGCCGTCGATCTGATGAGCGACGGTGAGACCAACCCGGGGATCATGACGTTCCTGCAGGAGCACCTGCCCCGCTACGGCGTCTTCCCGTTCGTCGCGCGCCGGGAGTCGACCGGGTTCATCTTCAACCGGATCTGGGCGGCCATCAAGCGCGAGTCGCTGGCGGTCGTGGCCGACGGCGTCTCGACACCCGAGGACGTCGACGCCATGTTCCGGATCAACTCGGGTGCCCCGGCCGGGCCGTTCCGGATGATGGACCAGGTCGGTCTCGACGTCGTGCTCGACATCGAGGACCACTACGCCGCCGAGGACCCGCACCTGCCGGAGGGGCCGCGTCGGCTGCTGCACGAGTACGTCGACGCCGGGCACCTCGGCGTGAAGACCGGTCGGGGGTTCTACCGCTACGACGACTGAGCCGCGGCCGCCTCCGCCTCCGCGTCCGCGGCCGCGGGCGCGGACGAGGACCTGGACCGGTGAGCCGACCGCGAGCGGTCGCGGACGGGAGGCGTGGCACCGGACCGGCACCGCGCCTCCCGTCCGTCAGTCGACCACGGTCAGACCGACGATCGCCCGCTCAGGCCGCCATCGGACCGGAGCGGCGGTGCCCGCGCGGACGTCGAAGCGGTCGAGCATCATCACCTTGTGCCAGACCGCGACGAAGGCGCGGACGAACCGCTCCTGGCCGTCGCTGCCGGCGTACACGTCGGCGACGGCCCGCAGCTGCGCGTTCGACCCGAACACCAGGTCGGCGCGCGAGGCCGTCCACCGTGCCTCGCCGGACGCCTGGTCCCGGCCGGTGAAGGGCGTGGCCGCGTCGTCGTCCTTCGTCCACACCAGCGCCGTGTCGGTCAGGTCGACGAAGAAGTCCGTCGTGAGCACGCCCACCCGGTCGGTGAGCACGCCCGTGTCCGAGCCGTCCCAGTTCGCGCCGAGCACGCGCAGTCCGCCGGTCAGGACGGTCCACTCGGGTGCCGTCAGCGTGAGCAGGTTCGCCCGGTCGAGGAAGACCGCCTCGGGCGCGACGCCCGCCGCGAAGTCGTCGTACCGCGGGGAGACGAAGTTCCGGAAGCCGTCGGCGACCGGGCGGAGCCACTCGAACATCTCGACGTCGGTGCGGTCCTGCGTGGTGTCGACCCGACCCGGCGTGAACGGCACGGTCGTCTCGGTGCCGGTGGCCCGTGCCGCCTGCTCGACGCCGACGCACCCGGCGAGCACGACGAGGTCGGCGAGCGAGACCTGCCGACCGCCGGAGGTGCGGGCGAAGTCCGCCTGCACGCCACGCAGGGCCTCGACGACGGGGCCGGTCCGGCGGTTGACGGCCCAGTCCTTCTGCGGGGCCAGGGCGCGCTTCGCTCCGTGACTGGGAGGAGCACGTGAGGCCGGCCGCTCGGCGCTGTGGATCCGGCCACGAGCGAGCACCCGCCGGGCGTCCACAGGGCCCCGCCGGGCACCCGCCGGGCGTCCGTCGGGCACCGGCCGCGCACCCGCCGGACTTCCGCCGGCGGCGACGACCTGCCAGCATGGTCCCCACCGGACGACGACGTCCGTCAGACCCGAAGGGACCCCGCCGTGTCCGTCACGCTCAACCCGTACATCGGCTTCCGCGACCAGGCCCGCGAGGCCCTCGACCTGTACCACCGGGTCTTCGGCGGCGAGCTCAAGACGATGACCTTCGCCGAGGGCGGCATGGTCCAGGACCCGGCCGACGCCGACAAGGTCATGCACGGCCAGATCGTCGCCGAGGACCTGACCCTGATGGCCTCGGACGCGCCCGCGAGCATGCCGACGCCGACCGAGAGCAACATCTCGGTGTCCCTCAGCGGCGACGACGAGGCACGGCTCACCGGCTACTGGGAGGGCCTCGCCGACGGCGCGACGGTCATCGAGCCGCTGATGAAGGCGCCGTGGGGCGACACGTTCGGCATGCTCACCGACCGCTTCGGGGTCACCTGGCTCGTGAACGTCAGCGGCGTCCCGGCCTGAGCGGGCCGGGTCGCGGTCCGCGGGACCACGGACGGACGGGAGGCGCGGTGCCAGCCGGCACCGCGCCTCCCGTCCGTCGATCGGTGCTGACCACCGACCGGAGCTGACCGACGGTCAGCGCCGATCCGCGATCAGTGCCGTCCGTCGATCAGTGCTGACCGTTGATCAGTGCTGACCGTTGATCTGGCCGAGCCAGCGACCGAAGGTCGCCTCGTGCTCGTCGTGCAGCACGCGCAGCGTCGTGGTGGTGGGGTTCCAGCGTCGCTCGGTGTCGGCGCCGTGCCCCTCGTGGAGGTCCAGGCTCATGATGTGCTCCTTCGCAGGTCTGTGGATGGTTCGACGCCGGGGGCGGCTCCGGCATTCCCGATCACGGCGTGACCATGCCGCCGTTGACGTTCAGGGTCTCGCCGACGACGAAGCTCGACTCCTGCGAGGCGAGGAACACGTAGGCCGGCGCGAGCTCGGCGGGCTGCGCGGCGCGGCCCATCGGCGACTCGCTGCTGCCGAACTCGGGGAGCGACTCGGGGTCGACACCGCCGCTCGGCTGCAGGACGGTCCAGGTGGGTCCCGGAGCGACGACGTTCACGCGGATCCCGCGCTCCACGAGGAGCTGCGACAGCCCCTTCGAGAAGTTGTTGATCGCGCCCTTCGACGCGGCGTAGTCGAGCCGGTCGGGTGCCGGCTGGTACGCCTCCATCGACGCGGTCGTCGTGATGGTCGACCCGGGCTCGAGGTGGGGGAGCGCGGCCTTCACGAGCCGGAACAGCCCGAACACGTTGACGTCGAACGTCGCCTCGAACTGGTCGTCGGTGATGTCGAGCAGGTCGGGCTGCCAGCGCTGCTTTCCGGCGACGCTCACGACCGTGTCGATCCCGCCGAGCTCCGCCACGGCGCGCTCGATCAACTCGCCCGCGTACGCCTTGTCGCGCAGGTCACCCGGCACCGTCACGGCGCGGCGACCGGCGGCCTCGACCTGCTCGACCACGTGGTCGGCGTCGGACTGCTCCTCGGGCAGGTAGGCGAGGACGACGTCGGCACCCTCGCGGGCGAAGGCGATCGCGACGGCCGCGCCGATGCCCGAGTCAGCCCCGGTGATGACCGCACGTCGCCCCTGCAGCCGTCCGGTGCCGCGGTAGGAGCCCTCGCCCAGGTCGGGGACCGGGGTCATCTGCGACTGCAGGCCCGGCTCGTCCTGGGTCTGCGGCTCGGGGGAGACGTTCGGGTAGCGGGTCCGCGGGTCGCCGAACACGAACTGGTCGACGGGTGCTGCCTGGTCGTCGGGCGCGTGCCCGTCCTGCTCGGTCATGCTCGTGTGGCTCCTTCGACGGTGGGTGTTCCGGGGGACACACAACCCGTCCACCCCTGGAAGCACCTGCAGTGGCGTCCGTTGTGCGCACCGTTCCGGGGGACACGGGCTCCTGCGCGGCCGCCCAGGCTGCACGGGCAGCGTGACCGCCATGAGCGACGACCAGCACGACGAGCAGCAGACCCGCGACGACTTCGCCGACGCCGTCAACATGACCGCGTCGGAGCTGCAGCGGTGGCTGGACTCCGACGAGTCGAAGGAGGTCGGGCAGAAGCCGTCGAGCGGCGGCGAGTCCACCGGGCACGAGAGCGGGCGCCACATCGTCCGGATCCTCGAGAAGCAGCAGGGCGACTACACCGACGACGACTACGCGCACATGCGCAAGGTCGTCGGGTACGTGGCCCGGCACAGCAAGCAGGAGCCGAAGGGCGACGCGCACGACACGAAGTGGCGCTACTCGCTCATGAACCGGGGCCACGACCCCGAGAAGTGAGCACGACCGGCCGAGCAGGCCGGGCCGGGCACCGTGCCCGGGCCGCGATCGGGCAGGATGGACCCGTGGACGACTCCGGCATGCCCCGTTTCCGTCGCGTCTGGTCGACGATCCAGGTCGGCGTGCTCGCCGCGGCCGTCGTCTTCTGCGTCGTGATGCTCGTGATCGGCCAGGGCAAGCTCGACCGCGTGTACGCCGTCGCCGCGGTGTTCTTCGGCCTGGCCCTGGTCGGGCACGCGACGTACCTCTGGCTGCTGGCGCGGTCGCGCCGCTGAGGCGGCCGTCCGGGTCCCGCCGCGGAGGCGGCCGCGCGGATCCCGCCGCTGCGGCGGCGGTCAGCCGCCGTCGGCCGTCCTGTGGGCGGGTCCGGTCGTGTGGTCCACGCGACCGTCGGACGGACGGGAGGCTCGTGGCGGCGTCGCCACGGGCCTCCCGTCCGTCCCGTGCCGGGCCGGACCGTCCTGCTAGGCGAGCTGCGAGACGCGCACCCAGTCGACGAGCATCTGCTGCGGGAACCGGGTCGTCGCGTCGGGCGACCCCGGCCACGTGCCGCCGACGGCGACGTTGAGGAGCACGAAGAACGGCTTGTCGAACACCCACGGGTTCGCGCCGACGTCGGCACGGGTGACCGTCCGCTGCGCGACCCCGTCCACGAGCCACGTGATCGAACCCGGGCGCCAGTCGACACCGAAGACGTGGAAGTCGTCGGCGAAGGCCGCGCCGGTCGGGTTCGTGTACGCGGCCGACAGGCCGGAGGCGCCGGAGTAGCCGGGGCCGTGCACGGTCGCGTGGACGACCGTCGGCTCGTACCCGACGTTCTCCATCACGTCGATCTCACCGCAGGCCGGCCAGCCGACCTGGCCGATGTCGGCGCCGAGCATCCAGAACGCCGGCCAGATGCCCTGCCCGCGCGGGATGCGGATGCGGGCCTCGACCCGGCCGTACTGGGCGGTGAAGGTGCTCTCGGTCTTCAGCCGGGCGGAGGTGTACGACCCGTCGGCCTCCCGGATCGCCGTGATGACGAGGTTGCCGTTGCCGTCGAGGGCGGCGTTCCGGCGGGAGTCCGTGTAGGTCTCGAGCTCCGCGTTGCCCCAGCCGCCGGCGCCGGTGTCGAAGCGCCAGATGCCGGGGTTCGGGGCGGTCCCGGCGGGGCCGTTGAACTCGTCGGCGGCGAGGAGCGCGGTGGTGGTGCCGGCCGTCGGCGTCGTGCTCGTGGTCCGACGGGTCGCGGCGGACGCGCTGTCGGTCGCGAGGAACGCGGAGCCGGCCACGGCCGCGGTGGCACCGCCGGCGAGGCCGAGGGTCAGGAAGCGACGGCGGTCGAGCGCGTCGTGGTGCTGGGGCATGGGGTGGTCCCTGTGCTGGACCGGACGGGTGCTCCGGCGGGTGTGGGTGGGGGGCTGGAGGATCTTGTCCCCTCCGAGCCCGGTGCGCCAGTCCGTGTTCGGGGGACACCCGGACGAGGGAGGTCGGCGTGCCGCTGCGCCCCGCGGCCGGCCGGGGATGCGTGGTGCCGGGGCTGCACCGTCCGGCGTGTCGCGCGTCGGGTGCGTCTGCGCTTTCCGGCCCCGCGCGGAGGCCGAGCGACGTCTCGCGTCGCGCTGCGTCGGGCTGCGTCGGGCTGTGTCGGGCTGTGTCGGGCTGTGTCGGCCTGCGTCGGGCTGTGTCAGGGGTGGTAGCCGACGCACAGGACGGTCACGTCGTCCGGGTGGTCACCGGCGTGGGCGAGCTCGGCGATGCCGTCGACGATCTGCTGCGGGTGCTGCCGTTCCGCGACCCAGGCCTCGAAGCGCTCGACCGCGTCGAGGTCGCCGCCGAACAGGTCGAGCACGCCGTCGCTCACCGCCACGACGACGTCGCCGGGCTCCAGGTCGGTCTGGTCGGCGGTCCACTCGGTGCCGACGCCGATCGGCAGGTGCGCCGCGCGCAGGGGGTGGACGGTGCCGTCGGCCCGGCGGAGCACGGCGAGCCCGTGTCCGGCGTCGACCCACCGCGCCCGGCCGTCCCGGGCGACGCGGAAGTGGAAGCAGGTGGTGAACTGCCCGCTCGTCAGGTCGGAGACGCCGGTCGCCAGCCCCGTGGCAGCGCGACGGACCGCGACGGCCGGGTCGGACTCGTCGACGGTGCTGCGGATGAGGGAGCGCACGGCGGCGGCGATCATGCCCGCGCCGACGCCCTTGCCCATCACGTCGCCGAGGGTGAACGCTGCACCGTCGGCGGTGGGGAACCAGTCGTAGAAGTCGCCGCCGACGGTCCGGGCCGGGATGCAGACCCCGACGGCGCGGAACTCGTCGGGCAGCCCGGCGGCGGTCGTCGGGAGCAGGGACTGCTGCACGAGCGCCGCGCGACCGATCTCGCCCTCGGCGATCCGGCGGCGGCGCTGCGCGGTGTCGAGCTGCAGCCCGGACAGGCGTGCGAGCTCGTTCGTGACCGCTGCCGCGGCGGCGTAGACGAGCAGGGCGAGCACGAGTCGGACGAGTTCGCTCGGCTGCGGGGTCCGCGGCGCGATCGCGTAGGACAGCATGAGCGTCGCGGCCGTCCCGACCAGGGGGTACACCACGTGCTGCCGGCCCGGGTTCGTCGCCATCCAGATCACCGGGAGCACGACGATCGCCAGGAACACCGACCGAGCGTCGCCCGTGCCGTAGCGGAGGAGTCCGATCGCCAGGAAGTCGAGTGCGGGGACGAGCAGTTCGAGACGGGTGACCGCGGGCCACCGTGCCATCGCCCCCGCGGCGACCAGCCCGACGAGCGCGAGGCCGACGCCGGACCACATGGCACGCGCGTCGGTGACGTCGAGTCCCTGCACGACCGTGCTCGTCACCGCGGCGGCGACGATGAGGACCGCGACCACGGTCTGCTTCGCGAGCGGGTGCCACGACGCGCGCAGAGCGCTCAGGACGATCGGCCCCGTGTCGTCCCGGACGGACGCCGTCCACGTGGGGGAGGCGTGGCTGCCGGTGGTGCTCGTCACGCGCCCGAGTCAATCGGGTCGAGCATCACTCGGCAAGTCCGCGTCCAGGGGTGTCGCGCAGGTTGGACTGGTATCGGCGACGTTGGACGACGGGCGTCGCCCGGTCGTGCGCGGGGCGTCGCGCGTTCGCACCAAGGACGTGGCGGGTCCGCACGCGGGGCGTCGCGGCATCGCCCAGGGGCGTCGCCGGGTCAGACGCCGAGGCGGAGCAGCAGGGGCCCGAGGAGGCCGACGACCCACACGAGCACCATCACGAGCGCCCCGCCGACGATGAACCGACGGCGCCGACGCAGGCGCGGACTGCGGTCGTCGTCACCCCACATCTGCGCCCGCACGAGCGTGCGGTTCGCCTGCTCGACGACCTTGCGCACCTCGGGGTCGTCGAGCGGGAGCGCCCCGGACCGGGCGTGTTCCGCGATCGCCGTCGCTTCGGCGACGGTCAGCTCGTCCTTCGGCATGGGGCCATCGTCCCACCCCGTGCCGTGCGACCGCCAGGAGCCATGACGGGTTCAGCGGGTCGGGCCGCCCTCGGCCCGCAGGCGAGCGAGTTCCTCGGCCAGGAGCTCGCGTGCCCACCCGACGTCGTCCTGCCGGGGACGGTGCGCCAGGTGCAGGGCGAGCCCGTCGAGGAGGGCGTGGAGCCGCGCGACCCGGCGCTCGGTCGGGACCGTCGCTCCGCTCCCGGTCCCGGACGGGGTGAGCAGTGCGAGGAGCGATGCGCACGCGGACCGAACCGCGCGGTCGGCCTCGTCCCACGCCGCACGCACCCCGGGATCGGTCAGGGCGACGGACCCGAGGGTGAGGAACACCTCGGTCTCGGTACGGCGCTCGTCGTCGAGCGGCAGCAGCTGCTCGAGGCACCGGGAGACGAGGGGGACCGGATCGACCTCGGGCGCGGGCAGGGAGGGGTCTGCGAACACCGCGTCCATGCGCTCCTGGACCCGTGCGGCCACGCGCCGCAGGCAGGCCACGCGCAGGGCGTCCTGGGTCGGGTAGGCGCGGCGCAGCGAGGCGGTCGCGATGCCCGCCTCCTCGGCGACGTTCCGGACCGAGAACGCCACGAGCCCGTCGCGCGTGAGGACCCGCCAGGCGGCGTCGCCGATCTGCCGGTCGCGTTCGTCGTGGTCGATCAGGCGGGGCACGTGCCGATCGTACACAGTCGTACTAGCATCGCCGTTGTGAACACAGTCGTACTCAATCGTTCCTCCGGTACCCAGGGGTTCCCGTGCTGATCGCCGTCATCGTCGCCTGCGAAGCGGGTTTCTGGGTGGCGGTGCTCGGCGGCCTGGTCCTCCGGTACGTCGTCGGACTCCGCCGGACCGGAGCGGTCCTGCTCGCCCTCGGGCCCGTCCTCGACGTCGTCCTGCTCGCGGTGACCGCACTCGACCTCGCCCGCGGCGGGACGGCCGACTGGATGCACGGTCTCGCCGCGCTGTACGTCGGCGTCTCCCTCGCGCACGGGCGCCGCATGGTCGCCTGGGCCGACGCGCGCTTCGCCCACCGGCGGACGGGGCGTCCGCTCCCGGAGCGCAGGACCGGGTGGGCGTACACCCGTGCGTGCTGGGCCGACGTGCTCCGGACCGGCCTCGGCGTCGTCGTCGCGGCCGGCGTCATCGGAGCGTTCGTGCTCGCGTTCGGTACCGGGGAGCGCACGGCAGCCCTCGTCGCGTGGCTCCCGGTCCTCGCGGTCGTGCTCGGCGTCGAACTCCTGTGGGCCGTCAGCTCCACGGTGTGGCCGAAGCGCGCACGCTGACGGTGCCCGGTCGTCGCGACACCCGACGACCGCGCACGATGCCGGAGCGCGGTCGTGACGACCCCGCCCGGCTCGTGCGCTCGCCGCGGCCGTCGCCCGTCGCCCGTCGACGTCGGGTGTCCGGTGGACGACCCG
>Ga0308161_1000950_pt1 | contig 38672 bp, 30 predicted proteins | sample PhyFR2_FD_201034 | JGI IMG/M metagenome (GOLD analysis project Ga0308161, IMG submission 201034) | Phyllosphere microbial communities from UC Gill Tract Community Farm, Albany, California, United States - DLSLF.R2 | ecosystem: Host-associated > Plants > Phyllosphere > Unclassified | place: USA...
CCCGGTCCGACGACGGGCCGGGCGCGCTGCCCGTCACGGGGCCTTCGGCCCCACGTCGGCCGTGGTGAGCGGGGCACGGGTCGCCGGTGCGGTGGTGACCTCGTGCGCTCCCACGTCGTACACACCGGTGCGGGCGCGGCCGTCGATGTCGTCGGCCACCCAGTTCGCGTGGTTCGTCTGGGTCGCCGCGTCGACGGCGGGGCTGGACGCCCCGATCCGCCAGGTGCCGGCGGCATCCTTCACGAGCTGCGGGTTCACCCGGACGAAGCCGACCTTCGGGATGTTGCCGTTCACGGCCGCGCCCCACAGGATGTTGCCGCGCCAGTAGAAGTCCTGCATGAGCGGGACGTCGGCGAGGTGCCCCGTGTCGCCCTGGACGATGTTGTCGACGATGGTGACATTCAGCGGCGGAACCGTGCGGTTCGTCTCGCCGCTGATGCCGTCACCGTTGCCGACGATCGTGTTCAGTGCGATGCGGATGCGGTCGGGGGCATCGTTCAGCTTGCGCGACTCGGCGGGCTCGCCCTCGTAGTGATCCCGTTCCGTGCCCGAGCCGATCACGATGCCGTCCTTGCTGAGACCCGCGAGGTAGTTGTCGATGATCTCGTGGTCGTTGCCGTAGATCCGGATGCCGTTGGTGCCGTCCATGATCCTGTTGCCCATGACGGTGTTGTCGTTGCCGTGCCGCAGCACGATGCCGCCGAAGCTGTTGCGGATCGTGTTGTAGCGCACCGTGTTGCCGCTGGACTTGACCGAGATCGCCTCCGGGTCGCCGTTGGCGTTCTCGAACAGGTTGTACTCGATGACGGCTCCCGCGACACTCAGCGCGCGAGGACTGACACCGAGGCGGATGCACTCCCCGCCGTTCGAACCGGTGAAGTTCTGGTCGGAGAAGTAGTTGTGGTGCACCCGCACACCGGTGGCCATGTCCGTGGTGCCCGCACCCTCGATGCCGAGATACACGCCGATGGTGTTCTTGCCGTGGAACCAGCTGTACTCCACGACGGAGTCATCGGCACGGATCATCAGGTTGTGCTCGGCGCTCTGCGCGAAGACGAACTCGTCTCGGCTGAACGTGATGCGCCTGCTGTCCGCCGGCACCTCCAGGGTGGTCGACTGGGTGAACCGGAAGCCCTGGATGACGACGTCGTGCGCGCCCGAGAACGTGAAGCTCTTCGAGCCGCTCAGCGTCACGCCGCCGACGGTCTCTGCCTTGATCGTCACGGGCACCCCCGCGGTGCCTCCTCCGGAGACGTCGATGCTTCCGGAGACGCTGTAGGAGCCGTTCTTCAGCACGATGGTGTCGCCGGCATCCGCGGAGTCGATCGCCGACTGCAGCGCGGAGATCGAGCTGACCACGGTCGCGGCGCTCCCGGGCTCGGCGGGGATCGTCCCCGACGGCGTGACGGCGATGTTCGTGAGACCTGTGACGGCGTTCGCGACCGTGTTCGTGTCCATCACGACGTTGGGGGCATCCGCGCACTTGGACGTGGAGGTGACGTTCACGGCGTACTGCCCCACACCTCCGAGGTCGGAGCTGTTGCCGCGCCAGATGTTGCCGCAACCGGATCCGGTCAGCGGGTTGTGCGTCTCGTAGCCGTTCGCGAAGACACCCGGCGAGGCGAAGGTGCCGGTGTTGCCCTCGAAGAGGTAGCCGTTGCCCTTCACGTCCGCCCAGGAGTCGGCGGAGTTCTCGCCGGACAGCCCGGTGCCGTTGAAGGTGTTGCCGCGCACGATGCCGTCCCGCGTTCCCTCCTTGACGTCGATCAGCTCGGCCGCGACGCCGGGGCCGATCCTGTTGTCGAGCACCTGGATGCGGTCGGAGCGGTCGAAGCCGCTCGCGTCGGCGTAGCAGTCGTAGTTGGAGTTCGCCGAACCGAGGTAGACCGCTTCGCCGTATCCCGGCTTCACCAGTCCGGTGCGCACGATCTCGGAGTTGCGCAGCACCCCGTCTGCGGACGAGCGGCGGAAGTGCACGCCCTCCTCGGCGATGTCCCGCACCAGCACTCCGTCGATGGTGACGTGGGTGGCGCCGTCGAGCACGATGCCCTTCTTCGAGTCGGCGACCGTCAGCCCGGTGACGTTCCAGTAGGAGGCTCCGAACAGCCACAGCCCGTATCCGGAGTTCCAGTCGGCGGACGGCGCCGGGCAGCCCGACAGGGTTCCCGAGGAGGCCTCGTTGATGATCACGGCGTCGCGAGGACCGGTCAGGGTGATCGGCGCGGATGCCGTGCCCGCGGTCTCGGCGACGAAGCTGCCGCGGTACGTGCCGGCCGCCAGCTTGATGGTCTGCCCGGGCTTCACGGCTGCGAGGGCGATGGTCAGCTGGGCGGCGGTGGAGACGCTGATGACATCCCCTGTCGAGGGGTCAGTGCCGCCGGTGCCGGTGGTGCCGTACACCTTGAGGTCGTAGAGCGAGTATCCGTAGCCGGTGCCACGGGCGGTGCCGTAGACGCGCAGATAGCGGCCTGTGCCGGTCAGGGCGGTGAACTCGTCCGTGCCGCCGTCGCCGGCGGACTCGGTCGCGAGGGTCGTCCACGACGTGCCGTCCGCGGAGATCTCGACGCGGTACCTGCTCGCGTACGCGGCCTCCCACTTCAGCACCACCTTCGACACCGTCGCGCCCGCGCCCAGGTCCACGCGGATCCACTGCGGATCCACACCCTCCTCACTGGCCCACCGCGTCGACGTCACATCCGCATCGACTGCCTTCGCCCCCTCGAAACCCGCGTCCTCGATCGACGACGTCGCCGTCGGGCGACCCTGCGAGATCAGGACTGAGGCCTCCTGCTCTCCGCTCGTGGCAGCCGCATGAGCGGCTCCGGACTGCGCTATGAGCCCCAGGGGGACGACGAGCGCGGCGGCTGTCAGAGCAGTCAGCGCCCGGCGCCGGAGGGAGAGGTGGGCATAGGACATCGTCGTCTCCTGCACGGTTCGAAGCGGTTCACGATCAGCCCGGCCGGCTGTTCGTAAAACTTCTTACCATAAGGGATCGACCCAGCACCAGACTTTTTGGCAAACGCTTGCCAGATTCCTCGAGACAGCCCCCGCCTCCAGGCGTCGACCCCGCGGTCGTCAGGCGCGGGCGAGCCAGCCCCGCAGCGTCGCGGCTTCGGGAGCGAGCAGCGCCGGATCGTCGCCGGGGACGAACTCGAGCAGGGCGTCGCGGGGCGGGACGGGCAGAGCGGATGCTGCGGAGCACAGCGCCTGCCACATCCCCTGTCGCTCGTGCAGCCGCAGGCGCTCGTTGAACGGCCACCACGAGAACACGTGCACCGCACTGGTGTGCGCGGCGATCGCGTCGAACTCGGCGAGCGCCGTCGCCTCCGGGGCATCCACCGACGGCTGCCAGTAGGTGGACAGCGCCGGCACATCGGCGAGCAGGCGCAGCACGGCATCCGGGTTGTCGGCGATCGTGCCGCGGTGGTACTCCAGCGCGAGGCCGATCCCCCGCTCGGACGCCTCGGCCGCGGCATCCCTCAGCCGCGCGACGATCTGCGCGTACTGCTCGGGCGTCGCGTCGGCGGAGTCCACGCGCCCGGCCCAGATCCGCACCCGATCCGCACCGAGCGCCTCGGCACTGTCGAGGATCGGGGTGAGCGTCTCGTAGGCACCGGCACGGAAGTACGAGCCGTACGAGCAGACGTCGAGCCCTGCGTCCCGCGTCACCCGCGAGACGTCGGCGGCGCGGTCCTGGTCACCCGGGGGCACGTGCACGTCGCCGCCCCACTCGATCACCTCGAGCTGCGCCTCCGCGGCGAGCGCGACGATCTCCTCCGGGGCGAGCTGCCGGAAGGTCACCGAGCAGAGTCCTGGGCGCATGGTCATGTCTTCCATCTTCGTCCAGTCGTCCTTCGTGCGCGTCAGGCCAGGTGCGGGGAGACCGCCGCGCTGAAGGTCTCGGCGGTACGACGCACGACATCCTCCGGCGCATCGGCCCAGATGTCCGCGTTGAAGATCTCCACCTCGATGTCGCGATCGTAGCCGGTCGCCATCACCGCACGGGTGAGCGAGCCGAAGTCGATCACGCCGTCGCCCGTGTAGTGCCGCGACAGCAGAACATCCTCGGCGAGCGGGGTCTTCCAGTCGCACACCTGATAGGTGGCGATGCGGCCCTCGTGACCGGCACGCGCGATCTGGTCGAGCACCTGCGGATCCCACCAGATGTGGAACGTGTCGACCGCCGCACCGACCACCTCGGGGGCGAAGTCCGCCGCGATGTCGAGAGCCTGTCCGAGCGTCGAGACGACGCATCGGTCGGAGGCGTACATCGGATGCAGCGGCTCGATCGCCAGCGTCACGCCGGCCTGCTGGGCATACGGAGCCAGCTCGCCGAGTGCGTCGCGCACCCGCTCGCGGGCGCCGACGAGATCACGGGAGCCCGCGGGAAGACCCCCGGCGACGAGCACGAGCACCGCGGTGGAACCAGCGGCTCCTGCGGCGGCGAGCGCGGCGGTCTCGTCGATCGCCCGGCGGTTGTCCTCGAGCGCGGCGGTCCGCTCGGGCCCGTCGGGCAGGGTGAAGAACCCGCCGCGGCAGTGCGTCGAGAAGCGCAGTCCCGAGTCGTTCAGCATCCGGCACGCGACGTCGAGCCCGACCTCGTTCACCGGCTCGCGCCAGAGTCCGATCGACTGCACGCCGGCGTCGGCGGTCACCTTCAGCGCCGTCGCGAGGTCGGCGTACTTGATGGTCGCCTGGTTGATCGACAGACGGGGGTCGACAGCACTCACAGAGTGACTCCGTTCAGGCGCAGCATCCCGTGCCAGCGCTCGCGCGCGAGCTCCGGGTTCTCCAGGGCGAGCGAGGCGTTGGCCAGCTCGACGATCCGCGACAGGTGCGGCAGGCTGCGCGCGGAGTGCAGGCCGCCGACCATCTGGAACGCGGGCTGGTGGCCGTTCAGCCAGGCCAGGAATGCGACGCCGGTCTTGTAATAGAAGGTGGGCGCGGCGAACACCTGACGGCTGAGCTCCTCCGTCGGGCCGAGGATGCGCTGGTACGCCGCCGCATCGCCGGCATCGAGCGCCTGGATCGCGGCGGATGCCACCGGCGTGATCGCCGCGAAGGCGCCGAGCAGCGCGTCCGAGTACGGCCGAGCCCCGGTGCCGGAGTCGCCGATGAGCGAGACGTAGTTGAAGTCGTCGCCGGTGAACATCCGCACACCCTCGGGAAGGCGCTCGCGCACCGAGATCTCGCTCTCGGCGTTCAGCAGGCTCATCTTCACGCCCGCGACCTTGCCCGGGTTCTCGGCGATGATGTCCAGCAGCACGCCGGATGCCGTCTGCCAGTCGGATGCGCCGAAGTAGCCCTCGAGCTCAGGATCGAACGCAGTGCCGAGCCAGTGCAGCACGACGGGAGTGGTGGCGCTCTCCAGAACGGACCGGTACACCCGGCGGTAGTCTTCGGCGCTCTCCGCGACGCGGGCGAGGTGCCGGGATGCCATCAGCACCGGCCCTGCCCCCTGCTCCTCGGTGAAGTGCAGCTGCGACTTGTACGCGTCGATCACCTGGTCGAGGGAGATGTGCGTCTCGTCCACATGGTCGGTGTTGACGCCGACCACGACGGAGCCGCCCTCCTCGCGCGCCACCTGAGCGCTGCGGGAGATGAGTTCGCGCGTCGCAGCGGCGTCGAGGCCCATGTTCCGCTGCGCGGTGTCCATGGCGTCCGCGACACCGAGCCCCCAGGAGTAGACGTTCCGACGGAACGCGAGCGTCGAGTCCCAGTCGATGTCGGCGGGCTGACCGGGGGTGTTGTCGCCCCAGGCGACCGGCACGACGTGCGCCGCGGCATAGGCGACGCGCGAGCGCAGCGGCGCGGTGGGGCGGGTGAATCCGGTGACCTCGTTCAGCTCGGCATCCGTCACTGCTCCGGATGCCGACAGCAGGCGCAGCGCGGTCACAGCGACAGCTTCTCGATCGCGATCTTGCGGCCCTCGGCGCTGGAGGCGAGGCCGGCCTCGGCGAACTGCACGCCGCGGGCGCCGGCCAGCAGGTCGAAGCCGTAGTCGGTGCCGAGCACGTATGACTCCAGGTACTCCTCCCACTGCTGGCGGAAGCCGTTCAGGAAGACGTCATTGGTGGGGACGGTCTGCCAGTCGGCGTCGTAGTCGTGGGTGTCCTCGAGGTCGGGGTTCCACACCGGCTTCGGGGTGGCGTTGCGCGGCTGGATCTTGCAGCCGAACAGGCCGACCACGGCCGATCCGTGCGTGCCGTCGACCTGGAACTCAACGAGCTCGTCGCGGTTCACGCGCACAGTCCAGGAGGAGTTGATCTCGGCGATGATGCCGCCCTCCAGCTCGAAGATGCCGTACGCGGCGTCCTCGGCGGTGGCGTCGTAGTGCTCGCCCTTCTCGTCCCAGCGGTCGGCGATGTGCACGGCGGCCTGGGCGTAGACGCTCTTGACCTCGCCGAACAGGTTCTCGAGCACGTAGTTCCAGTGCGGGAACATGTCGGTGATGATGCCGCCGCCGTCTTCGGTGCGGTAGTTCCAGCTCGGGCGCTGCGCGGGCTGCCAGTCACCCTCGAACACCCAGTAGCCGAACTCGCCGCGCACGGAGAGGATACGGCCGAAGAAGCCCGAGTCGATGAGGCGCTTGAGCTTCTGCAGGCCGGGGAGGTACAGCTTGTCGTGCACGACGCCGGTCTTCACACCGGCGGTCTTCGCCAGCTGCGCGAGCTCGATCGCCTCCTCCAGCGACTCGGCGGTGGGCTTCTCGGTGTAGATCGCCTTGCCCGCGGCGATGGCCTTGCGGATGGCGGTGGCGCGCGCCTTGGTGACCAGGAAGTCGGCGTAGATCTCCCACTGCGGGTCGGCGAGGGCCGCGTCGAGGTCGGTGGTGTAGTCGGCGATGCCGTGCTTGGCGGCGAGCTCGGCGAGCTTCTCCTCGCTGCGGCCGACGAGGATCGGCTTGACGGTCACCTTCGACCCGTCGGACAGCTCGATGCCGCCCTGGTCGCGGATCGCGAGGATCGAGCGCACCAGGTGCTGCCGGTAGCCCATGCGTCCGGAGACGCCGTTCATGATGATGCCGATCTCGCGCACGTTCGCCATTGGTGTTTCCGTTCTGTTCGGGAAGTCATCGCGCCACCGGCTACCTCGGTAAGCGCTTTCCCATATCAAAGCAGGTTGTCACGTGGAGCGCAAGGGCCGGGTTCCGCCCGTCAGCGCCCGAGCGCGTCCAGCAGCTCGGCGAAGTGATTGAGGTCGCCCGCCGACCAGGCCCGCAGGCGCGCACCGATCCGCTCCTCATAGGCCGCGCGGGCCGCGGCCACGCGCTCCCTCGCCAGCTCCGTCGGCGCCAGGCTGCGCGCGCGGCGGTCATCGGGATCGCGGATGCTGTCCACCAGGCCGAGCTCGGTGAGGTGACGCACCTGCCGGCTGACCGCGGACTTGTCCGCCTGCACGCGCTCGATGATCTGCCCGGCCGTGGTCGCCTCGCCGCTGACGATGCCGACCAGCACCTGGTAGCCCAGCGGCTGCAGGTCGGGGTGCACGGTCGCGGCCGCCTCGCGCCAGCCGATCCGGATGCGGGCGAACAACCGGCCGAGCTCCCGCTCGACGCGCTCGACGGCGGCGTCCAGCTCCGCCCCGTCGAGCGTGGGTTCGGACGCGTGCTCACTCATGCCCGCCAGCTTACGGCGAAGCCCGCCTCCCGAATCGGGAGGCGGGCTTCAGGACGGTGGAGCGGATGCCGCGGGTCAGACCTCGGCGAGCAGCCGGAACACCTTCGAGGCGGCCTGCACCTCTTCCGGCGTCAGCTCGGCCAGCACCGAGCGCATCCGCTCGGCGTTCTCGGCACGCAGCTGGGCGAGCACGGCTGAGGCCTCCGGCGTCGCCGTCAGCACCCGCAGGCGGCCGTCGCGCTCATCCGGCCTCGACTGCAGCAGGCCGAACTCCTCGAGCATCCGGATCTGCCTGCTCACGACCGACTTGTCCATCTCGAACAGATCGGCGAGCCGGTGCGCGCTCGTGTCACCGTTGCGGGCGATGTACGCCAGCAGCTTGTAGCCGGAGGGCTGCAGGTCCGGGTGCATCCGGGCGGCCGACTCCTTCCACAGCGCCTTCGCACGCGCGAAGATCAGGTTCATGTGAGCCTGGAAGTCCGCGAGCGTGTCGTCGGCGGTCTGCGTCGCCATCTCAGCGCACCGCGTCCTCGTCATCCGCGCCGTCGTCGTCGCGCTCCAGCACCAGAACGCGGCCGGAGGCGGTCTCCGCACCGTCCGCGCCGATGACGCGGACGGTGCCGGTGGCGGCACCCACCTCGGCCTCGGCGACCTCGATCGCCGACTCCTCGGCGTTCGCGCGCAGCTGCTCGGCGGAGTTCTTCGTCGACAGCGGCTTGTTGCGGAGGAAGGCGATGGCGATGACGCCGATCACGGCGAGCGGGATGGCGATGACGAAGGCATCCGCGATGCCGTGGCCGTACGCCGACTCGACGATGTTGCGGATCGACTCCGGCAGGTCGGACATCTTCGGGACATTGCCCGAGTCCAGCGCCTTCAGCGCCTGGAGGTCGGACGGCGACGAGGGCTTGAAGCCCTTGAAGCCGTCGACGATGTAGTCCTTGACGTTGGTGGCCAGGATCGAGCCCATGATCGTCACGCCGATGGTGCCGGCGATCGTGCGGAAGAAGTTCACACCGGACGACGCCGCGCCCAGCTGCTGCGGCGGGGTGTCGTTCTGCACGATCAGGGTGAGGTTCTGCATCACCATGCCGAGGCCCGCGCCGAGCACGAACATGTAGACCGCGACGAGGGCGAACGGGGTGTCGTAGCGCAGCGTGGCCATCAGGCTGACGCCGACGAGCGCGAGCACCGAGCCCAGCAGCATCCAGCTCTTCCACTTGCCGAAGCGGCTGACCAGCTGGCCGATCACGATCGACGCACCCATCTGGCCGACGATCATGGGGATCGTCATCAGGCCCGACTCGGTCGGTGTGGCGCCACGGGCGAGCTGGAAGTACTGCGCGAGGAACACCGAGGTCGCGAACATCGACACGCCGATGGCGATCGAGGCGATGACCGAGAGCGTGAAGGTGCGGTTGCGGAACAGCGACATCGGGATGAGGGGCTCCTTGACGAACACCTCGACCAGCACGAACGCGAGCAGCATCACGCCGGAGCCGATGGCGAGCACGTAGCTGGTGACCGAGTCCCACTCGAACTGGTCGCCGCCCATCGACACCCAGATCAGCAGCGCCGAGACGCCGACCGCCAGGAGCACGATGCCGAGGTAGTCGATGGAGACCTTCGCGGTCTGCGGCTTGGGCAGGTGCAGGGTGATCTGCAGCAGGATCAGCGCGACGATCGCGAAGGGCACGCCGACGAAGAAGTTGGCGCGCCAGCCGAACACGTCGGTGATGAAGCCGCCCAGCAGCGGGCCGCCGATCGTGGCGAGAGCCATGATGCCGCCGACGACGCCCATGTACTTGCCGCGCTCGCGCGGCGAGATGATCAGCGCGACCGCGATCATGACGAGCGACATCAGGCCGCCGACGCCGAGGCCCTGCAGCACGCGCATGGCGATGAGCATGTTGATGTCGTGCGAGAAGCCGGCGGCGACGGTTCCCGCGGTGAACAGCACGAGCGACAGCTGCACGAGGATCTTGCGGTCGACGAGGTCGGCCAGCTTGCCCCAGATCGGGGTGGTGACGGCGGTGGCCAGCAGGCTCGCGGTGATGACCCAGGTGTACTGGGCCTGGGTGCCGCCGAGGTCGGCGACGATGACGGGGAGCGAGGTCGACACGACCGTGCCGGACAGCACGGCGACGAACATGCCGACGATGAGGCCGGAGATCGCGGTGAAGACCTCTCGGGCCGAGCGCGTGGCTTCGGTGGAGGGATGTGTGGTGGAGTTCAAAAGAAGGCTCTCCTGCAGAGAATGGTTGATCTTCGTCAACGATACATCATTGGTTGATCTTTCTCAACCATTGCCTCGGGTCAACTATTCCGTCCCCCGTGTTCGGGTGTGTTCACCTGAACACACCTGATGCGCCGCTGCTGTCACGATGTGGGCATCCGAGGCCACCCCGGCCCGGGTGCGTGATTCGAGGAGGAATCCCTTGCGCATCAGACGAACACGGATGCCCGCGGCCATCGCCGTCGGCGCCGTCTGCCTGGCCGGCCTGGCCGGCATCCCCGCCACCGCCGCCTACGGTGCGGACGGACTGGCGGGATCCATCCACTACGCCAGCGACATCGCCTGGGTCTCCGCCGAGAACGGCTGGGGACCGGTCGAGCTCGACTACAACAACGGCGCCCGCGCCGTGCCCGACCCCGACCGCACGATCCAGTCGATCCGCGGCACCAAGTACCCCAAGGGGCTGGGCACGCACGCCCCGGCGAAGATCGTCTACGACGTGGGCGCGCAGTGCACGCAGCTGCTCGGCTACGTCGGCATCGACGACAGCCAGAACGGCAAGGGCAGGGTGGACTTCGTCGTCGCCGTCGACGGCACGGAGAAGTTCCGCATGGAGCGGACCGGAACCTCGCCGGCGGGCCGGCTCAACCTGGACCTCCGCGGTGCATCCCGCGTCGAGCTGCGAGCCGAACCCGGCCCGGAGGGCAACGGCAACGACCACGCCGACTGGGCGGATCTGAAGTTCAACTGCACCGACGGCTTCATCGCCCAGCCGCTCGCGCTCACCGCGAAGGACGTCGACCTGTCGCTGCTGGCGCCGGGGATGCCGGTGTCGATCGCGATCGAGGGCGCCGCGCCGCGGGTCCCCGTCACGGTCGCCTTCGGTGACACGAGCGTCGTCGCGAACTCCGACGACAGCGGCCGCGCCGTCGCCGCGTTCGTGGTGCCGGCGGGCATGACCGCCGGGACGCACGCGATCACGGCATCCGCCGAGGCGCCGTTCGGCGCCGTCGCCACCGGCGAGATCACCGCGAACGTGGTCGCCGTGTCGGATGCCGTGCATCACGTCGACTGCTCCGCGGCAGGCGTGGGCGACGGCTCGGCCGACGACCCGTACACCTCGCTCGCCCAGCTGGACGGCATCCTGTTCCAGCCCGGCGAGAAGGTGCTGTTCAAACGCGGCGCGACCTGCACCGGCACGTTCTCCCCGAAGGGATCCGGACTGTCGACCGCGCCCATCACCGTGGCGCCGTACGGAGACGGCGACGCGGAGGCCACCATCGACGGGCACGGAGCGCTCGCCGGCATCCACCTGCTCAACGTCAGCAACTGGACCGTCGACGGCATGCACGTGATCAACCCGGGCACCCCCGACCAGCGTCGCGTCGGCATCCTCTACGAGATCAACGACGGCACGAAGCGCAGCGGCGTCGTGCTCACCCGCAACCACGTCGAGAAGGTCGCCGGCTGGTCCGACAAGACCAGCCTCGGCAACGCCTTCTCGAGGTCGGCCGGCATCTCGGTGCTCGGCGACGGCATCGGCTGGTTCGACGGCATCACGATCACCGACAACGTCGTGAACGACACCGCCGCGGGCGGCATCAAGCTGTCGGCGCCCGACACCACGAAGCACTACAACGAGAAGGTCTACATCGCGCGGAACGACATCCGTGCCGTCGGTGGCGACGGCATCGTGATCCACAACTCGGACAAGCCGGTCATCGAGTACAACTCGGCGATCGACCTCGGACACGGCGAGTACCCCTTCCTGAAGGGCAACTTCGCGGGCATGTGGCCGTACAACTCGGTGGATCCGCTGTTCCAGTACAACGTCGTGGGCAACAGCGTGGGGTCCACCTACGACTCCACCGCCTGGGACTGCGACATGAAGATCAAGGGCAGCTGCACGTTCCAGTACAACTACTCGTACGGCAACGCGGGCGGCTTCTACCTGGACTGCATCTCGGGATGCGGCACGGCGTCGACCACGACCGACACGATCCTGCGCTACAACGTCTCGCAGGACGACTGCCGTCTCGCGGGCTCCAGCGGCGGACCGGGAGTGCACCGGATCTACAACAACACGTTCTCCTGCCTGAACCGGCCGTTCCTGGATGACATGAACGCGCCACGCGAGGTGAAGAACAACGTCTTCATCGCACCGGGCGGTGCGCTGAAGGCCGACAAGGGCGTGTACGCGAACAACGCGTGGTTCGGCGGCATCCAGCCTCCGGCCGGCGAGACCGGATCCGTGCTCGCCGATCCGCAGCTGATCGCCGCCGGCAGCGGGCAGCTGACGCGTGCGCTCCCCGGATACCGCCTCGCGGTCGGCTCGCCGCTGCTGGGCGCGGGCGTTCCGATCGCGGATGCCGGTGCGCACGACTTCTTCGGCGACCCGATCCCCGCGACGCCGAACATCGGCGCCTACCAGGGCCCCGGCGTGGAGGTCGCGCCGCTGCCGTTCCGCGCGCTGGTGAACCAGACCGCGGTCGCCTCGGCGGCCAACCCGCGCAACGGGGCGATCACCACTGATCTCCGGGTGCTCTCCGCCGAGGCGCTGGATGCGGCCGGGTTGAGGATCGGGGCCACGGCGTCCGCCTTCGGCTCGGACATCGACTGGCACCCGACCGCGGTCGGCACACCCGACGCGATCAAGGCGTCCGGGCAGCAGGTGGCGCTGAACGGGGAGGGCGACGAGCTCATCGTCGCCGGGTTCTCCTCCGGGCCGGTCACCTCCGGCACCGCGACCGTGCACTATCAGGACGGCACCACGGCCGAGATCGAGATCAGCCTGCCGCTGTGGTCGCAGACGCAGGTCGATGCCGCCGACACGACGGTGCTCGCCACGTCGACCTCCTACCTGAAGCGCACCGCGGCGTACATCGGCGGGACGATCTCGACGGTGCAGGAGCCGGCCTCGGTGTTCGCGCAGCGCATCCCGCTGTCGGGCAAGCCCGTCGCGAGCGTCACCCTCCCGGAGGGCAGCCCGCTGACCGGCGACGGCCTCACGCTGTTCGCGGTCGAGCTGGCCGGCAGCGCGGTGCCGACGTCCGCCTCGGTGCTCACGGAGTGCCGCGGACCGTTCGCGTGGGTGCACGTCGACGTCACCAACGAGCACGACGAGCAGGTGGCCGTGACCGTGGACACCGCACTGGGCGACCGCGTGGCCGAGAAGCTCAAGCCCGGCAAGGACGTGCGGCTGTCGTACAAGGTGAGCACGGCGGTGGACGCCGGTGCGGCCACCCTGGTCGCGACCACGGAATCCGGGGCGCGCACCACGACCACCGTCCCCTACGCGGCGGTCAGCTGCCGCTGAGCGCATTCCAGGGGCGGGGCGCGGGCATCCGCACCCCGCCCCTGGTATGAACGGAAGCGAACAGAACGCACAGAAGGGTGACCGGGTGATCGCCGAGGAGCGGCGGGAGCGGATCCTGCGCGAGATCGTGATGCGAGGGCGCATCGAGGTCGGGGACTTCGCCGCCCGCACGGGGCTGAGCGGCATGACGATCCGCCGGGACCTCGCCGTGCTCGCGGACCGCGGTCTGATCCGCCGGGTGCACGGCGGGGCGGTGCTCCCCGACACCGCCGAGGCGCCGGCCACGGGCGTCCGCGGCATCGGGTCCTCCACCCGGCCGCTGGCCACGATCGGGCTGATCGTGCCGGATGCCGGCTACTACTTCCCGCCGCTGATCCGCGGCGCCAGCGAGGCTGCGCTGGCCGCGGGCGTGCGGCTCGTGCTCGGCACGACCAACTACGACCCGGCGGAGGAGACCCGCCAGCTGCACCGGCTGAGCGCAGGCGGGGCGGATGCGACGATGCTCGTGACCGCCCGGCCCGACGTTGTCGACCAGGAGCTGTGGCGGGCGATCGCCGCGGTGGAGACCCCCGTCGTCCTCGTGGAGCGCGCGGCCGACGGAGCACCGACCTCACTGCGCATCGATGCCGTGCGCAGCGACCACGCCTTCGGCGCGGAGCTCGCCGTCGACCACCTCGCGGAGCGCGGGCACCGCTCGGTCGGCCTGCTGTGCCGCGAGACCGCCACCGCCCCGTGGATCGCGAAGGGGCATCGGCGTGCCGTGGAGCGCCGCGGCCTGGCATCCGCACCGGTCATGACGACCCCGTCGCCGCGCTGGGGCGACGACTCCCGCGCGGACGTGCTGCGGGAGTTCCTGGACGCCTGCCTCGCGGAGGGCGTGCGAGCGGCCGTGGTGCTGCCGGACGAGCTCGCCATCGGCCTGCTCAGCGTCGTCGAGGAGCGCGGCCTGCGCGTGCCCGAGGACTTCTCGATCGTCGCCTACGACGACGAGGTGGCCTCGCTCGCCAGCGTGCCGCTGACCGCCGTGGATCCGCCCCGCACCGCCGTCGGGCGCCGGGCCCTGGAGACCGCGCTGATGCGACTCGAGCGCCGCGACGACGCGCCCGCGCATCGCATCAAGCTCGCGCCGTCGCTGCACGTGCGCGAGTCGAGCTGAGCCCCGATCACACCGCGACGGTGGACTCCCGCGCGTACAGCGTGGGCACCACCTGCACCCGCTCGACGGGGCGCGCCGAACCCTCGGCCAGCCGCGCGAGCATGACCTCGACGGCCCGCCGTCCGACGTGCTGCTTGGGAGGACGCAGCGCCGTGATCGGGGGCGCTCCGCTCTCGGCGACCTCGTCGTCGTAGGCGATGATCGACAGGTCGTCGGGCAGCTCCCAGCCCCGGTCGAGGGCGTTCTGCTGCACCAGCAGCGCCTGCGGGTCGGAGTGGATGAGCATCGCCGAGGTGCCGGTCTCGCGCACGCGGTCGAGCAGCGCCTCCACGAACACAGCCCGCTCCGGGCCCTCCATGTAGTCCAGCGACGCGTTCAGGTCGATGGTCTCCTGCAGTCCGAGCTCCTCGACGGCCTGTGCCCAGCCGCGGCGCAGCTGCCACGAGGTCGGCGACTGGGCCGAGGTGAGGATGCCGACGCGGCGGTGCCCCAGCGATGCCAGGTGCGATGCGGCGAGGTGGCCGCCGAACACGTGGTCGGTGGTCACCCACTCCAGCCGGGTGAGGGCGAGGGATGCCGGGGCACGACGCTCGACGAGCACGACCGGCACCGGCAGCTGCTCCAGCCAGCTCAGCAGCGCGTGCCCGTCGGGCCCCTGGTTCTCGGGCGCCACGATCAGGCCGTGGAATCCGCCGGACTCGACCAGCGAGCTGATCTGCCGACGCTGATCCTCCGGCTCGTAGCTGGCGCCGCGCAGCACCAGCTGCACGCCGAGCTCGGTGGCCGCGGCGCGTGCGCCGATGACGACCTGCGGCCAGTAGTAGCTCAGCGAGGGGACCACCATCCCCACCCGGTAGCGCGGGCCGCCGGCGGATGCCCGGGATGCGACGGTCGTGTCGAGCCGGCTGCGCAGGGTGGCCCCGCCGTGCACCCGGGTGACGAGACCTCGATCGGCGAGCTCGCCGATGTCGCGCCGGATGGTCAGCTCGGACACCCCGAACTCGCGCGCCAGGTCCGCCACGCGCACGGCTCCGGCCGTGCGCAGCTGGTCCATGATCCGCTCGCGCCGGGCGATCCCGAACACCGGCGGCATCTCCGAATCGGTCATCGCGCCTCTCCCCTCAGTTCCCACCCTGCTCCGGACGCCGGTCTGAACAGCATCCGCGTGACCTGCTCGCCCCACGACCGACGCAGGTGCCTGTCATCGACCTCCACGGTCTCGAACTCGACCTCAGCCGGTTCGAAGGCCAGCCGGAGACCGCGGGAGCCGTCCCGGCCCGGCACGACGATCCCGTCGCCGTCGCGCTCCGGCACGCCGGTGCACACGACGACGATCCGGGTGGCGGGGTCGTGGAGGGCGTCGCTCTCGTCGCGCACGCTGAGGCCGGCATCCGTGAGCCGCACGGTGCGGATCCAGCGCTCCCCCGCGGGGTGCGCCGCGCTCAGATCGAGCGACCATCCGCCCTCGACGGGATCCATCGCGACCCGCCACTGCGCGCCGGGAAGCTGCACCTCTCCGCGGGGCATCGGCGCGGAGTGCCAGTCGCTGCGCATGTTCCACAGCTCGTAGCGGCGCTCCGAGAACGTCTCGGCGCGGTACTCGGCGCGACCGAGATCGGGCAGCAGCGGCACTCCGTCGACGGCCACGGCGATCGAGCCGAGGTCGTTGTGATTGTGGTTCTCGCCGTTGTGCCCGCCCTTGGCGACGACGGTGAGCCCGGCGCGCTCGCGGATGCCGAGGCCGATCGAGGCGAGGAAGACGTCGGGCCGTACCGGGCCGGATGCCGGATGCTGCGCCGCATCCGGCGGCGCGTCAGGCGCCGCTGCGGCGAGCGCGCCGGATCTCACGTCGGTCAGCTCCGCCAGCATCCGTCCGAGGCCGGCGTGCACGCCCTCGTCGAGCCCGCACAGCGGCCGCTCGCCCCGCTCCGCCAGCGCGAACGCCGCGACATCGGAGGTGCCGCACAGCATCGCGGCTCGCAGCAGCACGTGCCAGGGCGTGCCGGCGTCGGCCCTCGCCTCGGCATCCGCGAAGCTGGCGAACCAGCCCGGTCCGACCTGCACCCGCTGCGGGAAGCGGGCGAGCTCGGCGAGCCCGCGCAGCTCGCCCTCGCGCGCAGCGGTCGCGATGCTGCCGCCGCTCAGCGCGTCGAGCAGGCTCAGGGCGTCGAATGAGCGCCCACCTCCCTGCCACCAGTAGGCGAAGCCCTCGTCGATCGCGCCGTCGGCGGGCAGCTGCGCGAGATAGCGGTCGAGTCCGTCGACGCAGCGTTCGACGACCCGGTCGCGCAGCGGGGGCTCCGTGAAGGCGAGCGCGGCCGGGATGAGGTTGGAGTGGATCCACGGCGCCCAGTTGTGCACGTGGTCCTCGGTGCCCTCCCAGTGCCAGTCGCGGGCGAGGAAGGGCACCAGCACGCGCCTCCGGGCCTCCGAGCCCAGCCGGTCGCGCAGCCCGGGTGCGTGCTCGTCCAGCTCCTGGCCGAGCAGCAGCGCGGCCCAGGCGACGAGGGCGACGTCCTCCCCCGCGCCGAGGTCGACGAAGGGGTGCTCGGGGTCGGGCACCCGCAGGCCCCGCGAGAACGCGTCGTCGTGCGCGGGCCAGCACCAGGTGGACTGCTCGACCTTGAGCCACAGGCCGTCCGCGGCCTCGCGCACCCGCTCCTCGGTCGGGTCGAGGGCCGCGGCGAGCACGGCGACGCGCGTGCGCCGGTTGCGCAGGAAGAGCGCGCTCTCGTACGCCGAGCGGTCGCCCGTGAGCGCATATGCCGCCCAGTCCGACAGCAGCGGCTGCGTCCAGGACGTCTCGCGCAGGCGATCGGCTTCGGCGAGGATCGTCTCCTTCGTGCGGGAGTCCAGCCCGTCCCAGAACACCCGGTCGGATGCCGCGGGCACCGGCGGTCTGCGCGCAGGATCCCCGTGCTCGCTCCAGATCGCGCGCAGCGCCCCTCGCCGGATCAGCATCCCGCATCCTCTCGCCGATGAATCTTTATGTTCGAGTGAGTGTTTTCAGCTTCGAATCGGTTGCGTTTGATTGGGTGTTCAGTCTTCACTGGGAAAGCCGCGTCACGCAAGCGGTCTGGCACGCGAACCTCGTTGGAGAAATACATGCCCTCTTCCCGCCCCCGGGCACACGCGGTCATGTCGGCCGAGGCATATGAACTGCTGTTCGACGAGGCCCGCCGCCACCGCTTCGCGGAGCTCGCCGACGTGCGCACGCCGATGCACATCGCCGACCTCACCGCACCAGGGCTGGACGACCTGCTGGCCGAGGCCGAGGTGCTGATCACCTCGTGGGGCGCGCCGCGCTTCGAGGCACCGCTGCTGGACCGGATGCCGCGCCTGCGCGCCGTGTTCCATGCCGCCGGCAGCATCCGCCAGCACGTCTCCGAGGACTTCTGGGAGCGCGGCATCCGCATCACGACCGCGGCCGACGCCAACGCCGTGCCTGTCGCCGAGTTCACGCTCGCGACGATCCTGCTCGCCGGCAAGCGGGTCTTCCCGCACGTGCGCACGCCCTCGGTGGCCGCGGCGGACTGGGGCGGGAACCTGCGCGACTTCGCGATCGGCAACCTCGACCGCACCGTGGGCCTGGTCGGGTTCTCCCGCATCGGGCGGCGCGTGGCCGAGCTGCTGCGTCCGTTCACGGGCCTGAAGGTGCTCGTCGCCGACCCGTACGCCGACTCGGCCGAGGTCGCAGCCGCCGGCGCCGAGCTCGTCGCGCTGGACGAGATGCTCCCCCGCGTGAGCGTGCTCTCGCTGCACGCCCCGGCGCTGCCCTCCACGCACCACATGATCTCGGTGCGGGAGCTCGCCGCGCTGCCCGACGGCGCCACGGTCATCAACACCGCGCGGGGCGCGCTGCTCGACCATGATGCGCTGGTCGCGGAGTGCCGCACGGGCCGGCTGGATGCCGTGCTCGACGTCACCGACCCAGAGCCGCTGCCGCTGGACTCGCCGCTGCTGGATCTGCCGAACGTGGCGCTCACCCCGCACCTGGCCGGATCGCTCGGCACCGAGACCCGGCGGCTGACGGACTCTGCCCTGGACGAGCTCCAGGCGTACGCCTCCGGCGTCCCGCTGCTGTACCCGATGGACGCGGTCTCGCTGGCGCGCAGCGCCTGAGAGGCCGCGCCCGACGGCGAGGAGATCACGCTGCCGCTTCGTCCCGAGCGGGCACCTCGCCGAGCACGGGCCGCAGCACGTAGCGCGCGTTCGCCCAGGCGACGTAGAGCGCCGGCGCCGCGGTCAGGCCGATCGCGATCGCGGGCATGGTGGTGAACACCGCGATCTGCACGCCGAGCACCGCGAACGTCAGCAGCTGGAAGTACCAGCGCCGCACGCCCAGATACAGGCTCGAGCGCAGCACGTCCCGCAGCCGGGCCGTCGGCACCTCGGCGAGCGCCACGGCTCCGAGCAGGGCGGTCGAGGCCGTCAGCGCCGCCAGGAGCAGCAGCACAGGCACGATCACGACCGAAGCGGCCGAATCCGCGAGCATCCGCACGTCGACCAGCAGCACCACTGCGACTCCGGCAGCCAGCGCCCCCAGCAGCATCGCCTTCCGCCAGGTCGCACGCCAGGAGCGCAGATATGCCCGCACCACCTGGGTCTCTCCCTCGTCATGCGCCCGGTACGCGCCGAACGCGGCGGTCAGGGCCGGCACGGCGGGCACCGCCGCGACCGCCAGCAGGGGCCAGGAGCGCATCGGGTCGGTGGTGATCAGCAGCACCACCAGCGGGGATGCCGCCACCAGCACGAGCAGGTTCACCATCAGCCCCAGGTACAACACGCCCAGGATCGAGGCCCAGGTGTCGTGCGCGACGCGCTTCACGGCTCAGCCCTTCATCCCGCTGGTCGCGATGCCCTCGACGAAGTACTTCTGCCCGAGCATGAAGATGATCGCGATCGGCACGACCGAGATGCACAGGCCCGCGAAGAGCAGGGCGTAGTTCGTGTCGAACAGGTTGGAGACGAAGCTCTTCAGGCCCAGCTGGATCGTCCACAGGTCGGGGTTGCGCAGGTAGATCAGCGGCCCGAGGTAGTCGTTCCAGGTGTTCACGAAGGTCAGCAGCGTCAGGCTCGCGATCGCGGGCACCGACAACGGGATCATGATGCGCCGCCAGATGCCGTACTCGCTCAGGCCGTCCAGCCGTGCGGCCTCGCTGAGCTCCTCCGGGATGGTCTCGTAGTACTGCTTCATCAGGAACACGCCGAACGCGCCGAACGCCTGGATGAGGATGATCGCCCAGAGCGTGTTGGACACCTTGAGGTTGGACAGCAGGATGAACTGCGGGATCATGTACGACTGCCACGGCACGGCGATCGTGCCGATGTACGCCAGGAACAGCACATCGCGTCCCGGGAACCGCATGCGCGAGAAGCCGTAGGCCGCGAACGAGCCGGTCAGCACCTGCAGGAAGGTCACCACGACCGCCAGCAGCAGCGTGTTGCGGATCCAGGTCAGCATCCCGGACTTCGACCAGATGTCGAGGTAGTTCTGCCAGACGAACGTCTCGGGCCACCACACGATCGGCGCACTGAACACCTCGTTCGAGGTCTTCAGCGAGCTCAGCAGCATCCAGGCGAACGGCGCGAGCAGGGCGATCGCGGCGACGATCAGGGCCGCGTAGCCGAACACGCGGCCGACGCGGCGCGCACCCTGGGAGGACCCGATCGGGGCGGGCTCCGAGAGCCGGCGCATCCGCTTCTCCCCGGTGACCATGAGCTGGGTCTCGGACATCAGACGCTCCTCCTCTTGTTCCAGAGGAACTGGGCGATGGTGACGATGATGCACAGCAGGAACAGTGCGACCGAGGCGGCGGAGGCGTAGCCGAACTGCGACTCCACGAAACCCTTGCGATAGATGAACTGCGAGAGCACCATGGTCGCCTGCCCCGGACCGCCGTTCGTCATGACGAGGATCAGGTCGAAGATCTTCAGCGAGTTGATGGTGAGCATCACGGTGACGAAGAACATCGTCGGCCGCAGGCACGGCAGGGTCACGTTCAGGAAGCGCTGCCAGACGTTCGCGCCGTCGACGCGCGCTGCCTCGTGCAGCTCACGCGGCACGGTCTGCAGCCCGGCGAGGAACAGGATCATGTAGTAGCCCATGTCGCGCCAGGTGCTGACGATGACGACGGCGGGCAGCGCCCAGTCCTTCGAGGTGAGCCAGCCGGGCGGGTGCGCGATGCCGATGGAGCGCAGCACCGCGTTGATCGGACCGAAGTCGGGGCTGAACAGCAGGTTCCACACCACGGCGATCGCGACGATCGAGGTGATGTACGGGAAGAAGGCGGCGGTGCGGAAGAACGCCACCCCGCGCAGCTTGCTGTTCAGCAGCAGCGCGAGCCCGAGCGAGACGACGATGGTGAGCGGGATGTGCATCACCGAGTAGTAGATGGTGTTCCAGAACGAGATCCGGAAGCTGCCGTCGCCGAGCAGCCGCTGGAAGTTGGCGAACCCGACCCAGTCGGCCTTGCCGAAGACGTTCCAGTTCGTGAACGCCATGTAGAAGAGGATCAGCACGGGCACGAGCGTGAAGGCCGCGAATCCGGCGAAGTTCGGCAGGATGAACGTCCACCCGATCAGGGTGTTCCGGCGGCGCAGCGCCGAGCGCCGGCGCGGCGGCCGGTTCGGGGGCGGGGCGACGGTGCTGGTCATGGGGTTTCCTTCGTCGGGCTGAAGACGGATGGCGGACGCGGGGCGACGGCGGATGCCGGGGTGCGTCGCGCGCGGGAAGCGGGGCCGGCCTCCGCGGCCGGCCCCGCGCAGCGGGTCAGTCCAGGCCGACCTCGTTGGAGACGCGGTCCTGCGCCTCCTTGATCGCGGCGTCGACCGGCGTGGAGCCGGACATGATCGCCGTGTGCATGTCGCTCAGGATGCCCTGGATCGCCGCGGTCTTGCTCGAGGTGGGGTTCTCGGCGAGCACCTTGTGCGTCGACCATGCGAACTTCGACAGGTCGTCGGTCGGTGCGCCCTTGACTCCGAAGTAGGTGTCGGCGACGGTGCTGCTGTTCAGCGCCGGGGTGATGCCGATGCCGGCGAGCACCTGCGCGGCGTCCTCGCTGGACGCGAAGGCGAGGAACTTCTTCGCGGCCGCGGCCTTCTCCGGGCTGGCGGCGGCGTTGACGCCGAAGCCGGTCGGGTCGCCGAAGGTGACCGGGGTGTTGTCGAGCCCCGCCGTCTTCGCGCTGAGCTGCGGGATCGGCGCGATGCCCCACGAGAAGGCATCCGCGTCGCCCGAGGCCTGCTGCGCGATGAGCGTGGCGACGAACCAGGTGCCCATCGGCATCATCGCGGCCTTCTGCTTGCCGAACTCGCCCTGGTAGGTGAGCTGGTTGGCGCTGGAGGTGTTGAAGTCGACGACGTCGCCGTCCTTCTGCAGCTTCAGCACGCGCTCGTAGAACGGCGTCATGTAGTCGTACTTGCCCTTGAGCACGTTCGACCCGGTCTGCGAGTTGGCGAAGCCCTGAACGACCGACTGCCAGCGGTGCAGGTAGGCGCCCTTCGCGCCGCCGGCGCCGGCGGTCAGCTCGGCGGCGGCCTTGTCGAAGTCGTCCCAGGTCCACGAGCCGTCAGGCTCGGCGACGCCGGCCTTCTTGAACAGGTCCTTGTTGTAGAAGAGCACCCAGGAGTCCTGCCGGTACGGGGTCGCGTACGCCTTGCCGTCGACCTTGTAGGAGTCGGCGCCGCCGATGCCCTTGGGCAGCTTCACGTCGGAGACGTCGAGCAGCTGGCCGCCCTCCTGCAGGGTGGTGACGTACTTGACCTCCTTCTGCGTGATGATGTCGGGGCCGGAGCCGGCGGCGAGGTCGGCGGTGATCAGCGTGTTGTAGTCGGTCGCGTCGTACTCCTTCAGGTTGATCGTGATGTCGGGGTTCTTCTCGTGGAACGCGTCCGCGAGCGCCTTGAACTCCGGCGTGGTGTCGACACTCCATGCCGACATCGTGAGGGTGACGGGTCCGCTGGAAGCTGCGGGCTTGTCGGCCTCGGTGCTGCCGCTGCATCCGGCGAGCGCCAGCGCTGCCACAGCGGCGATGCTGCCGACGGCGAGGATCCTTCTGTTCATGCTGTTCGTGCTCCTTCGTGATTGCGGTCTGGCCGCGGTTCGGGTGTCTCAGTCTTCGTTCGAGGGGAGTCGGCTGGTGGTGCGCAGGCCGTCCGGCCAGACGACCGTCGCCGCATCGGCTTCGAGGGTGAGGGCGGGCGCGGATGCCGCGGATCCGGCGCCGCCCGCCGCGTCGCCGCTCAGCTGCACCGCCGCGGCGATCCAGCGCCCCGTCTCGGGCGTGGTCGTGAGGACGGGCACGGCGGCGTCGGGACCGAGGGGGCTGGCGTCCTGCCGCCGCTCGACGCGGGGATCGAGTCCGGGGGTGAGCGACACGAGAGCACTGGTCAGGTCGCCGAGGCGGGCGGATGCCGCATCCTCGGATGCCGTGGCGACCACCTCGCCCGGCTCTCCGGCCAGGGCCCATCCGCCGATCCGCAACCGGGCGCCGTCGCTCTCGAGGGCGTCGATGCGGATCAGCCGCACCTCCCACGCGCCCCGCACGATCGAGCAGGTCGTGATCCGCCCGGCGAACGCGACCTCGCCGCCGATACCGGCGCCGTGCCGCGTCTGGACGGGGGCCGGGTCGATCCAGTGCACGTGCGCCGACGACGAGGCCACGGCGACGTCGCCGTCGCGCTCGATGCCGAGCAGGGTCAGCCCGGTGCGGTGGGTGGCCCGGCCGGTCGCGTCGACGAGCGCGACGGACTGCTCCAGCGGCTCGGCCCACGCGTCGCCGTTCAGCAGCGGGGACGCGGCGGTGGAGTAGCCCAGTCGCGCGTACAGCGGGGAGTCGCCCGCGACCGCCCCCGGCTGCGCGTGGTCGGTGCCGTGGTTGATCACGCGGACGATGCCGTCGGATGCCGTGCCGGAGACGATCCAGCCGGCGGGTGCCACCACGCGCAGGTCGTCGAGGAACGGCGCGGGTTCCGGGGCCGCCCAGACCGGGTGGTCGGCGGGAAGCGCGATGCCCAGCATCCCCTTCGACGCCCAGTAGGGCGACCCGGGGCCGGAGTAGCTCTGCGCGAGGCGCCGCCACTCGCCGTGCCAGCCCATCGTGAGCAGGTCGTCCCCGTCCGGAGCGCCGTGCTCGTCGAAGTGCGCGATGATGCCCATCGCGGTTCGGCGCAGCGTGCCGAGGTCGGTGGACGGGACCTGCGCGAACGCGCCGACCCAGAAGGGAGCGGCGGCGGCGAACCGGTAGATCAGGCTGCGCCCCTCGATCAGCGGGCCGCTGTCGGCGCCGACCAGGTGCACGGCATCCTGCAGGTAGCCGTCGAGTGCCTCGACGTCGCCGGCGAAGCGCTCGGGGGCGATCTCGGCGGCACCCTGCATGCGTGACCAGAGCACCGGGTACAGGTGCAGCGCCCAGCCGACGTAGTGGTCGTAGTTGCGGTCGTCGCCGTCGGAGAACCAGCCGTCGCCACGGGCGAAGGAGTCGTGGCGGGCGAGGTCGGCGGCGATGTCGGATGCCGACCAGGGACCGCCGACCGAGCGCAGGAAGGTCTGCACCACGATGCGGAACCACACCCAGTTGTTCTGCGGGTAACTGGTGTCGCCCACGACGGGCGAGAGGTACTCGATCACGCGCTGCTGGGTCGACGCGTCGAGCCGGTCCCAGATCCAGGGCCGGGTCATGTCGAGGATGAGTGCGAGCGAGGCGGCCTCGACCTTGGCCTGCGGATGCTCGTCGAGCCGCACCCAGCGCTCTTCGGACGCCGGGTCGACGCCGGCCGCGATCCCGCGGCTGTAGTCGTGGATCAGCTGGTCCACGCCCTCGCCGCGCGCGCCGGCGATGCGGAAGCCCGCCAGCAGGAAGGTGCGGGCGAAGCCCTCCAGGCCGTCCACCGCCGTGCCGTAGCCGCCGGGGGCACCGGGAGGCGTGATGCGCGCGAAGCCCGGCGACGCCCATGCTGCCGCGCCGCTCAGCATCCGATCGGCGAAGGCGACCAGTGCCTCCCTCGATCCGCTCCGCAGCGGGCTGCGATGAGGAGTCGTCGGCGTGGGGGTCACAGGGTCTCCTTCGAACAGCGATCCGCACCCGGGAAAGGGTGACTGTTTCAGGAGATTAGCAATCCGTTTTGATCGCCTCAAGAATGTTTACGTTCCACCATGAACGTTCATGATCGTTTATCGAAACGTGTCCCGCGCGCCCGGGGAAGCGCTTGCCGGGCGCATAGTGGAAGCATGCGCGCAGTCATCATGCACGGTCCCGGCGACGTCCGGGTCGAAGAGCTCCCCCTGCCCTCCCTCGTCGACCCGACGGATGCCATCATCCGGCTCGACGCGACCTGCATCTGCGGGTCGGATCTCTGGCCCTACCGCGGCATCCAGCCGATCAAGCGCCCCATCCGGATGGGTCACGAGTACATCGGCACGGTCGAGCAGGTCGGCGCGGAGGTGCGGGACATCGCGGTCGGCGACTTCGTGGTCGGCTCGTTCATGGCATCCGACGGCACCTGCGAGATCTGCCAGGCCGGCTACCAGTCCCGGTGCATCCACGTGGTGGGCATGGGCTCGGTGGGAACGCAGGCCGAGTACGCACGCGTCCCCTGGGCCGACGGCACGCTGGTGAAGGTGACCGGCGACCTGACCCCCGAGCGCCGGCGCAGCCTGCTCGCCGCATCCGATGTGCTCGGCACCGGGTGGTTCGCGGCGGTCGCCGCCGAGGCGGGGCCGGGAAAGACCGTCGCCGTGGTGGGCGACGGCGCGGTCGGGCTGTGCGGCATCCTCGCCGCCCGGCAGCTGGGCGCGGAGAGGATCATCGCGATGTCCCGGCACGCCGACCGGCAGGAGCTCGCGCGCAGGTTCGGCGCGACCGACATCGTCGAGGAGCGCGGGGATGCCGGGGTGGCGCGCATCAAGGAGCTCACCGGCGGCTACGGCGCGCACTCCACGATCGAGGCCGTCGGCACGCAGGAATCCATGCAGCAGGCGATGCGTGCCACCCGCGCCGGCGGGCATGTGGGCTTCGTGGGCGTCTCGCACGACGTGACGATCGACGGCAGCGAGCTGTTCTACTCGGGCGTCCACCTGCATGGCGGACCGGCGCCGGTGCGCCGCTGGCTGCCCGACCTGGTCGAGCTCATCATGACGGATGCCATCGACCCCGGTGTCGTGTTCGATCTCACACTCCCCCTCGACGAGGCCGCCGAGGGCTACCGGGCCATGGATGAGCGCCGCGCCACGAAGGTGCTGCTCGAGTTCTGACCCGCCTCAGGCGCTCGCGCGCACGATGAGCGCGGGCGCCAGGAGCGAGGTCGCCGCGCGGCCGCCCTCGATGTCCGCGATCAGCACCTGCACGGCCTGCTCGCCCAGCGCATCGAAGTCCTGCCGCACAGTGGTCAGCGGGGGCTGGAACTGAGCGGCATCCGCGATGTCGTCGAAGCCGATCACCGCGACGTCCTCGGGAACCCGCCGCCCGGAGTCGGCGAGAGCCCGCAGCGCGCCGAGCGCCATCTGATCGTTGGCGGCGAAGATCGCGGTGGCCTCGGACAGCTGCCCCGCCTGCGCGTGACCGGATGCCGCGCTCCAATCGCCGCGCACGATCTCGGGCGCCGCGATGCCGGCAGCGGCGAGCGCGTCCCGCCAGCCGCGCTCGCGTTCCGCGGCGGCGAACGAGCCCTCGGGGCCGGCGAGGTGGTGCACGGTGGTGTGGCCGGCGGCGAGCAGGTGCTCCGTCGCAGCGCGAGCCCCCGCGGCGTGATCGGTGCCGATCACCGTGAAGCGCTCGTCGGGCGCGGAGTCGACCACCACCAGACGGAGGCCGGCGGACGCGGCGTCGCGGGCCAGCGCGGTGGCCTCGTTCAGCACGATCGCACCATCGACGCCCTGATCGCGCAGACGGTCGAAGGCGTCGTCGATGTCGCCGCCGGCGCCGAGCGTCACGACGGTCACCGCATAGCCGTGGGAAGCCGCGGACTCGGCCACGGCCTGCAGCATCCGCGAGTTGCCGACGGTGGCGAGCGTCTGCGCGACCAGGCCGAGCGTGTGCGTGCGTCCGGTGCGCAGGGCGCGCGCCGCGCGGTTCGGGCGGTAGCCGAGCTCGGCCATCGCCTGCTCCACGCGCGCCCGGGTGTCCGGGTCCACCTTGGGGCTGTCGTTGGCGACCCGGGAGACGGTCTGCCCGGACACGCCGGCCCGCTGGGCGACCATCGCCATCGACACGCGCCTGTTCGGCATCCGCTTCCCTCCGCCGCAACTCCGGATTGTTGACGTTACCACGGCCCAAGCGGTACCGTGTTGACGTGAACATCGAAGAATCTCCAGAGTTGCGGATCACCGAGCTCGGCGCCGGCGTCGTCAAGCGCGCCACCCGGCTGGCCGACGGACGCGAGCTGTTCTACTTCGACGACCCCGGCACCTCCCTCGACGCGGAGCGCGCGATCGACGCCCGCACCCTCGACGAGCGTCCCGAGACCGCGACCATGCGTCAGGACGTGCTCTCCGGCGACTGGATCACCTTCGCGACCAAGCGGCAGAACCGGGTCATGATGCCCGGCGCCGACGCCGACCCGCTGGCGCCGCAGACCCCGACCAACCCGTCCGAGGTGCCCTCGCGCTACGACGTCGCGGTGTTCGAGAACCGCTCCCCCGCCTTCGGCCCGGCGCTGACGGATGCCACCGACACCGCGCCCGCGGCATCCGACCCGCCCCGCGGTCTGGACGACATGGCGCACCTCGGCATCGGCCGCACCCGCACCAGCGCCGGACGCTGCGAGGTCGTCTGCTTCAGCCCCGAGCCCGAGGGGTCGCTGGGCACCCAGTCCGTCACCCGCGCGCGCACCATCATCGAGGCGTGGGCGGACCGCACCGCGGCCCTGTCGGCGCTGCCCGGCATCGAGCAGGTGTTCCCGTTCGAGAACCGCGGCGAGGCCATCGGCGTGACCCTCCCGCATCCGCACGGCCAGATCTACTCGTACCCGTACATCACCCCGCGCACGCAGCGTCTGCTCGACAGCATCACGCGCACCGCGCCCGACCTGATGACGCGAGTGCTCGAGTCGGAGCAGGCCTCCAGCCGAGTCGTGCTGCAGAACGAGCACTGGACGGCGTTCGTGCCCTTCGCCGCCCGCTGGCCGCTCGAAGTGCAGGTCATGCCCCACCGGCATGCCGCCGACTTCACCGAACTGACGTCCGCGGAACGGGATGCGCTCGCCCCGTTGTTCCTGCGGCTGCTGCGCGGCGTCGACGCACTGTACGAGACCCCGACTGCGTACATCGGCGCCTGGCATCAGGCTCCGGTGAACGTCGGCCGCGACAGCATCCGGATGCGATTCGAGCTGACCAGCCCGCGCCGCGCCGCCGACAAGCTGAAGTTCCTGGCCGGCACCGAGGCCGCCATGAACGCCTGGAGCGCCGAGATCCTCCCCGAGGACACGGCGGCCCGCCTGCGCGACGCGATCGACACCATCGCCGCCCCCTGACCTGCCGCACCACTGCATCCCTGGAGTCCCCATGACCGCACTCACCGCCGCCCGTGACCTGTTCGCGTCGTCCTTCGGGCACGAGCCCGAGGGGGTCTGGTCCGCTCCCGGACGCGTGAACCTCATCGGCGAGCACACCGACTACAACGAGGGCTTCGTGCTGCCGTTCGCGATCCAGCACCGCACGTACGCGGCGGTGGCGCCGCGCACCGACGACCGGATCCGGGTGACCTCGAGCTTCGCGCGCCTGACCGTCGAGTGCGCGCTCGACGATCTGGAGAGCATGTTCCCCGTCGAGTACCAGGGCGCCGACCGTGACGTCCCGGAATGGTCGGCGTACGTGCTCGGCGTCGCGTGGGCACTGCGCGCTTCGACGGGCTCACCGGCCCCGCAGCGCGGCGTGGACATCGCGATCGCCTCCGACGTGCCGGTCGGCGCGGGACTGTCCTCCTCGGCAGCGATCGAGGGAGCCGTGGCGTCCGCCCTGAACGACCTCTGGGAGCTGGGCCTGGATCCGGTCACCCTCGCCCAGGTCGGTCGCAAGGCCGAGAACGAGGCCGTCGGCGCACCGACCGGGATCATGGATCAGATGTCGTCCATGCTCGGCCGACCGGATGCCGCGACCTTCATCGACTGCCGCAGCCTGGAGGCCAGGTCCATTCCGACCGGCTTCCGCGACGCCGGGCTCGAGGTGCTCGTGATCGACACGCAGGTCACGCATGCCCACTCCACCGGCGGCTACCGGGAGCGCCGGGAGTCCTGCGAACGGGGCGCACAGCTGCTCGGCATCCGCTCCCTGCGCGACGCGAGCGTCTCCGACCTGCCGCGCGCGGCCGAGATCATGGACGACGTCACGTTCCGCCGGGTGCGCCATATCGTCACCGAGAACCAGCGCGTGCTCGACACGGTCGCCGCCCTCACCGAGCAGGGGCCGCAGGCGATCGGCGATCTCCTGGTCGCCTCGCACGCGTCCATGCGCGACGACTTCGAGATCTCGGTCGCCGAGCTCGACACGGCGGTGAACACAGCCCTGGCGAACGGCGCGATCGGCGCCCGGATGACCGGGGGCGGCTTCGGCGGCGCGGCGATCGCGCTGGTCTCGCACGCGGATCTGCAGCGGGTGTCGGATGCCGTGGAGGCGACGTTCGCGTATGCCGGCTTCACCGCCCCGCACATCTTCACGGTCTCGCCCTCCGAGGGGCCGCGCCGCGACGCCTGACCCCGCCCGGCGCACCGCGCCTGACACAATGGAACCCGCGCGTCCGCGCGACGGAAGGAGACCCATGTCCTGGCTTGTCACCGGCGGTGCCGGCTACATCGGAGCGCACGTGGTGCGCGCACTGGCATCCGCGGGTCTCACCCCGGTCGTGCTGGACGACCTGTCCAGCGGGCGCCCGTCGTTCGTGCCCGAGGGCGTGACGCTGGTCGAGGGCAGCATCCTCGACCGCGAGCTCATCGAGCGCACCCTGCGCGAGCAGAACGCGGAGGGCGTGATCCACGTCGCCGGCTTCAAGTACGCCGGTGTCTCCGTGCAGCGCCCGCTGCACACCTACGCGCAGAACGTGGAGGGCACCCGCGTGATCCTCGAGGCCATGGAGGCCGCGGGCGTCGCGAACATCGTGTTCTCCTCCAGCGCCGCCGTCTTCGGCACCCCCGACGTCGAGCTCGTCACCGAGGACACCGCCAAGCGGCCGGCCAGCCCCTACGGCGAGTCGAAGCTCATCGGCGAGTGGCTGCTGCACGACCAGGGCGTCGCGACGGCGGCATCCGAGAAGCCCCTGCGGCACACCTCGCTGCGCTACTTCAACGTGGTCGGCTCCGCCGACCCGACGGTCTACGACGTGAGCCCGCACAACCTGTTCCCGATCGTGTTCGAGGCGCTGCTCGAGGGCCGCACCCCGCAGATCAACGGCGACGACTACGACACCCCCGACGGCACCAACGTGCGCGACTACGTGCACGTCGGCGACATCGCGGCCGCGCACGTCGTGGCCGCACAGCGGCTCGCCTCCGGCGAGTCGATCGAGCCCGCCTACAACCTCGGCTCGGGTGACGGGCTGAGCGTGAAGCAGATCATGGATGCCATGGTGCGCGTCACCGGCATCGACTTCGTCCCCGCGATCGGTCCGCGCCGCCCCGGCGACCCCGACCGCATCGTCGCGGCCGGCGACCTCGCCGCCCGCGACCTGGACTGGACCATGCGGTACACGGTCGACGAGATGGTGCGCTCGGGCTGGGAGGCCCGGCGCAACGCGGGCTGAGCTCCGATGGTCCTCGAGCTGCGCCCCGCGACCGTCGCGGACGCCGACGGCATCGCCGAGGTGCACGTGCGCTCCTGGCAGGAGGCCTATCGCGGGTTGATGCCGCAGGAGGTTCTCGACGGCCTGTCCGTCTCTGAGCGAGCCGCGAACTGGGCGCGCATCCTGGGCGAGACCGGGCGCGCATCGCAGACGCTCGTGGTGCTCGACGGCTCCCGGGTCGTGGGGTGGGCGAGCTTCGGCGACGCCAGGGATGCGGATGCCGATGGTGCCGGCTCAGCGGTCGGCACCGGCGAGCTGTGGGGCATCTACGCGCACCCCGATGCCTGGTCCACCGGCGTCGGGCATCTGCTGATCTCCGCCGTCGAGGACACTCTGCGGGAGGCCGGTCATGAGACCGCGTACCTGTGGGTGCTCGCGGGCAACGACCGGGCATCCGGCTTCTACGAGCGCCACGGCTGGCACGCCGACGGCGCGAGCAAGGTCGACGAGCGCCCCGGCCTCGTGCTCAACGAGCTCCGCCACGTGAAGCGCCTGGCCTGAGGCACCCGCCCGCTCAGTCCAGTGCGGTCATCACGTGCTTGATGCGCGTGTAGTCGTCGAAGCCGTACTGCGACAGGTCCTTGCCGTAGCCGGAGTGCTTGAAGCCGCCGTGCGGCATGTCGGACACGAAGGGGATGTGGGTGTTCACCCACACGCATCCGAAGTCCAGGTCGCGGGTGAACCGCAGGGCGCGGCCGTGATCGCGGGTCCACACGGATGCCGCCAGCGCGTACCGCACGCCGTTCGCCATCGCGAGCGCCTCGTCGTCGGTCTCGAAGGACTGCACGGTGAGCAGCGGTCCGAACACCTCGTCCTGCACGGCCTCGTCGTCCTGCCGCATACCCGAGACGATGGTCGGCTCGAAGAAGTACCCGCGCTCGCCCTGCCGGCGGCCGCCGGTCTCGATCCTCGCGTGGGCGGGGAGGCGATCGACGAAGCCCTGCACCTGCGCGAGCTGCGCGGGGCTGGAGAGCGGCCCGAAGAACACACCCTCCTCGTGCGGCCCGCCGGTGCGGGCGTGCGTGCGCGTGCGGTCCACCATCATCCGCACCAGCTCGTCGTGGACCGAGGAGTGCACGAGCACGCGGGCCGCGGCCGTGCAGTCCTGCCCGGCATTGAAGAACGCCGCCGCCACGATGCCCTCGGCTGCCTTCTGCAGCGGGGCGTCGGCGAAGACCACGGCGGGAGCCTTGCCGCCCAGCTCCAGGTGCACGCGCTTCAGATCGTTCGCGGCGGATGAGGCGACCGCCATGCCCGCGCGCACCGATCCGGTGATCGCCACCATCTGCGGCACCGGATGCGCGACCAGCGTCGCCCCGGTCTCCCGCGCCCCGAGCACGACGTTCAGCGTGCCGGCCGGGGTGTGCTCGGCGACGATCTCGGCGAGCAGCAGGGTGGAGCGGGGAGTGGACTCGGCGGGCTTGAGCACGACCGTGTTGCCTGCGGCGAGGGCCGGGGCGATCTTCCACACCGCCATGTTCAGCGGGTAGTTCCAGGGCGTGACCTGCCCGATCACCCCGATCGGCTCGCGCCGCACGTAGGAGGTGTGTCCGGCGAGGTACTCCCCGGCGGCGCGCCCCTCCAGACTGCGGGCGGCCCCGGCGAAGAAGCGCAGCTGGTCGACGGACTGCTCGATCTCGTCGGTAACGAGTGTGGCGCGCGGTTTTCCGGTGTCCTGCGACTCCAGGTCGGCGAACTCCTCGGCCCGCGCTGCCATGGCATCCGCGATCCGGAACAGCGCGAGCTGGCGCTCGGCCGGCGTCGTGTCGCGCCAGATCGGGAACGCCGCAGCGGCGGCCGCGTAGGCGGCGTCCAGGTCGTCGGCGTCGGAGAGGGGGATGCGGCCGTCGACCTCGCCGGTCGCGGGATCGATGAGGTCGAGGGTGCCGGTGCCGTGGGCATCCCGGAAGGAGCCACCGATGTGGTTCTGCAGCGTCGTCAGCATGCCGACACTCTACCCATGCGAATGCGGAATCAGAAGAAAACTTCTCTCCAAACAATGGATTCGGTTGATTCGGCATCCAGATAGTGTCAGAATCAGCACATGAGCGACAAGACGAAGAGCGTGGCGCTGGACGACGTCTCCAAGCGGATCATCGAACTGCTGCAGCAGGACGGCCGGCGCCCCTACGCCGAGATCGGCCGTGCGGTCGGTCTCAGCGAGGCGGCCGTCCGCCAGCGCGTGCAGCGGCTGACGGATGCCGGAGTCATGCAGATCGTAGCGGTCACCGATCCCCGTCAGCTCGGCTTCGCACGGATGGCGATGATCGGCATCCGCACCGCTGGGGATCCGCGCGAGGTCGCCGAGGCGGTGAAGGCGTTCGACGAGATCGCCTACGTGGTCGTGACGCTGGGCACCTTCGACGTGCTCGCCGAGGCGATCTGCGAGACCGACGAGGACCTGCTCGAGCTCGTCAGCAACCGCGTGCGCGCCATCCCGGGCGTCACGCACACCGAGAGTCTGATCTACGCGGGCCTCCATAAGGACTTCTACAACTGGGGCACGCGCTGATGGGCACCACCGTCTTCGAACGGTTCCGACCCGCGGATGCCGCGATCACCGCATCGCTGCGGGACGCGAAGCACGCGCCGTTCTGGCTCGACGACGTCGAGCGTCCCTCCTACCCGGCGCTCACGGGCGCCGCGCAGGCCGACCTGGTCATCGTCGGAGGCGGGTACGTCGGTCTGTGGACCGCCGTGCGTGCCAAGGAACGCGATCCGCAGCGCTCGGTCATCCTTCTCGAGGCCGCGCGCGTCGGCTGGGCGGCGTCCGGGCGCAACGGCGGGTTCTGCGAGGCGAGCCTGACGCACGGCTACGAGAACGGCCTGAGCCGCTGGCCCGAGGAGATCGAGCAGCTCGAGCGCCTGGGCCTGGAGAACCTCGACGGCATCGAGCAGACCGTGCAGCGCTACGGCATGGATGTGGACTGGGAGCGAACCGGCCAGTTGGCGATCGCGACCGAACCGCACCAGATCGAGTGGCTGGAGGGCGACGGCTTCCTCGATCAGGATGCCGTGCGCTCGGAGGTGCACTCCCCCACCTACCTCGCCGGCAACTGGGATCGTGAAGGTTGCGTCATGGTGCATCCGGCGAAGCTCGCGATCGAACTGGCCCGGGTGGCCGTCGAGCTGGGCGTCGTGATCCACGAGCAGAGCCGGGTGACCGGCATCTCGGGCAACGGCCGTCAGACCCTGACCGTCGCCGGCGGCGCGACGGTGACCGCCGACCATGTGGCGCTCGCCACCAACGTCTTCCCCTCGCTGCTCAAGCGCAACCGGCTGATGACCGTGCCGGTGTACGACTACGCGCTGATGACCGAGCCGCTCACCACCGAGCAGTACGACGCGATCGGCTGGAGGAACCGGCAGGGCCTGGCCGACAGCGCCAACCAGTTCCACTACTACCGGCTCAGCGCCGACAACCGCATCCTGTTCGGCGGCTACGACGCCATCTATCACTTCGGCGGCAAGGTGCGCGCCGAGTACGAGGAGCGGCCCGAGTCGTACCGCCGGCTCGCCTCGCACTTCTTCACGACTTTCCCCCAGCTGGAGGGGCTGACGTTCACGCACCGCTGGGCCGGCGCGATCGACTCGTGCAGCCGGTTCTGCGCCTTCTACGGCACCGCCCGCGGCGGGCGCGTCGCCTATGCGACGGGATTCACCGGTCTCGGCGTCGGCGCCAGCCGGTTCGGCGCCGACGTGATGCTCGACAAGCTGGCCGGGATGGAGACCGAGCGCACACGGCTGAAGATGGTGCGCACCAAGCCCATCCCGTTCCCGCCCGAGCCGGCCGCGTCGATCGGCGTCAATCTCGTCCGCGCCTCGATGGATCGCGCCGACCACAACGAGGGCAGGCGCGACCTGCTGCTGAAGACGCTCGACGCCGTCGGCATGGGCTTCGACTCGTGAGCGCGCTTCCGCTGGAGGTCGCGGGCATCGTGACGGATGCCCTGTCCCCGACGCTTCCGCACGAGCCGCTGCCTGCGGACGTGGTGCACGACGGCACCCCCGGCACCGGCATCCGCGAGCTCGGGGCCTTCCGCGATGTGGAGCTCGGTGTCTGGGAGATGAGTGAGGGCGCCGCCGTCGACACCGAGGCCGACGAGGTGTTCATCGTGCTGGCCGGCGCCGCGCGCGTCGACTTCATCGCACCGGCGCTGCCCTCGATCGAGGTGCGGACGGGGTCCGTCGTGCGGCTGACCGAGGGCATGCGCACCCTGTGGACCGTGCATGAGACCCTGCGCAAGGTGTACGTGGCCTGACGTGGCCGGCCTCGGTCAGCGGCCGGAGGCCAGCAGCGCCAGGTGCAGGGCCGAGAGGGTCTCGCCGTCGTCGAGGTCGGCGCCCAGCAGGTCAGCGATCAGCGCGATGCGCTGGTAGAACACCGACCGCGAGAGGTGAGAGGCTGCTGCCGCGGCCGTGCGGCTGCCGGGATGCGAGACGACCGCGCGCAGCACCCGCACCAGGTCGCCGTCGTGCTGCTCGTCGTGGCGGATGAGCGGGGCCAGCATGCGCTCGCTGTGCTCCTGCAGGCGGTGGTCATCGCCGAGCTCGGTGACCAACCGGGTCAGCGGACGGTCGTCGACCCGGCGCACCTCCCCCGCGCGCAGGCGAGCCGCGAGCAGTCGGGTCGGCCGGACGGAGGCCAGCAGCTCGGCTACCGTCGCGACGTCCGGCCCCACGGCGAGCCCGACGCCGGATGCCTCGGATGCCCGGCGCAGCAGGGCGGCTGCGAGCGAGACGGATGCCGAGACCAGCACGACGCCGTCGCCGCCGTGCACCGCCCCCAGCGCGCGGACGTCGAGATCGCGCTCGGCAGTCGACGCGCCACCTGCACTCGCTGCGCCGATCGCCGAGACCAGCGCGCTGACATCCGCGGCATCCGCTCCCGCCGCGATCAGCACGCTGAGCACGCGCCCCCGCACCGGCATCCCCGCCGCCTGCAGGCGGGCCGCCGCATCGTCCGCGCCGGTGTGCCGCCCGTTCACGACGGCGTCGACGAGCTCGCGAGCTGGCAGCTCGGCCCATGCCTCCGGGCCGTCGGCCAGGCGCGCGAGCGCCAGCGCGGTCGCCGCGAGCTCGAGCACGGTCGTGCGCCCGGCGGGGTGCGCGGGCCCCGGCAGTGCCACCAGCGTCCCCCAGCGCACCCCTCGCGCCTCGACGGGCACGGCGAGCAGGCCCTCGCCGGTGCGGGAGCGCGCCGGCCAGTCCGTCAGCACGGCGGATGCCGTGGCACCCCGCATGTCGGCGGTCACCACCTCGCGCCCGAGGGTCTCGAGCACCACCGGCGCCCCCAGCACCCGCGCGGTCTCGCGCACGACGGTGTCGGCGGGAGCCCCGCGCAGGGTGAGCCCGGTGAACAGCTCGTGCAGGCTCTGGCGCTCCTGCAGCGCCTCCAGCTGACCCGCGATGATCCGGCGGTGCACAGCCTCGGTGACGGCGACGAACTTCACCACCTGCTCCAGCGCGATCAGCGCCAGCCCGCGCGACCGGCACGCCGCGACCAGCGCCGGAGGCGCCACGGGGAAGCGCGCGCCCAGCTCGATCACGATGCCCGCGATGCCGGCATCCGCCAGGCTGTCGACCACGCCCCGCAGCGCGGCATCCGCACCCGGCCATCCCGCCGCGGTGGTGAGGAGCAGCTCGCCGCCGTCCAGCAGCTGCGCCACCTGATCGCTGTCGGAGACGTGCACCCAGCGCACCGGCGCGTCCAGCGCGTCGCCGCCGACGAGCACCTGCGGGTCGCCGCGCAGCAGCACCTCGGCGTCGAGCACATCGCGCACGCGCGGCAGCGCGGCAGCATCCGGACGATCTGTCCGATTGTCGGCGAAGTCCTGACGATCTGCGGGCATGACGTCAGTCTTGCCGCTGTCAGCATGGGAAGCAAGCCGCCGGTCATTCTGTGCGGCCACTCGACGAACACAACGACCACGAACTCTCGATGAGGAGCATCCTGTGAGCACCATCCGCCACTTCATCGCCGGCACCTACGCCGGCACAGTCGACCGCACTCTTCCGGTGTACGACCCCGCCACAGGCGAGACGCACCGCCAGGTCGCCGCGGCCAGCACGGCGGAGGTCGAGCACGCGATCGCGGTCGCCAAGGAGGCGCAGCGCGCCTGGCGCTCATCGTCGCTCGTCAAGCGCGCCGACGTGTTCTTCCGGCTGCGCCAGATCCTCACCGAGCGCGCCGACGAACTCGCCGCCATCGTCACCAGCGAGCACGGGAAGGTGCTCTCGGATGCCGCCGGCGAGGTCTCGCGCGGCATCGAGAACGTCGAGTTCGCCGCAGGACTGCTGCACCACCTGAAGGGCGAGCGCGCCGAGCAGGTGTCCCGAGGAGTGGACGTGCACTCGGTCAAGCAGCCGGTGGGCGTGGTCGCCTGCATCACCCCGTTCAACTTCCCCGTCATGGTGCCGCTGTGGATGGTCGCATCCGCGATCGCGTGCGGCAACGCCGTGGTGCTCAAGCCCAGCGAGAAGGATCCGTCGGCGGCGATCTGGCTGGCCAGGGCGTTCCAGGAGGCCGGCCTGCCGGACGGTGTGCTCAACGTCGTCAACGGCGACAAGGTCGCGGTCGACGCCCTGCTCGACTCGAAGGACATCGGCGCGGTGAGCTTCGTCGGTTCCACGCCCATCGCCCGCTCCATCTACGAGCGCGCCTCCGCGAACGGCAAGCGGGTGCAGGCCCTCGGCGGCGCCAAGAACCACATGGTCGTCATGCCGGATGCCGACATCGACGGAGCGGTGACGGCCGCGATCTCGGCGGCGTACGGCTCCGCCGGCGAGCGCTGCATGGCCGTGTCGGTGCTGGTCGCCGTCGGCGACATCGCGGACGACCTGGTGGAGGGCATCCGCTCCCGCATCGGCGAGCTGCGCATCGGCCCCGGCACCGACCCGGCCAGCGAGATGGGCCCGCTGATCACCCGCGAGCACCGCGACAAGGTCGCCTCCTACGTGGCGGGCGCTGCCGCCGAAGGCGGCACGGTCGTGGTCGACGGCACGCAGCGCGCGTTCGAGGGCGACGGATTCTTCACCGGCGTCTCGCTGATCGACCACGTCACCACCGAGATGAAGGTGTACCAGGACGAGATCTTCGGACCGGTCCTCTCGGTGGTCCGCGTGAACAGCTACGAGGAGGCCGTCGAGCTGATCAACGCCAACCGGTTCGGCAACGGCACAGCGGTCTTCACCCGCGACGGCGGCACCGCCCGTCAGTTCGAGTACGACATCGAGGTCGGCATGGTCGGCATCAACGTGCCGATCCCCGTGCCGGTGGGCGCCTTCTCGTTCGGCGGCTGGAAGGACTCGCTGTTCGGCGACTCGCACATCTACGGCCCCGAGTCGATCGGCTTCTACACCCGCTCCAAGGTGGTCACCACCCGCTGGCCCGACCACACCCCCGCCCAGCTCGACCTCGGCTTCCCGAGCAACCACTGAAAGGCGCACGATCATGGCACAGTTCACCGACCGCCACGGCCTCACGCATCCACTGCCTGCCCCCGAGGAAGAGGCCCTCGTGCGGGCCGATGACCGCGCTCACGTGTTCCACTCCTGGAGCGCACAGGCGCTCATCGACCCGATGCCTGTCGCGGCGGGCGAGGGCTCGACGTTCTGGGACTACCAGGGCAACGCCTACCTGGACTTCTCGAGTCAGCTGGTCAACCTGAATCTCGGGCATCAGCATCCGGACCTGATCGCCGCCATCCAGCAGCAGGCGGGGCGCCTTGCGACCGTCCAGCCCGCCCTCGCGAACGACGTGCGCGGCGAGCTGGCCCGGCTCATCTCCGAGGTGGCCGGTGACGGCTTCGAGAAGGTGTTCTTCACCAACGGCGGAGCGGATGCCAATGAATACGCGGTGCGCATGGCGCGCCAGACCACCGGCCGCCGCAAGGTGCTGTCGATGTACCGCAGCTACCACGGCTCCACCTCCACCGCGATCTCGCTGACCGGCGACCCGCGGCGCTGGGCGAACGAGGTCAGCGATGCGGGAGCGGTGCGGTTCTTCGGGCCGTACGCGTACCGCTCGGCGTTCCGCTCCGAGTCGGAGGAGCAGGAGGGCGAGCGCGCACTCGCGCACCTGGAGCAGACCGTGCAGCTCGAGGGGCCGTCCACGATCGCGGCGATCATCATCGAGTCGGTCGTCGGCACCAACGGCGTGCTCGCACCGCCGCCGGGCTACCTGCAGGGCGTGCGCGAGCTGTGCGACCGATACGGCATCGTCTACATCGCCGACGAGGTGATGGTCGGCTTCGGCCGCGTGGGCGAATGGTTCGGCTTCCAGGCCTACGGCGGGCAGCCCGACCTGATCACCTTCGCCAAGGGTGTCAACTCCGGTTACGTGCCGCTGGGCGGCGTGGTCATCTCCGACCGCATCGCAGCGCACTTCGACGAGGTCTCCTTCCCGGGCGGGCTCACATACTCCGGGCATCCGCTGGCCTGCGCGGTGGGCGTGGCGACGTTCGAGGTGTTCCGCCGCGACGGCATCCTGGAGCGCGTGCGCGACCTGGGCGAGCGGATCGTCGAGCCGACCCTGCGCGGGTGGGCGGAGACGCACCCGAGCGTCGGCGAGGTG
>Ga0308161_1000956_pt1 | contig 38281 bp, 69 predicted proteins | sample PhyFR2_FD_201034 | JGI IMG/M metagenome (GOLD analysis project Ga0308161, IMG submission 201034) | Phyllosphere microbial communities from UC Gill Tract Community Farm, Albany, California, United States - DLSLF.R2 | ecosystem: Host-associated > Plants > Phyllosphere > Unclassified | place: USA...
GCCGGCGTCGTCGGCTGGAGCTGACACTACTTCTCCCCTGGCTTTCATCGGCCAGGGGAGAAGCGTAGGCGCTGTAGCTGCGGCGCTAACAGTTCGAGGTGCAGTTCTGTGTAGTTGCGCGGAGTGCGAGCGTAAAGCCGTCTATGGCTGTGAGAGACTGTTAGCGTGTCGACTCTTTAAGCATTCGTCGTGCGGTTTCAGAATCTCCGCGAGCATCTGGTAGAACCCAACGCTCAAGTACGTAGCGATCGATGAGATACGCGCCGGTGGCCAGCGCGATGAGTCCAAGCAACAGCTGCCATCCTTGGCCTTCTCCGACGGTGACGATCACAAGGAAGTAAGCCGCAAGCGACTGCGCGAAAAAGAGAATGATGCGTAGCACAATCTGAAAGGCTCTCAGACCACGAGCTAGTCTGCGGTTGTTATAGAACGTGTCAGCTGTAAGCATCGTTAGCGAATCTGGCCGCTTGGACCGTAGTGTCTGTTCATCTCGATGAAGAACTCGGGCCAAAGCAGCATGCTAAGCGGGATTACTCCGAAGCTGAACATGATAAGGCTGCTCACGATCCTGTACGGCCAGGTGCCGTTCGTACTAATCAGTAGACGAAGCCCAGCGAACGTGGTGAATCCTAGAAAGCCAAGCTGCACCATAACGAGGAGCCCGGTCATAAGCGTCTGTACCATGTAGTGCTCTTAACTATTCTGAGTCTTAGTGAATTCCACCGGTTGGCGTCGGTGGGTAGGAATCGAGGAAGCTTGTCCAATCAGGCCAGATCAGGAAAGCTAAGCCTGCCGTTACTGCGGCGACTCCAAAGAGGAACTGCACTATGCGATCGTGTTCCGTCGTACGCTTATCCACAATCGCGTTAAACGCTAGCACGATACCGAAGCTTACGGTGAATAGATTAAGCACGACGATGATACCTGTGACGGTAGGTGATGCTAAGAAATCACTAAGCATACGGTGGGCCCTCGAATTCCTAGGTCTAATCGGTGGTGTGTCATATCACTGTGGTTGTGGATAGCTGCGGCTTAGACAGCTTTCGAACTGAAGTCGTACAACGATGCGGAACTGGGGCCAACGCTGAAAGAGCCTCGAGTAGCCTCTTCTAGAACCCCTCTACTCCCCCGGACTAGCAAGGGAGCTAAGACTGTTAAGCATAGCGCTGTTCTGAGCTATAGCAGGAAGGCCGAGATAGCGCTGGCTAGCCGTCTATTCGATGCGTTCGCCGCTATCCGGTATCATCGGGCCGTTGACCAGGTTGAACCGTGCGAGAGCCTTCGGGTAGGCCGCCATGAGTCGTTCGTGAAGCTGTGGACTCCCAGCCCAGGCCCATACTCGGAAACCTCGCCAGCACCAGACGAGAGTCGCGAGGACGAGCAACGGACCTAGTATTCCGTAGCCGATAAACCCGCTGAAGAAGAACCGTGCGAAGAGGAACGTGAAGCCGATGCCGATGAGACTCATGGCCACGGTGAGGCTTACGTCGCGCACTAGTCGCTTGAAAGCACTTCGGTATGACCCGATGAGTGTCTGAGCCTGAGTCTCGTTGAGCGTCCCGTTCTCCGCAGCGATGATGGCTCGAAGAACGTGGATCGAGAACTCCCCCTCGTAGGGGAAGTACTTGGCTAGTCGGTGTTGCTCACGTGCGGTCTTCTCATCCATCATTCACCGTGCGAGGTGCTCTGCTCCTGACGAACATGCTGAATCTGGCTAGGGAGTTCACTCACCCTGTCGCCGATGGCTCCCACCATCCACACCACGACTGCTAGCATAATGCCGGCCTGCGTAGCGATGAAGAACACCTCTTTAAGCTTCTCACGCTTAAGCTTCTGAGCGATGAAGAACCCGATGACTGATAAAGCAGCAACTGCGAGGAACGCTACTCCGATGTATCCTGTGACTACTGACACTGTTCGATTCCTTGTCTGATTACGCCTAAGTCAACGGCGCTTCTTGGCGCGTGAACGACGCACAAGAAGGATGATGATGGCAGAGACGATGATGAGAGTGAACATGGGCTAATCCTGTCGGAAGTTTGCCGGATCATGGCGAACGAGCCCGTGGTTTGTCTCAGGATTGTCGTGAGCAGAAGCGCTAGAGAGGATGGCACCGATCATTCCGACGGCAAACAGCGCGATACCGGCGTAGCCGAGCACTCGCTTAACCTGCTTCGAGCGCGAGCTCGCCACACGACCGGCGAAGATGAGCGCGAGCCCGGCGATCACCACGATGAGGAAGATAGACTGAGCTGTCATGCTGAACCCTCAGGCCGCTGAAGGGAGGCGGGCGACTTAGCCGAAGCTACTCGCGCTCCCGAACGATGCGCGGCAGCCGCGCTTTCAGTAAGGAACGAGTAACGGTCAAAAGCGTAGCCTTCGGCGTCGACTGGGGCGTACCAGATCATGAGCATCCTTGAGACAGTGAGAGTATGGGAGCGTGGGCGACTCCTCGAAAGCAGCCGCCCACGCTGGGAGATCAGCGAGTAGAGACGGAAGCCTGCGACTCGAGGATCTGATCGACGGTGAGCTTGTCAGCGTCGCTGTGAGCCGCAAGCTCGTTCTTGAGGCGTGCGATCTCGCGCTTGTTGCTGCGCGCGAGGGTGAGCAGCGAGCGGATGCGTCCACGCTGGTGCGCGGCATCGTCGTTCGCCTTTGCCTGGAGCGTCTCGAGCTTCGTGCGAAGCTCGATGATCTCAGCGGTGCGGTCAACGACCACAGGTGCGACGGCTTCAACCGGTGCGACGACGGTGGTCGCCTCGGCCTTGGCTTCTGCACGACGGCTGACGGCACGGATCGATCCGTCGTCAACGGCCTTTACGGTACGGCGGTAGCCTCCAAGATACATGGTAGCCCTTCCTTTCGTTTCGGTACATACTAACGAAAATCACCGGATGGTGACGTGATGAGTGATTCGACGGGTGCCGATCACGAGTCTGTGTGCTACTCCTTCGAGGGTAGCTTTGTTGGGATAAACCTGTTTTCACCGGAGTACGGTGCTGTCACCACTCCAGCTTCCTTAAGCCAGTCGAAGTCTTCGGCTAGCCTTTCGATCGGCTGATCGAAGTTATCTCCGCGCAGTCGATTACTTAGCTTCTGCACCGACAGTCGAGCCTTCACACGGCTTGGGAGCCGTGCGTGCCGCTGACAGAGGAACAGCGGCGCCGGCTCAACCGTCGGCTTCGGGTCAAGAAAGTAGTGCGTGGCCGATTGATTACACTCGGAGCAGTTACCGGCGATGACCTGAAGCACCCGCTGATGAGAAGCGGTGTAACCGAGGTCGTGTTCCTGGATATTGCCACTTAAGAGCACCTCTAGGAAGACGTTCCCCTTCTGAGGGTGATTAAACGCCTTCTTGAACGATCGGTATGCGTGGAAGCCGGGGCCTCTGGCCTCTTCATTCACATCGTACGGGATACCGACCACACCTTTGAACGAGTCACCTTCGAGCCAGGCGCGCTTGTAACCGATTCGAGAGTCAACCTTCGGCAGTCTGGGGTTAATGATTCCTAGCTCCACGCAACCCAGGCCGATGATCCAGACGATGAACGCCAGAAACCCCAAAGCTGCAAGAACGACAGCTAGCGCGGCAATAGGGCTGTTCTCCCACAGCTTAATCATGCCGCTGCCTACGGTTTGGAAGAAATCGTTGAACGAGCTCATCGTGCTACCTCCCTAGTCGTCGTGGGCTTGAAGTCGAGGAGTCTCCCGAACTCCACACCGCTGAACGGTTCAAGTGCGCCGAGTTCAGTAAGAGGCTTTGAAGCGCCGCTGTTCGGTATGTCGAAGCGTGCACAGGCCGCTGCGAGGCTATCGTCTCGCTCGGCATGGGCGGGACAGAGAAGCCAGATGAAGCTTTCTCCCGCAGTGAAGCGTTCTGGAAGCTCTTTGCAGGCCCAGCACTCACTCGGCATGGCCTGGAGCACTCGCTGATGTGAGGCGGTGACTCCGAGCTGGTGACGCTTGATCGTGCCGGAGAGGAGTACCTCAAGAATCACTGTGCCCTTCTGCTCGTGCGCCCACGCATCTTCAAAACTGTAGAAGGCGTGGAAGCCAGGCCCTACAGCGTCAGCGTCGGCTGAGTATGACCGGCCGGTGACTCCACCGAAGCCGTCCGTGTTGAGGTAAGCCTGCTTGTAGCCGATCACCGGGGCGCTATTACGCGCAAAGAGCGAATAGAGTCGAGCGATCAAGAGGTCTCCTCCGGTAGCAGCGTCGGAACGAAGCCATTAGTAGAGCTCTGTGAGGTTACCACGACATCGGTATCCTTCAGCCAGCTGTAGGAAGCTGCGAACTCGCTTAGAGGCTTGATTCCTCGCTGTTTTGGGATCGGGTCGAGAGTTGCTGCGCGAGTGAGCCCTCCGATGAGACCAGGCTTCGCGGCTACAGCGTGGAATCCGCAGAAGAAGGTCAATCCGCCCGAGTCTTTAGCGAAGTGAGTGCCGCTGGAGCGACAGTAGACACAGTTATGGGAGATGATCTGTAGCACTCGCTGCCGAGAGGCGATGTAGCCCTTGTTGTGTTCTTGAATAGTGCCGCTTAGCAGCACTTCGAGGAAGACATCTCCTTGCTGAGGGTGGGTTAAGGCGTCCTCAAGCTTTTCGTAAGCATGAAAGCCACGGCTTATGGTTCTTGAAGCTACTCCGTAGCCTGTGGGTACACCGACTCCAGAAAAGCCGATTTCGCTTATGCTAGCTCGCTTGTATGCGATGCGAGGCTTTACCTTGGGGAAGAATGGACGAGCTAACAAGGTGAATGCTCGGGACAAATCGCCGGTGACTACACCTATGAAAAAGATGATGAACAGAGCAACGAAAATAACCGTCACACTCGCGATGATCCAGAACTCGAACATAAACACCTCCACAAACGATCCTACATCGTTCTACGGTGTTCCGCAACTACTCTGTTGCTACTTCTTTCAGCTCGAGTTCGTTCACCGGCGTGGCGTCAAACGCGGCAAGCTTTGCTTTAGCTTCTTCGAGAGCTGTGTTTGCGAGTGAGATACTGGCGGCACGAGTAAACGTAAAGGCAAAAGTACCTATGCCGGGAAGCAAGGGGACGAATGAGGCTATACTAAGCACTGCACTCCAGATGTGATGAGTCTCGGCGATTGCGGTCGATCCGGCGGTAAGACCGGCGAAAGCTCCTCCAAATACAAGCGTGCTGAGCCCGAAAAGAAGCGTATCGCTTTTCTTCAATGCCTTCCAGGATTTCGCGTTCTCTACAGCCTCAGCAAGCGAAACTCGCACATCCTCGGCCTTACGCTGAGACTCAATCATCTCCAAGAGATTGGTAGCCTCTTTTTCCGGTGCTTTCTGAAACTCAATCATCTCATGCTCTCTTTGCTTTAGCTACGGCCGCAAGTCGCTTTTCAGCCGCCTGAAGTTTCTTCTTCTCATCGCTGCGCTCGAGCCACTCCTTGCCGCCGCCGAGCCCTCCGATAGCGAAGGAAAGAGCGCCGACACCGAGGAGCATAAACGGGTTGATGCTGCTGTCGATGAGACTGATGACACCGGTAGAGCCGAGGAGGATTACCGCGAGTGAACTGTAGACTCCGACCGCACGCCCTGCGCTAGCCGCAGCCTCACGATGCTTGTCACGTAGCTTGAGAGTCTTCTCTTCCTCGACCGCTAAAGCCTTCTGACGACGCTCTTCCGTCTCCTTAGCCTTTGCGTTCGAGAGAAGAAGCTGCTGTAGATCGCGTGGATCGTTGGCCTGCGGCGCTTGCTGGAACTGGATCATCAGACGCCCGTACCAAGCTCTTTAGTAATCTCTTTAGCTCGGCGATTATGCTTGAACACATCCCACCAGCAGTGAGTCGCGCCGACGCCGAGGATAGCTGAGAAGCCGATCCCGAAGAACAGTGAGAGTGCTGTTGCTCCTGAGCTGAACTCTCGAGCAGCGTCAGTATCGCCGGCCGGTGGGCCTTGTAGACTTGAGAAAGCACCGATGGTGACGACGAGTGCTACACCGGTAAGGATCGAGAGGAAGACACTGGAGCCGATTCGCCCCGAACGACCTTTAAGCTCCTCAGCAGCCTCTTCCTGCAGTTTCGCCCGAGCCTCGAGCGCTTCGGTGAGTACATTCGCCGGGTTAGTTACGGGAGCCTGCTGAAACTGAATCATACTCTGTCCTCGCGCTCAGTAACAGCGAAGTGCTCCACCGCTTCGAGCGCCTCAGCACGTCTCTTTTGGAACTTGCGTACGTCGACTAACTGAAGAAGCGAAACTCCGGTGGCCATCGTCCCCGAGATCAATGCGATGTACCCGATAAAGCCGATGGTGGTGGCCGGGGTCACGACTAGCGCGAGAAGTCCGAGCGCCGCGAGGCTACCGAAGATGAGAGCCGGAATCTTCACACGCCGCTTCTGACCTGCGATCTCAACGTCGATCTTTGCGAGGTTCTTCTCGGCCTCACTCTTGTCGTACTCCCACTGGAGTCGATCTCTGCGCTCCTGCTCCTCACGAGCGTCCGGATCCTGCTGAAAGCCGATCATTCGGCCACCTCTTTCTGAGCTGTATCAAAGTTCGCGAGTTTCTCACTAGCGGTGATAGCTCGCTTCTTAAGAGCGCCTGTGTTGTCAGTAGACCAACCTACTATAAGCCCGCCTACTAGTGGAATGCTCGCAAAGGCCATGTAGCCTAAAATTCCGTGAAGACTAGAGTCATCCACAAGGAAGTAAAGCGGCACTGCCGCTACAAACAGAGCCGAAACCACGTGTAAACCGACTTTTGCAGAGCGATTGCTCTTTACATAGCCTTCGAACGTCTGTTGCGCATCTCTAGCCTCTTCTTCGAGTATACGGCGCTGATTCTCGGCCTCTCGCCCACGCAATATCTCGCTCTGCCGAGCATGACGTTCCTCTTCGAGCATCACTCTGAGGTCTGTAGCATCCGGCTTCGGTGCCGCCTGGAACTCAATCATCGGTTTGCTTTCTGTGTACGGTTACTCAGTCTAGCTGCGGTGCTTACGGTATCTTGTACCGAGATTGAGTGGTCGTTCACACGGACGGCTCAAACTGCGCGAACGGCAGCTAGCCTACGCGCTTTAGCGCAGCGCGTCCATAACCCCAGCCCAGACAGCAGCTGAACCGCCGGAGCGAATCTTACTCGTGGTGGCGTCAGCGTTGTAGCTCCAGACGTTCACAGTACGGCCGAGTTCGCGCCAGCGACGGATTATCTCACCCGGAACATGCTCCAAGCCCTCCGGCACCAGCCAGGTCTGAACCCAGACCTCTGCGTCCGACGCAAGCTGGCGATCCCACTCAAGCAAGCGCTCCTCCCAACGCGACCAGTCGTTCGGGCCGAAGTTGTAGGTGCTCACCGAAAGCCGATGATGTAGCGGAAGCTCCGTACCGTCGGAGAGATGCTCCGGCTGAACAGCGAGCTTGAGCTCTCCAGTCAGCGTCGGAAGATAGGCGTCGATGAGACCGATCTCTTTCGGTTCGTCAACGAGCACGCCGGCGTTGGTGGAGTTAGCGAACGCGATCCAGTCGCGAAGAGCCGGCACCGCGTCAGATCGACCGTAAGTCTCTCCAGCGAAGAGCCCGCCGACGCCCCACGGATCGAGATAGACCCGCTTACCGGCGTTCTTTAGAGCGGCTAACGCTTCGTGAACGTTCTCCTGGCGCCATGTGACGTGCCGATCCTCAACAGTGAGATAGACCGTGTCGAAAACCTCGAGGTCGGAGGAGCCGACGATGCTCTCGATACGCCCGTCCCAGTCGTGTAAGGCTACTCCGGGCATCGTGTACTCTTTCGTTTGAGGTGATCTAGCATCGGTACTACTCGTTCTAGCTGCGGCTCTTACAGTGTCTTAATCCAAGTTCGAGCGGTCGTTCGTCGCCGCTCGTAAGCCGCTTAGACTGTCTTCTACAGTTAGGTGGTTCCGCTCGCGCCGAGCTACTGCTTCGGCCGTTCTCCGTTGAGAGTGATGTAGTCAGGCGATTCATAGAACGCGCGATCTACCTTCACCTCGGCCTCGATCTCTCCACGACGAGCCTCACGCTCAACTCCGAGCTCAGCCCACGGCCGATTGAGGAGCGTGATCTGGCCATCCGCAGCGCTTCGTAGTACTAAGAGCTCAGAGGACTCGTCGAAGCTCGAGCCAAAGACCAGGCCGTAGAACTCGTCCCCTTCGACCATCAGAAGAGGTGCAATCTCCGGCGGATGTAGTCGCCAGACGTTGAACTCGTTGCGACGCTCGCGGAGAAGCTCCGGCTTGCGCTGAAGCTCGCCGAGTGCCTCGTAGGCCTTCTCCTCAGCATCTTCCAGCAGATCAGAAAGCTGGTTGCGCTTCGCACGGGCCTGCTGCTTGATCGGATTTGTGCGCGGCTCCTGGCTCAGCTCGTCCAGAGTAGCGTGGGCCTCACTCCAGAGCGAGTCCAGGTGCTCCACCACGCTCTGGAGTGCCTTAGCCTTGTAGTACTCAGGGAGGTAGCCGTACTTTTCGGCCCAGTTAAACACATCTTCCTGAGCCTTGTCGTCCGGAGCTAGGCTATCCGTCATCTTCGAGCTTCCTCTAGCTTCTGTCTTTTCTGCGGGATCGTGAACTTGACCTTGTCAAGCCACGGAAGTTCGGTCGAAAGATCTTCGATCGGTAACATCACTAACCGTACACCATCGCCGGTGACACGGTTCTTCGCGTTGAGGATGCTCCGGTAAGTCTTGCCTTGCCAATTGTGAGCCTTACAGAAGAACTCAAGCATCTCTTCACCGTCGTGAATGAACGAAGATGCTGTCGATGAGCACTCCACACAGAACGGAGCCATCACCTCAACCACACGAGCCTTCTTTCCGTAGACACGATCTCTAGCCCAAGAGTAATTGTGTGCCCACCGAGATACCTCTACCTTGACAACCGCCTCACCAAGCTTAGCTTTGCGTCGAGCGTCGTCAAGACGCTTGAAGAGGTAAAAGTCCTCTTTGAGTGTGTCATCAAGCCTTCTGATTCGTGAGTCTCCTGGCTCGAAGTTCGAGGAGTGCTCGTCACGATAGGCCGAAAGCTCGACCGGTGCGTAACCGATCAGGACTCGATTACGCCGATGAAGAATCGGCTTCGCCACCGCGAACCAGAGGAGAGCAGCGGCTGCGCAAACAACCGCGGCGGTGCCGAAGAATGCTCCGACGAACGGTAGTAGATTCACTGAGCTGACTCGCTTTCGGGGATAGTGACGCCTCGCATGGTGGCGCTCTCAAGAAGGTGGTTGAACTGAACCGAAGTCTGGTCGCGGGCCGCCATGCGTGCGGACAGGCGGATGATCTGACCGATCTCACGAGGCGCGATTGAACCCACCTCGTCAACGAAGCGACCGATGGTTTCTTCTGTGAGAGCCACCTTGTAGCTTGCTGCTAACGCACGCCAAGCTTCCTTAGAGTGTTCTCCCTCGGGCACCTCGTAGTGCAGGATCATCAGACAGCGACTGATCACGGCTTCGTCAATGTCTTCCGGCCGGTTCGTGGTCATAAAGATCGGCTTCTCGTAGCGCTCAACCGCCTTGAGAATCTCCGCCACGACGGCGTTCTTCTGCACGTCGTCGCCGCGCTTAGCCACCACAACGTCCGCCTCGTCAAGGAGAACGAAAGCACTCCAGCGTCGAGCGCGAGCAAGGATAGTGCGAAGCTCGTCGCCGACCCTGTTCTGTGAAGCCAGCACGTTCATGTCCACCGGGTAGAGAGCGCTCTTCGTGTGCTCAGCGTAAGCCTCGGCGGTGAGTGTCTTTCCGATGCCTGGGTTACCCTTACAGAGTAGGATGTTTCCAGGAGTCTTGTCGTCCACAAAGTCTCCGCCGAAGCTTTCAGCATCCTCACCGACGGCGAGCTCTAACACACGCTTCTGAGCCTGCGGAAGCACGAGCTTCTCCACAGCATCCGAACGCCAGGCGTGTTGCTCTACGTTGCCGATGTGAGTCTCGACAACGCGCCCACCCCAGAGGTCGAATAGCGGGATACGGAGTGACGCAAGCGGGAGGTATTCAGCATCGTCCTGAATCGGCACCGCCATGTCACCCTCGAGCTTAAAGTCCACCACGCACTGAACACGCTTGATGACATCCTGGTGAATCATCTCATGATAGCCGCCGAGGAACCAGAGTTCTTTCGTCACGTCTACACGGTTGCCGAGCTTTGCGATTGCCTGAATCTTCTGCAGGTCGGCACGATACTCCTTACGAAGCTTCGGAGTCTCGGCAAAGATCTTCAGCTTAGAGAGAACTGTCTCTGGGCGTCTCTTTCCTGGGTGTGCAAAGGCCGGCATACCCTCTACCGCTGAAGTGTGTCTTTCGGAAGTAGAGTAACCCTTAGCGCTAGTGCCTGCGAAGTAAAAAGCCTCGTAGTGATCAGGCCTGTAGCCGATGTCGGAAAGCTCAAACGGCTGATGGAAGCCGAAACCGGTGTCACGATAGATCCATACAGAGGTACCTCTGCCGGCACCAAGGTAGGCGAGCATGACTTCGGAAAGAGCGTTCTTAGAGCGGATGGTCGAGAACTTACCGGCTCGAGCATCCTTAATCTGCTTTAGCTCATCTTCGAACGCGAGATCATCTGAACGAGCAGCAGCTACTAAAAGCTCCTCTAGAAGCTCGTCGCCCAGGTCTTCAGACGAAACTGTGGTAGGAGTAAGCTGGGTGACTCCGTAGCGCTCGAGTCTTTTGCGCTCTTTCTGAAATAGACGGCTCGAGGTGTACTCGATTGCTTCGACGGGGATATATAGCATAAGAACTTTCAGTTAGTCTGTGAAAAGCTTGGGATGAGGTCGTACCGGCTTCTCCGGGTTGAGCATGGCGTAGATCACCGCATCCGTGGCGTCACCTACTCCATCCTCCGTGGAGAGTAACGTCTGTGAAGCGATGAACTGAGCGATACCACGAACGTACTCCGGGTTATGCTCGTTCGCGTCGGCGTCCACTAGCTCGTTCTCGTGGACGATCCGAACCATCTGAACGCGAGCAGCGTTCTGATAGCTGTCCGCGGCTGACATATTCACAGCTCATCATCCTCTTCAGGAAGCTCCTGCGGGAAGCACACGTCACGGATGCTAGCAACGTCGATCTCTTCAAGACGAGCTCGCACGTTCCAGACGTTCACCACGTGTGGCTGGTACGCTTCCCGGAACCAGTGCTCCCACCGGTTGTTCCCGATACGCTTCGCGATGAAAGTGGTGCCGGCGGGGAATACAGTCGGATCATAGGCGCGTGGAAGATAGTTCCGGAGTAGCTCGATAGCCTCACCGAGGCGGTCACCGTCTACTCCATCATCCCAACGCTGTAGGATCGTCTCTAACAGATCTACCGGTATCTGCGCGTTACGTTCATCGGGCTCCATGGCTACGCTCCTCTAACTGTCAGCTCTTCGCTCGAGCCATTGTGACAAACTTTCGGAGTAAAGCTGCGCCGGCTCTCAGTGCTGAAGCCGCGCTCTCCGCCGAGGCGCGTGCGCGCTGAGGAAGCTCGGGATCCATGGAGGCCATATGCGAAACTCCGGCCTCGAAGTCCATGCTGTAGAGAACTCGCTCAGAGTCGGTGATGAGCCGTTCGTTCGACTCTGTTGAGGCCACGTCTTCGTCGCTCCACTCACGCTTGAGCTCACCGATGCGCTTCAGCATGTTGTGAGCCGCGGAGTCGTCGAGCCGTACCTGCTGCAGGTCGAGCGACAGCTCATCGAAATCGAGGCGATCTAGCTCCGGGTAGGCTTTGCGAAGCATCTCGCTCGGCCAACCGAAGGATGAGAGCCCACCGCCGTAGTGCGGTTCACCGGTCTTCTGGTGGTAGCCGTAGATGATCTGTGAAGCCGGGTCCTTGCCGTCGAGGACCGAAAGAAGAAGCTCAAGTCGAGCCTGCGCCTTCGTGGGGTCTGTCGGCCCCTGGATCTTGCCCATACGATTCTCTCTGTTCTTCTTAACGGTACATCTCGTACTGCTGGATACTGTGGATGATGTCCTGCACCAGGTCGAGGCGACCGATGCTGCTCATGATCTCTACCGGCGTGAGTCGAGCCGTGACACGAACGTGCTTGAGGTCAAGCGCCGCGTAATCTCCGGTGAGCTTGAACGAGTCGGTCGGGATCGCCAGCGTTTCACTGTGCTCCATAAAGATACGCACTCGATAGGGAGCCCACTCCTCAGGGATTACCGAGATAAGATCCTTGAGTGAGAAGATGAGCTCATCGTTGAGGAACTGCCACTTCGGGAGGTAGAGCTCGTCGTCCGCAAGGAAAGCGTAGAGTTCACCCTCCTCAGCCGAGTGCTTTAGAACAGCCGGCGTGGTGTTGAGAATCTGAGCTGCCTCGACAGCGGTGTAGGAGGCGTCGAGCTCCTTCTCGAGAGTGGCTTTCTCAATGCGATCGAGTTCGCCGGCGGCTACCTCGTACTCAGACTCTGTCATGCTTTCTTCGGTAAACGATCCACTTCGGATCAGGAAAGAACGCTCCGGCTCCGGCGTACGAACCACCGGCCTCGACTCGATCTTACGAGTACGGACAGCACCAAGATCCTTGATCGTCACCATAGAGTCTCCCTGAGAGGTTAGTCAATCTTCAACACATCTTACACGCAATAGAGGATTACGCAATGCTCTTACACTTCTAGCGCGGAAAGTTCGCAGAACGACGAGCAAATAGCTTCGCCTTCTACGACCCTCTCCGCGCTAGAAGAGTGATCGGCTTACTTCCCGACGGTCACCGTGAACTTCGGGTTCGCCTTGGTTGCGGCCTTGAGGATCTCCTCACGAGTCGCGGCGCGACCCTTGGGAGCAGCCGACGGGCGCGGCTTCGCAGTGGGCTTCGGAGCGACGGCCTGCTTCGGGCCCGGCTTCGGGACGGAGGTGTTCTTCGAATCAGTCATGGCCTTATCCTATCATCCTTTAGAGCGAGTAGTCAACTTGAGTTTAGGGGATTAGCTTGTTTCTCTGAGCTTTGACTTACTGAGTATCCGAAGCGTCGAGGGCGTAGTAGTCACCGTCACGCTTGATCCAGTTGCCGTGCTCCACCATCTTATCCGCGAGCTCCATCGGCGTCGGTCGATACCCCTCGGTGAACACCGCGGCCAGTCGGCTATGGAAAAGCACGATGTCCATCTTCACCATGTGAGAGTCCTTAGCTTGAGGTGGTCGATTTGAGTTCGTTAGAGCTAGTTCGCTGCAGCGGCATTGTATCCTTCACGATACGCGGCTTCGGCGATCGTTTCAACTGCAACTCGAAAACCGTCCTTGGCCGCGAAGAACTCTACCACGGCCTGCACGTCAGTGCCACGCGTGGCGCGCAGACGAGCACGAGCGAGGGCGAGTCGCTTTTCAGCTTCGTACAGTTCGTGCATGACGTTCCTTACGCCGTGAGAACGGCCTTGACGGCCCGGTAGAGAGAGTACGAGCCGCGCTCCCAGTCGTCGCACCAGCGCTCGTCCTCGATGTCGATGTAGTCGAAGTCCGCGAGGATCTTATCGGCCGAGGCGCCGTCGAGCACCAGCTTACGGATCGAACGTGCGGCGGAGTTGAAGCCGCGCTGCCAGTCACCGACGTAGCTGTCGTCATCGATGTTCTCGGCACGCCAAACCCCGTTGAGTCCGTCGAGCTGAGCCTGCGTGAGTGCGTTCATGGCTCAAACGCTAACACACAACCGAAAAGCACGCAACGCGACTACACGAAGAAGCTTCAGTCAGCTGCTCGTGATCGTCGTCGGGATAAAGCGATTACGGCCTGAGCCGAGAGCGACCACTACACCGTGCTCTTTGAACGCGGAGTAGTCTTGCTCAAGCTGAGCGATCGGCTTACGCTGTACTCCGATCGAACTAGCTTCAAACTTACCGTCTAAGGTGTGCAGTCGACAGTTAAAGTGAAGTTCTCCAGCGTAGGAGTGGTAGGAACGAACCGGTCTCTTACAGACACTAAAGGAGCCGAAAGTGCAGTGAGGGATAACCTGAAGCACGCGCTGCTCTGTGGCGGTCCAGCCGAGATCGTGGTCCTTAACCTTACCGCTAAGGAGCACCTCCAGAAAGACGTTCCCATCTTGAGGATGATTCTGCGCAAGCTTATAGGTCCGGTAAGCGTGGAATCCGGGCGAGAAAAGCTCAGCCTTAGAAGAGAGCGAGTATTGCTTACCGATCACTCCTTTTAAGCACTTACTGCGGTCGCCAGCTCTAAGTATTGCACGCTTATACGCGATTACCGGTTGTACTAGAGGCTTCGCCACGAAGCTCTCCTAACTCTTGATCTCGGATCCAGACTGTAATTCTGTGGGAATGAAGCGGTCAGCTCCAGACTCGAACGCGACTAGCACATTGTGCTTCTCGAAGTTCTCGTAGCGGGCGGCGAGGCCGGACACCGGCTCAATCGGAGCTAGATACGCGAGGGCTACAATCCTGCCGAGGACACTGTGGAAGGTGCAGTGGAAGTATAGCTGGCCTTGGACGGTGAAATACTTGGTTGGGCGGGATCGACAGACGTGCCCTGTGATGCTGAAGCTGCAGTGCGGAATCACCTGAAGCACACGCTGTTCTGAGGCTGTCCAACCGAGGTCATGCTCCTGAACGTTGCCGCTCAGGGCTACCTCTAGGAAAACGTTGCCGGTCTGAGGGTGCTTCCGAGCACGCTTAAAGTCTTCGTAAGCATGGAATCCAAGTGAGCTAGTAGCCCTATCTACAGCGCCGTACGACTGCCCAACTACTCCCTGGAAGTCGTGCTCACGCTTCACTAAGGTTGGTGGGAGTAACATCGCTCTCTTGTAAGCGATCGCCGGATGATCGAGCTTCTCTAGAGCCGCCGGGCGATTCGCAAAGAAGTCGATTAGAGCGCCGATACCGAAAATCAGTAGAACAAATCCGAACGCGATAACCGGAGCGAACGTGATGAAGTATCTGTAGTCCATAACAGTCCTATCCCGCCGTCGGCGACGGCACGATGCTCGGAGGAGTCAGGCTTGCCGCCAGCTTCTTCAGCCCGCGCTTCACGCCGTTCTTGATCTTCTTCCAGCGGCCGTTGAACCAGTCGTCGTCATCGCCGTTTCGCCGCAGCTCCAAGCGGATAATGAAGTAGAGCACGAGTGCGTTGAAGATGCCGCCGAAGTAGAAATGATCGAACGCGAAAGCCTTAACCGTAAAGACTGCGATGACTCCGATTACGCTCCAGCCGAGGATACGGCGAATCGTCGAGTACACGTAGCGCTGATACGATCCCTTGACAGATCGTTGACGACGAAGCTCGATGATGAACTCAGCTAGGATAAGTGAGAGCCCGACGAGATTGAGTGCTAACGTCACTGTCATGAGTTACTCCGAGTCCGTCTGGTCGAGGATCTCTTCGACATCGGCCGGGTAGATGTGATCCCAGTTCTCGCGATCAGCCGTAGCCAGCATCTCACGCAGAGCTGTCTCCTTGTGAGCAGCTGTCTCGAGAGCGCCCTTAGCACGCTCGAGCAAGTCGATGTTGTGCTTCACCTGGTTCATCTGGTAGACGGTCATGGAGTACGAGCCGCCGGCCAGCACCTCCCTGAACTCTCGCAGAGAGTCGCCCACCTCAGTGATGAGCGCAGCTGAATTGTTGCGGAGCATTGTTTCAGGCACGGGAGAACCTCTTTACACGGTGAGCACGGAGCATGACAAAGCCGGCGAGGAAAGCCTCTGCGTCTGCAGGCTTAACTCCACACGTTCGAGAAAGCTCGTCACGAAGCGCTGAAAGCTGTGTGAGCTTGGAGTCGCTATGCGGCAGCTCTGCGACACGACGAATCTCTTTAGCGAGGTTCGCAGCGATGTTCTCTGAGGTCGGCATGAGACAACGGTATCACACTTTTACGGTTTAGAAGGGTCGGATCTGTAGCGCTTTGAGATCGCCTCGTCCGGGAAGCGATTGACGGCTTCGAGCACGTCTTGCATGAAGTCGCCGAGGTGACGAAGATAGACGCCGTCCTGCCAGCGAGGTTCGTTGTTGGTTACGTCAGCGCCGTACTTGTCGGCGATGGTCATGAGCGCTTCCTGGATGCTCTCGCTATCCTGAATGAGCTCGTTCCACTCACGGTCATCCGGCTTTGGCTTCTGCTGATTCACGGCGCTGCTCCTTGTTCGTAGCTGTATCCTACCGAGGGCTCGTTTCAACACTTGTTGACATCTAGCACACATCGGAATTGATGCGCGAAAATCGGTTGCGTAGTGAGACCGATCGGTGTACCGTTGACCTTAACGCCGTACCGAACACTCAAGGAGTTCTCATGCCGAACATCATCGACCCGCTCGACGCTGCTTTCGACGAGTTCATCGAGGAGGGCGGCACGGTGGCAGACTGGCAGGCACTCCCCACCGACGTTCGTACGACGATGGCTGAGGCCGCTGTCGAGAACCGCATTGAAGAGGGCTACTGGTTCAACTGGACCGACGGCACCGTTCGCGACTGGCCCGAGGCCTGACCCAAACTTCTCAAGCACTTCAACGACATCGGAGGAAATCATCGTGAAAAGCAAGCAGGACTTCGAGATCAGCGAGATCAAGGTCATCGCTCGCGAGTTCTGGCCCGAGGCCGACAAGCGAAGCATGGACCTCTTCACCCTGGACATGGAGCACGTCTATGGCACTCCGCTCTTCGCCGCCATCGAGCTCGGGACCTCGGCTTGGGCTCGCTTCGGCGACCTCGGGAAGTCGACAGAGTTCTCGCTCCGCGTGGCTCGTGAGTTCCCGGAGTACGACACGGACGGGCCGGTCGGCGACCACCGTTGCTAATCGCTCTACTGGGCGGCAACCTCTCGTGGGTTGCCGCCCAGTAGCGTAAGAGCTCTAGCTACCGACCGATTCGCCGTTCGATGTCGCCGATCCTCATGGTCTGGTCGAGTGGCACGACGGCAACACGATTGTTCGCTGTTCGGATTGTTCGAGCCGTGTCTACCTTCATCGTCATCGTGCGCGTCCACTTTGCGATGGCGCGCCGACGACGAAGTAGCTCGCGAGCCTTACCCTCCGGCAGAGAGAACTCCTGGATTCGTTTCGTAGCTTCTGCGAACCAGTCGTCGAGCGTGGGAAGGCCGGTGACCACAGGGATAGGCTCGCGCAGCCAGGCGGCTTCTAACAGCCAGCGGAACGTCGGCATGTACGCATCAGGCCAAATAGCCGAACGACTGTCTATCGCTGTTTTAGCACCTCTCTCAATACTCCCGTGGAGTGTCCGATCGACTCCCGTGCTCGAAGGAAGCAAACTGCGAAGCGGCTCGTACTCCGGCATGGACAGATCGATGAGATCGGCGTTGAGCTTTGGCCAGAAGCCGGCGATCCAGCCGGGAGCTCGCTCACCGACCGCACTTCGAAGAACGGCGTCGAGATCGGCGTCTGCACCGAGAGCGAAGAACTCGCTAAGGTACGGAAGCTGGTAGACACCTTCCGCGTCAGTAGGCTCACCGACACGTCGAAGCTCTCCACGGTAGATTGAGCGAACGAACCTATGCTCTTCAACAAAGCCGTAGCTGTTTGCCTCAAGCACGCTTGCTCCCTTGACCGATGAAACGTAGGTAAATCTCAGGATCAGTTACCGTGGTGAGAGGAGTTGTCTCGCAGAGTCTCTGAAGCGCTTTCACGGTGCCGGTGCTGAGCGAGTACTCACGCTGTAGCAACCTCACCATCTCAGAACGGTAGAGCTTCTCTCGAATCTGCGTTTCCGGCAGCTTGAGCTCAGCCAGGCCTTCAAGAAGCTCATTGAACCACGGATCGAACTTCGGTAGCCCGGTGGCCACTGTCTGTGGCTCTCCGTAGAGTGCGGCTTCCATGAGCATAGAGAAGGTAAACTCGTAGGCTTCTAGGCTTACGTTGTCTGAGAAGGAAGTACCTCGCTCCTGCTCTTTGCCTCGACGTACCTCACCGTCGAACTGTCGAAAGCGTAGAGCCTTAACGACGCTTCCGCTCGCCGCGGCGCCGAACGGCTCAGGAAGGAAGAGCTCTCTAAGAGAGGCTGCTTCGAGCTCGAGTCGGAAAGCGTTCCTGGCCACCTGATACTGCCAACGGCTCAACATGTGGGAGGCGAGCGACTCAAAGTCTCCGGCTGTACGCCCTCCACCGGAGTCGAACCAGCGCGCCATGTCAGCGATCGGAGTGATGGCCCGTCCGCCGGCCACCAGAGGCTTACCTCGGTAGTCATCGCGCCAGACAACCTTCACGAAGCGACGATTGGGCTCGTCTCCGCAGTAAGCTCCGTGAAAGAAGCGTAGTTTGTCGCGGTCAATCTCGATCATGGGACACTCCGTTAAGAGCTAAGCGGAAGTCTTCTTCGGTGATGTGCCGGTCAAGAGGGGTTTGAAGCACGTAGTTGATGCCCACAGTTTCAGCACCGGTGAACAAGCCGCCGGCTCGCTCTATACGCTGTACGACACGAAGTCGGTAGACCTTCTCTCGAAGCTTCGACTCCGGCAGTACGTACTCCTGGAGTCCTTCGCTCATGGCGTTCATCCAAGCATCGAGGAGTGGCAAACCGGTGAGCGTATCTCTAGGCTCTCCGTGCCATGCAGCAACGAGAAGCATGGAGAGAGTCATCTCGTACCCAGAGAGGAGCTGGACGCGGTGGTTAGCGTCGCCGAGGTTCGGTGCGTTGTGGAGAGCGTAGTTCAGCTGCTTGAAGCTAGGCCGCACTCCCGAGACAGTTAGCGATCCGCGCTTTCCCTCAGGAAGGTCCGGTAAATGGAGCTCTACCAACGGCAGTTCGTTCAACTTCAACTGAGTTGAGTACTCGAAATCGACAGCTACGATCTCAGCTAGAAACGCCTGGACACCAGCAGCGTCCCAATCGTCACGGCGCTCAAGGAAACCGTCTACAAAGCGCGTGAGCGGAAACACTAACCGACGCAAGTACTTCTCGTCCGGCTTGCGGAACTTTTCGTTCCAGACCGACCGAACGTACTGAGAGGTAGGCACATCACCGGCCCATGCTCCCTGAAACCAGCGAGCGTTCTCTAGCGTAACCTCACGCACGCTGCGCCTCCCCCACGGCAGCATCGAGCACCTCAGCCGTGATCGTGGTGGTCAGAGGTGAACGCTCAAGCAGGTTCTTCGCGGCACGGTGGCCAGGGTAACCGACGTGCTTCGGCGAGTAGTTGAAGGAGAGAAGGATTCGTGACCGAAGCTCCTTCGCCTGCGGAAGCGGGTACGCGAACTCGGTAACCGCTTCTGTACCTTCCTGAAGCCAGTCGTTCATGAGCTCGAGCCCGGTGTCGAAGACCAGCGGCTCGCGATACCAGGCCGACTGCAAGATCACTCGGAAAGAGTAAAGCAGCTTTCGATGAGCCTTGCGAATCTCATCAGAGTTCAGCTTGTAGCCGAGCTTGTTTGCGCCGCTCGTCGCCGCCAGCAGAAAGTCCAGCGACGCCGTAACCTCCGTCGGAAAGTCGTAGTGGAACGGCAGCAGGATCTCCAGCATGTCCTGGTTCACCGGCGTGTTCACGTGGTTGAGCAGGATGTGCCTGATACGCGAACGCATCCCTCGAAGTTCGAAGCGCTGGTAGATAGTCAAGTCGTCTGAGAATACTCCAGCAGCGACGAAGTTTGCGAAGCCCACCGCGGTGATGTCTCCGTTGAGATCACGAAGAGAGTCACTACCTCGAAGCTCCGGCCTCCAGAGAGAAGTCACGGCTCGGGTCTCGTCGAGTGGGTAGTCCGAACTACGAGGGAAGACTGAGTGTGACAGCATAGGACGATCCTATACCGTCAACGTCGAAAGTGCAACGCTCAAGTGAGCTATCCGAGAATGACCCGGATCTCTTCTTCGGTCACGTGCTCATTGAGATTTCTTTCAAAGATCTTTCGCTGCCCAGCCACAACGGAGTAGCTGTGCATATACGACTCATCTAGCACCGCCTGAACTGAACGGACACGATGAAGCCGCTCCGTCGCTTTAGCCGGCGGGAGGCTGAACTCCTCGGCTACAGTCTCAGCCTCGACCAGCCACGCGTCAAGCTTCTCAAGACCGGTCACCGGATGGAGGGCCTGGCCGTACCACGCTGCCTGAAGTGCGTACGCAAGCGACGCCTTGTGGAGGTCTAAGCTTAACGCCACGGCCTGAGGTCTCCGAAGCTTCAAGATCCCGGCGCCGGCCATCACCGCACGATTCATCTGAGCCGGCGCTGCGTCTCTCGGAGCAGAGAACCAGTCCGGCTGCGGTGTCACCGGAAGCATCACCATGGCGAGCTCGGTCGGGAGCGGGGCAGCCCAGAGAGCCAGGGACTTGATCAGGCGGCGCTCGAGATGCGCGATCATGCCGAGCTCGAAGTCACCAGGTTGTGCCTGCGATAACGCCCGCTCGTAGCATTGAGCAATCATCGAAAGCTTTATATGGCCCGCGGCGTCCTGGAGGCTTTCCGTACTACCGCGAAGCTCAGGCTTCCAAAGTGACTTAACAAGCCCGTCTTCGTCCTGAGAACCGTAGAGCTCGTGGCGCATGTCCATTGAATATCCTATTGATGTGCTAAATGCTAATATGTTAACGAAGAGGCGGCTACCGCCTCGTCAAACTCTTCCTGCGAAAGCTTTTCGGTGAGCGGGCGGTCGATGAGCGCCTCGGCTACCTGACGCTGAGACCACGGAAGTCGGTCGTTCTGGACCTTTAGCTGAAGTCGCTCACGCCAGAGATGCTCTCTACGAACCGTCTCCGGCAGAGCGAACTCCTCAGCAGTATCACAGGCTTCGTGAATCCACGCGTCCAGCTCGTCGCTACCGGTGGTGAATGGGAAGCGAAAGCCCCACCAGGCTGCCTGTGTGATGGCTCGAATAGAATGGACATACCCTTCAAAGCCACGCACCGATGACCCGAGCTTAACCGCACCGATGGAGACATAGATCGTGATGCGCTCGAGAGTCACCGGGAGTTCGTTCTCCGGATCAAGCACAGCAGCGCCTTCGCTAGGAGCGTGAAGATCAAACAGATCCTGGTTGAAATCGCTTCGAAGCTTCAGCAGAAGATCATGCTGTAGCCGCTCTCTAGCATCGTTCTGGAGTGCCGGTAGGATCTCTCCGACGTGTTGCATACCGATCGCGTTTCCGTACGCCTTCATAGCCCCTGAGAAGGTTGGAAACTCATCAGCGTCTTTAAACCCGTCTACACTCCGCAGCTCCGGTCGCCACCAGCTTCGCACGAGATTCTTCTCCGGCATGAGACCGGCGAGCCCGTGCTCGAAGAAAGTGACCATGAGCCTATGCTACACGACGAGCTCGCAGGAGCAACCTCTAAGAGAAGCTTTCAGGAAGCCTGTCCTCAGCAGTCGATAGGCTTTCAGGCAGGTATTCGATCACAAGAAGGAGTAACCGATGAGCACCATAGCTGAAGATTTCACTAAGACCGCACAGAAACAGGCAGAGCAGGTGGCGAAGAAACTCAGTAAGTCGAGTAAGCGCGTGCACCGTAGCGCACAGAAGAACATCCAGCGCTACGGTGGAAAGCTGCAGAAGGACGCTCGCCGTGTCCGTAAGGCGGCGAATAAGAACTACGGGAAGCTCAACTCTCACCAGAAGTTCGGGCTCATCGCCGGCCTGGTCGTGGTGGTTGCAGCTTTCGGCGCACTCATCGGTCGCGCTAGCGCAAAGCCGGCTCCGGAGCAGAAAGAGGATTGACGCTCCTCGTCAAGAGGTGTAGGATCGGCTAAAGCCTGTCCTTCTACGTTAGGTAGCTCCTCATGGCAAAACTCGAACTCAAGTTCGGCGATCTCTTCGACAGCGATGCCGACGCCGTAGGCCACGGTACAAACACTCACGGGGCCATGGGCGCCGGTATCGCTGTTCTGTTTCGGCGGAAGTACCCGGAAATGTACAAGCTCTACCACTCGCTCTGCAAGAAGCAGAAGGACGAGCTCGCCGGCAGCACCTACCTCTACTCCACTGAGGAGGGGAAGTTCCGCTACGTGGCGAACATCTTCTCGCAGACCGCGCCTGGCCCCACCGCTCGCACCGAGCTTCTCGTCTCCGGGCTCAAGGACGCCTTCGAGAAGCTCGAGGCGGATCCCGAACTCAAGCACCCCACCATCGCGATCCCGCTCATCGGCTGCGGCATCGGTGGCCTCGACTGGGATGAGGACGTGTACCCGGCCCTCCAGGAACTCGTCAAGGAGCTTCCGCGTCGCCACCGCCTCATCGTGGTGAGCAACGAGCCGCGCGAGGGCTTCGACGCCTGACGCTCACTCTTAGCCCTCCGTTCGATTACGGTCGTCGGAGAGGCTAAGAGTAGGTTCTAGCGGCTGTAGCAACAGCGTAGACAGCGCTTTAGGCGTCTATCGAACAACCACGTGGGCTAAGCTAGCTAACGCTTAAACAGCTGTAGAGCCATCGCCTTCTACATCATTCACGTAGCCGGAGAAAGCTGTCCAAAGTCCGAAGAGGTAACCGTCGCCGAAAAGCTCCTCAGGAGCCAGATCGCCGTGAAGCACTCTTGCGCCTTCAGCGTAGAACGCTTCTGCCCAATCGTTCAAGTACACACGGGGATTTGAGCGCAGGCCGAGCTCGTAAGCTTCAGGATAGGTGTCGTTGAGCTTGAGCCGATTAGAGCCGCTAACGAAGCGCTGCTCAAAGAGGCCGATGGCTCGTGGGTTGTAAGCCCTATCAAACGCGAAGCTTTCGGCTCCGAGGAGAGTCAGAACGTCGCAGTTCCGATCACACTTGTGCTTCGGAAGGTGACGGAAGAGTTCACGGCCAAGCACCGAATCAGCGAAACGTTGAGCCTTAGCCACGACTACATCGAGCTCGTCAGGATTCGACCACTTCGTTGCAGGGTCACCGAAGAGCGCGACCGCTGAAACGTCCTCGAGCGTGAGACCTCTGATGCTTTCCATGCATCATCTTACCAACCGTTAGACTCATCGGCTAGCACGTACATACGTTCAAAGTCATCGAGCGTGTACGGCTGATCGAGCGGCTCCCAGATCATCTTCTCGAGCGCCCCTCGAGGATCCACCACGGTACCGGTCTCGCGATTGAGAGTCTGAGCACGATAGCGGTGTCTTCGGATGAGCTCCTCGCTAAAGCGCTTCGGAAGAGAGAATTCAGCCATACCCTCCTGAGCCTCAGCCATCCAGTCGTCTACGATCTGGACACCGGTGAAGACTAGCTTTGTCTCACCGAACCAGGCACCGATGAGAAGCATGGTGAGCGTCTCGATAACGCGATAGATCGCCTTCCGGAGTTCCTCGCGAAGAGCATCGGGAGTGCCGACCGAGAGTTCTTCAAGCTCCTCATCAGTGAGAGCGGCCAGCATGGAGTCGTAGGACCAGGATGTGATCGAACCGATGCTGAGCGGCGCCGGCTCATCGCCGGGGATCGGAGGGACGAAGAGGTCGAAGTAATCGCGCTCTACGCGCTCTTTACGCAGCATGAAGAGCTTCGCCATCAGGTCGCGGCGCACTCGACCGATCAAAGTCGCCTCGAACGAGTCCTCCTTGTCGAGCATGGAGTAGAGCTTCTTGAGAGTCGGAAGCTGCAGTCGCCCCTCGGCGTCACGCGGGCCGTCGGTCCGATAATCAGCATCCCAGTAAGAGACCATGTAGCGGCGCTGCGGCTCGTGGAAGCACATGCTGTCTTCGAAGAAGTGTGTCACTTCGCTCACCACTCGTACTCTTCAGGATCGTCGGCGGCTGCCGCGATCCGCGAAAGGAAGCTGTCAAAGTCGAACGGCTGATCGAGCGGCGCTGATTCAAGCTCCTCCATGAGAGCGTGCTGGTCATCGTTAAAGCGGTCAGTGTACTCAGCGAGCTCATCGTAGAGTCGCATCCGTCGGACGTGCTCAAAAGCCTTCGGGCCTGGACCGTCCAGGCTCTCTAGCGCATCCATCGCCTCGCTCATCCAGCGGTTGACGTACTCCGACGGAGTTGTGACCGGGAGTCGGTCGCCCCACCAGGCGGCCTCGAGCATCTGGCCAAGCGTGCGAAGCGTGGCGAGCAGGAGGCCGATTGTGGAGTTGAGGCCCTTGCCCATGCCGAGAGCCTCGGCGCCGTCGTTTACGGCCTTGACGATAGCCTCGAGCTCCTCTTCAAGCTCTAAAGCGTCCGCGGGAAGTTCGTTCACCGCCGTCGGAAGCTCGAGTTCAAGCGCGATTGAGCCGTTGCTGAAGAACGAACGCCCCGGCTTGCTGTAAACGAGCTGAGCTCGAATGTGAGCGATGAGTCGTTCGTAGAACTCAGTCTCCGTTCGACCTTCCATCGCTGTGTAGCAGCGCACCATCGTGGTCAGCTCGTCGTGAAGCTCGTCGGTGGCCTCCCCGCCGTAGAGAGCCGGAAGAAGCAGCGACTCCTCTTGACCCCCGAAGTACCCATCTTCCACATAGCGTGTCATGCGGTGCTCCTTAGGCCGGGGATCAGGTTACGTCGATCTTACACCATACGACCTATTGCGTACAAACAAAAAGAGGGACGACCGAAGCCGCCCCTCTTTCCGTCGAAACTCAGCGTCAGTTCGCGGTGTCCGGTTCGATGAGCCACTCACCGTTGACCTTCGAGAACTTCACCTTCTCGCCCATGGCGTTAGCGGACTTCTCTCCGTTGAGCTTGATGGTGGCCTTGCTCATGTCGATGGTGGCTTTGTCCCCGCTAACCTCTACAGCGTCAGCCGGGATCTCCACGTCGATCTTAGCTTTCGCCTCGTTCGCGGCTGCTCCAAGCTGCAGGAACGTTCCGTAGGTGGGTCCGATCTGGTCAGGCGTCATGCCTGCGGTGTTGATCTTCTTTAGGAACGGGTACTTCTCCTCGAGCGTCTTCACCACCTTGGCCTTAACCTCGTCCGTGAGCGAGGTCTCGTTCTTCACCGAGTCCTTGAGCGTTGTCTGAAGCTCAGTGTTATCGGTCTTGTAGAGCTGGTCGAGGAAGCCAGTGTAAGCGGTGGTGACCGCCTGCTTGTCGTTCACCGGCTTCGGAGTGGCCGTCTGGCTCGACTTCGGCGCGTTCGGGCGATCGATTGTGGCCGGATTCTCCCCGGAGCAGGCGGTGAGGCCGACGAGGAGAGCGGCGCTAAGGGCTGTGGCTGTGAGGATTTTCTTCATGCAGAATCTTATCGACTCTCGATTAGAGACACTCACGTCGCGGTTGCGGCGTCGCTTCGTTCCTGGTAGGATTCATAACGTGGAACCTCGTAACAGGTGAAGCTGGAGCACTGAACTCAATCGAGTTCTTTACAGCCTTAGCATCTGGAGACTACGATGACTAAATACCACATCTCACACGACGGCCCAGCGGTTTGCCGAGCCGAGGTGCGCGACTGTCCGATCGGCGGCGACCACTTCGAGAACTACGGTCGTGCCACCGTCGCTTACGAGAAGCTTCTCGACGAGACTTACGGCGGGCCGTTCGTGCCGCTGCCGAAGCCGAAGGCGCTGCCGCGACTGGATGCGAACAACGTCCGCCAGATTGTCTCGGACCTTGACGCCATCAACTACATCTCCAACGGGCGAGACGAGTTCGTAGGCGGTGGCGAGACGCCGTACCTGGTTAACGAGTACCGTGTCAGCCTCAAAGCGCAGGATGACTACTACGTCCACGTGGCGGTCCACGATGAGGACGGTCAGCCGATCATGGCTTCCTCCTTCGACATCCTGGCGGATCGTGAGAAAGAGCTTGCGCGTATCGCTTTCATCGGTCGCTTCCTCTCCGGCGAGCGCTACCGCACGAAGAGCGACGAGGCGGACGTTGAAGCTCTCGCTCTAGCCGAACCGTACTACGAAGCTTTCCAGAAGCACGGCGGCGCCACCTACGATGACGTGATCTACGTTAGCCAGCTTTTCCGCTACTCTCGTGAGACCGGCTCGATCCCAGACGGCTTCTTCCAGATGGCCGAGCGCCAGGAAGCCAACGCTCGTGCCAAGGGTAAGAAGTACTCCGGTCCGACGAAGAAGCAGCGCGATCTCGCTTTTGCCGTGGTAGACGAATTGCTCTAAGAAACCTCTAGCCCCACACGCTATTTTCGGCGTGTGGGGCTAGTTGTAAGAGCTTCCTAGCGGCGGCTACGGCTTGCTCCATGGTTACAGGTGAGACCGATGTAAGCAAGACCGACGCCGGCGGTGATGAGTAGATAGCCGGGGATAAGAACCCAGAGAGCGTCGGCGTCTTCAGCCGGCGTTGCTGTGAACAGTAGCGAACCGGCGATGAGAGAGAACAGGGCCGCGACGGCGTACAACGTGCTCTTCATGATGACTCCTCTACGAATACGACGCTATGGCTATCGGATAGAGTTTCCTGATTGCCGTTTACGATTGCGTGGTGTAGGATCGTTCTAATTGACTTAAGGAGTCACCATGCCCGGCTACGAAGCGCTTCGCCGTCTCACCCCTGAGCAGCACGAAGCTGCTGTCAAGCTTCTCTCGGAGGCCATGGCCTCCGCCGCGATGGAGGCTCTTTTGGAGCCGGCGGCGCTGAAGGAGTCTCTCCAGAAGATCGGGAGCAAGCCGCTGACGGAGGCCTTCGTGGAGCGCGCATCCGACTTCCTGGATATCCGCGGTGACCTCACCGAGTTCATCCGCAAGGAGGCTTGAGCTGTGACCATCGCGACTGATGATAAGCAACAGGATGAGGCAGCATCGCCTCGTGCTCACTCTCATCGCTATCTGGCTCCTGGGGAGCCGGGGCGAGCCATCGGTGAGCAGTACCCCGATCTCGCCGTCACCTGGCAGTACGGCAACGGCGAGATCTTCGTGGTTCGAATCGATCGGCTTGCTAAGTCGCCGCTCAAGGTGCTTCATCGAGTAAAGGTGTCCGGCCTCTTCCGTGAAGAGGAGTACGCGGAGCTTCTTGCTCATCGCGAGGAGCTTTGGACCCCGCTGGCTCGTCTACGTCGCCGTGTGGCCATCGCCTGCAGGTCGAAGCGTTACCGCTGAACCTCGCCGACAGCTCCCCTCGCTCAGAGTAGCGAGGGGAGCTCTTTCTTGAACGCCTCGAACTCTATCGCAGGGTCGACCGTATCGCTGATTGATCTATTCTCTAGCGTCTCTTCAAGATGAAGCTGCACCGCCGGTACCACTCGCTCTCCGTGCTCAGCCTGAGCGTAATCGATGATCTGTTGGTAGAGCCGATTTCGCTTCACACGCTCGAGCTCGTGAGTTGCTGAGAAGATGAGCTCAGGAGCAGCCGCGGTGAGCTCCGCCACTCGATCATCGATGAGCTGTACACCGCTGTAGAACTCTCGCGGCTCTCCCACCGCGGCAGCGCGGATGAGCATGTTCGCCGTTTGAACACCGTCCAAAAGCCCACCGGCGAACTGCGCGTAGGTGAACTGTGACTGAAACGTCCAGTCTCGATGGAGCGCTCGACTGAACTTGATGAGCGGTTGCTTCGCTGCTTCGTAGCCGATCGGCGCGTCCGCAATGAGGACCGAGTAAAGCCCCTCGTTGATCGGCGGGGCGTCTGCTACGAGCCAGCGCTTGAAGTTTTCCTCAACGTCGAGCGCTACAGAGATTCCAAACTCATCACGGTTTGCGTAGTGTCGCTGAGAGTAATAGAAGCTCTCGGCTTCCTTCAGCGTTGCGTTGTCAAGCTGAGGGCGTCGAGGCTTGTTGCGAAACTCCGGCAGCCAAAGGGCTCGCTCAAAATCAGACTCTTCGATGTAGCCAGCGTAACCGTTCTCGAAGAATCGGACCACTACTCTTTCCAGCCGCCGTGGACGAGACCGGCCTTCAGCTCGTCGAGAGCCTTAGGGTCGATGGAGTGCGTCTTGCCCCAGCTGTCGATCTGACGTTCCATACGCTCGAAGCGACCGGCCACCTGGTGGAGTGCAAGGCGAAGCTCGCGTGCTCGTTCCTGCGTGAGGTTCCAGGGAAGCATGGTTCTCCGCGCGACTGCACGGAGCTCGTCGGTCTTCAAGAAGTTTGCGTTGGCCACTGTCTTTCCTTCTGTTGAGTACGCCGATCATACCCCGTCGGTACGACTAGTCATAAAGCTATCCGACCGAAACGGAGATTCTTCCTAGTCGCCGCCCTCCATCGGCATGGTGCGAGAGATGAGCTCTACGAGTTCATCACGCTCCTCCGTCGTGAAGGTGTCGCCGTCCCACACTCGGAATGCGCCCTGGGCCTCGCCGTTGCCGAGCACAAGCTCGCCCGTGTCGGGGTCCCACTCAGCCCATCCGCCGCGACCATCTGCGTGACGGAACTCGAAGACATCGAGCTCCTGGCAGACAACCGTCCAAGGGCCCTCCGTCACGTCCGGAGAGTTGAGCAGATCATCCTGATCCGCGGGGTCATAGAAATCTAGATCTCGAGTTGGCATGGTGACTCCTTCGTTTCCGGCTCCGTTGAGCACGTCGATCGTACATTACAAGTTAAAGCTCTATGCAGCTGTCTAAGCGGTAGAGTTATAGAGCCTCACAACAACACGCGGCGACCGCATTCCACTGTCTAAGCTGCAGCTAGTACGAGATAACCGATGCTTCCGCCTTCGCCAGGAACTCTGAAAAGCTGATCGTTTCTGAAAGCGGTCGCTTAAGCAGCCCTTCGAGATCAGCCGTGAATACGTGAGGCGAGACGTTGTTCCTAACGAACTTCAGGTAACGCTCTCGTCGAGCGAGCTCGAGCAGGATCTCCTTGCGAGGAGCAAGCTCCACGATGGCCTCGCTCGCTTCCGCCACCCACTGCTCGAGCACCGGCAAGCCGATGTGGAGCTCAAGCTTCTCTCCGTGAGCCGCAGCGATCGCAGCGAGCGCGAGAGTGTTCTCAAGGCGCTTCATGGGGATTTCGGTTCGCTCATACTCATCAGCGACCGATGGTGGGAGACCGGTGACTAGCGTGCGAAGCTTGTCCCTGACACGCGAGCGACGACGGATGTCTTTACGGTCAAAGGTTACCGACGGGAACAGCGTGACGTAAAGCCCTTCGCTCACCGGGCCAAAACGACTGAGAAACTCCCGAACCTTGCGGTCAGCTCCAAGGATGATAACGGCCTCAAACTGATCGGCTTTCTTGCTTCGCCATCGACTGTTAAAGTCACGCTTCATCTTCCGCGGAGTCGGGATACCGTCCCTGTCGAAGCGCGACCCGAATCGGCCTCGTCTCGACTTGTCCCAAAGCGAGCGGATCAGTTCACGCTTCGACTGGCCTTCAAGGTTGTCGAAGTCGAAGAAGCCGGCGAACTCTTCCACCTCAGCGAGACTTTCGGCGCTCGCGGTAATCATCGCTCAACGGCCGCCACGTCGTAGACCTGGACAGCGAGCTCCTTAGCGGCGAGCGAGTCGTTGGAGTAGCTCACCAGCTCGTAGGCGCCGAAGAGCCCGCGGAAGATCTTGAGCTTGGAGTCGCCGGCCTCGAAGAGGGTGTCATGCTGTCGCTGAACGAGCTCCTTCGCCTCGGCGAGCGCCGACTCGTCGGCGATGTAGCCGACCTCGTGCATCTTCGCCAGGACAGTGTCCAGGTTACTGAAGGTCTTGAAGTGCGGGAACGTGGGCTTGGCCATCTCAGGCTTCCTTCTCTTCGGTGATGCCGGCGATCATGCGGAGGGCCGCAACGCTAGCGATGAGCTTCTCGATCTCGGCGGCGTCAGCGCGAGCGGCAGCTTCGTACATGCCGGCGTAGTCGCCGGTGACGGAGCCGTGAACGTCGTTCCAGTGCGACTTCGGCGTGGTGGGATGGCACCAGGCCAGGAGTTCAGCCTCTACTTCGGGAAGAAGCGTAAGCGCCTCCTGCTTAGTGGCTGCCTGCGTTGCGATGACCGGCATGTGTTCTACTCCTCTGAAACGAATACAAACACAACACTACACCGATAAGTCTCGACCGGCAACCCTGAACTGTGGTATACCTGAGGTAAGCCTTGTAGTCTCTTCCTGGCGCGGAAGCCGTAACGTCAGAAGCTGGAGCCATCCCAGACAGCGTTGTCGAGCACCGATCGGCGGATGCTGTGCGACTTCGAGTTGCTCCAGAGCCAGTGGAGGAGCTCCGGTTCGACGGTGGCGAAAGCTGCCGCCTCGCGAAGCTCCGGAGTCTTGTGGCGGCGAGCACGCTCAGCTCGAAGCTCCTCAGGGGCCAGAGGGTTCTTCACCACGTTGTTGAGGACTGAACGCTTCTTATCTTCAGCCAGAGTCTCCCAGTGGTCATCACGCACAATGACACTCTCGGCGTACTTCTCGCGGTCGTTGATGCTTCCGGCAATGGCGAAGTCCTGGAGTCGTTCGATCACCTCTCGATCAATCCGCTCGAAAGCCCAACGGCGAGCTTCGCGGAAACTAGCGAGGCGAGCTACAGAGTCGTAGCTCACGCGACGAGTATGGCACTTGTCGTGGAAGCCCTCGTTCGGAGCCTTGCCGTCGCACTCTACATGGATATCCGGCGCGGGGCTGTGGAAGCCCCAGTGAATCCCGTCGCCGTCGATCTTTCCGTGGTCGGCCGCAACCTTATAGACCGCCTTCGCTGTGGCTGTCTTATCCAGCTTCCAGGCCCAGGCAAAGAGCTCAGGATCGTTAATAGCCCAGAGCGGAAGACCGACACGGAGTAGGAAGTATCGATCGATCTTGAACGTCGCGAAGAATCGGCGCCACTCGCTCTCGGGGAAGTTCGTAGCGCGCATGAGCCCCGCACGAACCTCACCTTCGGTGGAGTAAGGGTCAATCTCTCCGGACAGCGCAGCGAAGCCGCCGAACTCCTCGTAGATCTCCATGAGCTGCCCGCGCGTCAAGGAGTTGCGATGATCCTCGATGTAGAAGTTGGTGTCAATGCCGATTCGGGTCATGGTCTATTTTACCGATCTTTCGTTGCTATAGTAAGGGAGACTGGGGTCAACCGTAGAAAAGTCGGTTGACTCTCTCGTTAAGTTTTTCGCTGAATGTTGCGGAGATCTCCTCCGCCTCTTCACGTGTAGCCACCGGGAAAACGCCACGCTCATCGACAGCCAGGATGACGCTAAGAGGTTCACTCTCGAGCAGCTTGGCGTTGACCACCGAGCCATAGGTGTTCGCAGCGTAGTTCACCTGAAGCTTGAGTCGGTCTCTGGAGAGATACTCGTCAGCAAAGCCCGGCGCGATAGCAAGCTCCTCCATGGTGTCCTGCGCGGCCGAAAGCCAGCTGTCGAGACGCTCGAGGCCGGTGACCATAGAGTACCGCCGGCCTCGCCATGCGGCGAGCAGGATGAGATCGAAGTTCCGGAAGTAGCGGAAGATCAGATTTTGAGTAGCCGAATCGATGATCGGGCTGTCAAATCCGACCGTGTTGAAAGCAGTGTCGAGCGTAGACTGAATCGAGTAAGGGTCGACCCCGTAACGCTCGCGATCCTTTACCGTTACTGCGTCCAGATCAAAGTCAGCTAGCGCAGGCGCGTAGATGCTAAAGAGCTCCGGGCTCATCTCAGGCGCAAGCCCGCGCACCGGTACCTTCCGTAGATTCTGATCTAACAGCATGAGCCAGAGGTCCTCGAAGTACCGTGGGATGTTCGGTGTAGCGCGACTCACCACCTCTGCTAGGTACGAAAGCTGCAGCGTCCCATCTCCCGCCACCGCCTCGCCTGGGCGAGCCCACTCCGGCTCCCAGAGGTGCTCGATGTAGTGGCTCGTGATAATCTTAGCTTCGAGCGAGTGAAGAACGGTCACGCGCGGCGCCTCCAGACTCCGGTGAGCAGCTTAAAGTCAGCAAGCTTCTTTTCGTCCATGAGTACCTCCGGGATTTTCAGGAAGTCTCGAGATCCTCCCAGTCCTCCGGGCATGCTACCGTAATCGTCTTTGTGGTCCACAGCGTAGGTGTCGAGCATTGCAACCGCGTCCTCGCGAGTTATCCCGGGCAGAAGCTTACCACCACCCCAGCCGACGACGGTGGTGAGAGGGATGGAGTCTAGCTCCACGATGAGTGGGTCTTTGTAGCCCGAGATCGTGAACATACGATACTGACGCGATCTGATCAAGTCCTTGATGAGTTCGCGGTTGATGAGCTCGTCGGCAACGCCGTTCGGGAGCGTAAACTCAGTGAGCGCAGCCTGAGCCTCGGCAAGCCAGGAGTCAAGCTTCGGAAGGCCGGTGACGATCTCGTAGTGGCGACCGCGCCATGCTGCGCTGAGAAGATTCTTGACCGTCCGCTCGAACGTGTAGCGATTGCTAGCTATAGTTCGCTCATGCGAATCTTTGAGCACGCTGATGTCGCGAGTAGCTTCATCAAGTTCACAATCGATCGGTTCTCGCATCATGTACTGTGCGTACGCAAAAGGATCAGAGTGATGCACGTTAGCTGGGTTCATCGGCGCACGCTCAAGGTTTAGCTCGGGCAGCGTCGGCATGTAGAGCTCGAAAAGGTCACGGCTCATGGACCGCCCCGGACCGGTCTGCACAAGATCTTGAAGTAGCCGGTGGAAGTGATCGATGTAATAGTCAGAGAAGCTGTTCTCGTCACGCTCAGGAAGCGTCGAGAGGGCGTCAGAGAGGAAGCGCGGTGTCAGAAGCTCTTCGTAGTCGTAGATTGTCGTCTCGTCGGAGCGCCACTCTTTCAGGAACAGGCTCTTCATGAAGTAGTGCTCAGGCATCTCGAGGAAGTCGAGGTAAGCGTTCTCCGGAAGCTCGGTCACACGCTCAATCTACACGACGAAACAGTAAAACGCAACGTCGATGCTAGAGAATGTCTGCCCGCCGATCGATGAACCAATCCCGAAGACGAAGGAGAAGCGATGGCTTTGGCTCGTTCTTCTGCACACTCGAAGAAACTTCGACTGTTCTTGAGCCTTTACGAGAAGCGTTCTGCACCTGGAGGAAAAGCTCGACCGCCTCTCGTCGTGACGAAACCTCAACGAGCTTGACACCATCGAAAGCTGCTATCACATGCTTCGGCAAGATCTCAATCTCATCTTCGATGGTGGGTCGACCACCGAGAAGGAAGTCATCCCAGTCGTAGTAGAGGTCGAGAGCCTGCCGAACAACGGCTCGACGGTGGACAAGCTCGTCACCGAGTCCGTTCGGAAGCACGAACTCCTGGAGACAAGCTTGAGCCTCCTGGAGCCAGGCGTCGAGTCTCGGTAGCCCGGTGGTGATCTCGTAGATACGTCCAAGCACAGCTCTATCTAGTAGATGATTCACAGTCATCTCAAAGCGCTGGTACGAAGGAGAAACGCGGCCCTTTTCGCCGCGATCAGACAGAGCTAGATCGAGCTCTGTCTCTATCTCCGGCTCCTCCATGTAGAGCCAGTCGTCGTCTGAGAACGGACTAAAGATGGATGGCGTCGGTGTGCCTTCGGTGACAAAGTCGCTTAGCATCGGTGCGTAGAGGGAGAACACCTCTTCAGTTATTGCGGCTGCTCCTCGGCCTGCTTTGGATTTGAGGTGCCGCGCTAGTTCAGTGATGACGAACGCCTCAAAGCTTTCGTCGGTGTACTCAGGTCGCTCGGAGAGAAGCTTGGCCATAAAGACCGGCGTGTAAAAACCGTCACGATCTTTCCTAGCAGTCACCGGTCGGCGATGCTCAGGCTCCCACAGCCCACGCATGTACCGATCCTTGGGGACGTAAAGAAAGTCCAGGTACGCGCTGTCTGACGGAGTGGTCACCGATCCAATCTACAAGGTGCTCCCTCTCCTGGCAACACGAAAATGATCTACAGCTCTTACTGCAAACCACCGTCGATGAACGGTGGGTGCAGAGAGTACGAAGTAGCGTCAGGCGCGGAGGGCGCGCTCCTCGATCATGAGCTCCTCGCCGACCGGCTTCGTTGCACCGGCGAGGTACCGGTCGGCAGCCTCCTTGGTGGCGAAGACATCCACCAGCTTGAACTCCTCGGAGTAGCTGACGAAGGGGCCGGCGAAGTCGGGGACGCGAGACACCACGGTGAAGAGAGTCCCGACGGTCTCGAAGGAGTTCTCGAAGTCGGCGCGCTCCTGCGCCTCGGCGAGACGAGCGGTGGCGGCGTCGAGTTCAGCCTGGGCAGCACGCACGGCGGCGTCAGAGAGGGCGGTGTTGCTGTTCGTGTTGATGGTCATGGTTCAACAGTACACCGTCAACTCGAAGCGCGCAACACAAAAGTCCTAGGTCAACTCACCTTCTGGGTGTAGGCTAAAGTCCACTCTGGATGAGTATTCTCCGTGAGTCACTAGGTACGCTTCAAAGACGGCTTCACGAGGAAGCTCTCTTGGATCACAGGAGAGCTCGAGTCGAAGCTTAGCCGTCTCACCGGGATTGATTGAGGAGCGGCGAGTCACCATGAAGAGCTTGAAGCTAAAATTGAGCTGCTTCTGCTCTTTCTTGGAGAATCCGCTATACCCGTAGACCACCGGTGTTGTGGACTGCGGCATAAAGCGCGTGTTCGTCCACTCTAAATGCAAAATATTAGGGTTCTTCTCATCGACCCGAGTCTTACCAGCGAATCTAACCATGATGGTTGCTCCTTATCTCATCCGCAAGATCTCCAAGCGCCAAACCGATAGCGTTAAAAGTCTCACCGGATGACGAGAAGAACACCGTCATGGACGAACCGGCCGGATACTCAGTAATCGCTGTTGAAAGCTCCAGGCGCATCTTTACCACTTCTCGGGGGTTCGCAACGGAACGGCGTGTCACCATGAAGAGCTTGAAGCTGTTGAGCTCTTCTCTCTCGTCCTTACGCTTGCGCCAGAACATGCGAACTCTGACCGGCGCAACAGAGCGTGGGATGGAGCCGTCGTGGGTGTACCTAATGTGGACGATGTGATCGTTAGCCGAATCTGCCGTAAGTGTAACGCTCATGTAAGATTCCAGGTTCGTCGCCAGCCACCGCGATAAGCTGCTTCGTGCGCTAAAGTTACTTTCACTTTGCTTCCGAGCTCGCTCACCGGAGCCTCAAGAATAACATCCATCACGACTTTCTCTCCAGGATTGGCTACCGATCGGCGAGTTACCATCTTAACGGTGACTGCGCGCTTATCTCGACTGTCCCTGTGAAGAACACCATCAAGGAAACCGGAGTGGGGATAAGCAGCCACGGGAAACAGATCATCGTTCACCCATGACAGTCGATGCACAGTTTTCTCAGTATCAGCCATGCTAGAATCCTCTCGTCCGACAGATCATACCGAGCTTGAGAGATCTGATCGCGAGCGAACATAGGCCCAAACAGTACAGGCGACCGATAGAGCAGCCAACACAGCGATCACGATGGTCACGGCGAGACTGTAAGAAGCCGCTTCGCTCGCTGTCCAGGCCACGGATGCCGTGTCGAGATGACCCACCGCTGCTAATCCGATGGTCACCGCCGTGACTCCGATGCTCGTGGCGAGCTGTGCAGCCGTATCCACTAGCGCAGCACCGAGGCCTGAGCGCTCTTTTGGAAGCCCCTTGAAGACGTTGGTCCCCGCCACGAGGCCGTTGACTCGCATCCCCGCGGCTACCAGGATGAGTGAGAGAGCAAGCCAAGGATAGCCGTGTGAGTTCATCACAGCGTAGACAATGAGACCGGTCACCGTGAGTACTGAGCTCGACCAGGCAGCTACGGAGAAACCGTAGCGTTGCACGAATCGATCCACCAGTGGACCAACCGCGAGGAGCGTCATCACCTGCGGAAGCATTCCTACCGCCGCTAGTGCCGGAGACCAGCCGTAACCGAGCTGGAGCTGAAGCGTCACCACGTAGCTGAGCCCGGCCGTAGCGAAGCCGACGGCGGCTTTGTAGAGTAGGCCGCTAGAGACAAGCGGTAGCGTCACCAGTTCGAATGGGAGCACCGGCGACAAAGCAGCACGCTCACGTAAGACAAAGGCGATCCCAAGCCCTACGGCTGCAGTCGTTACGCACCAGAAAGCGACCGAGGCTTTTTCAGCCACGAAGAGTGTAGGAGAGAGCAGCGTTGTTCCGATCGCAGCGGCGCCGAGGAGTGCTCCCACTACGTCAAGCTTTGAGTCGAGTAGCTCGTCCCTCGAATCTCTCGGTATGCCGCGAGCTATGCCGATGAGAGAAAGCAACGCTAGCGGCGCGTTGAACACGAGGAGAGCTTGCCACGGAGCCACTGCGAGTAGGAGACCTCCGACTGTAGGGCCTACTGCAAGACCGATGAGCCCCACTGTAGAGACTAAGCTCATGGCTCGGAGTCGTAGGGAATCGTTCTCGAAGAGTCGGAACGTAAGAGCGAGCGAAAGAGGTGTGGTCATGGCCGCAGCAACTCCCATGAGCCCGCGTACCAGGATCAACTCGTAGGGGTTAACGACGAACACCGTGCTAGCGCTCGTCAAGGCTAGAAGTGTGAGGCCGATGAGCATGAGCCGTTTACGACCGACGCGGTCCGCGACTGCTCCGAAGAGCAGCATGAGCCCGGCAAAGACCACCGGATAGACGCCGTTGATCCAGCCCAGCTGAAGCGTTGATGCGCGGAGATCCCGACCGATGGTGGGAAGCGCGACTGTGAGAATCGAGTTATCGAGCATCTCGAAGAGAAAGACCGCGGAGAGACCGGCGAGTGCGAGCCATGCTTGACGAAGTGATCGCGGAGCGCTCGAAGTCGACTTCGAGCGAGGAGAGGCGAGAACCATGAGCGCTACCTTCAGAGGAAGGGTGGCAGGAGCTGTTCCTGCGTGTGAGCGCGCCGAGCACGTTTTTACCGTAGTGACGACACTATATCAACAGTTTCTGCGACCTTCGCTTGAGCTTAGAACAGCGCTACGCTCGACAGTCTTAGCTCCTGCACTAATCCGGGGGAGTAGAGGGTTTCTAAGCGAGGCTAGCAGGGGTTCTTTCGCTGTAGGCGTCAGTTCTGTCGAGTTGTACGACTTCAACGCTTTAGCTGCCTAGACAGCTGCTAAGCGTAGATTTCGATTGACCGGAAACGTTGTGCGCTCTGGCGGAGCGGTGTACCATCGGTTCCATGACGAACAACGAAAAGCAGGCTCCGGCAATCGGTGGCGGCGCAACCATGGCCGCCGGTAACGACTCGTACCCCTACGTCATCTCCCGCGTCTCGCCCTCCGGCAAGACGGTCTGGATCCTCCCGCTCGTCGTGGTGAGCAAGGCCACCGGTCACTCGCCCGCCGCCTACGGTGGTGGGATGCCGATCTGGACGCATGTCTACACCGATGAGGAGCGCGAGACCATGGTCCGCAAGGGCGCACAGGAGCGCATGGTCCGGCTCAGCAAGGATGGGCGCTGGCGAAGCAACGGCGTCGGGGTTGGCCTCGGCTCCGCTGTCTATCACCGAGACGACGCTCACATCTGATCGAGGATCACGAGGGGAGGCTGCTACGGCGGCCTCTTTTTGTGTTGCACAGTGAGTCTTTGTGGTGTACTGTTAGCCTCATGGACATCGACAACGCTCACACCTTCCTGATCCGCATCTCCACCGCCGACGGCATCCTGGTCGGCGAGGACACCGACTTCGCCGAGGATGCTCGCTGGGATTGGTTCGACCAGACCATCAACTTCGCCACGCCGGGCGAGGTGATCCAGCTCATCGACCGCGCGAACGGAACCGCCGACGGCGTGGTGATCGCAGAGGAGATCAAGGAGTAACAGCACTTACACAAGAGGGAGGGTAGCCAATCGGCCGCCCTCCCTCTTACTGTTAGCGTCTGTTCTAGTCGCGCACGGTGACGGTGCTCCCGACCTGCAGGAACTCGTAAACCCACTTCGAATCTGCCACCGGTAGGTTCACACAGCCGTGGCTCATGTTCGAGGTCGGGTTACCGAAGTTGTTGTGCCAGTAGGCTCCGTGGAAACCCTGATCTCCGTTGAAGTAGGAGACGTACGGCACGTTAGCGGTGCAGTAATCGAATGACCCACCGGGGCGGAAAGCTCCGGAAGGAGTACAGGAGCCCATGTTCTGGCTCGTCAACTGCGTGTAGACCTTGAACGTACCGGTCTGTGTGTCGTGCCCCGCCTTACCGATGGCTACCGGGATACGCTTTACCTCCTGCGTGTTCTCGTAGAAGTAGGCGTAGTGATCCGACTTGTCAACGATGGCGGTACGAAGAAGCATCTTCGGCTTGTGCTTGTCCGCCTTGCCGGGCACCTCTACACGATCGGTCGGCTTGTCACTCACCGGGCCGCTCACAGCTTCCGAAAGCTGCTTCGCGATCTCCTCCTTAGAGCCAGGAGCGAAGCCGTCCTGTGAAGCCTTGATGACCTTGAGCGACTCACCCTCGTTACCGGCCACCTCCTCACCGTCTACACGGTCACGCTTGAGAGAGGTGCTGTAGTCGGTTGCGAGACCGTCAATAGCCTCTGACTTCGGCTCAAGCGTGAGGACACCGTTCTCGTTCTTCACGGTTGCAAGCTTCGCGATCTCTGCGCCGCTGAGAGTAGCGAACTTGGTCTCACCGCCGTAGACGCCGACCGCAGCTGAGTTGAGCTGATCAGCAGCCGCCTGAGCTGTTGCCGTGGTGATCTGCGGGTCGCTATCGGCGAGTTTCAGCTCAAGCGAGCGGTCACCCTTGTCGAGCGCCTCCTTGAGCTTCGCCGCTA
>Ga0308161_1000957_pt1 | contig 38255 bp, 36 predicted proteins | sample PhyFR2_FD_201034 | JGI IMG/M metagenome (GOLD analysis project Ga0308161, IMG submission 201034) | Phyllosphere microbial communities from UC Gill Tract Community Farm, Albany, California, United States - DLSLF.R2 | ecosystem: Host-associated > Plants > Phyllosphere > Unclassified | place: USA...
GGTTGAAGGAGCACGCCTGGAAAGTGTGTAAGCGTCTAAACCGCGCTTCGGGGGTTCGAATCCCCCTCTCTCCGCCAGATCAATGCAAACCCCTGTTTACGCAGGGGTTTTTGCTTTTCTGGGAGAGCATCAGACGGGACACAAATCGGGACACAACCCGATGCGAATTCCCCACCATCTCATCCGCTCCCCCGCTGGCCGCTGGTCCTTCCGGCAGCGAGTCCCGTCCGACCTCCAAGCTCGGCTTGGCCGGACGGTCATCAAGCGAAGTCTGCGGACCACGGATCTGCGCCAAGCCCAGCTGCAAGCCATCAGCTTGGCGTCGCGCTATGCTGAGATCTTCAACGCAGTTCGGGGGCTGCCAATGAACCAGATCACCACTAAGGATGTGGACGCGCTCATCGAGCGTTTGACCAAGGAAACGGGTCGGCAAGATCTGACGCTTCATCGCACCCAAGCACCAGACGGCACTGTCAGTGAGCGCTGGCAGATCGACAACGACGAAGATGTCCGGCTCTTTCGAAAGGCTCAGGTCTGGAACGCAGCTTCGGAAGTTGCTGGCATTGGTGCTCTTCCGCCAGATCTTGTTCACCAGCCCGAAGCACAAGCCAATGTGGCCGAAGTCATCTCCCTGCGCAAAGCGCGAGACGGGTGGCTTGCGTCATTGAAAGCGACGACGCTTCCGAAGACGTATGTGATCAAGAAGTCTGCTATCGATTTTTTCGTCAAATACATCGGTGAAAAGACCAAGGTGCATACGATCAAGCGACCCGATCTTGCTCGCTGGTATCAGCACATGCGGGAAGGCGGTGCTTCGACCCCTACTTTGACCAATAAGCAAAGCTACATTGGAGGCAAGGGTGGGTTCTTCGAGTGGTGCATGGCCTCGGGCTACTACCCGCAGGGCGACAACCCAGCCAGTGGCCACATCACCTATTCCGTTCGTGAAAAACGTGTTCGCCGTAAGCTGGGCTTCAAGGCGTATGACTTGCACCAGATCCAGGCGCTTTTTGACCCCAGCAATTTTGAAAAGCTTTCCCCTGCCGCAAGATGGGCAGCTTTGGTAGGTCTTTACACGGGAGCAAGAGCTTCGGAAGTCGGCCAGCTTCTGCTTTCTGACGTCTTCAAAGACGGCGACATTGTTTGCATCCGCATCAATGACGAAGGTGAGTTCCAGAAGGTCAAAACCGAATCAAGTCTTCGCACTGTGCCGATCCATCCTGATCTCTTGAAGCTTGGTTTCTGGGCGTGGACCGAAGACCTTCGATCCAAGGGGCATGATCGGCTTTTCCCGCAAGCCAAAGCCAACGCAACAAATGGTGCTGGCAACTGGATCAGCAAAGCGTTCAGTCGTCATGTTGCGGAAGTGGGAAAGAACTGGCCTAAGGCAAGGCGTGGCTTCCACTCTTTGCGTAAAACCCTGATCCAAGAGATGCAAGGCGCAGGTGTGCCCTCGGAACTGAGGGCTCAGATCGTTGGGCATGAGCTTGATGATGAGCATCATGCGACTTATAGCCGTGAGTTCACCAATGCGGAAAAGCTCTCTGGTTTTGGGTCACACACGCCCGGTCTTTCGAAGCTATCCTTTGACCTTCACCTGACCCCGCTTTCCAGATCCTTGGAAAACACATTGGACATCAAGAATGGAACCGTCAGCCAAACTTGCAGCCGCCCAAAGCCAGCTTAACCTGGTGCTTGGCTTTTTTGGCCGGGTAGACACGAAGCTTTCAGTAGTTCTCGGGATAAATTTGGCGTTGCTTGGCGTTCTGTCCACTAAGATTCTAAGCACTGAAAAAATATCGATGCCATCCCTAATCGCAGCCGGAGTGTTCGTTATTTTGGTGACACTCAGCTTCGTGCAGCTCTATCGCGGGTCGTTTCCTACTCTAGAAGGTGGACACGCATCAATCGTTTTCTTCAGAGAGATACAGAAGAAAAGTGAGTCAGAATTCATCAAGGCTTATAGGGAGACAACTGCTGAGGCACTTGCCGAAGACTATCTTGGTCAAGCATGGCGGAACTCTAAGATTCTGACAATGAAGTTTGATCGCCTTAAAAGTTCTTACGTTCTAATGGCGTGGGCGATCCTTCCGTGGGCCTTCACAATAATCTCGCTCGCCAGGTTTAAATAGACATGCCGATCATTGATGATCTAACCAACGAAACCGACCGCATTCTTAACCAAGCATGGAGCGTTAGAGATGGCGAAGTGGTCCCTACAACTGAAAGCGTCCTACTCGCGGGTGGAGGGGTAAAGCTCACCCCTGTGATGCTCTATGCTGATCTCGCCGACTCTACCCTACTCGCCTCAAAATTTAATCGCCAAGTTGCATCAAAGGTTATTAAGGCTTTTTTGTCGGCCTCTTGTCGAATAATTCGATCTAATGGAGGACACATCAGAAGCTTTGATGGAGACCGTGTTATGGGCGTCTTCGTAGGTAACCGAATGCATACGAAGGCAGCACTTACGTCACTTCAAATCAATTATGCGCTGATCCACATCCTTCGCCCAAAGATAGAAGCGAAATACCCCGCGTTAGCGGAAGGCGGGTTCACTTTAAAACACGCCGTTGGCATTGATAAGAGCGATGTATTGGTCACTCGTTCCGGAATAAGAAATCACAACGACCTGATTTGGGTCGGTCGCAGCCCAAACATCGCAGCGAAACTCTCGGCCATAAGGCAAGGAAACATAACTTCCTACATGACCAAATCGGTATACGACATGGTTGCTGCCGATGGAAAAACAGCAAACGACGGTCAGAGCATGTGGGAAAAATGCAATTGGAATGCCGCACCATTTGATGAAGTTAGAACTATTTATCGATCAACTTGGTGGAAGAGACCTTAGTTCGCGACTACCTAAAATATTTGCGAGGAATTAACGATGGCGCGTTTAGCTGAAAGCTCTGTAGTTTTGGCGCTTAGAGACTGGCAATGGAAAAACAGAATAGCCGGAAAACAAAGCCCAGAGATGTTCGTGAGCCTAGAAGGGAATGCGGAAGCTGTTTTGGGCGACGCTAAATTGAAATTCGGAGAGAGGCTTTATCTATTCGAGGTAAAATCAACTACCGATACCATCTCGGAAGAGTGGACGAATACCAAACTAATTAAAAAGACTAATCCGGACAGTGCTACGGAGACATCTACCGAAGAGAGGGTTCCTAATCCCAAAAAAGCTTACCAGAAGCTGGTAGGAGAATTGCAGAATATTCAGTTCCCGGGACTAGAATCTTTGGATCTTCTGCCCGAGCTTACCTTCTACAAATCACCAGAAATAACCTGTCCGACCAATATTTTGGACTCAATCCGATGCCACCATTTTTTATTCTGGGAAAAAAATGATTTCCGGATAGACCCCTATCTCTTAAAAGTGGCGGAAAAGAAAGGGCTCACCAACGGCCCTTACGGTGGCGAAGATAAGATGATGCTCCACTACCACCAATTCATAAGAACTTTCTACATGGCAGAAAGGGCTTATCCGCCGTTTGCAATTAAAATAGATAGAATTAAATTCAAGAAGGCAGAGTTCTTTCACCCCGCTCATTTCCAAGAGCGCACATCGGTAATAAACAGGCATGAAGTCAGCGAAGTTGAAAGAATTTTCTGGTGCTCTACCGGGTTAAGAATCGACGCGTTCCAGAGGTATATCGACTGGCTGTGCGACGATGAGAACCACGACATTCACGTCGTCTTATATTCTGATAAGGGAACACTCTTCCAAGAGATTTTCTGTACCGACGACCTCAAAGGAATAATCAAAAAATATTCGGAAGAGCCTGAATTTTCCGAGATGGATCTAGCCTTACTTGAAAAACTTGAGGAGGCAGAGCCTATGAGCATGAGTTCAGCTTTCCGAGCGAGCCCTTCGGTGCAACCCTAGCAAACGGATGCCCAATGCTATCGACAATATACGCCCTCATAAACTCTTCTCTTCGATTCCGCCAGAGAACAAACGAAATCTCTGTATTCCGCAGCCGTCAGGCCACTTGGCGTCAGTCCATCCGCGCCCACTGGGCAATCATTGCTACAGCTTGAAGAACACCAACGACGCTCATAGATTTCGATTGCGTGATTCGCGACTTGATTTGCGGTGGCAGGACAATGGAATAAAAGCGCATGGCTGTAAGCCCGTTGCCAAATCATTTTTCTAGCTGCAATTTCTGACATAGAACCCCCCTAATTGTACATCTGCAAATTAGTGGGGAATGCCTAGTTGTCAACGTTTTTGTCTTACGCCAATTTCGCAGGGGATTGGAAATATCGATAAGACCATTTCTCAGGTCATCCTTGGCCTAAATTTTAGCTGAGCGCTTCCTAATGAAGATGCAGCATCCGCCTCCTCGGCAATGGTCGGCAGTTCGGATCCGGTCTTCAAGAACCTTTCCCCATGTTGAAGCTCTGCGCAGGCCTCAACCATCGCAGCTCTTGTTTGCCTTATGCGCCACTCCCTACGCTTCATCACGCCAGCAGAGGCCAGATGCTTCATCCGCAGCATCCGACGCCTTGCCCTAGCTGCTGCCGGTGACGGTGGCTCGTAGTCAAACTCTGCGAGCTTGGCCTTAGCTGCTAAGTAGTCACACTGCGCCCGGTAGGGACTCACCAGCATTCGCGCATAGCGCACCATAGCCCTACCGAGCGCTTCGGTGTCTTCGAAGAGAAGCCCTTTGCCACCGTAATGGTCTGCCCGACGCGATAGGATCAATGCGTATGCTTGGTCAAAGCAGGGCTCGATCTGTATCCCTGGAATGCTGTTCAAAATTTCCAGTGCCTGCTCTGCAACTTCCCGCTGAGCCTCTAACCATTGCTCAATCAGCTCGGCCTGCTTGTTCAGGACTTCGGCACTCGCTCCTTTGGATCGGGACAGTCGCGACACCTTAGAGACCTGCCGGGTGAGCGGGTTGTAGTGGGTATGGATCCGGTCACGAGCGGTGCTGCTCTGCCGCTTAACTGAGTTGGCACTTCTCCCACCGGAGCGACTCTCGCTGTTTAGCTCGCGCAACGCGGCCTCGTGACTGTGCCCTTCTGGAACCGGGTGGACGAACTTGGCTTCCTGGGCTTGGCGACGCTCTTTTAAATTCTGAGTGAAGCGTAGTCCTGCCACAGAAGGGGCATTCTTTGCCGCAGAGACGGCTTGCCTTGCCTTCTTTTTATCGTAAAAGCTGTCTTTTGGAATACGACGTATCGGGTCTCTCGACAGGGCACGCGCTTCCTCATGCAAGCCCTGTCTCGCCTTGTCCGCCGCTTGGGCACGAAGCGTCCGATGGTCCACCCTTGCATTGACGCTCGCCATGATGAGGTGAGCGTTGATCACAGATGCGATCTTGCCCCGCAGGATCTTCATCTCTGCGGCTCCCGCACCCTGCCTAGCATCAAAAGCAGCACAAGCACGTTCACCCAAGCCAGTTGCGTCTACCTTGCGTGCCGAGAGTAGGAGATGAACATGATGATTGCGTTGATCGCCCTTCTTGCTGGGTGCATGAACCGCAACAAGGACAGCAACCTGATACCGATCCACCATCAGACGGCCTAGGTCAATCGCCAGATGATGTCGTTGCTTTGAGTCCAGGCTCTTAGGCAAAGAAATCTCGACCTCCCTGGCGAGCCTAGCGTTACTCCTTGTCTCGTGCATCTCGTTGATGTCCCAAAATGAGCGGACATCAAGGCACCAGCCCGGCGCGCCTTTGGGGGCTAGCATCTCTTGGGAGACGACTCCCCCTCTACCTTTGTATTTATGGACCGTGCCATTCTTTGTATCGCGCAAATTGAACCCCGCACGATAAGCTGCCGCTGCCACCGATGAGTGACCTTTCCCTCTGCTGTATGATTTTATATTGACGTGATAAATCGCCATTGACATCCAAATTCATGTTTGTGAAGTTGACATCAAAAGCGATAGATATGATTTGTAAATAGGTGTGCAGGGCGAAATTATCGTGACAATTGTCACGGGGAATAATCCACTCGGGATGTTGGACTACTCACCGCAAAAGGCGATACCCACGGTTTTCGCATCGCGAAAACCATATGTGGGCTCTTGCTCCATAGAATTTCGGGTTTTGCAAACACCGTTTTTAGACAGCGGCATTAGAGTCCCTTATCCCGCCCATCTCAGCAAATTGAGAAGCCTTAATGGATTATAAATATTCATCATTATTCAGCAGCAAATCGGCCTCGACTGAGGCTCAACTTTCTACCATTACTGCCGATAAGCTACGGTCTGACACTCAAACTTAGAAGGCAAGCACTCCATGGACTGGATTAGTTTTTTGACGCGCGACGTTGCGGTTGGATCAATCCTTGGCATCTCGGCGGCGGCACTCATAATATGCTGGCGTGTCGGTTCGTTCCACCCAGTCAATGTTCGCCTTCTTCGCTTCTTTATCGCGAAGGATGAGGTTGAAGATCCCATCATCAAAAAGAGTTTGGCAGATCAAACGGCATTGGTCAGTTTCAGGATGACCCATGGCGTGAAAGCGCGAACCCTGAGGGACGCGCAAAACCTGTCCGAATTTTCCGATAGAACGAACATTCCACTAGACTTGATAGGAAGGGCTGGCTGGGCGTTTAATTTAAAGAGCCTGACCCTCAACCCTAAGCGAGTGCCTCACGGGGCATGGCTGGCCTTTCCGGGAATTTTTCTACTTATCTTGATTCTGGCGACGGCAGCCTTCTCAGCCGTAGCAGCAAGCAGCAGTCTGCTTGTTTCACTCAAAGCCACTGACACTTTGCTTTGGCTTTCCCAGGAAGATGCTCGGCTCTTTCGCCCGTTTGGTGAAAAGTCAACAATCGATAAAACATCTTGCGGTACAGAACATGCAGACGCCGAATTGCCTGATGGCTTTCATCAAAATGATCGCGAGATCCTCTGCGGAATCTGGTCAGACCCTGCTCTTGCAGATCATTTTTCTAAAAAAGTTCCAGAGCAACGCGCTACATTTTTGGTCGCGGCAGCCATTTTTGCGTGGTATGCATTCATGAGCTTTTCGCTTCTTCGTGAATGGCTCGCCCAGAGAGAACTTCGAGACCTCTTGGAGGAAGTTGATGCGGATGGGGTGAAATCCAGCCCAAAGGCCATTGGGGAGACCAAGCGATGAACAACTTCGGTTATGACTTGGCAATGGCTCTAATCCCCGGCACCATAGCTGGCTATTACTCGGGCCTACTCATGGCAAAGGTATCCAAGTTTAATTCCCTTAAATTTGAGGCCTTGCGCATCGTGCGTTCGATCAACTTCGTCGGCGACTCTCAAAATACGTCGGTGACGAGATCGGATAAGGTCCAAGACCTTCATCTTATTGCGTCAGAGCTTCTTCTTTTGAAACACAAGAAGTCCGGGATGGAGGTCTTGGAGGTCAGCAATGAAGTGCTTAATGCCGTTGCGGCTTGCGAATTGGCACCATATGACGTCCAATTGTTTGGAAAGCAGGTAGCGAGTTGGCAGCTCCGCCTGCGCGGGATGAAGCCAGGCGCACGCATCCTACTTCCGTGGGGACAGATCTGATGACCAAATGGATTAAGGCTTCGCTGACCGCGCCTTGACCTTCTCGAGCAGCTCTTTCTGCTCCTTGGCGGTCATTTGTCCGAACTCTTGGATCAACTCGGCCAGTTCGTCCGTCTCGGCATACAGATACGCCAACGACACGCCCAGGGCTTTGGCCATCTTCTGGGCCGTCTCCGTGTCGCAATCGTGCACAGCCCGCTCGTATCGGTTGATCCGAACGCCAGCAACGTCTTCGGGCAATCCCATCGCCACTCCTAGTGTCTTCTGACTAATCCCGAGATCGCGCCTCAGCTTCTTCATACGAAGGGCGAAGATTTCTCGGGCACTGCGGGCGTTGGGAGCATTCATGCCACCAAGGATGAACGTAAGCTACGTTGTTCGTAAATTACGTTGCCCGTAGCCTACGTTTAGCGTATCTTGCAGCGGAACGTCAACCGGTCCAGGGAGCAAAGGATGAGTTCGCAGGGGAATGCTTTTGGAAGTCGGGACGCCACAAGTGAGCTGGTGAACCGAGGATGGCGGATTGCCTACATCGGCTGGGCGGCTCCTATCGTCCCTGTGATCGGGTTCGTTGGGCTGATAGTCCTGTCCATCGTCGCCATTCTCCATGGGGTCGTGGCAGCAACGAAGGGCAACACCTCCGCAGGACTGCGTCTGATCTTGGCTGGTTGGCTCGGATCGACCGTAGTCGGTCTCTTGTGGATGGGCGTCTATGCCCTCCTGGCTTCTATCTTTTAAGTTAACCAAGGAATGATGATGACCATGAAGCGCTTCGCGACTGTCGCCGTCCTGGCCATTGCGCTGACCGCATGTTCGAGCGGCCCTTCCCAGAACAAGGCTGAGGACGCGATGCTTGCCTATGTCAAGGAGAATGGGTCAGAGGACGCGCGGCTGACCAAGTTCTCCTTGGGCAAGTGTGAAAAAGGCGACGGCGGTTACAACTGCCCAGTGCAGGCACGCGTCCTGGCGATGAACGGCCGATTTGATGAAAACTTCAATGGCGTCTTCACCTTCGCCGAGGTGGAAGGAGAGTATCGCGTCGTTGGTGTGCTCAGTCGCACCCTCTAATGCTCTGCCCGTTCACCAAGGAGCCCTTCGGGGCTCCTTTTTTTTGCATTACATGAAGCGGAAAGCTGGGACCTTCTAAGCTATGATCTGAGAGCGGTCCACATCAACAGGGTCGTAACCAAAAGGAGTTTGGAATGCCACGAGTCATTAGCATGATCAACTGGAAAGGTGGAGTAGGAAAGTCGACGCTCTCGTTACATCTTGGCGTAGGTCTAATGAAGTTCTCAGGAACGTCGCCCCGCCCACGAGTTCTGCTGGTCGACCTTGATCCTCAGTGTAATCTCTCTTATTTAGCGCTAGGCGTTTCTAAATATATCGAATACGTCTACGACGATAAAAAGCCGACGCTTAAGAATATCTTTGATGCTTACTTCAAAGGTGAAACTTTTGACACATCAAAGGCGATTATTAAGACACCAATCTCCGCCAGTCCTGGCAAGCACTGGATCCAGGTTGATCTATTGCCTTCCCATCATGAGCTTGTCCTCGTTGACATGAGATTGGCTAGGGAGAAGAAGAGCGGAACGTCGCATCAGGAAGAGACACGCTATGAAATTGAGAAGCTATCAATCATCAAGGATGCCATTGACCAAGTTGCAGATCAGTATGACTATGTAATTCTGGATTGCCCTCCCAATATCAATTTGGTGACGCAAAATTCGTTCTTCGCCAGTGACTCCTACGTCATTCCGGCTATCCCCGACTTCCTTTCGACGGTTGGCATATCTTTGATTAGATCTGAAATGGATCGCCTCAATCAGAGCTTTACCCAGATGATTGGCTACGCAGGCGTGTCGATAAATTATTCGAATGCCGAACTAAAAGGCATTATTTTCAACATGGTTGACGAATATGGCCTAGGTCCGAAGAAAACGCATAAGGGGACGATTAGCTCTACGCAAATCCAGCACCCTGGCTTAGTATTTGATAATTATGTGACTGATGGAGACGGCATCTCCACCGCAGCTGACAACAACATGACGGTTTACAGTCATGAACATTTCCCAAAGTCTCAGACAAACGGCGAAAAGCAGGCGAAACTGCTGGAAGAAGTCGTGAAGGAATTCATAGTTCGTGTCTAAGGTGAAGCCAATGAAGAGCAACGAAATCGCGGACATCCTACGCACAGTTGCAGACTTGGTGGAGGTTTATGGACATAAAGAATTGCAACATGCCCTTGATCATCTCCTCGATCAAAAGCGAAAAGGTCCACCGCCACGCGCAAGGAAATTAGAGGCTAGCCTTGACCGTAATACTCTGTCTAGCCTCCGAGCATTCGTAAAATGGGCCGACGGCGCTACTATGCCGGAGATCGAGCAGAAGCTATCGACTGATAAGCAATTGTCCAGTCCGGAAGCGTTACGCACACTCTCCACCATGGTCGGGCTACCACCCTCTCCGAGGCAAGGCAGAGATGCACTTTTCAACACACTACTTGCGTTCTTGGATCGGACTCGGATGCACCGAATGATCAGCAGTAGAAATCGTAGGGTCCATTCGGACCCAGAAGACTCATCTCTCTTTTCATCATCGGAGACGACAGCTCCAAGCGAGACGGGAACTGATTCGAGAAAGGACCTTCCGGCTGAAAAGATAGACAGCAGTCCTGAGAAATAGCGTCGTAATCTGATTACCCCCGCTCTACCGGCGGCACCCGTTGGTAGGGCGGGCCAGACGACTGGCACATACCATTTTGGATAGTATTGGCTCGATTCTAGATATCTCGTCATGCCTGCGACACCCTTCGCTGATTAGCGAATCAGAGACAACCGCGCGATTTGTCAATGATTCCAATAGCCCTAAAGGAATCGACTTGACTATAGACGATTCCGGGATATAAATCCTCGCATGGGCAAAAAACTATCAGATGGATTAATTAAGCCAGTCATACCCCGGATCACCGATTCGGAACGAGACTGTCGCGCCCGGATCTGCGAGGCATCGCTGAATATCTTGCGTGAGAACGAAATGCGCCTACCCAAGCGTGCGAAGGCGCTCATGCAGCTCTTCGTGAACGGCTATATCAGTCAGGGGGAGCTGAGCGTCCTCCTTAACAGCAAAATTTTCAAGTCCTGAGACTAGCGCAACAAAACTAGCCCTTTTACATAACACTGTTGGTCATGCCCCGTCACGCAAGGCTTTCCAGTGCGAGTGCAACAAAATAATGCGCACTTAAATCTTAATTAATTACAACTGCTATTGACAGACATTGCCTTCACGTTAGGGTCGGACGCGAAGGAACCATCATGCCTGATCAAAAATCCGAACCGTCTATCCATCGCTGCATAATAAGGAACCTCCCCGTTGAAAACGGTGTCGTGGGAGAGATCATTGTAGAAGGTGAGAACGCAGCGCAATGCTGCGATAAAATTCTTCGCCTATTGAAGCGCAAGTCACGCGCCAAGAAGTCCGACGCCAGCGCTTCTCCCACACAAAGCACCGTAGATCTTCTGGATGACGTCATTGAACGCTACATATCAGATTTAATACGCCGCAATCTGGGCCTGACCTACATCCAACTCAACAGGCAAACACTTGGAATTATGCTTGCCGCTATCGGAAACAAACCATTGGCATCAATCACTGGCGATGATATCCGAAGGACGTTGGACAGCTTCAAGTTCTGGCCGAACAATGCAAGACGAAAACCATCCATGAAAGACCTAAGCTTTGCCGAGATCCTGGACATAGGAAGAAGAAGCACGCCCCGTCCGATCAATGCCGAGACTTATAATAATCATATCAGACGCATCAACGCTTTCTTTAATACGCAACAGGAAGAGGACAAATCTTTCAAATCGCCCGCATCAGGGATTGCAAAAGAAATCGACACATCGACAGCAGCGAAGAACCGCCGCCCCTTCACTACGGGCGAACTTGAAAAGATCTTTGAGCCGGAAGCCTATTCGGAGTGGACCAAAGACAAGCCCCACAGGTGGTGGGGCCCTCTCCTAGCGCTTTACACGGGAGCACGGATTAGCGAAATCGCACAGCTTCGAACGACTGATATTCACACTGTCGATGGGGTCACATGCATCTGCATCCAGGTTACGGCGAAGGGGCAACACCTTAAAAACCCCTCTTCCATTCGCGCCATTCCCATTGCGCAGCCGGTGCTAGATGCCAACTTCTTGGCCTATGTCAATGAAGTTCGAGCCACTGGACAAGATCGACTCTTCCCACACCTCCCGCTCACCGTCGCGGTCAATGATGGCAAGGCCTACATCAAGGGATACGGGGGCACACTTGTTCAGCAATTTGGCCGATACATCAAAAAGCATGGCTTCAAGAAGGGAATCGGGTCACACGTCTTCCGCCATACCTTCGCCACCAATTTGACCAAGGAAAAAGTTGGTGCGGTGCAGATTGCCGCACTCACTGGACATACAGTCGTGGGAGCCCCATCAGAAAGCGTCTCGGTCCCTGGATTGCTGAGCTACATCGACAGAGGAGTGTGCCCTCCTGAGCTTCGAGCTTGCGCTGAGACATTGTCCAAGTTCTACCCAGGGATTGAAATTCCAGTCTATATCCCTGGACAATTTGCCAAAGCTCTCTCCAATAAATCAGAATTTCACCAATAAAAAAGCCCTTTGCGGGGCCTTTTTATTTTATCCCGGATATTTTGGGAACTTTTCATCCGGATGCTTGGCCTTCCACTCCTTGTAAGCGGCCGATCCTTCCCAGGCTGCGAAAGCGCGCGGAGTCCGGCCACGGCCAGTCCACGTCTCTTGCGTATGCGGCAACCAATATTTCGGAGCTACTTCCTTACGCGTGCCAGTGCCAGCCGATTTCTTCGGACGACCCGGTCCATTGGAAGAACTGCCGACCTGGCTGGCAATATCGGCTTTCTGCTTAGAGGTCAGGTGCTGGCCGTAACGGCTCAGCAGATCCGAAATCTGCAAGAACGCGTCAGATGCTTCGTCTTCAATGAGCTTCGCTTCCTGCTCTTCCAGCTTGCGCAGTTCTTCGGCCAGCTTGGCTTTGGCCGAAGCGATTGAATCAAGGGTCGGTTTGCTCATCAGTTGGCCGTATGATATGGAAGACATCCAGATTATCCAACGCTTGATCTAATTTGCCAAGCACTTTGAGAGGGACACTCGATGGCTAAGAATTCGACCAGCTTCATGAACGAGCGAAGCTTGGAATATGTGGTTGTTCCTGAGTTGATAAAGATACTGTCAGTGAACGGCAATTTAGTCGCGCCAATATTTTTCTGGAAGAGTAGAGAGGGGGAGGCTCGGTCTGCGAACGCCCACAATGGAAGGATCGTGCGTGTTGTTGCCCTCTTTGCACGAAGGCCAAAGATCAACGAGGACCCAAATATTGTGATTGGCAAAATTAATTGGCAGCTGATTAATTTCGCCATCGAAGCAAATAGTTTTGGAATACCGAGTGTCGCGGCCTTCTGCGCTGGTCGATCCTTATTTGAGATCGACCCTGCAAGGGCGCACTGGATTGCACTTTGGGGAAAAAAGGAGGTTGAGGACATCCATTTCTATCAACACACTCATGACAAGTCGCAGTCTCTATTACGCGATGATGGAACTTCGATTGCCACGATAAGCAAAGCAACGCTGGCTCAATCGCTTTTTGCAGCTAGCGAGCCGATGTCGTTTACTACTGCGATTCACCGAATGGACGCGCTTCGCCCATTTCTCACCAACAACCCCTATTACTTTAATTCCTTCTTATCAGGCGCGTATAAACCCGTTTACCTGCTGATCGAAGAGCCACTATGATTTCGTCTGGCGTGCTGTCAGAATGACGTCTTCTAAGCTCGATTGACCGCCAATGTATGCCGACGACATCAAAGCTCTAATCGTTTCGGCGATATTGCCAACGCTCAATTTCGATGAAGTGCTGGGATCTGAGGTGCGTTTCGGCGATGGCAAGTATCGAGCTGACCTGGTTATCTCGTCGCCCGCGCGTCTAAGTGCTATTGAAATTAAAGGGCCGAGAGACAATTTCGACAAGTTGGGTGATCAGGTTCTTGGTTACTCTGAGATGTTCCTGGACTTCTCAGTGGCTACGGATGTGACTTGGATTTCCATAGCCAGGGAGCGCGTGCCAAGATCAACCGGTTTGATGGCACTGCGCGAAGACGACCTCATTACAGTTCGAATGCCGCGTATGAGGACTCGCCTAACACCGAGCGCGGCATTGAAGTGGCTTAGGACGGACGATCTTCGCAAAATTATGCGAGAGAAAGGGCTCCCAGTGACGGGGCATTATGAGTTGCTTGCACAAGCGACTCGGCAAGAGATACCTAGTGCTGAACTCTCTGATTTGGCACTTCGGGCCGTTCATGACAGGCTACTGCCACGATTCGAAGCGTTCAGAAACGAGTTAGGCCACACGGTCACGCTTGATGATGTGCGCATGCTCACTCTTAATGAGAATGTTAGCCCACGACCCTGAGTGTCTGCCGAGAGAGGTGAAAGTTCACTCGATTGGATATCCAGAAAGACGGACTACGGCCTGCTGGCGTGCCAGCAGCGGCCAACTTGATGTTCTCCTCAGCCCAGCAAGCGAGAGGGATATATCTTGGATCCTTATAGGCTTCCTGCGCTGATTTTATATATCCGCCATCTGAACGACGGTAACGATGGTAGTAAAATTTGCTATCCAGCATTACATCTACGCGAGGGACCCAGTTGGTGACGGTGCCAGTGAAATCCATAGGATGCACCCCGGCGTAGTCACCATAATCGAGGTCAGCATATCGTCGCCTCAAATCATCCCAAAGAAGAACTTCGGTCAGATCAAACTCACCTTGATCATCACCGCCCCCCGCTGATACTACGCTGTTTGGGAATGAACTGGCTGCAATCGTTTTGGAGTGGAATTTAACCCCATCCACCACTTGTAGCATTTCCGACAACCGGGCATGAGCCCCGCTCACCGCCTTCTGAGACACATAGCCTGCATCAAGAATCAGGCATATCTTAGAAGGATCAGGAAACACAAATTGCAGTGCGCCAATTAGCACTGCGTAATCCGCATAGTTGGTGGGAACGCGGATGGCGAGAAGCGGGAATTTCTTGTTGAGCTCGCCTACTTGGATCTGAAATGGGGCGAGCTCGAAAGGTTCCAGCAGGTGAACCACTGGAATGCACTGCGCAGGGAGGCTGTTCAAAGCAAAGCTTGTCCATGCAGAAAACCCTGCATCCTCACTGAGCAGCTGATCGAACTCTGCATTCTGCTGGCTTTCGAGGGAAGTCAGGTCAGCGATGAATGGTTGTTCGCCAAGAATTTCGCACACGGCCTCGACACTCTTGACGATGTCACCAGCAGGGTTCTTGCTGGTTCGCCGAGAACGAGTCAACTCAATAATCGGAAAAATCTTCCCCTTAGTCTGATCCGTCAGCTCCTTCAAACCACGCAATTCGGCCGCTCTGGACCGAAGGATAGGGGAATAATTCGTCATTGGTTAACCTGGTAGCCTAAGTTCTGGACTCTGTATTTCATCGCTAACGCGGATACTCCGAAGTTTGTTGCTAATCCTGATAGGGTTGTTACACCTGACGCTATCAGTCTGCGAACCTCGTCCTCTGGCATAAGAAGCTGAGCGGCGAAACGGTCCGCCTCGCGCTCCATGGGATTTAGAGTGTCGTTGCGACGTGCGAAGGTTTGATCATGAAAGCTCTTCTGGCGTGCCGAGTGCAACACATAGTGAGCAATTTCGTGCGCAATGGTAAATCGCTTTCGATTCCGATGGTGCAGAGAATTTACCCCGACCACCCAAGTCCCCGACCTGACTTCGAGATAGCCTGAGAGATCATCGGCCATCGGTTCTTCGATCACTTCCAACCCGAGAAATTCTGCAATTGCTAAAATATTAACAGGCACGGTCAGCAACCCAGCCTCAGCTAGACGCTGATGCAGATCTCTTTCCAACTGTTCGCTGGCAACTACGACGCTCGTTGGAATTGTCTTTTTCCGCACAACTGCCATTAGTCTTCTTCACTCCAATCACCGGGGACAACATCCCCGTCTGCATCTTCATCGTAACGTCCCGCTGCGGGGCGTCTCCTGCTCTTTTTCAGGATAGCTTTTATGGAATCAATATCTTCTTCCAAATTTTCAAGCTGATACGCCAACCCAATTTCTTCGATGGCGTATTTTACATTGTCACCAAATTGCCTAGATTCCATATAACGAGCCATTGCTTTATCAGCAGCTTCATGGGCGATGTCTTCGGCAGCGGTCTTCGAAAGAAATCGCAGCGTTATCACGGCCAAGATCCCTATTATGCCTAGCAGCAGGCCCATCATCGTAATGATTGTTTGATAGAAGCTGCTAAGCGCTGAAACCACATCTCCGTCGCTCCATCGATCTGGCTTGGACAGGGGGCCGCTGGGAGTGGCAGGAGCAGGAGGAGTAGCAAGAGCAGGAGCCCGATCAACTTCAACCCTTGCTGTTGGTGGCAATTTTGACGTTTGAACAGCGCTCTCGGTGACTTCTCCATTGGACTTAGGAAGAACCTTTTGCAGGTCAAAGGCGTGAACTTGCCAGACCAACAGAAAGAAACCCAAAAACGCCAGTCCGATGAGCCCAGTCAGGCCCTGGTGAGTTCTGCGGCGCCAGTGGTTCTTCTTCCTTGAAGCCTTCATATCAGTTCCGGGTCTCATGCATTGAGACATTGTGGACAAGTCTAGGACTTCTTGCTAGGCCCGGTGATGGCGGACAAGACTCTCAGAAGTCGGGCCTCCCCACGTCTAGCTAAGGTCGCTGCTGCGGGCTAAGCTAGGGGACACAACACAGGACACAGGTCCGGTTTGCATTCCGGTTAAAGATCAGGGCGTTAGAGCCGATTCAATCAGCTCCCCCTCTCTCCGCCAGATAAATAAAAAAGGCTGCCCTTCGGGCGGCCTTTTTTATTTATCTGGCTGGGGACGCGAAGTGCGCTGCGCGCGCTTTCGCCCCAAACGTTGCTGCGCAACGTTCGGGCCCCTCCCCTCGCCGGCCTCTCCCCGCCCCTGTCGGGGCAGCCCCTCAACAGAGGGCTTGTTCCTCCAGCTACGGCAGTAGATCCACGCCATGCGTGGATGCGCGCCCGCCCGGGTTTGACGGCCCGCAGGGGTAGAGCCGGACAGCAGCCCTTTTTTATTCATCTGGCTGGGGACGCGACGCGCGTTCCGCACGCTTCGCCCCCAAACGTTGCTGCGCAACGGTCGGGCCCCTCCCTTCGCCGGCCTCTCCCCGCCCCTGTCGGGGCAGCCCCTCAACAAAGGGGCTTGTTCCTCCAGCTACGGCAGTAGATCCACGCCATGCGTGGATGCCTCGGCCCGGTCGCATCGACTACCCGCCCGTGGTCGAGCCTGTCGGCGCGCACCGCCTTGGCGCCCTCACCTGTCGCTGAACAGCTGGTTCAAGGCCGCATAGCCTGGTGCGCCCTCGGGCATCGCCATCACACCGCCGAGAAAATCCGTGGTCGCCGCAGCCATCGCTGTCCATGCGTGCATGAACAAGGCCGGCCCAGCGCTGAGCCGCCGCACACCGGCCTGCGACAGCGCAGCAAACGGCGCCATCCCTGGCAGCCACATCAGGTTGAGAGGCAGCGGCACGGCGCCGGCAACCGCAGCAACCTCGTCCAGCGCGCGAAGCCCGGGCACGAAGCCGCCGTCGGCACCGGCACGTGCATAGGCCTGCAGCCGATCGATGCTCATCCCCACCGCCTCGTCCCCTTCGGCCAGGCCGCGCAGATACACATCGGTGCGCGCATTGATGAACAGCGATCGTCCGCCCAGCGCCGAACGGATGGCCGTGATCTTGCCCACCAGCGCCGCAGGGCTGCCGGCACCGTCTTCGATGTTGATCCCTACTGCACCCGCCTCCACCAGGCGCAGCACCCGCTCAGCGACCGCATCGGGGACATCGCTGTAACCGTCCTCGATATCGACCGTGACCGGCAGCGAGGTCACACCAACAATTTCTGAAACCCGCTGCAGCAGCGCGGTATCCGGCAGCGCACCGCCATCGGCATAGCCGCAGGACCACGCCATGGCAGCACTCGATGTTCCCACCGCGACAGCTCCCAGCTGCTGGACCAGGCGTGCGCCACCGGCATCCCATACGTTGGGCAGCACATAAAGACCAGCGCGTTGATGGAGTTGAACGAAGTTCTGGTGAACGTTGGACATGGAACCTCCTGATGGCGGGGACCCGCAGTCTGCGTCCGGACCGGTTTCCGGGCTCGCCATATCCGGACATCAATGGTCCGGACCTCGCGCACAATGTGCCCGCCACCACGATGACAGTCATTCATGACACCCCGCCCCTACCGCTGCACCGACGTCACCGCCTGCCTGTCGATCTTCGACAGCAACGTGCCCACCTACTTCGCAACCGCAGAGCGGGGTGACTTCGAGCGCTTCCTGCACGAACACGCCGTGCCACGCGCCTTCCAGGTGATCGAGGTCGAGGGCCAGGTGGTGGCCTGCGGCGGCCTCTGGCACTGCGGCAATGGCAGCGCCAGCTTGTGCTGGGGCATGGTCGAACGAAGTCGCCACAGACAGGGGCTGGGACGCGCGCTGGCAGTGGCCCGCCTGCATCAGGCTGAAGCAGACCCATCGATCCAGCGCATCACGCTCAGCACCAGCCAGCACACGCAGGGCTTCTATGCCGGCCTCGGCTTCCAGGTGGTACGCGTGGTAGCCGATGGCCACGGCGCCGGAATCGACGCCGTGGAAATGCAGCGGGTGCTGTAACCCGGCTCTCGACGGATCCACGCATGGCGTGGATCCGTCGAAGACACGCGCTGGCTCAGAACCCGACGCGCAGGTTCAACTGGCCACCAATATCGTTGCGACCGTCGCCATGCTGGCCCTGCACGAACAGCGACAGCTGGCTGCTGCGTCCCAGGCCGACGGCCACACCGACCTGGCTGACCAGTGCGTTGCGCGCCATCACGGCACTGTAGGCATCGAACGCAGTGCCACCGACGGCGAAGCTCTGCCGGCTGGCCACGTCGGTGTCACCGGACGCATGCTGCCAGCCCAGCCCGACCGTCAGCTGTGCCGGATAGCGCTCGCCGCTGCCCACATCCCAGCGGCCACGTACGCCGACGGTGCTGACATTGAGCGTGTCCTTGCCGCCCTCCAGCACCAGCGCCGCGCTACCGCCCTGCTCCACCGCGCGATCGCTGTCCACCCAGTGCTTGGTGAACTGCACATACGGTTGCAGTTGCGTCCTGCCATGGGTCCAGGTCCAGCTGCCTTCGATCTGGGCGATGGTGACATCCGAATCCTGGCGGCTGTGCAGCGTCTGTGCCAGCAGCGGCACTTCACGCGTGGTGCGCGTGCGGTAATCGCCGCGCGACACACTGCCACCGACTGCAAATCCGTTGTTCCACTCGCCCTGCGCATACAGTCCATAGGTGTTGCCACGCAGGCGTGCACGCGACTGGCGATCGTACAGCCGCGTGTCCAGCCGCTCGCTGCCCGCCGCCGCCCCCAGCACCACATGCTCGCCGAGCTTCCAATCGACGCCGGCCATCAGTGCATTGCGGTTGGCACGGATCTCGTCACCGTTGCCATCGCCGTCCTGCTTGAACACCTTGCCGCTACCCGCCAGCCATGCCGAAGCACGCTCGCCACGCACCGTCGGCAGCTCGTTGCCAAGACGCTGGCGGATGCCCTCTTCCAGGTAGTTGTCGTACAGCAGCACTGCACGGCTGGCCGCATGCACTTCACCGGAGAGCTGGTTGAACGCGTTGCGTGCGGTGTCGCTGTCGTAGGCCAGCAGCGTGTTGTACAGGCCCAGCGCCGCGCCGGTCTGCGGCAGGCTGTCCAGCGCCGATGCCACGCCCAGCTGGTTGCGGGTCTGCGCAGCCGTGACGAAGGCCGCTGTCTGCTTCACATCGATCTTCAGCTGCGCGGCATTCGCTGTGTAGACCGGGCTCAGTGAGAGGAACGCCGAAGTGGTGGTGGGCGGTACGAACTGCCCGCTGACGCCGCCGCCTGCGTTGATGATCGTGTACTGCTGGCCCTGCTGGTAGCTGGTGTTCGGGTCGATGGCGTTGATCACCACCGATGCACCGCCGATGTTCGCGCTGCCGCCCACCTGCACCACGTCACTGCCGGTAGCGCCCAGGTCGACCGACAGCGTGCTGCCCGGTGCCAGGGTCAGGTTGCCACCCACGGTGATCGCGCCTGTACCGTTGCCGCCACTGCTGCCATCGCCCGGGCCGTTGCCCGGCGACAGCACACCGCCGCTGCTCACGGTGACGCCGCCAGCGCTGCCGCCGATGGTGCCGGTACCCGACAACGTGGTGCCGCTGCCGATGGTCCATTGGCCTCCGACGGTGCCGGTGACAGCCAGGCCACCACCGGTGACCTGACCGGTACCGGTGAATCCGCCACTGTTGCCGCCCAGGTTGAGCAGGCCAGGGCCGGCCTGCACGATGCTGCCCGCGCCACTGATGCTGCCACCCAGCGTGGTGGTGCTGCCGGTGTTGACCACCAGGCCACCGTTGTTGGTGATGTTGCCGGTGACCGCGCCGCTGGCGCCGCCGTTGCCGATCTGCACGGTACCGCCGGCATTGATCGTGGTGCCACCGGTATAGGTGTTGTTGCCGGTCAGGATCAGCGTGCCGCTGCCGGCCTGGGTCAACCCGCCGCTGCCACTGACCACGCCACCAAGCGTGGTACTGCCGCCGACGTTGAACACCAGGCTGCCGTTGTTGCTGACGTTGCCGGTGATCGCACCCGTGGCGCCACCATTGCCCACCTGCAACGTACCGCCGGTGTTGATGGTGGTACCGCCGGTGTAGGTGTTGTTGCCGGTCAGGGTCAGCGTACCGGCACCGGCCTGGGTCAGACCGCCGCTGCCGCTGACCACGCCCGCGAGCGTAGTGTTGCCACCCACGTTGAACACCAGGCTGCCGTTGTTGCCGACGTCGCCGATGATCGACCCCGTTGCACCACCATTGCCCACCTGCAGGGTGCCACCGGTATTGATGGTGGTGCCGCCGGTATAGGTATTGTTGCCGGTCAGCGTCAGCGTGCCGCTGCCGGCCTGGGTCAGGCCACCGCTGCCGCTGACGGTGCCACCGAGCGTCGTGTTGCCCGACAGGTTGACCACCAGTGCGCCGTTGTTGGTCACGTCGCCGACGATCGCACCGGTCGCGCCGCCATTGCCGATCTGCAAGGTGCTGCCACCGTTGATGGTGGTGCCACCGGTGTAGGTGTTGTTGCCGGTCAGGGTCAACGTGCCGGTGCCGGTCTGCACCAGGCCACCGCTGCCACCGATGGTGCCACCGAAGGTGGTGCTGGCATTGCTGCCGCCGGTGGTCAGGGTGGAACCGCCGAGCACCACGTTGCCGCTGGCAACACCGGCCAGGCCACCAATGGCCTGGTTGCCGGCCGCACTGATGTCCAGCGTTCCGGCGCCGGCCAGGTTCACCGTGCTGGCCGAGGACAGGCTGCCACCGGCGGCGACCGCCAGGGTGCCGCTGTTGATCGTCGTGGTGCCGGTGTAGCTGCTGGCACCGCCCAGGGTCACCGTCGCCGCACCATCCTTGAGCAGGCTGCCACTGCCGGCGATGTCACCGTCCAGCGTCAGCGGCGTGCCCCCCAGCAGGGTCAACGTGCCGCTTGCCAGCTGCACGTTGTTGGCCAGGGTCAGCGGCACACTGCCGTCCAGCGTGGCGTCACCGCCTACGGTCAGCGTGCCGGTGCCCAGGGCACCACTGCTGCCCAGCGACAGACCACCGGCATTGAGCGCCACTCCGCCACCGAAGGTGTTGTTGCCGGTGAGGCCGAGCACGCCGGCACCGTTCTTGACCAGGCCACCGGCGCCACTGATGTCCCCGGCAAAGGTGCTGTTGCCCGCTGCGTTGGTGGTCAGTGTGTTGCCGCCAAGGCTGATCGTGCTGCCGGCGACGCCGGACAATGTACCGATGGCCTGGTTGCCACCGCTGGAGATGTCAAAACCGGTACCGGCGTTGGCCAGGTTCACTGCGCCGGTAGCGGCCAGGCTGCCACCGGCGCCGATCGCCAGCGTGCCGGCGTTGATGGTGGTGCCGCCCGTGAAGGTGTTGGTGCCGGTCAATGTTTCGGTACCGGTGCCCTCCTTGATCAGTCCACCGGTGCCGCCGATCGAACCACTGAACACACCATTGGTGGCATCGCCGATGGTCAACGTGTTCGCGCCGAGGTTGACCGTGCCATTGCCGATCAGCGTGCCGAATACCTGCGTGCCGCTGCCGGCCGAAAGATCGAAGGTGGCACCCGTGGCCAGATTGACGATACCGCCTGCGCTGAGGCTGGCACCGGCACCGAGCGCGAGCGTGCCCGCGTTGATGTAGGTGCCGCCGGTATAGGTGTTGGTGCCGTTCAACGTGAGGGTAGCAACGCCGTCCTTGGTCAAGCTGCCGGCCCCCGACAGATTGCCGTTGAGGGTGAGATCGTTGCTGCCAAGCACGGTCAGGCCGGCGTTGAGCACCATGTTGTTGGCCAAGGTCACCGCACCGCTGGAATCAAGAGTGGAAGCGCCCCCCACCGTCAACGTGCCGGTTCCCAGCGCAGCGTTGTTGCCCACCACCAGGCCACCCGCATTGAGGGTGACGCCGCCTCCAAACGTGCTGGCACCGTTGAGGGTCTGCACGCCGCTGCCATTCTTGACCAGCCCACCGCTGCCGGTCAGGGCACCGTTGAAGGTCGCGCCGGTGGTACCTCCCAGCGTCAGGCTGTTGCCCCCCAACGACACCGTGCTGCCGGCCACGCCCGCCAGCGAACCGACGCTCTGGTTGCCGCCGGCGGAGATGTCGAAGGTGCCGGTACCGGCCAGGTTCACCGCGCCGGTCGGCGACAGGCTTCCGCCCGCCCCGATCGCCAGCGTGCCGCTGTTGATGACCGTGCCGCCGGTGAAGGTGTTGCTGCCGGTCAGGGTGACCGTCGCCGCGCCGTTCTTGATCAGGCCACCATCGCCGGTGACCGCCCAGCCCAGCGTCAATGCATTGCTGCCAAGCAGGTTGAGCGTGGCACCGGCCAGCAGGCCGATGTCGTTGCCGAGGTTCGCAGCGATGCTGCTGTCCAGCGATGCGTTGGCGCCCACGGTCAGCGCGCCGGTACCCAGCGCGGCATTGTTGCCCACCACCAGGCCGCCACCGTTGAGTGCCACCCCGCCACCGAAGACGTTGGCGCCGCCCAACGTCTGGATGCCCGTACCGTTCTTGACCAGCCCGCCGGTCCCACCGATCACGCCATCGAAGGTCCCGTTGCCAACGCCGCCGAAGGTCAGCGTATTTCCACCCAGCGCCACGGTGCTGCCAGCGACGCCGTTGAGCGCGCCGATGGTCTGGTTGCCAGCAGCGGAGATGTCGAAGCCGGTGCCCGGCGCGGAAAGCGTGACTGCACCGGTTGCCGCCAGGCTGCCACCGGCACCGATCGCCAGCGTTCCCGCATTGATCAGGGTGCCACCGGTGAAGGTGTTGGTACCGGTCAGCGTTTCAGTACCGGTCCCCTCCTTGATCAGGCCGCCGGTGCCGGCGATGGATCCGCTGAAGACACCGTTGGTCGGTCCGCCGACAGTGATCGAGTTTGCGCCCAGGTTGACCGTGCCACTACCGGTCAGGGTGCCGAAGGTCTGGGCACCGTTGCCCGCAGAGAGATCCAGCGTAGCGCCGGTTGCCAGGTTGACGATGCCGCTGGCGGCCAGACTTGCACCTGCTCCCAGGGCCAGCGTGCCGGCGTTGACGTTGGTGCCGCCGGTATAGGTGTTCACGCCGTTCAAGGTCAGCGTGGCAGCACCATTCTTGGTCAGGCTGCCGGTGCCGGAGATCACCCCGTTGAGCGTCAGCGCGTTGCTGCCCAGCACGGTCAGGCCGGCATTGAGGGCGATGTTGTTGACCAGTGTTGCCGCCAGGCTGGTGTCGAGGGTGGCCGCGCCACCCACGGTCAGCGCACCACTGCCCAGTGCCGCATCATTGCCGAGCAGCAGGCCACCGGCATTGAGGCTGACGCCGCCGCCGAAGGTGTTGGCAGCGGACAGCGTCTGCAGGCCCGCGCCCACCTTGACCAGGCCACCGCCTCCGCTGATCACGCCATCGAACACCGCATCGGCTGCCGTACCAAAGGTCAGCGAGTTTCCTCCCAGCGCGACCGTCGAACCGACCACGCCATTCAGCGCGCCGATGGTCTGGTTGCCGGTTGCCGCCGATATATCAAAGCCCGCGCCAGCGCCGCCGAGGGTGACGTCCCCCCCGACAGCCAGGCTGCCGCCTGCGCCAAGCGCCAAGGTTCCGGCATTGATCGTGGTGCTGCCGACGTAGGTGTTCGCATTGGCCAGCGTCAGTGTGGCTGCACCGTTCTTGACCAGTGCACCATTGCCGGACACCACACCGCCGAGCGTCAGCGCATTGCTGCCCTGCAGGGCAAGCGTCGTGCCCGAGGCCAGGTTGATCGCGTTGCCCACGGTATAGGCGGCGGCAGTATCCAGCGTTGCATTGCCGCCGACGTTGAGCGCACCCGTTCCCAGAGCGCCGGCGTTGCCCAACTGCAGGTTGCCGCCATTCAACGCCAGGCCGCCACTGAAGCCGTTGGCGTTGCCGAGGGTCAACGTACCAGCGCCGTTCTTGACCAGACTGCCGGTGCCGGAAATCACGCCATCGAGCGTGAGTGCGTTACTGCCGATCAGCGTCAGTGCCGAGCCGGCGCCAAGGTTGACCGCATTGGTCAGGTCAAGCGCAATGCTGTTATCCAGGCTGGCGTTCGCAGCAACGTTCAGCGCACCGGTTCCCAGCGCTCCACTGTTGCCCAGCAACAGGCCGCCGCCCGCCAGGTTCAGGCCGCCACCGAAGGTATTGGCACCGTTGAGCGTCAACACCGTGGCGCCGCTCTTCGTCAGGCCACCGTCACCGGACACCACGCCGCCCAGCGTGATGTTCTGGCTGCCGGGGAGCGTAAGAATCGCACCAGTACCCAAGGCCACGTTGTTGCTCAGGTTCAGCGCAACCGCCGCGTCCAGCGACACGTTGCCGCCGATGTTCAGCGCGCCGGTGCCGGCCGCCGCACTGCTGCCCAGCAGCACGCTGCCGGCATTGAGGTTGAGGCCACCGCTGAAGCCATTGGTGCCGTTCAAGGTCAACAGCGAGGCGCCGTTCTTGGTCAGGCTGCCGACGCCGGAGATGTCGCCGGTCAGGGTGATGTTGTTGCTGCCGCCCAGGGTCAGCGCGGCACCGAGGTTGACCGCGTTGCCCAGGGTCAGCGCAGAGCTGCCGTCCAACGTCGCGGCACCGTTGACGCTGAGCGCGCCGGTGCCCAGTGCACCGCTGTTGCCCAGCAGCAGACCGCCAGCATTGAGCGCGACGCCGCCGGTGAAGGTGTTTGCGCCGGTCAACGTCTGTACGCCACTTCCGTTCTTTACCAGGCCTCCGCCGACGCCACTGATCACACCGGCGAAGACCTGGTCGGCCGCACTACCAAAGGTGAGCGTATTGCCGCCCAATGCCACGGTGGAACCTGCCACGCCGGACAGTGCACCGATGGTCTGGCTACCACCCAGGGAAAGATCCAGCGCCGCCCCTACCCCCGACAGGCTGACCGCGCCGGTCGCGGCGAGGCTGCCACCACTGCCCAGCGCCACCGTGCCGGCAGCAACGTTCAAACCACCGGTGAAGGTATTGGCGCCGTTGAGCGTCAGTGTCGAAGCCCCGCTCTTTATCAGGCCGCCACCACCGGAAATCGCACCGCCCAGTGTCAGCGCGTTGCCACCCAGCACGTTCAACGAACCTGCCGCGCCGATGATCACGTCATTGCCCAGGGTCAGGGCTGAAGAGGTATCCAGCGTCGCAGCGTTGTTGATGTCCAGCAGGCCGGTACCGAGCGCACTGCTGTTGCCCAGCAACAGGCCGCCACCGTTGACGACGAGGCCGCCACTGAACGTGTTGGTGCCGTTCAACGTGAGCAGAGATGCGCCGTTCTTGCCAATGTTGCCGACGCCGGAGATCACCCCGTTCAACACCACGGGCTGGCCGCCCTGCAGCGCGAGCGAACCGCCGGCACCGAGCGTGATGTCGTTGGCCAGGGTGAGCGCTGCGGTGGTGCCATCCAGCGTGACCTCGCCGCCCACGCTCAGCACACCCGTTCCCAATGCACCGTTGTTGCCGAGCAGCAGGCCGCCGCCATTCAGGGCAAAACCACCGGTCAAGCTGTTGCTGCCGGACAGTGTCTGCACTCCGGTACCGACCTTGACCAGGCCACCGGTAGTGCCAGTGAAGTTGCCGGCGAAGGAGGTATTGCCGAGACCGCCTAGAGTAAGTGTGCGAGTGCCCAGGCTGACCGTTCCACCAAGCCCGGACAGCGAGCCGACGGTCTGGTTGGCTGCGGCAGTGAGGTCCAGCGACGTGCCTGCCGTGAGCGAGATCGCAGCGGTCGGTGACAGGCTGCCACCTGCACCGAGCGCCAACGCGCCGCCCGCGATCGAGACATTGCCGGTAAGCGTGTTTGCACCGCCCAGGGTGAGTGTGCCGGCGCCGTTCTTCACCAGATTGCCTGCACCGGACAGCGCACCGTTCAACGTCAACGCATTGGTGCCGACCAGATTCAGACTGCCACCACCGTTGACGACGATGTTGTTGGCGAGATTGAAGGCCCCGCTGGTATCCAGCGACGCGGCACCACCTACCGTCAGGTTGCCGCTGCCCAGCGCACCTGCGTTGCCCAGCAGCAAGCCGCCAGCATTGAGGTTGACGCCACCACCGAACAGGTTCGCGCCGCCCAGCGTGACCACACCGGTGTTGGTCACGGTCAGGCCGCCAGCACCGGACAGCACACCACTCAAGCTGAAGGGGTTGGTGCCGCCCAACGTCAGTCTGCCAGTGTTGAGCGCAAAGGAATTTGCAAGCGTGAGCCCACCCGCCGATGCCGCGATGGCGCCGCCGTTGACGTTGAAGGTACCGGTACCGAATGACGCCGCGTTGTTGAAGTTGACCAAGCCATCGTTGATCGTGGCACTGGTTCCGGTCCAGGCACCTTGCAGATTCCAGGTACCACTGTTGACGGTCAGGTTCTCGAATCCAGTGTAATTGCCCCAAACGAGGTTGGTCACCGTCCCGCCGGTACCCGCGCCCGGCCCCGAAGCGCTGTTCTGCAGCAGCAGGCGATCACTGGCACCGGTACCGCCATCGACAATGCCGGCAGCGGCCAGATTCACGCCTACGGTGCCCAGAACGCCCGCAATGCCCGTTGCCAGCACGCCGCGGTTGACGCTTGAACCGGACACGGCGGTGAACGTGTTTCCCGTCGTCGTGGAGTTGCCCAGGTGCACGCTGCCGGTGATGCTGCCGGCGTTGATCACATGGTTGCCCGCTGTTGATCCGCCCAGACCTATGCGGCCGGTGATGCTGCCGCTGTTGGTGAGGTTGGTCTGCGCACCGCCGTAGCTGACGATGGCAGCGGCGTCGGCAGTGGTGAACAGCCCCGCCCCGAGGATGGACATGTCCACGGTGCCGTCATTGGTGATGTTGGTGACACCACCGGCAGCGTTCTGCGTGACCAGTGCCTGTCCACCAAACCCAAGAATCGAACCGATGTTGACCAGGCCCTTGATGCTGCCGCCCGCCTGGTTGTTGACGTTGATGGTATTGCCACCGGCAGTGTTGTTGCCCAGCACCATGCCTGCCGCCGCAAGGCTCAAGCCGCCGTTGATGGTGGGATCGATCGTGCCCTGGTTGTTCACCGTGATGCCGTTGCCGGACAGCGTCACCGCAGTGCCCCCCAGCACCGGCGGCACGCTCAGCACCGCGCCGGTGGCGATGTTCAGGGTCACGCCATTGGCGGTACTGGAAAGATTGTTCTGGTCCGTCGCGCCATCGCAGGTAATCACCGCACCGGCCGTGGTGCAGGCTGCAAACGCCGACCCACTGGCCAATGTAGCGGTCAATGCCAGCGCCAGCCGATGCGCCTTCAGGCCCGGCAGGTGTCGTCCTGCCGATTTACCGCCTCCCGTCGGATTCTCGGTGATTTCCGAGGCCACCTGCATCACACCCAGGGCACGGTTGAAAACCAGACGGTAAATGCGGTTCATCGGTAAATCTCCATGAAATGACCGGTGGCACAGCAGGCAGGTTTTTTGGAGGTGATGTCGTCCTGCCCTGCTCCACCCGGGAACAGGACCTTCGGTATCAACCTTGAAAAACAGTCACACTTTCACGTGCAAGCGCTGCAGGAACTGCGCGCGCCTGCCTGTCCGTCAGCGCGAAAACTCCCCGGTTTCGCTTGACGAATGGGCGCACTGTGCGGCCGTCACCGCCAGCACCACGTGAATCCGGCACGTTATTTTCATGATGGCCGTCAAATAATCACGGCAGTCGTCACGACTTTGCCGAAAATGCATATTCTCTTGTTTCTGCAGAACGGGAATATCCATATTCCCACCGCATTCGTAACCGGCCTCAGCTGCTGGAGAGTTTCATCAGCACCAGGCCGGCGACGATCAGTACCGCCGCGCCAATCCGCATCGGGCTGACCTGCTCGCCCAGGAACACGATGCCGACCACGAAGGCACCGACCGCGCCGATACCGGTCCAGATCGTATAGGCGGTGCCCAGCGGCAGGCTGCGCATGGCGACGGCCAGCAGCCAGAAGCTGGCGATCATGCCGACGATGGTGATGACGGTGGGGGTGAGTTTGGTGAAGCCTTCAGACTGCTTCATCGACACGGCCCAGACGATTTCCAGCAGGCCGGCAAACAACAGATAGATCCAGGCCATGACAGCCCTCCTTTGGTAGGGCCAGGCCGTCCTGGTCATTGAATCCCGATGTGGGGGAGGTCGTTCCTCCTGGGACCGGATTCTAGCAACGGCGGCAGCCACCGACCGATGCTGGGAGCACAGGGTTACATCGGATTCAGTGCATGAAGCTGGCATCAACGCACCTGCCTGCGCTAGAATGCGCGTCTGCCATCGGTAAGCCGATGTGCAGTCCGGCTGTGGTCTCCGGCGCACAACGCGCTGCTTCCCCTGATCCGTGAATCGGCCGCCTCCGGGCGGCCAACGTCTCTATGGTGGCCCCGTCGGCCCCTCGCGACGCTAGGTCGAAAACTCCGCCAGGGCCGGAAGGCAGCAACGGTATCGATCGACGCGGGCGCCGAGGTCAGCCGGCGGGGCCACCGCCTTTTTCGGCGAAGCCCCGCTCCGGTAGATGCCAGCCTTGGTTGGCGGCCTTCGCCGGGCATGCCCCGGCGCTACCGCGCCTCCGGCGTACCCTGATGGAACACCATCCGCCAGCCCGTTGAATGCTGACGCCACAGCGAGCTGCGCAGCACCCACCGCTGCGGTTGGTCATCGACGTGATAGCGACTGCGGTAACGCACCTGGGCCAAGCCCTCTGCCAGCATCCACACGGCGTACTGGTCCGACTCGATCACCACCTGCGCACGCTCCAGCGGGATCTCTTCCAGCGCGGCTTCACGGCCGTAGCACTGGCCGGAGCTGCCGATCTCATTGAAATCCTCATCCAGCAATGCCGCCAGACGCTCATGGTCTGCGCGCACCTGCGGGCAATGCAGTGCGCGTTCCATCCCCTCCAGTTCGGCGGCCAGCGCCGGTGAAGCGGCGGCGCCAGCGCTGCTCACGGCGGATCCTGCGCCAGCACGTGCGGGGCGGTCGGCGCGGCCAGCACAACGCACTGGCCCGGCTGTGCCACCCGGTGCCCGCGCGCGGCCAGGGCCTGGCCATCGGCCACGCTGGCGTAGTGGTACAGCATCATCCGTGCCTGCAGCTCGGCGCTGTACTCGCGCTCCAGATCATCTACCCCGGTATGCGAAGGATTGCCGTGCAACCCGCAGTCGTGGGCGATCAGTTCGTTGTCACTGGCATAGCGCGCCAGCATTTCCGGAATCGGCCTGGTGTCGCCGCTCCAGGTCAGCGCGCCCTGCAGGCGCAGGCCATAGGCCGTCTCCGGCCAGTGGTGCCGCACGGGGAACACCTCCAGCCGCACACCCTCGTGCCAGAACGCATCGCCCACCACGATCAGCTGGAAGGCATCCCAGAAGTTGGCGCCGCCCTCGGCCAGCACGTTCGGGTAATCGCCGATGCGCTTGTGCAGCAGCGGCACCACCGTGGCCGGCACGTACAGGCGCACCTTGCCGCGCCGCTGCGCGCTGAAGAAGGTATCCACGAACAGCCGTTCGAAACCGGCCACGTGATCCAGGTGCACATGGGTAACGAACAGCGCCTGCGGCATATGCCCGTAATGGGCCTTGAAGGCAGTCAGGCCTTCGCCGCCGCAGTCGATGGTCAGCCACGGCCGGCCATCGCGCTCGATCACCGACATCGGCGAACCCAGCTCGACCGCCGACGCATTGCCGACGCCGAGGAAACGCAACGACCAGTCCATCAGGTGCCCCGGTTCCAGGCCATGTCATAGGCGCGACGCAGGCGCGCGTAGTCTTTTTCCACGTCTTCCACGCTGCGCTCACCGCGCAGCTTGACCAGCGAGCGCAGCAGGCGCTTGAGATTGCGCTCGCGCCAGGCCGTGGCCGGGATGCGGATCACCCCGCGATCGAAGTCGATCAGCCAGCCATGGCCGTTGCCATCGAACAGGATGTTGTGCGCATTGAGATCGGCATGGTCCAGCCCGGCACGGTGGAAGCGCGCGATCATCCGCCCGGTTTCCTCCCACGGTGCCCCGCGCCCGGCCACCAGTGCGCGGTCGGCCAGCGAGCGCACCCCTTCGATCCGTTCCATCAGGATCGCGGCGCGGTAGCGCAGGCCTTCACGCATGTAGAAGGCGGCAATCGGCCTGGGCACCGGCAGCTTCTTCTCGCGCAACGCGCGCATCAGGCGGAATTCGGCAAAGCTGCGGGTCCGGTCCGCCCCCCGCCAGATGTACTGGTCGTGGCTGATCCGGGCCGCCAGCCCCCCGCGCAGGTAGTGCCGCAGTACGCTGGCGCCGAACGGCGCATCCACGAACCAGGCGCTGCCACGGCCGCCCTCACCCACCGGCCGGGCCTTGCCGGCCCAGTGCTGTGGCGAGAACAGACCGATGTCGGCTTGCCGCAGCCGCTCGCGGTCGAACAGAATGGCCCCGATGCCGCGACCCTCGCGGCATGGCGTCAGCGCTTCATTGGCGTCGAATGCGACCATTCCTTTGAGTCTAACAACACATGGCATCAGCGTCCTCCTCCTTGTGTCTTCTGCGCCTGTCCGCTCTTGGCGATGTGACCCACGTAGTGCCGCTGGTGCGCACCCTGCAGGCCGCGCGCCCGGACACGCCGATCCACTGGATCATCGACAAGGTCGGGCAGAAGCTGCTCGATGGCCTGCCGGGCGTCACCTTCCACGCCTACGACAAGAAGACCGGCATGGCCGGAGTGAAGGAGCTGCGCAAGCAGTTGCCGCCTGGGCGTTTCGAGGCCCTGCTGCAGATGCAGGTGGCGTTCCGCGCCAACGTGCTGTCGGCCTTCATTCCTGCCGAGCGCCGCATTGGGTACGACCGTAGCCGCTCCAAGGATCTGCACGGCCTCTTCATCAACGAACGCATCCCTGATCGCCCGGGCATCCATGTGCTCGATGCCATCGGCAGCTTCTGCGAGCCGCTGGGCCTGCGCCAGACTGATGTCAGCTGGGACCTGGCCGTGCCGCAGGCAGCCTATGACTGGGCCGCTGCGCAATGGCAGGACGATGGCCGGCCGGTGCTGATGATCTCGCCCTGCTCCAGCCACGTGCGCCGCAACTGGTACGCCGACCGCTATGCCGAGGTCGCCAACCATGCCGTCACGCGCGGTTGGCGGATCGTACTGTGCGGCGGCCGCAGCGAACTGGAGCGCAGCATGGCCGACGCCATCCAGGCCCAGCTGGATGTTCCGGCACTGGACCTGGTCGGCAAGGACACGCTCAAGCAGTTGCCGGCCCTGCTGGCCCGCGCCAATCTGGTGATGACTCCGGACTCTGGCCCGATGCACATTGCCAACGCAATGGGTACCAAGGTGCTGGGCCTGCATGCGGCCAGCAACCCGAACCGCAGCGGCCCGTATTCGGACCGCCGCTACTGCGCGGACCGCTACGACGACGCGGCGCGCAAGTATCTGGGCAAGCAGGCAGCCGACCTCAAGTGGGGCACCAAGATCGAATTCGACGACGTGATGGAACTGATCACCGTCGAGGACGGCATTGCCGCGTTCGAGCGTTACGTCGCCGACCATCTGGGGTGAGTGGCACGCCGGGCAGCTGAGCGCTGTCTACTGGGTGCGGACCTTGGTCCGCACCGTCCCGCAACCCGGGAGATCCATCCACGCATGGCGTGGATCTACTGCGTCGGGCCGCCCGGGATTACGCGCGCTGCGTGTAATCCTGGTAGGACTTCTCTTCCACGTACGCCGAACCCAGCGCCAGGTTGATCGCCTTCTTGATGCGTGCGCGTTCGTCGTTGCGCAGGTACACGCTGCGCGCCAGGTCGATGAACCCCTGATCGAACGCCTGCGCCTTGTCCTTCAGGCGGATGTCGTCCTCGATCTCCCACAGCTGCTCGTTGACCGCCTTCAGCTCGGCGCGCAGCTTGGCGATGTCCTTCACTGCCGCCGGGTGCGCCATCCACGTGGTTTCCAGCGCGGACAGCTCCTTGCGTACGTTGGCCAGCTTGCCTTCGTCACTGATGCGCTCGGACTTGATCTGCAGGATCGAGATCTTGTCCAGCAGCTCGCCGAATGAAACGGGGACGAGGATTTCAGCGGTCATGGGGAACGCTCCAGCAAATGATGCACACATGGTAACCCGCGGCACGCGAACAGCATCCACGCATGGCGTGGATCTACTCAAGCATCCGGGGGAAGGTCGGCAAAGGGAGGGGCCCGAACGTTGCATCGCAACGTTTGGGGCGACGCGCTAAGCGTCGTCGCATCCCCGCGCCAGATTAAAAAAGAAGGGCTGCCTTTCGGCAGCCCTTCTTTTTTAATCTGGCGGAGAGGGGGGGATTCGAACCCCCGAGGCGCTATAAACGCCTGCCTGATTTCGAGTCAGGTACATTCAACCGCTCTGCCACCTCTCCAGATGTTCCCCGGCGAACCGGGGACGCGCATCATACGAGGAAGCGCGGCTGACGACAAGTCATTGCGCCCAATGAAGTGAAATTTTCCTGACTGCATGGCTTGCCGGATGTCCGCTTGGCCGTGATGATGCCGTTCTCCCCGGCATTACCCCCTCGCCCAGCACCCACCATGATCGAATTCGGACATCTCACCCACCCCGGCCTGCGCCGCGAGCTCAATGAGGACACCTATTACGGTGACGGCGAGCTGGCCCTGTGGCTGGTAGCCGACGGCATGGGCGGGCACGCCTGCGGCGAAGTGGCCAGCGCACTGGCGCGCGAGACCATCGTCCGTGAGATCCGCCGTGGCGCGCCGTTGGCGCAGGCGATCCGCACGGCCGACGAAGAGATCATCCGCGCCTCGCGCCGGCGCAACGACAGCCTGCCGATGGGCACCACCGTGGTCGCTGCACGGGTGCAGGGCAACCGTTACGAAGTGGCCTGGGTCGGCGACAGCCGCGCCTATCTGTGGCGCGATGGCCAACTTGCCCAGCTCAGCCAGGACCACAGCGTGGTGCAGGAACTGGTCGCGCAGGGCAACCTGACCGCCGAGCAGGCGCGCGCCCATCCCCACCGCAACGTGGTCACCCAGGCACTGGGCGTCACCGACCCGGCACACCTGAACGTGGCGACCACCAGCGGCGAGCTGCGCCCGGGAATGCAGTTGCTGCTGTGCAGTGATGGCCTGACCGAGGAAGTGGATGACCGCGGCATCGCCCGCACCCTCGCCTTCGACGACGCCAGCGCGCAGGAATGCGTGGACAGCCTGGTCGCCTCCGCCCTCGACGGCGGCGGCTCGGACAACATCACCGTGATCCTGGTGCGCTGCCACTGATGCCGGCTGGAGGCAAGCCCCCTGAGTCAGGGGGCGGCCGCGAAGCGGCGGGGGTCTGGGTGCTGGTGAGACGGGGCCCACGATTTGCAGCGCAGATTGTGGGGCGCCAGCGCGATTGCGCTGGCGCGTCATCGGACAACATCACCGTCATCCTGGTGCGCTGCCACTGATCCACGCCATCCACGCATGGCGTGGATCTACAGTAGAGCCACGCCATGCGTGGCTGCATTTCGCACCCCACCGCTGCGCCTACGCGCTCGCGGCCTCTTCCACCTTCGGGCCGTCCCACAACGCGTGGCCGGCCTTCTTGCGCAGCCGCTCCAGCCGCGCCGCATGCGCTTCCTGCTCCGACGGCGTGGCCACCACGCGCGGCCGCGGCAGCAGCTTGGACGCATCGAACGCCTGCAACGCCGCAGCGCCACCGGCATCGTCATCGCCCAGCCCGAAGCCGATCTCCTCCTGGCCCGAGGTCAACGCGATGTACACATCACCCAGGATCTGCGCATCCAGCAGACCGCCATGCAGGGCGCGGTGCGAGTTGTCCACGCCCAGCCGCTTGCACAGGGCGTCGAGCGAGTTGCGCTGGCCCGGGAAGCGCTCGCGCGCCAGCGCCAGGGTATCGATCACCGTGCAGCGGTCGGTGATCTTCCCGTACTGCTCTCCCAACAGGGAAAGCTCATTGTCGAGAAAGCCCAGGTCGAACGCGGCGTTGTGGATGATCAGCTCGGCGCCATCGATGAAGGCCAGGAACTCCTCCACGACCTGCGCGAACTCCGGCTTGTCGGCGAGGAATTCCAGGGTCAGGCCGGTCACTTCCTGCGCACCCTGTTCGAATTCGCAGTCCGGCTTCAGGTACTGGTGATAGGTATTGCCGGTCGGGCGGCGCTTGAACAGCTCGACGCAGCCGATTTCGACGACGCGGTTGCCCTTCTTCCACTCCAGGCCGGTGGTTTCGGTATCAAGGATGATCTGACGCATGGGCTCAGTTTACCGGGCTGCCGTCGCGGATCTGGATCGCGGCGTTGCGGGCCAGGGTATCCACGCGTTCATTGTCCGGGTCGCCGGAATGGCCTTTCACCCAGCGCCAGTCGATCTGGTGCCGCAGCGTGGCGGCCTGCAGGCGCTCCCACAGTTCACGGTTCTTCACCGGGTCACCGCCGGCGGTCTTCCAGTTCTTGCGGATCCAGCCCGGCAGCCACTGGGTCAGGCCCTGCCGTACGTACTGCGAATCGGTATAGAGGACGATCTCACAGGGCTCGGTCAACGACTCCAGCCCGGAAATGGCCGCCATCAGCTCCATCCGATTGTTGGTGGTATGCGCTTCACCACCGCTCAGTTCGCGCTCGTGCCCCTTGTAGCGCAACAGCGCCGCCCAGCCACCGGGGCCGGGATTGCCGAGGCAGGAACCGTCGGTGTGGATTTCGATGGTTTTCAATACAACTCCAGATCAGGTAGCAACGGTGCCGTGCCAACGCACGGACAACGGGGTCGGCCCGGGCAGGGCCAGCGTGCGTTTTTCAGCGTGGAACAGGCAGGCCGCGCGCAGGGGGGCCCAGCCGCCGCGACGGCGGCTGCCGGCACCCTGCCACATCGGCCCCAGGTAACGCATGTCCTCGCATTCCAGCCCATGGCGCTCAAGCAGCTGGCGGATCCGCTGCGGCGTGCGCACCACCAGCCCGTGCTGGCGCCAGCGCGTGCGGAACGGGCTGAACGGGTTGAGGCTGGTCAGCCACAGATGGCCGCCGGGCATCAGCACGCGCTCGCATTCGTCCAGCAGATGGTCGGCATCGCCGACGGTCACATGCTGCAGCACGATGGCGTTGACACTCTCGTTGGGCAGCGGCAACGGCAGTGCACAGCGGGTATCGCCGGCGTAACCACTGCCCTGGCGATGCAGGCGCAGGCCCCGACCGCCCAGCTGCGCATCCGCCAGCCAGGCGGCGCTGGGGGCGATCCACAACCAGGGCCGGGTCGGCAGCAGCGACAGCTGCGGCAGCAGCAGCTGCCGTTCGAGCACGCGCAGGGCCTCCGCCGGTTCACTGTCGAACCACGGGGCCTGGCTCGCTTGACGGGTGCTCTGCAGCGCGGGCATGGTCCAATTCTATGCGACTGACTGCCCTGCCCGCATTTGCGGACAATTACATCTGGATGCTGATCGCCGACGACGGTGCTGCCGTGGTCGTCGATCCCGGCGACGCTGCGCCGGTACTGGCGCTGGCCGCCCAAGGCGTGCGCGTGGACACCATCCTGCTCACCCATCACCACGACGATCACATCGGCGGAGTACCGGCGCTGCAGGCGCGTTTCCCCGGGGTGCGCGTGGTCGCACCGGTCGACGAGCGCATCCCGATGGCCACCGAGCGGGTCGGTGAAGGTGAACGTGTTCAGGCACTGGGCCGGATGTTCCACGTACTATCCGTCCCCGGGCACACCCGCAGCCACATCGCGTTTCACACCGCTGAACAGCTTTTCAGCGGAGATTCGTTGTTCAGCCTGGGCTGTGGGCGCCTGTTCGAAGGTACGCCGTCCCAGCTGCTGGCATCGATGCGCAAGCTGGGTGCCCTGCCCGCGCAATTGCTGCTGTGTTGCGCTCACGAGTACACCGTGTCAAATGCCGTCTTCGCGCGGCATGTCGACCCCGCCAACGCTGCCTTGTTGCAGCGCCAAGAGGAGGCTTTGGCCATGCGCCGCGATGACCGTTCCACCCTGCCAGTATCCCTGGCCGATGAAATTGCCTGCAATCCGTTCCTGCGTACCCACACGGCGCCCATCCGCGCGGCCGTGTCGGCGCACCTGGGGCGCGAAGTCGTGGACGACGTCGACGTCATGGCCGGTCTCCGGCACTGGAAAGACGGCTTCCGCGCATGAGTCGCCGAAGTCTGCCGCTGGCCCTGGGTCTCGTCCTGGGGTTGGCCGGAACTGCCGGCGCACAATCGCTGGGCGCCGGCATCAGCCAGAACCTGACCGCCGCCTCGGCCCTGCCGCTGGATCCGTCAACGCTGCCGGCCGCATCGGTACGTAACGGCCAGGAGATCTTCTCCAGCTTCCGCGACGGCCTTGCAGAACCTACTTGTGACGCCGAAGCCACCAGCCCGCGCTGGCAGAAGCAGTTCGCCCATGCGCCTTCGCGGTTGGCCAACCAGGATGACGACGCGCTGGTGCTGTTCGGCTATGTGGTCGAAGAGCTGCGCAAAGCCAACCTGCCCACCGAATTCGCCCTGATTCCCTTCGTCGAAAGTGGCTACCGGCCCAATGCCCGCAACGGCAGCGGCCCGACCGGCCTGTGGCAGTTCATCGCCACCACGGCACGCAACCATCGCGTACCGATGAGCAACAACTACGACGGCCGACTGTCGGCAGTGGAGTCCACCCAGGCCGCCGTGCGCTACCTGAAGACCCTGCATGGCATGTTCGGCGGTGACTGGCGGCTGGCCACGATGGCCTACAACGCCGGTGAATACCGCGTGCTGCAGTCTATGCGCAAGGCCGGCATGAATGCGCAGAACGCCAAGCCGGCCGGCCTGCCCGGGCTGTCGCCGGTCACCCATGCCTACGTCGAGAAGCTGCATGCCCTGGCCTGCGTGCTGGAAGACGTGGAAGACCAGCCGGGCGTGATGGCCTCGCTGGACCGCACCGTACCGGTGCTGAAGGACCACACCCTGCCGGCGGGCACCAGCGTCCAGCAGTGGGCCGCCCAGCGCGCGCTGGACCCGGCGAAGATCGCCCGCCTGAATCCGGCACTGGCCGCCGGCAACCGCCCGTCGGGCACCGCCCGCGTACTGGCCCCGGTTTCGGCGTCCAGCGCGGACGTTGCCGACATCACCAGCACGGCCGCTGCAACAGCAGTGGCCAGCACCGCCAGCGCCGCGCCGAGCCCGCAGGTGGCCAAGGTGGTCGCCTCGGCTGCCGATCGCCCGCGCAACCGTCGCCACACCGTGCGCAATGGCGAATCGGCATGGACCATCGCCCGCCGCTACGGCATGCCGGTGAAGGCGCTGTTGTCGCTGAACGGCTTGAGCGGCAGCAGCGTGCTGAAGCCAGGCGCGGTACTGCGCGTCGAAGACTGAGGTTGGTGCGGCGCTGACGCGCGGTTTCCGGCCAACGGCGAAGCCCCTCGCGGGTGGCGGCAGCAGCATTCATGAGTTGGGACGAGCGAGGTGGACCCACGGGGGACGCCGTGAACCCATCCTTGGAGGCTTGTCCGCGGCATCCATGCCGCGGACACCCCCGCGGGCCCACCCCGCCCGTCCCCTGATGGTTTCCGGTGGCACCCACGGATTGGAAGATGAAGAGCAGGAGCAGGTCGCTTCGCTTCTGGTAGCGGCCGACCTTGGTCGGCACTCATCGCGCAGGTCACGGATCGATCAGGGTTGCGACAACAAAAAAGGCCCGGCAATGCCGGGCCTTTTCGTTCCTGCTCGCCGGAGGGCTTACAGGTTCGCTTCGGTGGTCTGGATCAAGAACTTCTTGCGCATCGCCTCGATGTAGGCCTTGGCCGCGGCCATGCCGTCGATCTGGCTCAGCTGGTCCTTCAACTGCTTCTGCTGTTCGGCGGTCACTTCCTTGATGTCGCCCGGGTTGACCTTGTTCACCGCGAAAACCAGCGCATGGCCGTTGACATCGACCTTGCCGTAGCTCGGCTTGCCCTCGGCAGGCAGCGGCGCACTGAAGATCGCACGGTTGATCTCCGGGGTCGGCACCGGCTGGCTGCGCGGCAGGCCCGGCATCGGGCTCAGCTGCAGCTTCTCGCTGGCAGCCAGCGACTGCAGGGTCGCGCCGGCCTTCAGCTTGGCCAGCAGGGCATCGGCGGCCTTGTCAC
>Ga0308161_1000962_pt1 | contig 38181 bp, 36 predicted proteins | sample PhyFR2_FD_201034 | JGI IMG/M metagenome (GOLD analysis project Ga0308161, IMG submission 201034) | Phyllosphere microbial communities from UC Gill Tract Community Farm, Albany, California, United States - DLSLF.R2 | ecosystem: Host-associated > Plants > Phyllosphere > Unclassified | place: USA...
AGCGCCTCAGGCGAGGAGGAACGCGACCTCGACCTCGACGGGGGTGTCCAGCGGCAGCACGGTCACGCCGACCGCTGCGCGGACGTGCTTGCCCGCGTCACCGAAGATCTCGCCGAGCACCTCGCTCGCGCCGTTGATCACACCGGGCTGGCCCGTGAACGACGGGTCGGATGCCACGAAGCCGCCGACACGGAGCACTCCGGCGAGCTTGTCGACCCCGCCGGCGGCCGCGGCCGCCGCGGCGACGGCGTTCAGCGCGCAGGTGCGGGCGTAGCCCTTGGCAGCATCCGCGTCGACCTCCGCGCCGACCTTGCCGGTCTTGGGAAGGGCGCCGTCCACGAACGGCAGCTGGCCGGAGGTGTACACGACGCCGCCGTGCACGACGGCGGGGACGTACGCGGCCACGGGGGCGGCGACGGCGGGAAGCTCGATGCCGAGCTCCTCGAGGCGGGTGGCGATGCTCACTTGGTGTCTCCTTCGAACTGACGTGCCGCTTCCGCGGCGGCGGCGAGGCCGGTGTTGGCCGCCTGATCCTGGCTGACCGGGCGCTTGAAGTAGGCGACCAGACCCCCCTCGGGACCCTGCACGACCTGCACGAGCTCCCAGCCCTGCTTGCCCCAGTTGTTGAGGATGGCCGCGGTGTTGTGGATCAGCAGCGGCGTGGTCAGATACTCCCACGTGGTCATGGCACTCCTGCGTGTCGTCGGCGCGCCGGACGGTCCGTGCGTCGAGGCTTCTATTCAGGGAACTCCCCTAGCATCAAGCGTATGCCTCAAAAGAATCGGACGCTGAAGGGTGTGCTCGGCGGTCTGCTGGGCCTCGTCGGCCTGAGCGCTGTCGCCGGCGTGCTGGCCACGGCCGCCGTCACCCCCGCCATCGCCATCGCCGGTGTCAGTGGCTCGCAGGCCCTCTCGATCTTCGAGAACCTGCCGGATGCGCTCAATCCCAGCACCCCGATGGAGCCCACCGTCTTCTACGCGACAGGCGCCGACGGGAAGCCCTTCGAGCTGGCGAGGTTCTTCGACCAGAACCGCGTGCCCGTGGCCTTCAATCAGGTCTCCCCGCTCATGTACGATGCACTCCTCTCCAGTGAGGACAAGAGCTTCTACGAGCACGGCGGCGTGAACCTGGGCGCGACCGTCAAGGCCGTCTACGACAACGTCCGCGGCACCTCCTCCCGCGGCGCTTCGACGATCAGCCAGCAGTTCGTGAAGAACGTGCTCATCCAGAAGTGCGAGCAGGATGTCTCGGCAGGCGATCCGAAGTACAGCGAGAAGCTCAATGCCTGCTGGAATGACGCCACCAACGCCACCGGCGCCAAGGGCGTCGAGCGCAAGCTGCAGGAGATGCGCTACGCGATCCAGATCGAGAAGGACTACTCCAAGAACGACATCCTGCTCGGCTACCTGAACATCGCCAACTTCGGCGGCCAGACCTACGGCATCGAAGCCGCTGCGAATTACTACTTCGGCACGACCGCCGCCAAGCTCACGCTCGACCAGGCTGCTACGCTCGCGGGCGCCGTGCAGAACCCGAACCGGTTCCGCTTCGACAAGCAGGGCGGGTCATGGACCGACAAGACCGGTAAGGCGAGGAACAGCAAGGAAGACGGCTACGCCGACACCAAGTTCCGCCGCAACTACGTGCTCGATCGCATGCTGATCGACGGCAAGATCACCAAGAAGCAGCATGATGACGCCGTGGCGTTGCCGATCACCCCGAACGTGCACCCGACGACCCAGGGCTGCCAGGCCGCGGGCCAGCAGGGCTACTTCTGCCAGTACGTGAAGAATCTGATCGAGGATGACAAGGTCTTCGGCGCCACCGTCGGCGAGCGCCGGGACACCCTCCGTCGCGGCGGCATGAGCGTGTACACCTCGCTCGACATGCGCGTTCAGAACGCAGGCAACGAAGCGATGGCGGCGCGGGTTCCGACCCACCTCGACGACCCCAACCATGTGATCGCGGGCAGCGCAGTCACCATCGAGGCCAGCACTGGTCGCATTCTCGCCATCGCGCAGAACACCCAGTTCAACGAATCGGCGAATGCGAACGGGACTCCCGGGCAGAGCAGCTTGGTCTACGCAGCGGACCGCGACCACGGCAACTCGGAAGGATTCCAGCCGGGTTCGTCGTACAAGGTCTTCACCCTGCTCGACTGGCTGGAGAAGGGACACTCGGTCAACGAGACGCTGGATGGACGTCGCAGCTCGCTCCTGCCGAGTTCGACGTACGAGACGTGCGGCAAGCCCGTGACCTACAGTGGCAGCGACAACATCTCGAAGAACTACGGCAGCGTCCCCGGCTATGTGGGCACCCCGATGCGCTTCACGGCGGCCTCGCTGAACAGCGGCTTCTACGCGATGGCGAAGCAGCTGGATCTCTGCGACATCAACAAGGTGGCCGAGCGGCTCGGCGTGCACCAGGGCAACATGGTTCCCGTCACCAAGACCAACACGCTGTACGAGTCGATTCTCGGTTCGCGTAACATCGCACCGATCCAGATGGCGGGCGCCTATGCCACGATCGCGAACAAGGGCGTCTACTGCACGCCGAAGGCAATCGACAAGATCGTCGGAGCCGACGGCAAGGAGATGCCGCTGCCGGAGTCGTCCTGCACTCAGGTCATCTCTCCCGAGGTCGCGGCCACTGCGTCATATGCGCTGCACGGTGTGATGAGCGCGACGGGTAGCGCGGCCAACACGAGGGATGGCATCCCCATGTTCGGCAAGACCGGAACCCACCAGGAGATCGGCACCGCGATGGCACTGTCGAGCACGAAGACGACCACCTTCGTATACGTCGGGAAGAACGGCGGCAAGGACTTCCCGATCGCCAAGAACTTCTTCAGGGGCAAGTCGTTGAACACGGCGAGGTTCGATATCGCCAGGGCCCTGGAGCGCGCCGCGAACCAGGTGTACGGTGGCGACGCACTCCCGCGGCCCGACAAGAACCTCACGCGTCAGGTCTTGAAGGACCTGCCCAACGTCGTCGGGATGTCCGTCGAAGAGGCCACCAAGACGATCGAGGATGCCGGATTCTCAGTGCAGGTCGGCGCACCTGTCGACAGCACGGTCGCTGCCGGTCTTGTCGCGACGCAGACTCCCGGTGCTGGTCAGGCTCCCAGCGGCACCACCGTGACGCTGTCGCCCAGCACCGGCAACCCGCCCGCGGCGGCTGTGCCGAATGTGGTCGGCGCCAAGTTCGGACAAGCGAAGAAGACGTTGGAAGATGCTGGGTTCAGCGTCGACGACAAGGGCTGCAACGGCGGCTCCACTGTGACCGCGCAGAATCCCCCTGGCGACTCACCCGCTCCCCCGGGCACGACGATCTCGATCGTCTGCGACGGGAACCCTAATTGACCTCGCGAGGTTCCGCGCACCCGGCCCTCATCGCGCTCGGCGCGGTGGGGGCCGCGGGCATCGCGGCGACGGTGTGGGGCGTCGGCATCGAGCGGTACCTGTTCACCGTCCGTGAGGTGACCGCCCCGGCGCTTGCTCCAGGCAGTCGTCCTGTGCGCGTGCTGCACCTCTCGGATGCCCACATGACGCCGTGGCAGCATCGCAAGCAGCGCTGGCTGGCGACGCTCGCGACGCTCGAGCCGGATCTGGTGGTGAACACCGGCGACAACCTCGGGCATCTCGACGGGCTCACCGGCATCCGCCGTGCCTTCGAGCCCCTCGCGGGGATCCCCGGAGTATTCGTGCACGGTTCGAACGACGTGCAGGCCCCGGCGCCCCGCAATCCGTTCAAGTACTTCATGGGCCCCTCGGGCGGCGCGAAGCGGATCCAGTCGCTCGACACGGATGCCATGGACGAGTACTTCACGGCGGAGCTCGGCTGGCGCGACCTGAACAACGCCGCGGCGCGGATGGAGGTCGCCGGGAACAGCATCGACTTCCTGGGGGTCGATGACGCGCATCGCGACTGGGACGAGCTGGAGGTGCTCCCCTCGGCGCTCGGCGCGCTCGCGGAGCGCCCGGCAGGTTCCTCCGTGATCGGCGTGACCCACGCGCCGTACCAGCGCGTCCTGAACCGCTTCGTGGAGCTCGGTGCGGATGCCGTGTTCGGCGGCCACACGCACGGCGGCCAGGTGTGCCTCCCGGGCTACGGGGCGCTGGTCGCGAACTGCGACATCCCGCTGAAGCAGGCCAAGGGCCTGAGCACCTGGACGCGCGATGGGCGCACCGTGCCGCTGAATGTGAGCGCGGGTTGCGGGCACTCGATCTACGCGCCCGTGCGCTTCGCCTGCCGTCCCGAGGCGACGCTGCTGACTTTGACCGCCCGCAGCGCCTGAACAGGCGTCGTGAGCTGAGTCTCTGCGCGTCCTGTTTCCACTATTCGGGACCTATAAAGTGCCGCGCGTCTCATGCGAGAAGGCAGGGCGTTCGGTCGGGACTTCACGCTGCCGGTCAGGCCGCTGGAGGGGTCCATTCGAGCGTGGGGTCGACCTGGAGGATGAGCACGTCGCCGGGCTGAATCGTGAGCGAGGGGTCGTACGGCTGATTCTGCGGCAGGATGTCGTTGTAGCCGAAGAAGTCGCGGCTTTTGATACACAGGCGGTCACCGATGGTCAATTCCACGTCGCCGGGCGCGACGGTATAGCTGTAGACCTTGCCCGCGCTGTCCAGGGTCACGGTACCCTCGGCGAACTTCCGCGGGCCGCGGTCGACGGGCTCGCCCTCTAGGCGGAAGGTGATCGGGCCGTCGCCCTCGGTATACCCCGAGACGTCCTTGCCGTTCTGGACGGTGGCGATCCTTGCTTCTGCCGCGCAGCCGTTGGCGGGCGGCTTCGGATCCCAGGGTGCAGGCGTTGACACGATCGGCGTTGGTGCGCTCGGCTTCTCACCAGCGGGCGTTTTCACCGCGGCCGGCTTCTCCGACGGCGCGGAAGCAGCGGGCTCGGATGCTGCCGTGCACCCGGCGAGCGCGGTCACGGCCAGGACGAGGCTCGCGACCGTGCCGGTAAATCTCGCTGCGCTGAACATGCCCTGATCGTGGCATCTACGCGGGTGGATTGCCAGCCTCTGCTCGGAACTCGGAACTTGACCGCAGCATCATCGACCGCGGAACGACGAGGACGTCGTCGAAACGGAGTTACGCGCCGGGGTGGGTGAGACCCTGCTGACGCTGACGGCCGCACGTCTTGACGGATCGATTCGGCGACCGCGCGAGACTCACCTCTCCACCGGCGTCAGTGCAACGCGTCTCTGACGGGTTCGATCCGCCGCCCGAATGCCCGCACGCTCCCCAGCACGAGGAACGCGACGAGCAGGACGACGGCGATCGGCAGTGCACCGACGCTGTACACCGACCTGACGAACAGCGGCCAAAGCTGGAGGCTCAGTGTCGCCGGCAGCGAGTCGAACCGTCCGAACGCGTCGGAGACCGTCCGTTCGAACCACTGCCCGTACGTCGCCGCACGTGCGAGAACGACCCATGCGATGCCGCCGATCAGTGGCAGGGCGCGCATCAGAGGCTTGTTGCGCCCCACTCGGTGGGCCAGCGCCCAGCCGGCGACCACTGCGATGAGGAGCCCGGATGTCCAACCGAAGACGCCGAGCGCCGCGGCGATGCCTTCCTCACCTACGTTCTCCGCGTTCGGTTCCGAGGCAGCGAACGACTGCGCGCCGTACATCATCAGCAGTGCAGCACAGGCGGTCGCCGCGCCGACACCGGTCCAAGTGACGGCCCTGTCGAGACGGGTGGGCACGTGGACCCGGACTGCATTGTCGGTCATGTGGCCACCATACCCAGAGCCACGACGAACCCGCTTCGGGCTTCATCGTCAGAGAGCGTGTACTCATGGTGCCGCTTTGAGGCTCCGGACGCTCTGGCGCTCTGATCATTGACCGCTCGATTTCGTCGTTGAGGCCGTTCGCATGTAGACTCGAACGGTTGCAACAACGGGGTGTGGCGCAGCTTGGTAGCGCGCTTCGTTCGGGACGAAGAGGCCGCAGGTTCAAATCCTGTCACCCCGACTCAACGCCGCAGGACCTCGCCCTCAGGGCGGGGTCCTGCGGCGTTTCCGTCGCTGTGACAGAGGACCCCCGCCGCGCAGGAGGCTGCGCCCGCCGCCACTCCCCGCAACGCGACGAACCTCCCCGACGAGCGGCGGGTGGAGGGCGCGGTGGGGATGCACCCCGTCGCAAGCCGACAGAGCGGCACGCCGCGAAGCGGTGGGCCGCCCCACGCCGCCGCGATGCCGCGCAGCGGCGAGCAACACCCCCGCCCCGATGCCCCCCAGCTCCCGCGCAGGCGCGCTGCCGCGCATCCGCCGACCCATGCCGATCCCGCGCATCAGCGCCCGACCGCGGGCGCCTCCGGGTCGCAGTTCGTGTCGCTCTCAGCATCCGCGGTCGGTCCAGATCGCAATTCAGCGCGTTATCCCTCACCGATTCCGGGACCAATCGCGACCCGGGGAGGCGCAGCCAGAGGATTCCGGGCGAACTGCGACGTGGACGTCGAACAGCCCCCTCCGCTCCCCCACAGCTCCCCTCCGATACCCTGTAATCACTATGCCCACGCCTCGCCTGGTCGCCTTCGACCTCGATGACACGCTCGCCCCGTCGAAGGGCGAGATCGACGTCCGCATCGCGGATCTGCTGCGCGCACTGCTGCAGCGCGTGGACGTGGCGATCATCTCGGGCGGCAACGAGGATCAGTTCCGCACGCAGGTCATCGCCCGCCTCGCCGACACGATGGCATCCGATCTGGCCCGGCTGCACCTGCTGCCCACCTGCGGCACCCGCTACCTGCGGCACGACGGCGCAGCGTTCGCCGCGGTCTACGCCCACGACCTCACCGACCAGGAGAAGTCCGACGCGCTCACCGCGCTGCGCGAGGAGGCCGAGCGGCTGGGTCTGTGGGAGAGCCGCACCTGGGGTGAGATCCTCGAGGACCGCGGGTCGCAGATCACGTTCTCGGCGCTCGGGCAGCAGGCTCCGCGCGATGCGAAGCACGCCTGGGATCCGGACGGCGCGAAGCGGGCCCTTCTCCGCGACGCGGTCGCTGCGCGCCTGCCAGGCCTGGAGGTGCGCTCCGGCGGCTCGACGAGCATCGACATCACGCGCGCCGGCATCGACAAGGCCTATGGCATGCGCCAGCTCGCCGACCACACCGGCATCCCGCTGGCCGACATGCTCTTCTACGGCGACCGGCTGGACGAGGGCGGCAACGACTACCCAGTGCTCGCGATCGGCGTTCCCTCCGTGGCCGTGGAGGGCTGGGAGGACACGGCCGACAAGCTCGACGAGCTCATCGCGGGTCTGCCGGACCGCGTCGCCCGCTGACGGCATCCGCAGTCGCGTCCCACAAGGTGCGGGTCACGAGGCGGCAGACCGGTCCGTTCTGAGACAGACCGTGCGTCATGTCTCAGAAGCGGCGGTCCAGGGCTGACCCGACCCGCCGCTTCTGGGACACGCCTCAGCGCACGACCGACTCCGCGGCGCCCTCGGCCACCGGCACCAGACGCGCCAGCTGCGTGACGTGCTTCGGCTCGAGCTCGGCCAGGGTGGAGACGCCCAGCAGACGCATCGTGCGCTCGATCTCGGTGCGCAGAATCGCGATCGTGCGGTCCACGCCCTGACGCCCGCCGGCCATGAGGCCGTACAGGTAGGCGCGGCCGATGAGGGTGAAGTCGGCACCCAGGGCGACGGATGCCACGATGTCGGCGCCGTTCATGATGCCGGTGTCCACCATCACGGTGAAGTCGTCACCCACGGCCTTGCGCACGTGCGGCAGCAGACGGAACGGGATGGGCGCGCGGTCGAGCTGACGCCCGCCGTGGTTGGAGAGCACGATGCCGTCGACACCGGCATCCTTCAGCCGCACCGAGTCCTCGACGTTCTGCACGCCCTTGATGACGATCTTGCCGGGCCACAGGTCGCGGATGACGGCGAGGTCGTCGTAGCTGATCGTGGGGTCCATGGCGGCGTCCAGCAGCTCGCCGACGGTGCCGCCGGTGGTGCTGAGCGAGGCGAACTCGAGCTTGGGCGTGGTGAGGAAGTCGTACCACCACCACGGCCGCGGGATGGCGTTGATGATGGTGCCGAGGGTCAGCTGCGGCGGGATGCTGAAGCCGTTGCGCTTGTCGCGCAGGCGGGCGCCCGCGACGGGGGTGTCGACCGTGAACTGCAGGGTGTCGAAGCCGGCGGCGGCGGCGCGGCGGGTGAGCTCGTACGAGATCTCACGGTCGCGCATGACGTACAGCTGGAACCAGTTGCGTCCGTTCGGGTTGGCGGCCTTCACGCCCTCGATCGAGGTGGTGCCCAGCGTGGACAGGGTGAACGGGATACCTGCGGCGGCCGCCGCCCCCGCGCCCGCGGTCTCGCCCTCGGTCTGCATGAGGCGGGTGAAGCCGGTGGGCGCGATGCCGAAGGGAAGCGCGGACGGACCGCCGAGGATCTCGACGCTGGTGTCGACGGTGGGGGCGGGCTTGAGGATGCCGGGGTGGAACTCGACGTCCTCGAAGGCCTGGCGGGCGCGCGCCAGCGACAGCTCGCCCTCGGCGGCGCCGTCGGTGTAGTCGAAGGCGGCCTTCGGCGTGCGGCGCTTGGCGATGGTGCGCAGGTCGTAGATCGTCAGCGCCGCGTCGAGACGGCGCTTGCGCCCGTCCAGCTCGGGCTTCTTGAACTTCATGAGCTCGAGCAGCTCAGCGGGGTTGGGCAGCTGGCGCTGGACCATGGTCTCTCTCCTCTGCAGGGTGCGTGTCAGTGGTCACCGGGCACGAGCCCGGCGGCGGTGTAGTAGCCGGTGATGTGGTCGTGGACGAGGGCGCGTGCGGCATCCGCCCCACCCGCCTCGATGGCGTCGACGATCGCGTGATGCTCCGTGCGCAGCCGGGATGCCATGGCGTCCCAGTCCTCGATGCGCGCCGAGCCCTCCAGCACATAGGACTCGATCGCGGTGCGCAGGCCCGCCATCGTCGCGGCGATGACGGTGTTCCCTGAGGCCTCGGCGAGTGCGTAGTGCAGCTCGGCGTCGAGCGCGAGGAACTCGGGTGCGGTGAGATCATCCGCATCCATGGCTGTCAGGATGCCGCGGATGCCGGCCAGATCGCGCCGCGGGTCAGCAGAAAGACGCGCGACGACAGCGTCCTCCAGCACGAGCCGGGTCTGCACGACATCCGCCAGCGGGAAGCCCTGTGCGGCCACCTGGAGCCGCAGCAGCGTCGACATGCCTCCGGAGGGCGCGGCGATGACGATCGCGCCCGCCTGCGGTCCGGAGCCGGTCGCCGTGCGGATCAGCCCCATCACCTCGAGCACGCGCAGCGCCTCGCGGACGCTCGAGCGCCCCACGCCGAGGTCGGCGGCGAGGTCGCGCTCAGACGGCAGCCGGTCCCCCGGGCCGAGCACGCCGTCGAGCAGATCGCTCTCCACCCGTGCGAGCACGGTGCGCCAGGCGCGCGCAGTGGTCTCCGGCATCCGTCCTCCTGTGGTCAGACCACAGGTTATCCGATGTGGTCAGACCACGCAAACGGCCGTCAGCCCAGCACTCCCCCGGACTCCTCCAGGTAGCAGTTGCCGCACAGCGACTCGTACGTCACGGCGACGCCGTCGATCGCGACCTGGTCACCGTCGAACACGAACCGGCCGTCGACCTTGCGCCCGTTGAAGACGGCCTTGCGGCCGCAGCGGCAGATCGTCTTCAGCTCCTCCAGGGTGTGGGCGATCGCCAGCAGCCGGGCAGAGCCCGGGAACGCATGCGTGCGGAAGTCGTTGCGGATGCCGTAGGCGAGCACGGGGATGCCGTCGAGCACCGCGATCCGGAACAGATCGTCGATCTGCTCGGGCGTGAGGAACTGCGCCTCGTCGATCAGCAGGCACGCCACGTCGGCGGGCGCCGCGGGGAGCAGCTCCTCGTCGGCCTCGTCGCGGATGCGCTGCCGGTGCACCGCGAACAGCGCACGGGCGTCGTCATCGGAGCCGATCAGGAAGTCGACCTCACGGGTCATGCCGAGGCGGCTCTCGATCTGCGAGGCGCCCTTGGTGTCGATCTCGGGCTTGGCGAGCAGCACCCGCTGCCCGCGCTCCTCGTAGTTGTAGGCCGCCTGCAGCAGAGCCGTCGACTTGCCCGAGTTCATCGCGCCGTAGCGGAAGTACAGCTTCGCCACGGTGGGTCCGTCAGCTCTGCAGCGACAGGGTCGCCGAGGTCTCCGCGAACGTCTTCTCTGCGAGCTCGGGCTGGTCGTTCAGCTTCTCTCCCAGCGTGGGGATCAGCTCGCGCAGCCGGGGCTCCCAACCCGCGTACTCCTCGGCGAAGCAGCGCTTGAGCAGGCCCAGCATGATCGGCACGGCCGTGGACGCGCCCGGCGATGCGCCCAGCAGACCCGAGATCGAGCCGTCCGCCGAGGTGATGACCTCGGTGCCGAACTGCAGGTTGCCGTTGTGCATGACCTGGGCGCGCTGACCGGCCTGACGCAGCGTCCAGTCCTCGTCCTTGGCATCCGGCATGAGCTCACGCAGGTCGTCGACCTTGCGGCTGTGGTTCTTGAGCAGCTCGGTCACCAGGTACTTGATGAGGTCGAAGTTGGTGACAGCGACCTTCAGCATGCTGAACAGGTTCGAGGGACGCACCTGGGTGACGATGTCCCAGTTCGAGCCGTTCTTCAGGAACTTCGGGCTGAACGTGGCGAACGGCCCGAACAGCACCGAGGTCTCGCCGTCGACGACACGCGTGTCCAGGTGCGGGACGGACATCGGCGGGGCGCCGACGGTCGCCTTGGAGTACACCTTGGCCTGGTGCTTGGAGACGATCTCGGGCTTGGTGGTCATCAGCCACTGGCCGCCGATCGGGAAGCATCCGTAGCCCTTGATCTCGGGGATGCCGCTGTTCTGCAGAAGCTTGAGGGCCCAGCCGCCGGCGCCGACGAACACGAAGCGCGCCTTGACCTGGCTGGGGGTGCGGCCGACCGTCTGGCGGTTCTTCACCAGCCACGTGCCGTCCTTCTGCTTCTTGAGCGAGCGCACCTCGTGGTTCGGGAGAACCTGCACGCCGGAGCTCTTCAGGTGGTCGAAGAGCTGGTGGGTCAGGGCGCCGAAGTCGACGTCGGTGCCGCCGGTGACGCGCGTCGCGGCGAAGGGCGCGTCCGCGGTGAGTCGCTTCTCCATGAGCAGCGGCGCCCACTTGTTGATGACGCGGGAGTCCTCGCTGTACTCCATGTCGGCGAACAGCGTCTGCTTCGACAGCGCCTCGTAGCGCGTCTTCAGGAAGGAGACGTTCTTCTCGCCGCGCACGAAGGTCATGTGCGGAGTCGGGTTGATGAACGTGTCGGGCTCGCTGAGCACACCGCGGTCGACCAGGCTCGACCAGAACTGCCGGCTGAGCTGGAACTGCTCGTTGATCGAGACCGCCTTGCTGACGTCGACGCTGCCGTCGGCCGCCTCCGGCGTGTAGTTCAGCTCGCAGAGCGCGGCATGGCCGGTGCCCGCGTTGTTGAACGCGTGCGAGCTCTCCTCGGCGACGTCGCTGAGTCGCTCATATGCGACGATCTTCCAGTCCGGCTGCAGTTCGTGCAGCAGGGTACCCAGAGTGGCGGACATGATGCCCCCACCGATCAGAACGACATCGACGGTTTCAGTCACCCGATAAGTCTAGCCGTCGGCATCCGTCCCGATTTCCGCGCGACGGCTCAGGCGGATGCCGGGACCAGGCGCTTCGCGAGCTCCTCAGCGATCTGCACGGCGTTCAGCGCCGCACCCTTGCGCAGGTTGTCGTTGCTGATGAACAGCACCAGTCCCTTGCCCTCGGGCGCGGACTGGTCGGCGCGGATGCGCCCGACGAAGCTGGGGTCCTTGCCTGCCGCCTGGAGCGGGGTCGGCACCTCGTCGACCACGACGCCCGGGGCTGCGGCGAGGACCTCGTAGGCGCGCTCCGGGGTGATGTCGTTCGCGAACTCCGCGTGGATCGACAGCGAGTGGCCGGTGAACACGGGCACGCGCACGCAGGTGCCGGCGACGCGCAGGTCGGGGAGCCCGAGGATCTTGCGGCTCTCGTTGCGGAGCTTCTTCTCCTCGTCGGTCTCGTTGTCACCGTCGTCGACGATGGAGCCGGCCAGCGGGATGACGTCGAACGCGATCGGTGCCACGTACTTCTCCGGCTGCGGGAAGTCGACGGAGGAGCCGTCGTGCACGAGCCGCAGGGTGTCGCCCTGGGCGAGCACGCCCTCCACCTGACCGAGCAGCTCCTGGGCACCGGCGAGGCCGGAGCCGGAGACGGCCTGGTAGGTGCTGACGATCAGTCGCTCGAGACCGGCCTCCGCGTGCAGCGCCTTCATGACGGGCATCGCGGCCATGGTGGTGCAGTTCGGGTTGGCGATGATCCCCTTGGGGCGCTCGTCCATGGCATCCGGGTTGACCTCGCTGACGACCAGCGGGACCTCCGGGTCCATCCGCCACGCGCTGGAGTTGTCGACCACGACGGCGCCGGCGGCGGCGAACTTCGGCGCGTAGGCGCGGCTGGCGGTCGCACCCGCCGAGAACAGCGCGATGTCGATGCCCGAGGCATCCGCGGTCTCCACATCCTCGACGATCACGCCGGTGCCGCCGAAGTCGATACTCGTCCCGGCCGAGCGGGCGGACGCGAACAGCCGCAGCTCGCGGATCGGGAACGAGCGCTCGGCGAGGATCTCGCGCATGACGGTGCCGACCTGTCCGGTCGCGCCGACGATGGCGATCGAGAAACCTGAGTCTGAGATGCGGGTCATGAGCAGTCCTTGGCGTGGAGACGGTGCGCCAGGCTCAGCCCCGGGTGAGGATGCTGCGCCCGGCGCCGATGTCAGGGTTGCGGTGAGTCTACCCGCTGATCGGGGGTCGGGGATCTGCCGTGACGCGGGCGTCGGCGTGCCAGCCCGTACGGATTGTCAGCCGAAAGTACGAATGTCAGCCGAAAGTACGGATCTCGGCCGACATCCGTACTCTGAACTGACATCTGTACCGAAGCGGCCGTCAGACCTGGTCGATGTACGTGTGGAACGGCGCGCGGAGGGCGACCCGGTCGTACAGGCGCTGGGCGTCGGTGTTGGTGTATGAGGTGATCCAGCGCACCTCGATCAGCCCCTGCTCGCGGGCGATATCGTGCAGCCGGGTCAGCAGGGCGCGGCCCACTCCCCCGCCGCGCACCTCGGGCGAGACGAAGAGGTCGTCCAGGAAGATGGCCGTCGCGCCGCGCGACGGGCGGGCGAAACGACGCCAGTGCGCGATGCCGATCGGGGCGCCGTCGCGCACCGCCAGCAGCGCGTTCAGCTCGTGGCCGGGATCCCGCAGCCACTCCCAGACCGTGTCGATGACGGCGTCATCGTGCTCGAGCTCGTAGAAGTCGCGGTAGCCGCGGAACAGCGCGGCCCAGGCGTCGCGATCCGCCGGCTCGAGGTCACGGATCGTGAGAGCTCCTGCGTCCGATTCGGTCTTCGCCCCGGCATCCGTCGTCATCCGACGATCGTATCGGGTCGGCACCGGTGCACGTCGGGCACGGGTGCACGGTCCGGGAACGGATGCACGGCGAATCCGGGGCTCCGGCCGTGCAGGCGTTCCCCGCTCGTGCAGGTGTCCCGGGCGCGGACGGCGTCGGGAGGCGTCAGCGGCCGGTACCGGCGTGGACGACGGCCTCGATCTCGCTGTCCAGGCCGTAGGCGGTGTGCACGGCCTGCGCCGCCTGAGCCAGGTCGGATCCGCGCACCACGACCGAGATGCGGATCTCGGAGGTGGAGATCATCTCGATGTTCACGCCGCCGCGGCTGAGCGCGTCGAAGAGGATCTCGGAGACGCCCGAGTGCGTGCGCATGCCCGCGCCGACGACCGAGAGCTTGCCGATCTGGTCGTCGTGCAGCAGATTCTCGAAGCCGACCGCGGACTGCTCGGCGGCGAGCGCCTTGATGGTGCCGGCGGCGTCGGCCTTGGACAGCGTGAAGGAGATGTCGGTGCGGCCCGTGGAGGCGGCCGACACGTTCTGCACGATCATGTCGACGTTGGCGCCCGACTTGGAGACGATCTTGAAGATCTCAGCGGCCTTACCGGGAACGTCCGGCACGCCCGCGACAGTGATCTTCGCCTGGCTGAGGTCGGTGGCGACGCCGGCGACGATGGGTTCTTCCATGGCTGCTCCCTCGGATTCGCGGGGGTTCTTCATGCCCTCGCCCAGAACGTAGGTGCCCTCGGCGGACGAGAACGTGGATCGTGCGTGGATGAGCACGCGATGACGGCGCGCGTATTCGACGGCGCGGATGTACAGCACCTTCGCGCCGTTCGCGGCGAGCTCGAGCATCTCCTCGCTGGAGATGTGGTCGAGCTTGGCGGCGCGCGGGATGACGCGCGGGTCCGCCGTGTAGATGCCGTCGACGTCGCTGTAGATCTCGCAGACATCGGCCTTCAGCGCAGCCGCCAGAGCCACGGCGGTGGTGTCGGAGCCGCCTCGGCCGAGCGTGGTGATGTCGCGGGTGTCGCGGTTGAAGCCCTGGAAGCCGGCGACGATGACGATCGCCCCCTCGTCCAGCGCCTCGCGCAGGCGCACCGGGGTGACGTCGACGATGCGCGCCTTGCCGTGGTGCGAGTCCGTGATCATGCCGGCCTGGCTGCCGGTGAACGAGCGCGCCTCGAAGCCCATCGAGTGGATGGCCATCGCCAGGAGCGCCATCGAGATGCGCTCACCGCTGGAGAGCAGCATGTCCAGTTCGCGCGGGGCGGGGATCGGCGCCACCTCGTGCGCGAGATCCAGCATCTCGTCGGTGGTGTCGCCCATGGCGCTCACGGCGACGACGACGTCGTGGCCGGCGCGACGGGTGTCGACGATGCGCTTGGCGACGCGCTTGATGCTCTCTGCGTCGGCGACGGACGAACCGCCGTACTTCTGCACGATCAGGGCCACGATCACTCCCGGGGACGGTGGGCGGAACCGCCCAGGATCATTGTACGGATCGGCTCCATGCCGTCCCGCGCATGTGACGGCGTCCGCTACTCGATGGCCGCAGGCGCCACCTCGGATGCCCGGGGCTTCAGCCGCCCGCCGGTGGCGGCGAACCAGCATCCGATCAGGATGATCGGGAAGCCGATCAGCAGACCGGGGGTGATCGGTTCCGCGACGAGGACCGTGCCGAGCACGATCGCGACGATCGGGTTGATGTAGGTGAACAGCGGGGCACGCACCGGCCCGACCTCGCGGATCAGCGCGAAGAAGGCGACGAACGCGAGCGCCGTGCAGATCACTCCGAGGAGCAGCAATGATCCCGCGGAGCGAACGGTCGGCGGCTCGTGCGGGGTCAGCAGCGCCGCCGGGAGATACGCCAGCCCGATCGCGAACAGCGCCAGCGTGATCGTGCCGATCGAGGGGACGTCGGAGAGCTTGTACGCGATGACGAACGGCGCGATCGCGTACATCACGGCGGTGAGCAGGATCTCGCCGATCGCTATCATGCTGGCCGGCTCGTGCGGGAACAGGCCGGGCCCGGCGACGACCACCACCACGCCGGCGAACCCGACGAGCAGACCGCCCAGCCGGATCGGCGCGAGCGCGGACCTGTCGCCGCGCAGCAGGGCGATGATCACCGCGAACAGCGGCACCGTCGCCACCAGGAGCCCGGTGAGCCCCGAAGGCAGCTGCGTCTCGGCATGGCTGAGGAGCAGGAAGGGCCCGCCCATCTCGAGCAGACCGAATACGAGCACCCACGGCCAGTGCTTCCGGGCCGCTTTCAGTGCGCCGCTGCGGATCGCGAACGGCAGCAGCACGAGTCCACCCAGCAGCGTGCGTCCGGCGACCACCGCCGGCGGCCCGAAGGTCTCGACCGCCTCCTTGATGAACAGGTACGTGATGCCCCACACGAGCGCCATGACGGCGAACAGGATCCAGCCTTTCCGGGTGAATCCCGCCTGCACGTTCACAGGCGGCGACGGCCCTCGAAGGCCCGTCCCAGCGTCACCTCGTCCGCATACTCCAGATCGCCGCCGACGGGCAGGCCGGATGCCAGCCGCGAGACCGTGATCTCCATGCTGGTGAGCAGCCGGCTGAGGTAGCTGGCCGTGGCCTCGCCCTCGAGGTTGGGGTTCGTGGCGAGGATGACCTCCTGCACGGTGCCGTCGGCGAGACGGGTCATCAGCTGGGCGATGCGCAGGTCGTCGGGCCCGACGCCCGCGATGGGGCTGATCGCGCCGCCGAGCACGTGGTACAGACCGCGGAACTCGCGTGTGCGCTCGATGGCCGCGACGTCCTTGGCGTCCTCGACCACGCAGATCAGCTCGGCGTTGCGGCGCGGATCGCGGCAGATCGTACAGCGATCCTGCTCGGACACGTTGCCGCACACCTCGCAGAACCGCACGCGGGCGCGCACCTCGGTGAGCAGCTCCGACAGGCGCGCGACGTCGAAGGACGGGGTCTGCAGGATGTGGAACGCGATGCGCTGCGCGGACTTCGGGCCGATGCCGGGGAGCCGGCCGAACTCGTCGATCAGCTCCTGGACGATGCCGTCGTACATCAGTTGAACCTCGTCGGGGGCTGGTAGGGCTCTTCACGCAGGAACCGGGCTCCGAGCACCTGGCGGATCACGGCCTCTCCCCGTCGCTCGACGCCGCCGGCGACGGGCGCGACCCGGGAGACGACCGGCGCGGACGCACGGGACTCGGCTGCAGACGGCGCCGGCGCGGCCTGCGAGGGTGCGGCGGGCGGGACCGGGGCGGCCTGCGCGGGTGCGGACATCGCACGCGCCGGTGCCGACGCTCCGCGACCGTAGGAGGCGGATGCCCGAGGGTCGTCCTGCGGGCCGTCGTAGGCGGGGTCGTAGGGCGGCTCGTCGTCGAACGGAGGCGCATCGTCGAACGGTGGGTAATCCACCTCGGGCGGGGAGTCGATCGCGCCGTCGACCGGCGGCTGCGAGGCGGATCCCGATGCCTCGGCGTCGGCCGGCTCCTCATCCACCGGGAACTGCTGCTGCACGATGGCCACCGGTGCTGAGGGTGCCGGTGCGGTGAGCACGGCGCCCGCGGGCGTCTCGGGCGCGGAGGTCGGGATCGGCGCGACGGCCCACTCCGTCACGGCGGCGGCCGCGGAACGGGACGAGGCGGATGCCGCGGGCGCACGACCGCCGGATGCAGCCGGGGAACCGCCGCTGGACGCACCGCTGCCGCGGGCGGAGTCGCCGATCGACTCGGGGGCGCTCATCGGGTTGGCCCAGCCGGCCGCGGGTGCATTGTCGCCGGCAACCGGCTGCTGAGGAGCGGGCGTGGGCGGCGCAGGCCGCGGAGCCGACCCGCCGCCGGACGGCGGCAACGGAGCGGGCAGGTACTTCACGGTGATGCCGAGCTCCTGCTCGATGGCCGTGCGCAGGTGGTCGGATGGCCCCTGCCCGGGCTTGGTGCCCTTGAACTTCGGCACATCGGCGGGGCTCGCGAATCCGAGCGTCAGCACACCGCTGTCGGGATCGTAGGCGAGCGGCTGAGTGCCGGTGGCCACCAGCCAGGACGAGCGGCTCGCCGTCGCGAGACGGTCCAGCACTGCTGACCACGCGGCGGCGATGCGGTCGAACGTGACGGGGCCGGTCGGGACGGCGGTCGCAGGCTCGGCGTCCGACGGCACGGGCTCCGAAGTCGACGTCGGATCGGCGCCGTCCGCCGAAGCAGGCGCCGACGCGGCGGCGCCGCTCACGGCCGGCTCGCCCCCGGCGTGCTCACCCGATCCGGGCGATGAAGTGGCTGATCCCGCGGCCGCGTCCGCCTCGGACTCGGCGGTCCCGGTGGTTCCCGCCACCGCAGCGGATCCTTCGGACGGAGCATCCGCAGCCGTCGACGAGACAGGCTCGGCGGAATTCGGCGTCGCGGTCGCGGATCCGGATGCGAGCGTCGCCGCCGCGGGCGCGGACGCCGACACGGGAGCGAACGGGGCAGCGGGAGCAGACGGAGCAGCGCCGGATGCGGCCGTGTCCGAATCGGCCGGGGCAGAACTGTTCTGAGCCGACGGGGAGGTGGCCGACGATGACAGGGCGGAGCCCGCCGTCCCCGTGCCCGAGGCGGCACCGGCGGAACCGGCACGGGCCGGCGCGGGCGCAGCGGCGGCGGGCGCCACAGCCCGAGGCGCGGTCGACTGCACCGGCGCCGCCTGGCCCGAGGCATCCGCAGGCGCACCGGCCAGCACGCGAGCGACCAGCAGCTCCAGGTGCAGGCGCGGCGAGGTCGCCCCGGTCATGTCATCGAGCGCCTGGCTCACCAGGTCGGCGGTGCGCGAAAGACGGGCGGGGCCGAAGCTCGCAGCCTGCGCGACCATCCGCTGCAACTCATCGGCGGGCAGCCCGCGCAGCACGGCCGAGGCGCCGTCGCCGACCGCCGCGATGACGATCAGGTCGCGCAGCCGCTCGAGCAGGTCGTCGACGAAGCGACGCGGGTCCTGGCCGGTCTGCACGACGCGGTCCACCGCGGGGAAAGCCGCAGCCGCGTCGCCCGCGGCAAGCGCCTCGACGATCTCGTCGAGCAGCGCCGCGTGCGTGTAGCCCAGCAGCGCGACCGCGCGCTCGTAGGTCACGTTGCCGCCGTCGGATCCCGCGATCAGCTGATCCAGCAGCGAGAGGGTGTCACGCGGCGAGCCGCCGCCGGCGCGGACGACCAGCCCGAGCACGCCCGGCTCGACCTGCACACCCTCCTCGACGCACAGCTTCTCGACATACTCGATCATCGCCGCGGGCGGCACGAGCCGGAACGGGTAGTGGTGCGTGCGGGAGCGGATGGTGCCGAGCACCTTCTCGGGCTCGGTGGTCGCGAAGATGAACTTCACGTGCGCGGGCGGCTCCTCGACCAGCTTCAGCAGGGCGTTGAATCCCTGCGGCGTGACCATGTGCGCCTCGTCGAGGATGAAGATCTTGTAGCGGTCGCGGCTGGGCGCGAAGGTGGCCCGCTCGCGCAGGTCGCGGGCGTCGTCGACGCCGTTGTGGCTGGCGGCGTCGATCTCGACGACATCCAGCGAGCCGCCGCCGTTGCGGGACAGCTCCACGCAGCTCGGGCACACGCCGCACGGGGTGTCGGTGGGGCCCTCGGCGCAGTTCAGGCAGCGCGCGAGGATGCGCGCCGACGTGGTCTTGCCGCAGCCGCGCGGACCGGAGAACAGGTAGGCGTGCCCCACCCGGTCGCCGCGCAGTGCGGTCATGAGCGGGTCGGTCACCTGGGACTGCCCGATCATCTCCGCGAAGGTCTCGGGCCGGTAGCGGCGGTAGAGGGCTGTCGTCACCCACCCAGCCTACGGCGTGCCTGGGACACGCGCTCGGCCGCTCACGCGTCCAGCAGTCCCCCGGCCAGCTCCGCCACGCCGCCGAATGCCTCGCCCAAGTCGACCACCGCTCCGACGAGCTGCACCGCGTCGCCGATCAGCTCGATCACCTGCAGCACCAGCGCGGTCGCCTCGAGCACATCGCCGACGCCCTCCACCGCGGGCAGCCCGTCGAACTGCACCCGCACGAGCTGCGCCCAGGAGCGCTCCATGCCGAACAGCACGGCATACGGAAGCAGCCGCTCGTTGAGCAGGAACCGCTGCAGGCGCTGCGCTGCGGCGTCCGCCGACACGTCGCCGGAGAGCAGCGCTCCCTCCGTCGACTGCAGGAACCGCAGAGGCTCGGCCTCGGCGAGCGCCATGTACTCGCGCAGGCCGGCGAGGTGCGCCCGCGCGGGGTCGGATGCGGGCAGGAACGTCCGCCACGCCCGCGGCACGACGACCAGCGCGGCCAGGCAGACCAGCATCCCGCACCCCAGCAGGATCGACGCCGCCACCGGCCCCTCAGCCAGCGCAGCGATCAGCAGGAAGCCGTTCCACAGCAGCAGGATCACCGCGGCGGCGCGCAGCAGCGCGACGGGCCAGTGCCGTCGGCCGGGCCGGAGCATTCCGGCCGCCTGCAACCGCTCCCGCGCGCCGTCGAGCACCACGCGCACCCGATGCGCGAGCGCGCGTCCGCTCGACGAGAGACGCCGCACCCGCTCCCGGCCGGCGCCGTCGCCCAGCACGGCCTCCAGCACCTTCAGCTCGTCGGCGCTGAACTCCGCGCCCTCGACGATCTCGACGCCCACCGGTGTGCGCCGACGTGCACGCCGACCGGTGCCATCAGGCTCCTCCGCGAGCAGCCGGATGCGTCTGCCCACCGCCATGTCGACGAGCATCGCGGCGGCCGCCCTGTCGTCGGCATCCAGCAGCAGGGCGTCGTCGAGCACCGTCGCGCCCGCGAGGGGCGCGAACTGCGGGCCCGGCGACGCCGGTGCCTGGTTCGACGCCACCCGCGCGAGGATCGCGAGGACCAGCACGATGAGTGCCGGGATCAGCCCCAGCACGATGACGGCGACCGTCATCCCTAGTCCTCGAACACCCCGATGACCGGAATCGACGTGGTGGTCACGGGCACGGTCGGCTGCATGAGCGTGCCGTCGTCGCGCCGGGCGTCCTCGAACTGACGCAGCGTCGGGCGGCCGGGCCGCACGGGGCCCTGACCCGCCAGCGCCACCACAGCCGGCTCGGCGACGGATGCCCGGTACGCGACCCCGCGCACGCTGAAGTCCACCGGATCGCCCGAGCGCACCTCGAGCCGCAGCGCCTCGCGCGTCACGGTCACCTGCAGCTGCGAGCCGTGCCACTGCAGCGCGTACGACAGCTCGGGCCAGTCGGCCGGCAGGCGCGGGTCGAAGCTCAGCAGTCCGTCGTGGTCGCGCATGCCACCGAAGCCGCTGACCAGCGCGGTCCACACACCGCCGGCGGACGCCACGTGCACGCCGTCCGAGGAGTTGTGGTGCAGGTTGCCCAGGTCGACGAACAGCGCCTGCTCGAAGTACTCGCGCGCCAGATCCTGGTATCCGACCTCCGCCGCCATGATCGACTGCACCACGGCCGACAGTGTCGAGTCACCGGTGGTCAGCGGGTCGTAGTAGTCGAAGTCGGCGAGCTTCTCCTCATCGGTGAAGTGGTTGCCCTGCAGGAACAGCGCCAGCACGACGTCCGCCTGCTTGAGCACCTGGAACCGGTAGATCACCAGCGGGTGGTAGTGCAGCAGCAGCGGGCGCTGGTCGGGCGAGGTGCCCTCGAGATCCCACACCTCGCGCTCCAGGAACAGCGAGTCCTGCGGGTGGATGCGCAGCGCCTCGCTGAACGGGATGTGGATCGCCTCGGCTGCCCGATCCCAGGCCTCGCGCTCCCCGGCATCCAGACCGGTGCGCTCCACCAGCGCGGCGTAGGCCGACGGATCCTGCTCGGCCATCTCGCGCACCACGCGCGCGGCCAGCCGCAGGTTGTACCGCGCCATCACGTTCGTGAACAGGTTGTCGTTGACGACCGTGGTGTACTCGTCCGGCCCGGTGACGCCGTGGATGTGGAACGTCGAGTGGCCGTTGGTGCCACGCCAGAAGCCCAGCGTCGCCCACAGCCGCGCGGTCTCGACGGCGATGTCGGCCCCCTCCCGGCGCAGGAACTCCTCGTCGCCGGTGGCGCGCACGTACTTGCCGAGCGCATAGCTGACGTCGGCGTTGATGTGGTACTGCGCGGTGCCCGCCGCGTAGTACGCCGACGCCTCCTCGCCGTTGATCGTGCGCCACGGGAACAGGGCGCCCGCCTCGTTGAGCTGGGCGGCGCGGCGGCGGGCGGCGGGCAGCATGAGCACCCGGGCGCGCAGCGCGTTCTTCGCCCACTGCGGCGACGTGTAGGTGAGGAACGGCAGGACGTAGATCTCGGTGTCCCAGAAGTAGTGGCCGCTGTAGCCCGAGCCGGTCAGGCCCTTCGCCGGGACGCCGGTGCCATCGGCACGGGACGCCGCCTGCGCGAGCTGGAACAGGCACCACCGGGTGGCCTGCTGCAGGTCGTCGTGGCCGGCGATGCGCACGTCCGAACGCTCCCAGAACGCCGCGAGCCACGCCTCCTGGGCGTGGAACAGGGCGTCGACGCCCTCCACTCCCACACGGTCCAGCGAACGGCGGCAGCGGTCGACGAGCTCACGCGGCGGCACGCCCCGCGAGCTGTGGTAGCTGACGATCTTGCTGATCCGGATCGGCACCCCGGCCTTCGCCTGCACGCGGAACACGTTCTTGGCGATGTCCGGCTCGATGAGCGTGCGGGCGCTGTAGTCGTTCTCGGTCTCGATGAGGTGATCGGCCACGACCGCGACGCTCATGCCCGAGTCGTTCACCCGGTACGACAGCGCGGAGCGCAGCCCGTCCTGCCAGTACTCCACCGGCTGCAGCACGCGCTCGGTGATCTTCTCCGCCTTGCGCGGGTCGAAGCCCGCCTTGCCCTCGGACTTCGACGCCATCGGGTCGCCGGCGTAGATGCCCGCGCCGTCCTGGCGGTTCAGCAGCTGGCAGCTGATCGTGACGGGGGCGTCGGCGTTCTCCACGACGACCTCGAGGCGCAGCACCGCCAGGTGCCGCTCGTCGAAGCTGACGATCCGCTCGTCATGCATGCGCACGCGCTTGCCCGACGGCGTCACCCACACCACGGTGCGCGACAGCACGCCGGTGCGCATGTCGAGCACCCGGGAGTACTCGTGGATCTCGGTCTCGTCGAAGGACAGCGGCTCGTCGTCGATGTAGACGCGCATCACCTTGGCATCAGGCGCGTTGACGATCGTCTGCCCCACCTCGGCGAACCCGTACGCCTGCTCGGCGTGGCGGATCGGCCACGTCTCGTGCAGACCGTTGATGAACGTGCCGTGCTCGTGCGCACCGCGTCCCTCGATGTGGTTGCCGCGCAGGCCGAGATAGCCGTTGCCGACCGAGAAGAGCGTCTCGGACACGCCGTCGTCGTCGTAGCGGGTCTCGATCAGGCGCCAGGGGTCCACGGGGTGGCGTTCGCGGTCGATCATGCGTTCTCCGAAGGGATTCTGAAGGGTGAGGGGCTCAGTGCGGGTCGCCCCCGGGTTCAGCACCGGAGAGCAGACGCGCAAGATCATCGACGATACAGGTGGCGCCGGCCTCGCGCAGCGCGTCGGCGCCTGCGCCGCGGTCGACGCCGACGACGGTCGCGTAACCGGCGGATGCCGCGGATGCCACACCGGAGACCGCATCCTCCACGGCGATCGCCTCGGAGGGGTCGACTCCCAGCATCCGGGCGCCCTCGCGGAACATGTCGGGGGCGGGCTTGGACGCGAGGTGCTCGTGCTCGGCCACGACGCCGTCGACGACGATGCGGAAGAAGTCTCGGATGCCGGCGGATGCCAGCACCTCGGGCGCGTTCTTCGAGCTGGAGACCACGCCCATCGGGACCTCGGCGGCGCGGAGCTGCTCCAGCAGCGCGAGCGAACCGGGGTACGGCGCGATGCCTTCGCTGCGCAGCGCGGCGGCGAACGCGGCGTTCTTGCGGTTTCCGACGCCGCAGATCGTCTCCGCCTCGGGCGGGTCGGTGACTTCGCCCCACGGGATCTCGACGTTGCGGCTGCGCAGCAGGCTGGCCACGCCGTCGTAGCGCTTCTTGCCGTCGACGTACGCGAAGTAGTCGGCGTCCGTGTACGGCTCGGTGACGCCCCAGCGGGTCAGCACTTCGTCGAACACGGCCTGCCATGCGCGCATGTGCACTTCGGCGGTCGGCGTGAGCACGCCGTCCAGGTCGAACAGCACTCCCGCAGCGCGGCGCAGGTCGGGCAGGTCTTCGGACACGATGGGACTCCTGGGGACGGTGCGGTTGTCGGGCACGGGTGCTTCGGCGGCCATGGCGCTCGGATCCGGTGTGGCGCTCCCTCCAAGCGTAGCGAGAACCACCCGCGGGGTCTCCCCCAACGCGGGGCCCTTCTCGGCGCAGATCCGCAGGATCGCCGCGACCGCGGCATCCGTGTCGGCGAGGGTCTGCTCCGTGCGGTGCCGGATGCTGAGCACCGTCGGCGCCGGTTCCCCCGGACGCACCGGCGGACGCACGGTGTGGACGATGTGCGCGAGCGGCCGGCCGACCCCGTCGACCGTGCCGTGCGCGAGCTCGACCCCGTCGTCCTGCACGCGGTATGTCAGCGCGTCACCGCGCCGGTCGATCAGCAGCTCCGCGCTCATCCGCCGATGTACGACATCTCGATGCGCTCCACCGCGGTGTCCGCGGAGCGCATCTCGGAGTAGCGGTCGTCGCGTGCGCCCCAGATCTGCGCCAGGGCGGCCTCCAGCTCGGCATCCGAGCATCCGCCGCGCAGCAGCGCGCGCAGGTCGTGCCCGCCGGACGCGAACAGGCAGGTGAACAGCTTGCCGTCGGCCGAGATGCGCGCACGGCTGCAGGTACCGCAGAACGGCGCCGTGACGCTGGAGATGGCGCCGATCTCCCCCGCCCCGTCGAGGTAGCGCCAGCGCGTCGCCGTCTCGCCCCGGTAGGCGGGCTGCAACGGCTCGAGCGGATGCACGGCGCCGATCCGCTCGATGATCTCGGCCGACGACACCACCTGGTCGAGGTTCCAGCCGTTCGTGGTGCCGACATCCATGAACTCGATGAAGCGCACGGTCACCCCGGTGCCGCGGAAGCGCTCGGCGATGCCGAGCACGTCGCCCTCGTTCGTGCCGCGCTTGACCACCGTGTTGACCTTGATCGCGTCGAAGCCGACCTGCTCGGCGGTGCGGATGCCGTCGAGCACCCGCTCCAGCGGGAAGTCGATGTCGTTCATGGCGCGGAACGTCGCGTCGTCGAGGGAGTCCAGCGAGACCGTGACGCGATTCAGCCCGGCGTCGCGCAGCGCCTGCGCCTTGTACGCGAGAGCCGAGCCGTTGGTGGTCAGGGCGATGTCGAGGCGCTCCCCCTCGGGGGTGCGCAGCTCGGCCAGCATCGCGATCAGCGTCTCGATGTCGCGGCGCAGCAGCGGCTCGCCGCCGGTCAGCCGCAGCTTGTGCACGCCGTGTGCGACGCCCGCCTTCGCGACGCGCACGATCTCCTCGAAGCTCAGCAGCATCGCGTGGGGGAGGAAGTCGTGGTCGCGGCCGAAGACCTCCTTGGGCATGCAGTACACGCAGCGGAAGTTGCAGCGGTCGGTGACCGAGATGCGCAGGTCGCGCAGCATCCGCCCGCGGGTGTCCCGCAGGCGTGATCCGAGCTGCAGTGCCATGTCCTCCACCGTAGTCGTCGTGTCCGTGCCCGCGGCCGGATCGGACCGCTCAGCGGGTGACGGGCTCCAGCCGGACGACCACGCCCTTCGATGCGGGCGTGTTGCTGCCGAACGCCGTCAGGCCCAGCGGCACCAGCGGGTTCCCCTCCGGGAAGTACGTCGCAGCGCATCCGCGCGATGTGGGATAGGAGACGGCCTTGAACTCATGCACGACACGGTCGACGCCGTCCTCGTACTCACTGTGCACATCCACGATCTGGCCGTCGGCGATGCCGAGATCCCTGAGGTCGTCGGGGTTCACGAAGATCACACGGCGGCTCTTCCGGATGCCTCGGTAGCGATCGTCGAGACCGTAGATCGTCGTGTTGAACTGGTCGTGCGCGCGCATCGACTGCAGCAGGAGCCGGCCCGGAGGGCACTCCAGGTACTCCAGTTGATTCACGGTGACCATCGCCTTGCCGGTCGTCGTCGGGAACGTCCGGGAGTCGCGCGGCCCGTGCGGGAGGATGAACCCGTGCTCCTCGCGCAGCCGCGCGTTGAAGTCGTCGAACCCGGGGACGACATGCTCGATGTGATCCCGGATCCGGTCGTAGTCCTTCTCGAACCCGGCCCAGTCGATCGGGCCGCCATCGCCCCACAGCGCCCGCGCGATGCCGACGACCACCGAGACCTCCGACTTGAGCTGATCGGAGATCGGCTCGACCTTGCCCCGGGTGGCGTGGATCGCGCACACCGAGTCCTCCACCGACAGCGACTGCTCGCCGGCCTCCTGCCGGTCGATCTCGGTGCGTCCGAGCACCGGCAGGATGATCGCCTCGTCCCCCACGGTGAGGTGGTTGCGGTTGAGCTTGGTGGAGACCTGCACGTTGAGCCCGACGTTGCGGAAGGCCTCCTCGGCGGCGTGCGTGTCGGAGACGGCCGCGACCATGTTGCCGCCCATCGCCATCCACACCCTGGTCCTGCCCTCGCGCATCGCCTGCACCGACTTGACCACGTCGTAGCCGTGCTCGCGCGGGACCGTGATGCCGAACTCCCGGTCCAGGGCCGCGAGGAAGCTCTCCGGCATCTGCTCCCAGATGCCCATGGTCCGGTCGCCCTGCACATTGCTGTGGCCGCGGATCGGCGAGGCGCCGGCACCCGGCTTGCCGATGTTCCCGCGCAGGAACAGCAGGTTCATGACCTCCTTCAGGATCTTCACCGCATCCCGGTGCTGCGTGAGCCCCATCGCCCAGGTGATGATGACCCGCTCGGAGTTCAGGTAGCGGTCGGCGAGCTCGTCGATCTCAGCCTGGGAGAGGCCGGTGGCCTGCAGCACCCTGTCCTCGTCGAGGGTCCTGACGTGCTCACGGAACTCCTCCAGTCCCTGACAGTGCTCGTCGAGGAAGGCGTGGTCGAGCACGGTCCCCGGTGCGGCGTCCTCCGCCTCGAGGACCTTCTTCGAGACGGCCTTCATCAGCCAGCCGTCGCCGCCCGACCGGATGAGCAGGTACTGGTCGGCCAGACCCGTTCCGTGGCCGATGATGCCGCGCACCCGCTGCGGGTTCTTGTAGCGGGTCAGCCCCGCCTCGTGCAGCGTGTTGACGGCGACGATCTTCGCCCCGTTGTCCTTGGCCTCCTCCAGCGCGGTGAGCATCCGCGGGTGGTTGGTGCCGGGGTTCTGGCCCATCACGATGATGAGGTCGGCCTTGCCGAAGTCGTCATAGGAGATCGTGCTCTTGCCGATGCCGATCACCTCGCCCAGCGCCGTGCCGGTGGACTCATGGCACATGTTCGAGCAGTCGGGGAGGTTGTTGGTTCCGAGGGTGCGCGCCATCAGCTGGTAGATGAAGGCGGTCTCGTTGGCGGTGCGGCCGCTCGTGTAGAAGGTCGCCTCGTCGGGCGAGTCCATCGCCTTCAGGCGGTCGGCGATGAGCGTGAACGCCTCATCCCAGGAGATCGGCCGGTAGTTGTCCTGGCCCTGGGGCTTGTAGACGGGTTCGACCAGACGACCCTGCATGCCCAGCCAGTACTCCGACTTGGTGAGCAGGCTGCTGATGGAGTTCTGCGCCCAGAACGCGGTGGGGATCGTGACGGGCGTGGCCTCCCAGGTGACGGCCTTCGCGCCGTTCTCGCAGAACTCGAACGTCTTGCGGTGGTCGGGATCGGCCCACGCGCAGCTCATGCAGTCGAAGCCGTCCTTCTGGTTCATGTCCGTGAGCAGGGTCAGCGCGCGCCGCATGCCCATCTCCCTGATGCCGGGCACCATCGAGTGCAGCACCCCGGGCACGCCTGCAGCCCACTCCTTCGGCGGGCCGACCTCCGCGTCCCTCGCGTCGTCGCTGATGTCCTGGATCGGGGCCTTCGCCGCCATCACGTGCTCCTTCGCCTGGGTCTCTCTCTGGGGTATCAGCCGCATGCCGCCCATGCAAGGGCCTGAGGTGCGTTCGCGGTCCGGTCACACGGCCGCGGGCACTGCCTCGCGCACGCGCTCGGGACGTGAGTAGACGTTCATGGTCGCGCCGCGCACGAAGCCGACAAGGGTGAGCCCGGTGGATTCGGCCATCTCGACGGCCAGCGACGACGGCGCCGATACGGCCGACAGCATCGGGATGCCTGCCATGACCGCCTTCTGCACCAGTTCGAAGCTCGCCCGTCCCGACACCTGCAGCACGGTGCCGGTCAGCGGCAGGCGTCCGTTCAGCACCGCCCATCCGACCACCTTGTCGACGGCGTTGTGCCGCCCGACGTCCTCCCTCACCACCAGGAGCTCGCCGGTCGCGGAGTCGTACAGGCCCGCCGCGTGCAGCCCGCCCGTCTTCTCGAAGACCTCCTGGCGTGAGCGCAGCATGTTCGGCAGGTCGGCGAGGGTCGCGGCATCCACCACCAGCGGATCCGCGGAGACGTCGAACGCCGAGGTGGTCGCGACCTGCTCGATGGACGCCGCACCGCACACGCCGCAGGCGCTGGTCGTGTACGAGTGCCGGGCCCGCGACGGATCGGGCAGCGGCGTGCCGGGAGCCAGCGTGACGTCCAGGACGTTGTAGGTGTTGCCGCCGTCGGCCGCCGATGCGCCGAGGGCGTAGGCTCCCGGCGCTGCGGCGGACCCGCCGGTGCCCGGCCCGCCGCAGTGGATCGCGGAGGCGAACTGGTCGTGGTGCCGGATCACGCCCTCCGAGACGAGGAACCCGGCGGCGAGCTCGACGTCGTGTCCCGGCGTGCGCATCGTGACCGTGAGCGGTGAGCCGGACACGCGGATCTCGAGGGGCTCCTCGACCGCGAGCGTGTCGAGCCGGCGCACGGCCGCGCCCTCGGCGCCGTCTGTCGCGGCAGTGATGTGAACGACCTTCTTGCGGGTGGTGATCCTGCCCATCGCGTCCTCCCGGGTGTTCGTCCTCGCTGCCCGCCACGGTACTCCCCCGGCGCGGAGCCGGGGTCGGCACGGATGTCGGTCCGTTTCACGCATGCAGGCCCGAATCCGGCATCCTGACCGACATCCGTGTTTTCGACCGACATCCGTACCGAACGGCGGCGGGCGGAGGCGGACACGGAGGCCGTGGAGGCTCAGGAGACCGGCGGGCGGATGCTGACGCGGAGGCCGTGGAGGGTCAGGAGGCCGGCGGGCGGATGCTGATCGTCGAGCCGGGCGCGACGGGGGAACCGGCCGGGAGGATCAGCTCGACGAGATCGCCGTCGGCGGTGCGGGCGTGAGCGCGGATGCCGTCGGCGCTCGTCTCGGCGCTCTCGACGCGCGCCTGCCACGGCCCGTCCGTCCCGGGCAGGGTCGACGCGACCGCGGCGATGAAGGGCGTGGCGGGTGCGCCGAGGACGGCATCGGGTGCGCCCTCGGCGGTGACTCCGCCGTGCTCGAGCACGATCAGCCGGTCAGCGAGCGCGCGCGCATCCGCCGCGTCGTGCGTGGCCAGCACAGCGGTGGTCCCGGTGGCCGCGAGCTCGTCGCGCAGCAGGGAGCGGATGCCTTCGGCGGTGGCGGGATCGAGCGAGGTCAGCGGCTCGTCGAGCAGCAGCACGCGCGGCGACACCGCCAGCGCCCGCGCGAGCGCGACGCGCTGCTGCTGTCCGCCCGACAGCCGCGCCGGGCGCCGGTCGCCGAAGCCCGGCAGGCCGACCCGCTCGAGCCAGGCTTCTGCTCGCATCCCGGCATCCGCTCTGCGCACCCCGTGCGCACGCATCCCGAAGGCGATGTTGTCGCGCGCGCTCAGGTGCGGGAACAGCCGCGCCCGCTGCCCGAGCAGGATCACGCCGCGTTCGCGCGGCGGAACGTCGACGCCCGCCGCATCCTGCACCGTCCTGCCTCCCAGCCGCACGGCCCCCGCCGTCAGGGGCGTGAAGCCGGCGATCGCGCCCAGGAGCGTCGACTTTCCCGCACCCGACGGGCCCATCACGGCGAGGGTCTCCCCTGCGGCCACTCTCAGACGGGCGTCCAGGGCGAAGCCGCGGCGGTCGACGCGGATGCGGGCGTCCAGCACGGCGTCCCGGCCGGCGGCATCCGCGCTCATCGCAGCTCCTCCGCGACCGCGGCTCCCCCGCCGGGCCGCCAGCCGCGCACCAGCAGCAGCACCGCCACCGACGTGACCAGCAGCATCAGCGACAGGGCGATGGCGCTGCCCTGACTGACCCCGGCGCCGTTGAACGCCGTGTAGATCGCCAGCGGCATGGTCTGCGTCACGCCTGGGGCGTTGCCCGCGAACAGCGCGGTCGCACCGAACTCGCCGGCCGCCCGTGCGAAGCACAGCACGGTTCCCGACAGCAGCCCCGGGCCCGCCAGCGGCAGGGTGACCCGCCACAGGATCGTCCAGCTGCCGGCGCCCAGGCCGGCCGCCGTGCGCTCGTACTCCACGCCCGATGTGCGGACGGCACCCTCCAGGGCCAGCACGAGGAACGGGAGCGCGACGAACACCTGAGCGAGCACGACGGCCGGGGTCGTGAACGGCACCTGCCACCCGGTCCAGCCCAGCCAGCCGGAACGGCCGAACAGAAAGAGCAGCGCCAGCCCGCCGACCATCGGGGGCAGCACCAGCGGCACGGTGACGACCGCGCGCAGCACCGCGGCGGTGCGCTGAGCGGCTCGGGCGATGGTCAGCGCCAACGGGATGCCGATCAGCAGGCAGATCGCGGTGGCGACGAGCCCCGTGACCAGCGACAGCCGCAGGGCGCTGAGCGCCTCGGCCGAGGTCACGTCCGGCCACAGCGTTCCCCACTGCACGCGGCCAACGAGGGCGGCGAGCGGCAGCACGAGGAACACGATGCCGAGCGCGGCGGGCACGATCAGCACCCGCGGCGCATGACCGCGGGCGCCGGTCGTCTGCGAGCCGCTTCGAGGCATCACGGGCCGTCGAAGCCGAAGGACGCGAGGATCTTCTGCCCCTGCGTGCCGGTGATGAACGAGACGAACGTCGTCGCAGCATCGGGGTTGGGGGCGTCCTTCAGCGCCACGATCGGGTAGGCGTTCACGACCTGATCGGCGCCGGTCGGGGTGAACGAGCGGACGTCGGCGGTCGCGGCGGCGGCATCCGTCTTGTAGACGAGCCCGGCGTCCGCCTCGTCGCTGCGCACCTTGGTGAGCACGGCCGTCACGTTCTGCTCCTGGCTGACCGGCGTGAGGGTGACCCGCTGGGCGGCGAGCAGCTTCTTCGACGCCGCACCGCAGGGAACCTCGGGTGCGCAGAGCACCACCTTGACGCCCGGCTTGGCGAGATCCGCGAGCGTCTTGATTCCGGCCGGGTTCGACTTCGGTGTCACGACGACCAGCGTGTTGCGTGCGAAGACCGTCGGACCGGATGCCAGGCCGGCGCCGGTGACCCTGGCCATGTTCGCCTCGTCGGCGGAGGCGAACACGTCGACCTTCGCCCCGCCGTCGATCTGGGTGGCGAGCGTGCTGGAGCCGTCGTAGGTCGCGGTGACGTGCACGCCGGGGAAGAGCTTCTCGAACTGCGCGATCGCCTGGTCGAAGGCGCCCTTCAAGGACGCCGCGGCCGAGACCGACAGCTCGCCGGTGAGCACGTCGGCATCCGCCGGCGACGGCGCGTCCCTCGGTGCGACGCCTCCTCCGGACGCATCCGATCCCCCCGTGCGGCTGCTCGTGGGGGTCGTGTCGAGGGATGCCGTGGACGCGCAGCCCCCGAGCAGCAGCACGATGGCCGCGGTGGCGACGGCGATGATCGGGATGCGGCGCATGGCTCTTCTCCTCACGTGCGCGCGCGATCAGCGCGGGGTCTCGACGATGACCGTCGTCGCCTTCACCACGGCGACGGCGAGCGATCCGACCTCGAGACCCAGCTCCCGCACGGCCTCGGCGGTCATCAGCGAGACCACCCGGTGCGGGCCCGCCTGGATCTCCACCTGGGCTGCGACGGTGTCCATCACGACGTTGGTGACCAGGCCGGTGAAGCGGTTGCGTGCGCTGGAGCGCACTCCGGTAGCGTCCTCCGCCGACTTCGCCAGGGCGATCGCGTGCCGGGCGAGCGCTTCGCCGGGGATCTCGGCCGGGCTGGCGTCGGTGACCGGCAGCACCCCCTGGTCGACCCAGCGGCGCACCGTGTCGTCACTGACCCCGAGCAGGTCCGCGGCGAGCGCGATCTTGTAGCTTGCGGACATGTCCGCAGACTATCACCGCATGTGCGGACGAAAGCAGGACTCTTGCCCGCAGAAGCGGAGTCCATCCCCGCCGCGGCGAGGTCTACCCTGGAGGTCATGTCCCTCCCCCCGCTGGTCGAACCCGTCGACGTGCTCAGCAGCAGGGAGCAGCTGCGCACGGCGCGGCATCAGCGCCTCGCCGCGCTCGGGTCGGACGGGCAGCGCCGCATCGCCGCAGCCAGCGTGGGAGTCATCGGCGCGGGCGGCCTGGGCGCCCCGGTCGTGCTCGCGCTGGCCGCCGCGGGTGTGGGCACCATCGTGGTGTTCGACGACGACGATGTCGAGCTCTCCAACCTGCAGCGCCAGGTCATCCATCGCCTGCAGGATGTCGGGCGACCCAAGACCGACAGCGTGGTGCGTGTGGCCGCAGACCTGTCCGAGACCGAGGTCCGGGTGGTGACCACCCGGCTCACGCACGAGAACGCCGCCGAGCTGATCTCCGGGGTCGACCTGGTGCTCGACGGCACGGACTCCTTCGAGAGCCGCGAGGTCGTGGCCGCCGCCTGCGAGCGGCTGGCCGTGCCGCTCGTGTGGGGCACCGTGCAGGAGTTCGCCGGGTTGGTGACGGTGTTCTGGTCGGCGCCTCCCAGGCCTGCGGAGGCCGTGCGACTGCATGACCTGTACCCGCCCGGCAGTGAGGCGCCGTCGTGCTCGGCCGTGGGCGTCTTCGGCCCGCTGTGCATCCAGGCGGGCTCGATGATGGCATCCGAGGCGCTCAAGCTGATCACCGGGATCGGGCGGCCCCTGCTGGGCCGGATCGCGATGATCGACGCGCTCGCGGGCACGGTGCGCGAGGCGCCGCTGCGTGCGTCGCGGGCGACGGCATCCGCTCCCCTCTCTCCCGTCGACGCCGTCGCCGAGGTCGACCACCCGGCCGACGGAGCCGTCGTGATCGACGTGCGCGAGGCCGAGGAGGTCGCCCGCGGGATGCTCCCCGGGGCGCGGCACCTGCCGCTGGCGGCGCTGCTGGAATCGGTCGACTCCACGGCGGCGGAACTGGCCGGCAGCGAGGTCGTGGTGGTGTGCCAGGTGGGCGCGCGAGCACGACGTGCCGCTCAGGCTCTGCGCGGCCGGGGTGTGAACGCCGTGGTGCTGCGCGGCGGCATGGACGGATACGAGCGCAGGAGGCAGCCGGCATGACCGCGCATCTGATCACCGTGGAGGAGCATCGCGCGCGGATCCTCGCGGCCGTACGTCCGCTGGAGGCCGTGCGGATGCCGCTGCCGGGCGCGCTCGGCCGCATCCTGCGTGAGCCGGTGCACTCGGCCGTGGACCTGCCCCTGTTCGACAACTCCGCGATGGACGGCTTCGCGGTGCGGTTCGACGATGTGGCGGATGCCGCCGCCGGCGCGCCCGTGGACCTCGAGGTGGTCGCCGACGTGCCGGCCGGCGGTGCCGAGGACCCGTCGTTCGGGCCCGGGCAGGCGGTGCGGATCATGACCGGGGCACCGGTGCCGGCGGATGCGGATGCCGTGGTTCCGTTCGAGGACACCGCAGGGGGTCTGGCGGAGTCGCTGGGCCGCATCCGTGTGCTCGCCGCTCCGCACGCCCGCGGTGCGCACATCCGACCGCAGGGCGAGGACTGCCGGGCCGGCGACGTGATCCTGCCCGCCGGTGCCGAGCTGGGTGGCCGGCAGCTGGCGGGGATCGCCGCGGCCGGTGTGCACGAGGTCGTCGTCTCGCGCGTGCCGCGCGTCGCGGTGATCTCGACCGGTGACGAGCTGCGCCCACCGGGTGCGCCGTTGGAGCGCGGGCAGATCCCGGAGTCCAACGGCACCCTGCTGGAGGGACTGTGCCGCGAGAGCGGCGCCGAGGTGGTCATGAAGGCCTCGGTCAGCGACGACGGCGACGGCCTGCGTGCGGCGCTGGCGGATGCCGCGGCCCTCGGCGCGGATGTCGTGATCACCTCCGGGGGCGTCAGCGAGGGCGCGTACGAGGTGGTCAAGAGCGTCGCCCGGATGCGGTTCGACAAGGTCGCCATGCAGCCGGGCAAGCCGCAGGGGTTCGGTGACGGCTCGGACGACGGTGGACCCCTGCTGTTCGGGCTGCCCGGCAACCCGGTGAGCGTCGCCGTGTCGTTCGAGGTGTTCGTGCGTCCCGCCCTGCGGGCGATGCAGGGCGCCGCCGACCTGGACCGACTGATCGTGCGCCTGCCCGCGGTCGAGGCGTGGCGCACTCCCCCCGGCCGCCGCCAGTACCGCCCGGTGCTCGTCACGCGCGATGGGGTGGCGCCGGCGTCGTCCGGCGGGTCGCACCTGGCCGCGAGCCTGGGGCGTGCGGAGGCCTATGCGATCGTCCCCGCCGACGTCGACCACGTCGGAATCGGCGACGTCGTCGATGTCATGCTGGTGCCATGAGCTTCACGCACCTGGATTCGTCTGGTCACGCCCGCATGGTCGATGTCACCGAGAAGCAGCCGACGGTGCGCTCGGCGACAGCGCGCGGGTTCGTGCACTGCGCCCCGCACGTCGTGGCGGCGCTGCGAGATGACACGGTGCCGAAGGGCGACGTGCTGGCGGTGGCGCGCATCGCCGGCATCGCCGGGGCGAAGCGCACTCCCGAGCTGCTGCCGCTGGCGCACGTGATCGGCGTGCACGGGGCGGCGGTGGATCTGCGGATCACCGACGAGGGCGTGGAGATCGAGGCGACCGTGCGCACGGCCGACCGCACCGGGGTGGAGATGGAGGCGCTGACGGCCGTTTCGGTCGCCGCGCTCACCGTGGTCGACATGGTGAAGGGACTCGACAAGGGCACCTCGATCGCGAACGTGCGCATCGTGGCGAAGACCGGTGGCAAGTCCGGTGACTGGCATCGGCCGGACGAGCCCGCGCGGCCATGACCCGCGCGTCCGTGCGGTTCGGGGCGGTGCTGCTGGCCGGCGGTCGCGCCTCGCGCATGGGCGGCGTCGACAAGCCGGGGCTGCTCGTCGACGGCGTGAGCATGCGCGATCGGGCGATCGCCGCGGTGGTCTCCGTCGGTGCGTCGCCGGTGGTGGTCGTGGGGCCGGAACCGGCGGCATCCGGCGCTTCGCGCGACGCCGTGCGCTGGGTGCGGGAAGATCCGCCGTTCTCGGGGCCTGCGGCCGCAGTCGTAACCGGGTTGACGGCGGAGGGAGCGGATGCCACGGAATGGACGCTCCTGCTGGCATGTGACCTCCCGCATCCGGACATCGCCGTCGCACGCCTGATATCCGGCATCCCGGCCCTCCCGCCGGAGTCGGACGGCGCGTGTCTGGTCGACGAGACCGGCCGAGCGCAGTGGCTCGCGGGCGCATATCGCACGGCGGCGCTGGTGAGTGCGGCATCCGCTCTGCCGGACGGCGGGCGCGATCAGCCTGTGCGCGCGCTGCTCGCGGGTCTGTCCGTGGAGCTCCTCACCGACTCCGGTGCCGGAGCCAGGGATGTGGACACGTGGGAGGATTACGAGCAGCTGACGAAGGAGCTTCCATGAGCGAGCATCTGCCACCGGAGACGCTGGACGACTGGGCGGATGCCCTGCGGGAGCAGTTCGGTCTGAGCGCCGACGACGTGCCGATCTCGCTGATCCTGGATCTGGCGAAGGATGTCGCGAACGGCGTCGCGCGGCCGGCCGCGCCGTTCAGCGCCTTCGTGGCGGGCCTGGTCGCGGGTCGCCGTGGCGGCTCGCCGGACGACATCCGCGCGGCCGTGGCGGACGTGACGAAGCTCGCCGGCGACTGGCAGGCCTGACGTGGCACGGGTGCGGTTCTTCGCCGCGGCCGAGGAGGCCGTCGGCAGCTCCGAGCTGACCGTGGATGCCGCGACTCTCGCCGCACTGACTGCAAGCCTGCGCGACGATCACCCGGCTCTCGCGGAGATCCTGCCGCGCTGCTCAGTGCTGGTCGACGGCGCGCGGGTGGACGACTCGTGGCCGCTGACCGGCGACGCAGTGGTCGATGTGCTGCCGCCGTTCGCCGGCGGTTGAGTCCCGCGTCTCCTGAGCGCAGCGAGACGGAGGGTCAGCCGCCGAGGCCCTTCCAGACCGTGGCGCCGTCGGCTTCGATCTGCCGCTTCCAGATGGGCAGGCTGTGCTTGATGGCCTCGATCAGCGTGCGGGACACGTCGTAGGCGACGCCGCGGTGGCCCGATGCGACCGACACGATGACGGCCGCTTCGCCGACCTCCAGGCGCCCGATGCGGTGGCTGGCAGCGACGATGGCGTCCGTCTCGCCGACGGCTTCGGCGATCAGCGTGCGCAGGGTCTTCTCGGCATCCGGGTGGGCCGAGTACTCCAGCGCGACGACCGGGGTGGCGGCGTCCTCGTCATTGTCGCGGACGCGGCCGACGAAGGTGATCTCGGCGCCCATGCGAGGGTCGTCGACGGCGGCACGGTGGGCGTCGACGTCGAGCGGCTCGGTGCTGATCTGCGCAAGGCGGATGGTCATCGATGGTCCTCCCCTTCGAGCTGCCCGAGCGCGTGATGTGCGATCTCGAGCACGAGTCGGATGCCGTCGGTGACGGCCGCGGTCGAACCGGGGAGGTTGACGATGAGCGCGTTCCCGCTGACGCCCGCGAGTCCGCGGGAGAGCAGGGCCGCGGGCTTCTCGGCTGCGCCTCGGCGGCGCAGCTCCTCGGCGATGCCCGGCAGTTCGCGGTCGAGCACGCGGGCGGTTCCCTCGGGGGTGCGGTCACGCGGGCCGATGCCGGTGCCGCCGGTGGTGACGATCAGACGGATGCCGCGCTGCAGGGTCTCGCGCAGTGCCCGTTCGACCTCGTCGGCGCCGTCCGGGATGACGATCGCGTCGTCGCAGTCGAAGCCGGCCGCGCGGAGCGCCGCGACGCCGATGGGCCCGGATGCGTCTGCGCGCTCACCGCGGGCGGAGCGGTCCGAGACCGTGATGACTGCGGCTGCCGGCGACATGCCTTCAGCCTAGCGACGGTGCGGGTCGCACCGACTTCGGCACAGACGGGGTCAGCCGCGATGCGCGAGCACGTTGATGATGTTGCCGTCGGCGTCGCGGAAGAAGAAGCGTCGTACACCCCAGGGCTCGTCGGTGAGGGGATGCACGATCTCCAGTCCGAGATCAGCGACCCGCTGATACGCGTCGTCCACATCGTCGACCTCCAGCGATGCCGTGGGGTTCACCGGCGCGGTCCGGTCGCGGTCCATCAGGCTGAACTGTGGCGCCGCACCGCTGTTTCCGAGCGTGACGATCCACCCGTGATCCATCAGCACGTCGAGACCGAGCGCCTCGCGGTAGCCCGCCACGGCCGCGGGCACGTCGGCGACCGTGAGAATGGGCACTGCGCGGGAGAGTCTCATGCGCGCGAAGATACCATCCGGCCTCTGTCCGAAGACCGGCGGGCCCGCCTCGCCCCTGGGCCCCTGAGCCTGTCGAACGGCCGATATGGATACTCGTGTCAGGAGCGCCGAGTCCACAGTCCACACCGCGCTTGCCGAACGGCGGACGTTCGCGCAGCGGGTGCTTCGACAGGCTCAGCAACCCAAGATGATGAGCCCCTCAGCAGATGCTGGGCCCCGAGCAGGTACTGGTCCCCGAGCGGATGCTGGGTCCCGAGCAGGTACTGGTCCCGGGCGGATGCTGGTGCCTGAGCGGATACTGGGCCTCTGAGCTTGTCGAAGGGTCGGACCTGCCTGGGGCACTTCGACAGACTCAGCGCCCCCGCGTCGTGCTCCTTCGGGTCAGGCGGCGATGTCGTAGCGGGCGCGTCCGCCGAGTTGTGGGGTGCGTGTGGGGTCGATGTGGGTGGGTGGGATGAACCAGACTTTCGCGTGCACGTTGACTCCGGTACCGCGATGCCGACGCGTATCGCGGCCGGCGGGTTGGTTCGTGCGGGTGTGGTTTCCGGGTGGGTTGTCGATTCTGATGTCCCATCCGTTGTCGTGGATGCGGTGGTGGCAGGATTCGCAGAGCAGGACCCCGTTGGAGAGATCGGTCGGCCCGGTGTCGCGTTTCCACCAGTTGATGTGGTGGACCTTGGTCATGTGGGGTGGGAGTCCGCATCGGGCGCACCCGCCGTCGCGTTCGGTGAGGGCGAATTTCTGGGCCCGGGTGAACAGGCGTCGTTCGCGTCCGAGGTCGAGGATCTCACCATCGGAGCCGAGTACGCAGGGGATGACACCACCGGCGGCTGCCATCCGCCGGACCGCGGCCACGCTGACGGGCTGGTCGGTCCCATCAACCGTGCCGTGCCCGGTGCCGCTCTCGAGGTCGTCGAGGTCGACCCTGACGATCACGGTCGCGCCTGCGACGGGGACAGATGTCTCGCAGCCGATCACGTGCCCGCAGAACAGGGTCAGCGCGTCGGCGCGCATCATCGCGACCGTGCGCCGGTCCTCATCGACACAACCCGCGCCCGGAGCGGTAGCAGCCGAGAAGGCAGTCCCGCCCGCAAGGGAGTCGCTCTCGGCACCCGACACGGCCCCGTCTTCACGATCTGCACCGACGCCCCCACCCGCGACCCCGCCATCGGCCCGGCGTGCAGCGACCGCCGCGGCCTCGGCGTCCTTCCGTGCCTGGAACTGGGCGGTGACGTATCCGTCGATCGCGGTGCGGATCGGCGCAC
>Ga0308161_1000967_pt1 | contig 38071 bp, 28 predicted proteins | sample PhyFR2_FD_201034 | JGI IMG/M metagenome (GOLD analysis project Ga0308161, IMG submission 201034) | Phyllosphere microbial communities from UC Gill Tract Community Farm, Albany, California, United States - DLSLF.R2 | ecosystem: Host-associated > Plants > Phyllosphere > Unclassified | place: USA...
AATAGAAACGGCTACGCATGTAGTACCGACAGCGGAGTACTGGCGGACGGGGGTTCAAATCCCCCCGGCTCCACCATTTCATCATCTAAAGACGTCCACGGACGTCTTTTTTTGTGCCTGAAATCCAGTAAATACGGGGGTTTCAGGGCTACGAAAGGCTTTCTAGGTTTTTTGAGTTCCAGACGATTTGGTATTCCCAATGGTATTCCCGGCTACCCGGCGCTAATCTTGGGAATACCAAAAGGTGTCATGGAGTACTTCTCATGTGCGCTCAAACCACCCGCCTCTCCGACCGCCAGCTCAAGGCGGTCAAACCGAAAGACAAGGATTACGTCCTCACTGATGGCGACGGGCTCCAACTGCGAGTCAGGGTCAATCGCTCGATGCAGTGGAATTTCAACTACCGACATCCCGTAACCAAGAACCGAATCAATATGGCACTCGGATCCTATCCCGAGGTTTCTCTTGCGCAAGCCAGGAAGAAAACCGTTGAAGCCAGAGAGCTGCTTGCACAAGGCATCGACCCCAAAGCTCAACGCAATGAGCTGCTAGAAGCCAAACGAGCGGAAACGGAACACACGTTCGAGAACGTCGCTACCGCCTGGTTCGAACTGAAGAAGGACTCGGTCACGCCAGCGTATGCCGAAGACATCTGGCGCTCGCTCACACTGCATGTATTTCCAACCATGAAATCAACACCGTTGTCGGAAGTGAATGCTCCGATGGTCATTAAGCTCCTTCGCCCAATTGAGGCCAAAGGCAGCCTCGAGACCGTTAAGCGAGTGAGCCAACGCCTTAACGAGATCATGACCTATGGGGTCAATTCCGGGATGATCTTTGCCAACCCCCTCAGTGGCATTCGGGCGGTTTTCAAGAAACCCAAGAAAGAGAATATGGCCGCGCTAGCACCTGACGAGCTTCCGGAACTCATGATGGAAATCGCGAACGCCAGCATCAAGCGGACCACCCGCTGCCTGATCGAATGGCAGCTTCATACCATGACCCGCCCCTCCGAAGCGGCGACCACCCGATGGGCAGATATCGACTTCGACAAACGCATCTGGACAATCCCTGCGGAGCGAATGAAAAAGCGTCGTCCGCACATAATCCCGCTTACCGAACATGCAATCTCGTTATTGGAGACGCTTAAGTCCCATAGCGGCCACAGGGAATATGTGTTCCCGTCAGATAGAAACCCGCGCACCCACGCGAATAGCCAAACTGCAAACATGGCGTTGAAACGAATGGGCTTTCAGGACCGTTTGGTCAGCCACGGCATGCGCTCCATGGCCAGCACAATCCTCAACGAACATGGATGGGATCCGGAGCTAATCGAAGTCGCGCTGGCGCATGTCGACAAGGACGAAGTTCGGAGCGCCTACAACCGGGCGGATTACATCGAACGTCGGCGCCCGATGATGGCCTGGTGGAGTGAACATATCCAGAAAGCGGCTACCGGCAGCCTGTCAGCGTCGGCCATCAATCAAACCAGGGACCGCAAGGTGGTGCCGATACGCTGACATCACGGCGACAGTTCATGCCATCCGTGCAGTGGAGCTTGCCAGCGCTTCTTCGGCCAAGCCTCTGAGTATGGGAAGGCTCCGCATTCCCTTACTCAGAGGCTCACGCTTAAACGCCTGTCACGCAACCACGGCTTGGGCCTTTCTAAGGCGGATCAACCCTGCTGTTAACTCGTAGTAGTAGACGGTAGCTGGAGCTGAGCATCGCAGGTAGTGCTCCAGAAACCATCTCACGTGCTTTTCTCTCCAGGACCAAGGAGTCGCGCAACCCCAGCGCTCACGAATCACCTCGTGCATCCTTTCTGCCTGCCTGATGTGCCGCTGCTGCGTGGGATGCGCGCCCTTGAGCACGGGGCGCAGAAACAACGCCATGTCGAACTCAGCTTTCATCGACGCCCCCCGATGTAGGCACTCACCACATCGATGCGGTTGTGCCCCAATTCGTGGCTGATCTGCTGTCGTGCACGCTGATCAAGCTCTCGATCTTCTCGATGAACACGACCGCCATTGACGGGCGTATTCAAGCCAGTCAGTTGCTCATAGCGCTCACAGGCGTAAGCTGCTCGCAGCTCATGAAAGCCTTTCAATCCATGTTTGTGCAGGAGGTCCCGTGCCGGTCGCACAACTGATTGCATAAACTCTTTGTAGCTCTCGTTGGGAGCCAACAGGTTCCGACTGCCGCTGGGTGAAGCCTTCCAGGCCCTATCCAAGGCGCCACGGATTTGATCAGTGACCGCGATCCAGCGCGGTGCTGACGCGCCTGATCGGCCGCCTTTGGTGCCGTCCTGGATGTTGATCTTGCCCAGTTGCCCGGCTTCACGTTGCAGTCGGGGCAGATCCGCCAAGATCGCTTCACGCAGACGCATACCAGTCTCCCGGGCCAGATGCACAATTGCGGCCACTCGTTGCTGACTTCGCTCTGACAGTGCGCGTGCGATCAATTCGATCTGAGCACGATCTTGGCCTTGCGGTGCCTCCCCGCGTACGCTTGAGCGCTGCAAACCCAGCGCCTTGCTCGGACTGGGAATTTTGACGTACTGATCACCGCGCAGCGCAGCAATCGTTCGGTTCACGCTGGACAGTCGGTTCTGCGCGGTGGCAATGCCGACGTTGCCCTGATCAACCTGCTCCCGCACGTGGACGGCGTACCGCATTAGGACTTCGCGGTCGATCTGTCGCGCATCATTGAGCCTCGGCCCGTCCTCGGATAGACACCAACGCACGAAGGCCTGCCAGCGATCACTATGGGCTTTGACGGTAGCAAAATGGCCGTCGCCAAACAGGTCTTTCAGTGCTTGCGGTCCGGCATAGCTGATCTGGCGACCGAAGCCGAAATTGCGCCCTGATCGCTTACCGACCCGAGCCATTTTTCTGTTCCTGATCGGCTGCTGCGAGTTCATGCAAAAGGGCTCGCCAGTGCGCACTTACAATCGCGAACTGAGCCCAATCAGTCGGGCGAAAACACAGCGTGTTGTCGGTGACGTAAAGATGCGCGCCCTGCTCTTCCAACCATTGGATAATGGAGGTCGTCGAGGTGATAGTTCTATGGAGGGTGGCGACACCGGCGACACCGGCGACAACCCTTGCCCTGCCTGCCTTTGAGCGTGGCGACAAAGTGGCGACAGTACCGGCGACAAATCGCACCTTCGGCTCCTTTTGGCGTTGAGCCAGATGGTTGCGCAGCGCTTCATCAAGATTGAACATGGCGCACCTCGAAGGTGTGGCCGTCGGAGATCAACCACTGATGATCAATCAACTCGACCAGCAGCTTTGCGGCATGACGACTGCTCTTGCGGGCAAAACGGGGACCGTTGCGATTCAATTCACGAATACTGAAACGCTTCCAATCTTTGACCTGTAGCCATCGCAGCAACCGGTCCGCCTCTTCCTTTACCCGACACACTGGCTCCTGCTCAGTCAGGCGTTGGATCTCGGTGAGGTAGTAGCCGACTAAAGCGGAGGCCCGTTGGATATGGTCGACCTCCACGACGCTGCTCTCCTCCACAACTGCAAGAATGCCGGCGACGCGCAGCAGGTTATCGGCGGCCTTTGATCCGCTGGGCCGTACGCTGGCCAGCTCGCCAAACTCCCCCAACTGAGCTTCGATGGCATCATGCAAATCAATCCAGCGACGGCGGGCTAACGGACTCAGTGTCAGCGGTGATAACCGCAAGGCACCGTCAGCGGAAAGTGACCAAGGCTGATGAAACAGGGCCGAAAGACGGTGGTGATATCGCTTTAGGGCGGGGTCTTTGGACAAGTCGACAGACTGGTAACTGCGTAGTCCGGCCAGGCTGGTGGGCCAGGTGATGAGGCAGCGACCGAGAATGCCTTGCCCCTGCAGCAATGGGTCACTGAGTAACTGCATGGCTAGATACGGTTGCAGCATCAGGTGCAGGCTTAAGCGTCGATCGTATGCTCGCAAGCTTTCACCCGCCATAGACCGCGCGCGATCTATCGGACTGCCGTCCCAGAGCGACGACAAGGTCGTAACCGCTTTCAAACGGTTATCTCGACTCATGGTGCTGCTGCCGAGGAATTGTCCCCCTTCATCGCAGAACAACCCCATGCTCGGCAGGTCATGACAGAGCCCTTTGATCAGCGCTTCAATAGTTGGGTCCGTGGTAATCAGCCTCGGTGCAGAGGGCTCCGCTTCGAGCGGTACACCGTTCGCGGAGTCGGGATCGGCAGGGTTGATACGCTGCATCTGGCGCTGTGCGGCGCGGTACCGGGCAAGCTGTTCGCGGTAGCGCTGCCACTGCTCACGCTCCCATTGGCGTGCTGGCAGCAATGCAGATCGGTCTGCCGCCGTTTTACGATCCCCCGAAGCTGCCACCGTGATCAGGTACAGCGAGAGGGGATAATTTCTCCCGTCGAGCTGTAAGCCGGCATGACCTTGGGTAGCCAGCGCCGAGGCAGCCAACACCGATTGTGCAGCCAATGCCTGGGGCACGCCGATGACCTCGGCCATGCGCTCCACCGCAGGCCCAAGAATCCCACCCAGTGCCTGCAACGGATAAGGCTGGGCCACGGGATTCGACTCAATCAACGGTCGAGGTGGTCGTGGTAGTTCAAGCTTAGGATCTAACTGCTGCATGGCCCTCTCCTAGTTCATTGCTGGTTGTCCTCACGTAGTCCCGCCACGGTTGTTGAGTGTTATCAGGGATCAAGGCCCCTGCGGCCTGTGAGGTGCTCACTGACGCGGAACGAACGGCTCCTTACGACCGGGAGCAAGGGCATGACCCCAGGAATCTGACCTCCGTGACGCATCCGAAGAGGCGGGCGGGTGGAGGCTGTGCCGACTGACGAGTTCGGCACCTGGAGATCCTGAGTAAGAGAAGGCAACGATATAGACACCTGGGGCATGCCTGACTGTCAGTCAGGTGCAGCCTTTCCATTGGCTGCGGCACCGGCGCCTATGTCATTGCGGATGGCGACGAATCGGATTTGTCAGATCGATTGTCACGAGGAGAGTTGCGGCAATGCCTTGTACGACGTGGCTTGCAGCAGTGGTACGAGCGCCCGTCTCTTTCCAGGAGAAAGAGACGGGCGAGGTCTGGCGCAGCGAAGTGTGCCAAGAGGTGAGGTTGCTGCAATGCAGCGAGGTAGATCCATCGTCTGCCGCAGCGGGCAGATTGGTCGAGTAGGCATCCATCACTCTTGGGGAGTGACCGTGCGAGCCGCCGGACGCTAATCGCACTTGGGGATAACCACCACGCTAATGGCGTAGCCTTGAAGGTTCTGGCTACCTGGGCAGGTGCTGTCAACGACAGCTATCCATGCGGCAACTTTTATACTCACTCGAAATAGCGGTCAAGCGTAATGGTCAAAGCGTGCAAAAAGTGGCGACTGTCGCCACCTCTGTCGCCACGCTCCAGGCCCCGTGCTGCATGGGTTGTCGCCGGCGTCGCCGCTGTCGCCACACCTACATCCACGCCAAACGAAAAGATTCGCACACACACACTGAAATGGCGCTGCGCTCGATAGAGATTGCAGGGAATTACTGACGGGTGAAAGCAAGCATGGCGTTAATCAAATTTGAAAATGGGAGGGTGGAACGCGGCGGCTTCGAAACAAAAGCGAGTGAACCCTCCGATCGGCGCGATCAAAGATCGCTTGATCGGAGGGTTTGGCGGGAAAAGCAAATCTCAAACGTCAATTACAGACTCAGGCATCAAAGCGGGTTGGTTGGGAAGTGACGGCCTCACGTCGCATAATCAGCGTCTGCTGCAACCGCAGCAAAAAACCTGCTTCAAATGCCTCTTGTGGATCACCTGGACGATGACGTTTTCGGTTCTGAGACAGCGCCCACCATAACGGTAATGATGAGCCCTCAAGCCAAGCCTCTGCGCAACGAACGCCCTCCTTGATTACCGGAGCGAACTCATCGTCCCACGGAGTTTGGATCGCGGGAGCCCCTTCAACTGACGGGACAGAGACATATTCATGGGTCTGTTGATGAACGCTTTGAGCCGGAATGCCAGTTAAATTCCGGAATGCCTTGTCGTACAACACGGCGGCGTCATCCAGCAACTCTACAGCCAACTCTACGTCTTGCGGAAAATGAAGCAGAATACTCTGGGCGCCATTAAGCCGAAGCGTGGCAGCCTGCCTTAGCTTAATCGCGGCAGCTTCAGGGGTAAGCGATGAAGTATCGATGCTGTTGGGTTTGGGGAGGCCGATTAGAAGCGAAAGATCAAACACCACGGAATCCTCCGAGATAGTTTGCGGCTTGAACCATTTGGCCGGGGTGGCGCACGAGCTTAAAAGGGGGACAGGTCATTTTCCTTATCTCCTTCGTGTAATTAAGGAGCTGCCAACCGCCGTTGCGACACGATTGGGTGGCAGACCGTACGGGGGTCGCAAACCGGCACACGAAGGAAAACCGGCCAGGCATAAGCCTGCCCCGCACGGCCTGCCATAGAAATGCAGTAGTCAGACCTAATAGAGCGCCAACTACTTTGCTTTCGCTATGGCGCGGAACCGCGCCTTCGTGTGTGTGTTTCCGGGTTGCGACGCCCGGTCGCGGGATTGACCGCAACGGAGCAAAGCGTAAATGCGAACAAGCGACAACACAAGCATGAGTATCAATAAGCGCCGAATTCGAATGAGAGCTCCGAGCGAAAATTTACGTTCATCGGCATTTAGTGGCTAAGGCAGGTCAGATACCGCGCAACTCCTTGATATTTCCGAAGCTCCCCACAGTGATAGAATTGGTAATGCTATACACGAAACCCTCTCGAGAATTTGTATGACTACAGAGCTAACGGAAGAAGAAATGCGGCGGGCGCTGTTCGGTGAGCCTGAGCTCCCTGCTTTAGTAATCGACACACACGTGCAAGACACCGCACCCGAAATCGTGATCACGAAGCCGACAAAGGCCGTGAAGAAAAATAAATTATCAAAAACTTTTACTCCCAGATTGAAAGTCACACTGAGGGTGGGGAATGAATTCGAAGGCAATATGCACGAGATCGTACATGAAGCCGATACACTCAGCTCCCTAGTTGCAGAGCAAGAAGCTACAAAAATCGCCAAGAAAAAATTCAGGTTTGTGGAAGTTATTTCGGTTAAGTCGATGTAAACGGGCAAGCTAGGTTCCAAGCGCATTTCACTGCAGCGCCACAACCGACCGAACAGTTCGTGTGGAATGAGGCCTTAATCGCAATCACGCTAGCCGCTATCGCGTTTCGAACGCTAACAGTCAATCCAACATTTCAACGCATAACTGAACATCATCCCTTCCCAGCAGACATCGGACTCAACGGTCAGAAACAGGCGAATGGCGGACACATGGCTCTAGGTTACTCAGAAAATGGTCCTTCTTCCGTTAAGTTCCAACCTCGGTGCAGGCTATTTCGATTTGCAAAACAGTCCGACGCCCCAGAGATACTCTACATCAGCCGTCAGCGAATAGAGCTGTATGAATAGAGGACTAGACACACCAGGTATAGTAATTGCCTGCTAGGGCCCCATTACTGGGTCACTACCTAGCTTCAAGTGAAGTTGATATGATTTGTCAACAGCAAGCAACGATCGTAGTAGCATTCGCTCACATGGCATATCAAGGATTCACTAATCATGAAAAAAGTTGACCTTGAAGCGGCAGACCCAAAAGTCGAGCCGTTTGATGAGAAATTACACCGCATTGGAAGAGCTACTATAGGTGCGATCCCCGTTGTGGGAAGCCCGTTATTGGAGATTTTTAATTCTGTACTCGAGGCACCTTTAAATAGACGTCGCACGGAAACAATGCTTGCCATTGGGGCTGCTCTTAACGACCTCATAGAGCAAGGAATTGTAACGGAGGCAGGTCTGCAGGAAAATGAAGCCTTTGTCAGCACTGTTGCGGAGGTTTGCAATATCTCCCTAAGAAATCACCAAGCAGAGAAACTCGAAGCATTGCGCAACGCTGTAATAAATTCTGCGATGCCTACATGTCCAAGCGATGATTATCGCCAGGTATTTCTCAATTTTGTAGACGTATGCACAGTTTCTCACATTAGACTGCTAAAGCTTTTCGAGAATCCTGATCGGTGGTTTGCGGATAACAACCGAGTAAAACCGTACCAAACCACAGTTTCTTTATCCCAGATTATCGCAAGCGCCATGCCCGAACTAATTGAAAACCATGAAATTCTCGATAGCATATGGGCTGACCTCTATCAAAAGGGATTGGTTGAAGTAAAGCAGCTTGAAATGATTCTAAGCGCGGATAGTTGTTTATCAAAACAAACCACACAGTTCGGCAGCAAACTCGTGACTTTTTTGAGTTAACTGCCAGGAGAGCGAGATAATCTTTTGAAGCAGATCTTTTACGCTGGCAACGATCGTCAACCGTGCGCTGCAGAATATGCAATAGTCATGGATGGCTCCGGCTCTATCCAACGTGCTCACATTGTCGTGGTCCAGTCGTCACAGAAAGGTGTGTGGACCAGTTTGTACAATACTGACGAGGGAAGAGACAACGTATTAAACAGGATTTTGGCACAAGATCTTCTTGGGGTCAGAGTAGAGTTTCTGACGTTTAATATTATCTTAGATCTATCCACCCGAATGGAAGGTTTCCGACTGCCTATAAGGCTAAATTGGGAGGATTATATGATCAAGGGGAACGCTTACAAATCTAAATTGTCTCCGACACTTAATTTTAAAACTTTACTGCTTCAGGTTTTTCGTAAAGAGTACAGGGAAACCTGCATTTGGAGTGGTCATGTGGTAGGTGGCTGCGCAAATTTCTACACTGATCTGATGGATCCGGAGCGGCACCCACTAGACATTATTGAGGCTAGTAAACTCCTCGAACAAGCTGGATACAGTCGTCCCAAACGTCGCGGCTAACTCAAAGCCAACGAACGTATCTCAATGGAGGGATGGCGCAGCACTAGTGACAGGAAGCCAAGTGAAAAGCATAGCAGAGGCCCCCCATCGCTTTTGGCTCATTACTGCCGGTTGTTAGGGGCAGCAACCGGCCAAATGCGATTAGTTGTCTCTACGAAATTTGGGGCGATTCAGCGTGATACCTGAGGGCAGCAGCTTGCTCAAGGAGTAGTGCAATATCTTCATCGGTGTCACGACCATGCACAGCTGTCATGGGAGTGGTACGCAAGCCTGTGCAAGATTATTGGTCGGAAGGCGAGCCTTCGCTGGTGCCCGTCGGCACCAGGAAATAAGGAGATTGATCATGTGGCTCAAAAATGTAGCTTTTGCGCTGTTGATTTTCCCCCTCGTCACCGCTTGCTTTAGCAAGCCATTTCAGCCGCCCACGGCCGATGCCGACTTGTGGGAAAAACCCGGCGCCAGTCACCCGGATGTGGTTGCGTCCATGTTGGCCTGTGGTGAAAAGAATGGCTCCGGCGTTGATCCCAAGGCCAGGTTCCAAGAGATGGCCCAGCGATTTGTATGTATGAAGAGTGCGGGCTATACCCGGCGTGACGGTTTCGACATCTGAGCATTGCGCATCGGGGAACCGTTGAAGGCCTGTGAGTCGACGCAATGAAGCCACAATGGCATCGCCCGGTATTGAAGGAGTCGGCATTGAACTCTTTAGGGTGAATTGCACCAAGTATACAAGACCAATGCTGCGCAGCTCCAACCCAGCAGTCGAGTTCATCACACCTTCGACCTGCATCTAGATCATTGCTTTCAGTCCTAACCAGTCGAGAGCAAGACCTATGAAAGCCTCTATCACCGAGCTTCCCCGCCTTAACTCAGCAACTCAAAGTCCAATCTTCGATGCGTTTTCTACGTTGATCCGCATGTCTGAAGTTAAATGTATCGTCAGCATGAAGCGCTCCAGCATCTACAAGCTCACGCAGCGCACCGCTAGCGGCTTTCTCAAGCCCGTCAAATTGAGGAGCATCAACGCGAGCGGTACACACGTCGCGTGTGTGTTATCTGAAGTGCAAATATGGGCACGCAGCCGCATAGAAGCTCGCGACCGGGTGGCAGCATGAGAAATCGTGTCGCCAACAAGGCCATTCTGGGGCCCTTCTCCGCGCTCAGAAAAATCGGGGTTACGCCTCGGCGGATGCAAACTAGCAACTTAATAACTCTTCAAAGATAAAGTACAGCCTATTTATGCAGGTTGCTCGTAATAATCTAGAGCAAAGGCAATGCAACAAATACAACGCAGTAAGACTATCATCTCATAACACGCAAACAACCAGATAAACAAACAGAATACACGCGAAAAAAGTAAACAAATTACAGCTATGGCTTTTAGAGCCACAACTCGATCAGAGTAACTTTTGAAAAATCAATAACAACAGGTGTGGGCATTTTAGAAACCAAAATAAATAAGGGCTCGAATAGAGCCCTAAATAATATTTTTTACAGGTATTTAACTCCTCATGCTGACTGCAATTGGAGCACGAGGAGCGTACAGCAACAATTCCAAGACACATGACACAGGAGAGATCAGTGTCTTATTAGTTGATGAAATCGATAGAATTTCAAAGTACCTTTCAATCAGCCCACCCAAAAACTCACGATATTGTTGACAGGTAATGGCCTCGGCAAATGCAGTACTATGAGAACTTTCTTTGCGCACTTCGTATTTCGATAGCACGTTACTCAATTCATCCGCTCCTGAGATTAAACAATTGGGAACGCTACCCGTCTCGCCGTACAGAGCTATTAAATGCGCTAAATCAGAGTACCCTAGCAGCCCAGGCCTAATCGAGTAAGGCTTCTTAGCAAACTCCACTAACTTTTTATCCATATCACCTGAGAGACCAGGAAATTTCCAAAAGCAAATATTCAACTCAAAAAAAGCGTAAACCTGCAATAAGCTTTCCGGAGCTGTCATCACAGACTGAAGCGCATGAAATGTGTCGTGGCTTTCAGCAGCATCGAGTCTCAAAGATAGCAGCTGGAGAAAGGGAAGTATATTTTCACGCTTACCCGACTCGCACACAAAATTTTCGATACGTAATTCTGGTTGAACTTTTTTGCACGAAAGAAAATCCGACAAGAGCTCTGATATTGGCTTCCAACATTCCAAGCTAGTAAAGCACTTAGATACTTGCTGGGGCAGAGCATTAGAACTCAATAGTTTATTTAGCTTCCTTCTGGCAGCAGCCCACTGATCAGAGTTAGAAAAAACGTCATTCGTAAATTTACAGAAAAGAGTCAGATCCCTAAGCGCAATCCAATACGATCCATTTATTTTATCAGCACCGTACAATACTTCGATCATATTAACCGCGGCATCAAAGTTTTCATCTTGATACAACATCATCAAAGTTTTTGACCACGTCGGATCAGCGGATTTTGCAATTAAAGACGCCGCCGCCCATGCGAGCATTTCAAAACCGAGTGCTCCTTCTTTATTTAATAGAATTGGCTTCCAATCGTGATCCATAACGAAAGCTAGCGCAGTCGGGTAAAAACTGGGGTTGAGCAAGCTAACAAGAGACTTTTTATATGTATTTGATGTGTTTATCGGATCAAGCCAGTCTAATAGTCGCTTGCAAATCTCAGGCGATCTTTGCTGTAAATACAGAGTTAACCCTCGCCCCCACTTCCCCGAAACCTCATCCACAAGAAGGTCTACAACCCCCACTACACCACCCGACGACTTAAACAAAACCTCACAGGCGACGACATCAATGTTTTTGGATATTCCTATAGCAACTGTTTCTGCAAAACTATAGCCTTTCAATACCTTATTTCTATGACCTTGCCCCCAGTCAGAAGCCAGAAAAGGAGCCTTATTAGACTCCATAGCCTCCCACCTTTCACGCAACACGGTAAGCGAAACAGGCATAGTTACAACAGTTTTAAGATAATGCGAGTGCTCTAAATCTCTAAGAGCAGAACCTATATCCTCTCCAAGCTTGTCTAGTGCTTCATGAAAACGGTGCACTATTAATATCGGCACTCTACCCTGTTTAGTAACCGCAGCACAGGCTAGCTCCAATACGGAACGAGGATCCTGCTCATCAGCAACCTCATCCTCGACTGCCCAGCTTCTGGCCACGCTTTTAGCGAATACCATTTCTGTTTTGAAGTCGGCTGTATCTAAGCTCGCTATTGCTAATTTGTGAAAATGATCGCCTATAACTTCGTAGATTGCCCGCTCCGAGGTAAGAAACTCAATAACTTGACGCTCACCATTCATAGGCGGGCATACCAACACATAATTACTTCGCTGCAAGATCCAGGTCTTAATAACCTCAATCAAAATAACCTTTTGGGCTGATGGCAACATTTAGCTCGCTCCTTGGGCTAATTTGGCCAGTTCATGATCAATATTGGCCCACAACCTACCAGATGATTTACGTAGAGACTCACCTAAAATTGGAATTACAAAATCGATTTCCGGAACGGACTCCGTTTCAATTAACCGAATCAACCCCAAGCTTATACAGATATCCAATCCTCTATCAATTTTTGCTTTAGATATATTGTAGTGAGATACCAAACGACTCTCAGCGGAGCTTATTTTACCCCGGTAGGTTTTGTGCCCACTTATAGGACTGTGAAGGTCGGCAAAAGAATAGAGTACCGCTTTAGCTAGAATGGCCTCTTCGCTCTTTTCAATAGATATAGTTGTTCTCAAATCATCTGATCCGGGATCGCCCCCCATATCATCCAACTTAGAGATCCCTGTATCCCTTGCTAAAAGTGCGCGTAGCCCTTCATTTACATCTGCCCGTAGAATATGTGTTTGCTTAGCCCGCGCGAACGTCGCGCCTGCTACGAGCTTCATATAGTAAGGAATACCTGCACATACCCATATCAGGTGTTCCAAGGTATCTCTCGGAAACTCATATTTAGCTCGAACCTTACGTGGCTCTACTATTTGCCGCGCAGCGTCCTCCAGAGCCTTATTTTTGCAAGAAAAAGGGGTCAACTCTAAGTGATCAATACTATTGTAAAATGGCGATTCAGCATCGGTAATAAATATTTGTTTAGCTGCGGAAGAACCGGCGAAAACCAATCCTATATCGCGCCTATCGGTTACTGTATGCCTAATTTGCCAAAGAATATCAATAGCAGTATTTTTTTTAACTCCACCTTCAAAATACATGGCGGCAAAGCGATCAATTTCATCTATCAAAAATATTATACGAGTACCCGGTTCTCTAAAACTTAGCAATCGATCTGACAGCTCTCCAATAAACGTTCCAGCATCAGAGTCAAACGGGAGATCGCGCCCAATAGCCTCGAAATCCTCGTAAAGCTCACGCAACTCCTTATTAGGATTAAATGTGCGCAGACGCCTCCAAATCCACCGATTGAATGACGTACTATCAGCAAACGCTTCGTCAAGAGTCAAATACACAACTAAATTATCTCGATTAACCTTATGCGAAAAGGCGTCCAGGATTCTATAGAGCATAGTAGTTTTCCCAGATCTCCTCGGGCTGGAAATCCAGACGCTACGAACAGTTTTACTTCTAAATAGCGCCTTCTCAATTTTTTGCTCATCAATAACACGCGCAACATAATTATCACCGCGCATATGTACATCAGGAAAATTATCAAACGCATCATCTATTTCATCAGCAGAAAGTGGCTCAAATTCATCATCTCCAAAAATAGAGAACTCAACTGTTTGGCTAAAATTTGAAGACACGCCAGTTAAAGATACAACGGAGCATTCAAGCTCAACACTAAACTTAGATGCAAACTCATCCATCAACTTAAATGATACTGGTAGAGACGAGTCTACAAAGAAGGGGCCGCTCAACTTTTCCGTAAAGGTTCCATTTGAAAAACGTACAGGGCAATTATTTGGCAATTTTAAAGTGATGCTATCAGGGCTATCAACCCGCCTAGGTTCTATTCGTAGCACACTTCGTAAAGTGCCATCGCCATGGCGTTCCAGTCCACCTAGTAGAGTCAGTTTGGCAGCGTTTTCACTGTGTGATATTGAATTGCTTAGGACGAGATCGGCAAATATCTGAAAAGGCTTAGCCTGAATACTTTTCTTCAGGTCAAAAAAACCTTGAAGCAAGTCACCATTCCCACTTACGAGTGCATCTTCCGCGACGCTTGCTAGTGCCTCAGCTTTCCTTTTCTCTAACTCTATCGGCGGCATAGTTAAGCAATAAGCAAGTGCGCGAGGAGAGTGAAATCTCCAAGCGAGATACATTAAAATTGCACGAGCCTCTGCTTGTTTTTGATCGCCGGCAAATCTCTCCCAAAAAGCCTTGAGACCTATAGCCTCAAAAACATCCACTTCAAAACAAAGCCTGAAGTTATCTTGGTGCATCACCGAAGAGCTCATGTTGGCCTGCAATGACTGCAACGCTTCAAGTGAAGAGTTACCATTATTCTTTTCAAAACTTAGATCATTTATGCAGGCCATATCACGAATTAAGCGAGCAACAAGATCCCCCACGTGTGCTCGCATTGATTTCTCTTGATGCAAATACCTTACTACTGAAGATTTGACCTTCCCGTTTATCATTCTTAGCGTGTAAGAGAGCTCGGTTGTGCTGAGTATATCCACCGCAGATAATGCCGAACTGACAGCCCAGTTAGCTAGATCCTCAGAAGATGTAAACTTACTCTCTGATAGCTTCGCCAGTGAGCACCTAGCAACTGCATCCCAAGACTTATGATTTATGAGACTTGCGATATCTAACTTTAGAGTCGGACCACTCGTATCTATAGCATCCGCGACTTGTTTAGCCCTAACCAAGAGAACTTCAAAATTCTCATCCTCAACTTTAATTGATTTTTTTTGAGTAGGTGCTAGCTCTGCGATTTCGGCATGATCAGTTTCCATCGCCTCTGTTTCAACGAAACCTCTCTCTACAAAGACTTGTAGAATCTTATCGACCCCCGCCTTTCCTTCAGAAGATATTCGCTGCCATTGCTCAGCAGTATCAACTAGTATAGATATTAAATTTGAATGCTCCTCGAAAATTTTATCATCATTTCTAATATTCAATAGCAATATCTTTCCGAGCTTTTTGAGCTGAGACACGTACGTGGCGAGTAAGGTACGACTCCTACTCAATTCACTGCAAATAGGATCGATTGCCTGCTCAAGATAATACGCAACCAAACCAGAAGATACAGCGCTGGGATAGCGCTCAACGCAATCAAGATGATTAATACAGTCTTGAAGCTGAGCATCAAACTCAGAACCACTTAGACTTAGAAGCCTTTCTAAAACTTTCACATGCATTCGCTGTTCTTTATAGCGATCTTGAAGTTGGTTCAGAAGCTTGTTTAAATCCACATTATCTGCATCGGCCAACGCTGGACTATGTCCACCGAGCTTGGCAATTTTGTGCAGCAGAAACGTACGCTCCTGCAGCGCCTTACTGCTCTCATTTATTTCTAGCGCGATAACTTCAGCATTTGAAAGTGCTTTTTCCGCGAGGCGCCATTGCTGGTTGTCTAAATAAAGTTGAGCAGCTGATAGTGCTTTTGCTAAGTCAGCGTTTTCACTCATCCCCTCAAGCGCTGCTATTCGTTGAGTCAATTCCAGTGTGAGTTCTTCAATGAGCCTTTCAACTTCACGATCCAACGAAGGCGAAACCTCCTCGCTGGTGTCGTTTGCAACTGCGGCGTAACCTTCGAACAGATTATTAGATGCATAAATATCTAAAAGATACTCAGTCGTACCAAATCCAAATCCTGCAACCAGATCATCCGTATAAATTTCTTCATAGGTTACAGCCCCATCCGCAACCTTAGAAAATGCTCTGGGGTGTAGTGCATCAACCTCTTTGAAGTCTGCAACACATGCAAGATCCGCACTCCAGTTTCGGTTTTGGCATACATAACTATTAGACTTGAACTTTTGCTCTGTCGTCTTGGATTCTAGCCATCCTCGAACGATCGCACAGTCATGCTCAGAGGACTTAAAAACAACTCCAATATTTGACTTTAGTACAACAAGAGGATCAGCTTTACGAAGCTGCGCTTTTTGGGTAACCGATCTATAAATATTAACCCAACCATGTACTTCCGATAGCTTTAGAGATACTTGATTTCTAATAAATTTATCATATTCAGAATTCTTTTTCAGATGATCTGGAATTTCTGCCTTCCAGCCATCAATATAGTACTCCACTTCAAAATCAGCGATTAAACTTTCATACCGCGAAAGAAAACCTTTTACTCCATTTAAAGTTAAATCTTCAAGGAGCGGCGCAAATATCTCATCATATGCTGCTTGCCAAATATGGGCATACGTGGTTCTCCCCCCTTTCTTTCTAAAATCTAGAATTTCTCTTAATTCCTCTATGAAAGAGTCTAAAGATGTTTTCTCGTCTTGTGCTCTTGCATTTCCAATTTGAACACCGGAAACACACAGGGCCAGGGTCTGCGAATTTAATGGCTCTACTGAAGGAGTAGAGACAATATCATAAATAGATTTGAAAAAATTCCTAACAGCCAAGCTCGAATGATTATTAGAAATATCTCCAAGGGGGCTAGTACTCCAGTATATGTAAGAATCCATCCCCTGGCTTAGGGACTTCAAATACGCATCCATCTGAGTGAGCGCAACCAAAGTTTTCAGGGAGGGGTGCATCCGCGCTAGTTGCTCTTGCTGCCCAAGTGTAAGCCAAGATAAAGTGCATACGCATTCGGTTATAGTGGATGCATCAGATAAATGTAACTTCCTGCTAATGAGATTGCCAAGCTTTAGAGAAACCGCCTCAAATGTGCGCTGCGCAAGTATGCCCAGCTTTACCCCTAACTCACCAGTAAGTAGATAGTACTCCGCCAGAAACAACCATGCTTCGTTACTTAAGGTAGAATCTTGATAGACGTTCCAACAAAGATTAGAACAATTATATCTTATAGCTTCAATAAATTCTTTTTCAGCTGCAAATCCAGATACAATTTGCTCATACGTTTCAACCAAGTACTCAGCCGAACCCTTGAGATCTTCGTATTTATAAACCGTGTTTGAGGATATGTTTTCCATGCAAACTCTAGAAAGTACTTCTACGTTATCCATCCCCCTTAACATTTGAAACACTTCAGAATTGAACTCTATCTTACATGAAACATTCTCAAACCACTGAGCATTTGAAACGAATGAAAACCTTTCCCTCTGTTTGTACTCAACACTCGCTCCTAACTTTTTTAGTTCCAGGTTTAAGCTAGTATCGATTTTATCAAGCAAATCAACCGCGTCTGATTTAACTTCAGAGCAAAGATCCTCTAGAGCTATGGAGCTATCTCTTATCTGTCTCAGAGTCAAAGATGGATCATCTTCGCTTGCCAGGGACTTGATTTTTGATATTAAAATGGTAGAGCTTGCACTATATTTATCAAATTTCTGCTGTAGCTCTTTTAAAGACGCTAAGAACCGCTCTCCAATTTCGCAGCGTTGAGTGGTTTGAGCTATAGGTTCTTCTTGGTAGGCTAGAGAGGCACCACCTACTTCTGTCAACACATCAAAAAAGCTTTGCTCCAAACGAACAGACTCACTATGCGTCCATTTCGCCTCATACGCCCCAACGAGTAGATGGCTAAAGCCATTCTCTTCTAGGGCCAAAACAAATTCTTTGTAAAACTCCTGGATTGCAAACTCTCCCGGATGAGTTTGTTGTCCGATTATTGAGTCTGTCAACATCTTCCATATAAACAACGACTTGTAACGGTTTTCAAGCTTGGAGTTTTCTATAAGCCGAATCAGATCCGGAACCTTGCTAAGTTCGGGTAAATATTTATTTTTTATAGATTTATAAGGAACAAAAAAACCTATCTTTTTTAAATTTTCAAAACCTAAACTGGGATCGTTCCCTTCAAAATATGCCCATATGATAGCGAGCAATGAAGGATAAGGCTTTTTATCTTGAGTTAGCCAACGACTAAAGAACGATGGGTCAACGACCAACTCTGCAAGCTTGTCAATTGCCGAATCTTTAGGGCTCAATGTTACAGCAGACAGGTCCTTAATGAGCGATCTTATTTTTGCACTACTTTTTGGATATCGCTGCCATAAGGTATGTAGAAATTCGCTATCAACTTTGCCTTGCTTCCCCTCGAGAGCTTTTGGGAGCCAAAAATTCAATTGCCCTTTTGATATATTCAAATTCATTATTACATTCCATAGCGTGCATCGCACGACCAGTGCCATCGTTCCTTCACATCTCTACAAATTCACACTGTAGATCGTTTTATTTTCACCGTGGCGTAACTATAGAAACCTACAAACACTAATAGATAATGATTATCATCATCACCAGTTCTGGCGTGAACGCTTAATCACGGCGATTTGACATCATCGCGGACCTTTAGCCTGCGGTAAAGGCCCTGTCTACCCAGGCCCCCCGCAGAGGTAAGTCTTCCCAAGATTCGTAACACGGTCGAATGACCTGATTGGGCCGGTTAGCGACCGTCGCGCTGATTAGCCATCCTTGTCTTACCACTCGTGGAGGACTTGTCATGAACATCATCGCTACCTGCAGCCGTCAGCCCTGGAACAAAGGAAAACTAGTCGGGCAGAAAGCCCCACTCCGACTGAGAGATATCTGGGCCATCCGAGTAAGGCTTCAAATTGCGGAAAGAACCCGGGATCTGGCTCTCTTCGATCTGGCCATCGACAGTAAGCTTCGAGCCTGCGACTTAACCAAGCTCCGCGTGCGCGATGTCGCGCATGGCGAGCACGTATCATCACGAGCCATGGTGATGCAGCAGAAAACGCAGCGGCCAGTGGAGTTTGAGATCACTGAGCAAACACGGTCAGCTCTCGTGGCCTGGATACATCAGGCACAACTACGCAGCGAGGACTGTCTTTTTCCTATGATCAAATCTGCACGGCTCAGTGGTGCTAGACCGCTTCTAAACGGACAGCGACGGTCATACCACAACCGTCGCCGTACGCTTTCAGACCTCCGCCTGTTCCGCCATCTCCAATGCTAGGCTCTGGACAGGAACAGCCTTTCACGCGTCTTGCTCAGGTTCTGGATCACGTGCGGCCCTTTTGAGCGACTGAATCAGGCGCTTGAACCCCTTGGTTTGAGCAAACTTTTTATAGAGGGCCGGGGTGATTTCAGACAACTTGGCAACAGCTTCCCCCATCGTATTCCTGAGCTCTGTCGAGTACCTGAACGCCGCGATCTGCTCGGCCTTCGCATCGAAAAGTTTGGCCAAGGCTGGAAGTCCGTCGGGGTTGCGGCTCAGGTACGCCAGGAACAGGACGATCCGTTGAACCTCTTGCGGATTAGACGGTTGAACATCCGGAATGAGATGGCCATATTTCGATAACGGGATTGCGAAATCGTCAGGTTCCACGGACTCCGCGAAGAGCATCGTTCTCAATCGGATACCTATGACGTCACGCTGCTGGGCATCAAGCAACTTGAGCAGCGAATCCATCATGGCGTACTGGGCCGCTCCCCACTGCGAATTCACGGTACCGTTCGCGAGGGAGTTGAGCACATCGATCAAAGCATCGCCGACAGCCGCGATTGACTGCATGGGCTCTTCATTGCTCACTATCCCATTCAGGATTGCCTGGTGCTGTTTGGCCCCTCCCGAGATAATCTGTACCCACTTATCACGAGTCAGCTCTTCACTCGTGAGCTGCTTGAGTAGACCCGCCCGAGTTTTCGGCAGGACATTTTCATCCGACTCCATGACGACACTGATCAATCGGACGTCCGCCTTCAGAGCGTCTTTGGAGGCTTCTGCAATATGAACGTCCCAAGCTGTGAGCCAAACCGCTAAATCGGCCTCAGCAAGGCCAACCTTCGAAAGCGCCTGGGTAATCACACTAAATTTGGTAGTAACCCTGTCGCAGCTCAGGGGCCCAATACGCCGCTCTTGAATCAGGTAAGCCAGGTAGGTCGCAACCGACTCACCCACTCGGGGGTCGTCAACCAGTTGGAACAAAGCAGCTGTGGTAAGCGATGCGTTCGCCAGAGCCCGAAAGACTGACGACTCGAAAACGCCATCCAGATCATCGAGCTTGGCGAGTGAATCGGCGTCGGCTTGCCGAATGTATGTCACCGCCGCCACCGCCTTAATCAACGGACTGGTATTGTTCGCCAGCAACGTTGTGATCTCAATGCCGATGACCTGGTCGACATTCGCGGCCAACCCAAGTCCCAGCACCGCGCTATTTACTTCGCCTGCAGCACCTGTGAATTTCGCCAGGATGGCCACGTCACTAGCGGAGATACCACCGGTAATACCGCCGCCAAATTTGCGCTCGCCGTACAACCATTCGAGCGCAGGCACGACGCAATCGATCGGCAATACCGCTACACCCATCTGGTGATCAGCACAGCTGACCAGATGCGCGTGTGCATCTGGCAGACCCACGGTCGCAAAGGTAAACCCACTGGCCTTGATCACTTTCAGGTGGGCAATATCAGGCAGCAGGTGCATCACATACTCGGAACGTTTTACAACGACCTCTTCAAACTCCAGTCCTAGCGCTTGAAGATAATGGTCGTATTCCTGCATGAAATTCCAGGCCGGCTTCAGCTGCTCAGGATCGAACGCAGCGTTCAGAATTTTCAGCAGGCTGGTTTTCAGTTGGCTGCCATGACCACTCAGTAGCTGCCCCTTCAACCCATGGCCTCTGCAATAACTTACGGCTTCGTAGAACTCCTCAGACCCTGCTTTCGATTCGCCGAACAGTTCAAGTTGCGCGCTATTGATCAGCTTCAAGAGAGGCTCAATCCAGTCGCCTTCACGTGCCTGATGTGCCTCGGAAATGGTTGGCAGCAGAGAAGCCAGCGATGGATGCTGAGATAGAAGACGCCTCATGGCGTCAGAGAAGCCGAACAGTGAAGTAAGCCCGCCCAACGCGTCGTGATCCTCGTTGGCAAAGGCTTCTGCCAATGGCGTGTCCAAAAGCTCAGCGATCGCGATATCACCCGTAGTCAGATAATGAATCTGCAGGAACTGGATCTGCCACCCGGTCTCCATGGAATCGCCAAGGATGGCACCCAGCAGGGTTTTAGTGTCCTTGACCAGTCCAGCTTGCTCCTCACCAATTTCTTTCTGATAGGTTCCCGAGAAACCATCCGTGCGCAGTATCTCCACCAGCGAAAGGTCGGCATATTTGCAGAGCAGGAGATGGCTGGCGATAGCCAGGAGGCTGATCTCCTCCCCCACTACCAATGCTGTCGTGGCGATATCATTGATGAATTTCTTCTGCAGCCGGGGCGTGACCAGGTTGTTGGCCATGGGACTGTGGCGCTGCAACAGTTGTGCGCACTGCTCGATGACGATCCCGTCAACATCCGGGAAGCTATGGTTCCACAACTGACGGAAGCCATCTTTCCAGCCCGAGGTGATGACCGGTGGAGAACGGAAAACCACCGGAAATTTTTTCGCTATGAAGTCCCTGGCATCGTACCGTCGATCACCGTCTGCCTTCAGGTAATCCGCAACCTTGTTTGAGCAAAACGGAACGATCACCGTCAGATTCGTAGCCTTGGTAGCAACCTCAATAAAGATCTCCAGGTCGCTCCACACCGACCGCAGGCTGTCCTTTGGCAGGCGATCAAGGTTGTCCAGGATGATGACAAAACGCTTGTCTTCAACCACCTTTAGCTGTTCGAGAAGCGTCTTCTTGAGATCAAGGGGCGTCACCTCCTTGCCAACCTCAATCTTCTCCTCAATATGGTCGTCACTAGAGCCTTTAAATAGGCTCAGAAGACTCCATTTCTGGGCCCCGACCCGCACCTTCCTATGGCAAAACTTGGCAGCGCCCAGGATCAGGACAGGGCTCAAAAGGGAAAAAAGGTGCACCGCAATCAGCCACCAAAACGGGTCTTGCAACGTATTGGTGAGCGCAGCAGCTTCGGGCGACGTCCCTGTGATGGTCGCATGGGAACTACGCGAAAGTGCAAAAAGCTCCCGGAATGAGGTGGCGGCAAAGAACAGGCTGGCGACCAGTGCCAACGCCCAGGCACTGACTCGGCTCGTCGTTCGTTTGTTGTACTCGAACAAGCGTCCGAGGGCTCGATCGCGAGAGGCTTTCAGGGTCTCCGCAGCCCTGCTGACATGAGGGACTTCTTTGAGCACCTCATCGGTGAAAAGCTCGATGAAATTGCTCTTCGTCGATCCCTGGTAATTTTGCTCGCAGTCGAAAAACCAGACCCTGAAATCAGAGTCAGCAACCGTCAGCTTTGTCTTCAGCATGCTCAGAATGGAGCTCTTACCGGAGCCAAACTCACCATCCAGGCCTACAACCTTTGAGGGGCCGTCACTCAGCAAATGACCGTGGATTGCGCTCGCCACCTTGTCATGGCTACCACCGGGGAACACGTCCTGAGTTGCAGGGTGTTCAGTATGGAAATTGATCAACCGCATAGAAGTCCTTTTATGCCATCCCTGCGCGTCATTTCATCCCCGTGTGCAGGGAATGTCGATAGAGCCCGATTGCCCCTTACCACGCGATTACATCGCAGATGACGGCACCCTGTAAAAACCACCATATGTAGTTATTAACCTGCCAAAAAACACAAGATAGTGACATATTGCATGCATGGCAAGCTGCCATGAACGCTAAACTAAAGTGGCATGCTTGGGGGCTTCTGGTAGAACGATTTTGCGTTCAAAAACAGCCGTGCAGATCACCGCCAGCGTAGTTAAATCATCCAGAGCAGGGAGAGGGAATGAGCGAACAGACCGGGCCATCAAACGATCAGGACGTGGCGCTAGGAGCCGGGCAGGAATCGGACAGGAATTCTGGCAGGGAGCCCGACATGGAGCTGGTTCTGGGAGCTCCTGCACCACCGGAAACGATCATCGGTAACGAACCAGATCGCTCCCGGCTGGAATTTGCTTCTGTCAATGATTTCCAGCAGACCGAGATCAGCCGGCTGCTGGAGACCGTCGATACGCTCGACTTCTACTCGTTCGACTCTGAGCTGAGCGCACGCTCCAGGCAGGCGCTGGCGAACAAGAACTACAGCGGCTACCGGGCTTACAGAGTGCTCATGGTCGTGTGCTCTTACCATTTTTCTGTAGATCGCCAAGATGCCTTCGGCCCAAGGTTGATCAGGGATGGCATGCGCACGCCCATCCCCGCCGACATCGCTGGAGAGCAGAGCCAGGCGCTTGCCACTATCGCCGAAATGATCGACCACCCCCTCCTGCGAGCTCGGGTTGCAGATGTGGCTTGGTATAACCACAGAAAACTGCATCGAAGCGCCGTCTTGGCAATCACTTCCTACTGTCAAACGATCGAATTCTACTTGGACGACAAGCTCTCGTTCAGGTACGAGCCACCCTCTGGGCTGTCCTCCAAAGTCGTCGATCTGATCGAAAGGGCTTTCCACATCGTAGCCTGCACAGGCAAGCGAAAAACACCGCCCGAGATCGTGATCGCAACGTGGAACCGTCTTTACACCCATGCCGAGAAACTGAGGTGTTTCACGTCGCTTGATCGATTGGCTCGGCTAGGCCAGTCCTTCAACCTGATCGAATGGGCGCAAGTTGCACAGGATACGGAGAGGTCGGCAAACGCAGCCGCTGCCAGCGACTACGCCATGGCCGTCAAAGTCGTGTGGGAGCTTGCTGCCCTCGCCCATCATCAGTCCAAAGATCACGCAGGCTTCAAGCGCTGCAAGTTAAAATCGATTGAGCAGACGCTCAGGATGCGAGAAGGCGTCGACAGCTTCATGGCCAGAGCCAGCTGGACGCGGGATGCCATACGGGAGCTTCGCGCTATTCCAGGCATGCAAGCAGAACTGGAAGCGTTGAAGGCCGAGTTGCTGGAGCTGCAAGCGCAGGCTGCTCACGAATTCTCTTCCTTCCAGATCCCGATGGATTTGAGCGAGGAGCGCCAAGGCACCATTAATGTCTTCAAGGATCTGACGCTTCCAGAATTCTTCTACACATTTGCCCGGATCTGTGAGGTACCGGAGAAAATGGCGCTGCACACGGACATCATCCGTGACCGTAGCGACTCACTCCTGTCCGACCTCTTCAACGGACAGATCTACACCGACGTCCTGGGCCGGGTCGTCACACAAGCACCGACCATCAATCTCGACGACACGCCGCCACCTGAATGGTATGACCATGAGAGCCTTCGCTACTTGGACATCCAGTACCAAATGTGGGTTGAAAGCCGAGTAAAGCCGGCCGCCCAAACCCTCATGACCAAATTTGCTGTCGACGATCGACACCTGATGGCCATCGTGTCAGCCAGCCCATTCGTGCCGTCAGGGTTCGAGCACATTTATGCCCTGGGCCTCGCGCGCTTCCTTCAGGGCGACATGGTCTCCGCATGCCATCTGCTGTTCCCACAGCTCGAAAACTCGCTACGCCATGTGCTCAGTGACGCTGGAATCGATACATCGAAACTGGACGAAGAATTGCTGCAAGAAGACCGGTCGCTCAGTGGGCTGCTGAGTAACCGACGAGAGCAGTTAGAGTCGGTTTTCGGCATCGACCTGATCTACACGATTGACCTGCTGTTCAATTTCAAAGGCGGCCCGTGCCTGCGCCACGAAATAGCACACGGCAAGCTGGCATCTGGTGCCTGCCACCTGCATTCCAGCATCTACGCGTGCTGGCTCATGTACTACCTGATGTGCTTGCCGCTGCAGCGGTGTTGGAGCACACATGTCGCCCCGCATCTAGAACGTGCTTCACTCTAGCTAATGTCAGCGTTTGCTGGACGGTTGCTTTTGGCCGATTCTGTTGAAAAAGTCGATTTTTCAGGAAACGTGACGCTGAGCTTGGCCTCATCAAAGAACCTATTCACCACTGTTAAGTGGTTTTTCGGTACTTCGTTGACCGTTGCTGCTTTGTCAGTGGGTTAATTTGAGGATTTTGCTTATTTCGGGCGCACCTATCCTGTGGTTGGCGGCCCGTGAGAGGTGAGTTTGGCCAGTCGGCGCAGGTTCTGTACCGCAGCCGCTAACGTAAATTCATCGGTCGCGCCACTCATCCCACGTAGTCGCAAGCGATCCAGTTTCAAGATGCGCTTGAGGTGGGCGAATAACATTTCTACCTTCTTACGTTCGTGACGAGAGCGCACATATTCCGGCGTCTTCGCGATTCGCCGAGCCACATCGCGAGCCGCTTCATGAACACTGCGGGCGATCTTACGAACCGCAGTGTTCGGGCAGCATTTGGCTTTCATCGGACATGTCGCGCAGTCGGTTTGGCTGGATCGGAAGTTGATGGTGTTGGCTTTCGTCACGTGTGAGCGCAGGTTTTTGAAAGCTCGCCATTCGCTACGTAATGCCTTACCAGCAGGACAGCGATACTCCTCAGCGTCTTTGTTCCAGTGGAAGTCGCTGATCGAAAAACTGTCGCCCTTGCGCTCGGTTTTATCCCACACCGGCACATGCGGCTCGATATCTTTCTCTTCCACCATCCAGGCCAACATCGGTGCTGTGCCGTAAGCGGTGTCGCCGATTAAGCGATCCGGTTTGACGTCGAACAACTCTTCGACTCGGTCAATCATGGTTTTGGTGCTCTCGACCTCGGCCGTTCGATGAGCCGGTGTCGGTTCTACGTCCATGATCACGCCATGCTCGACATCAATCAGGTAGTTCGTGGAATAGGCGAAAAACGCTGGGCCGCCCGGGGCGGCCGTCCAACGGGATAGCGGATCAGTCAGCGATAGGCGCTTGGGAAGTGCTTCAGCCAGCGCCTCTTCATCGAGTGCTTCAAGGTACTCACGGACGGCACGCGTACTGAGTGATGGGTCGCTCCAGTTGACCTCCTCATCGCCAGGTACGCCGCGCTGCCGACTCACATCTGCCTTGATGATGCTGGCGTCCACGGCAAAGCCTTCGCCTTTGACCAGGCCAGCGTCCATGCAGCGACGCAACACTTCATTAAACAGCCAGCGAAACAGATCGCTGTCCCGGAAACGGCCGTGTCGATTCTTGGAAAACGTCGAGTGATTAGGTACTTCATCCTCAAGGCTCAACCGGCAGAACCAGCGATACGCCAGGTTCAAATGGGCCTCTTCACACAAGCGCCGTTCGGAGCGAATGCCATAGCAATAGCCCACGACTAGCATGCGGATCATCAGCTCAGGATCAATCGAAGGACGCCCAATCGGGCTATAGAAGTCAGCAAGGTAATGGCGCAGGTCGCTCAGATCGAGACACCGATCAATGCTGCGCAGGAGATGATTTTTTGGGATGTGGTCTTCAAGATTGAACGAGTAAAACAGCCGGTCCTGCCCACTCGATAACTGTCCCATCATGCTGCGTACTCTCCCGCTGGCCGATGAGCAGATTTTGCCCCAGGCCAAGCGAGAGAGCTACTTTTTCAACAGAATCGGCCGGGTTCTGCCGTTCACCACTTTCAGCCTCCTATCAAGCGCAACCTGTATCCCGAGAGCGGCAGGAAGATCCCCCCAAATCAAAGATGAGAAGCAAAGGCGTAAAATCGATTACAAGCACCAGGCCAGAGCGTGGATATCTCGTGGGGGTATTCCCGTTGGTATTCCAATCAAAACTAAAAAATAAATTTATCTCAAATAATCAATGCCAAAGGATGCCAATTCAGATTACCCCGGCTCTAAAGACGTCCACCGACGTCTTTTTTTTGTGCCTGAAATCCAGTGAACACGGGCCTTCAGCGCCGCCGGAGGCGTTCCATACTTTTTGAGTTCCAGACGTTTGGTATTCCCGCTGATATTCGTCCTCCCCCTGCGCAGAACGCGAGCAACCTCGGAACCCATTTGCACAGCAGCAGGATCACCACTCGAGGCGCAAGCCCCCCCTGATATTCCCCGAATCGCCCCTGTGCTCCTAACCGAAAGCGAGCACGTATGAGCAACGCTGCCATCAGCGGCAGACACCCCTGTCACCGCCAGCAGTGCAAAAACAGGTCATAAGCATATGAATTTATAATTGGTCATTCTTTCCAGAATTGCTGCTAGCTTAATTAGCGAAAGACGTCATTGTTCCTGCTGGCCAACAGAGCGGGTCATGTTTCATAGGATGAAAGTTGCACGCGGACTTCAAGGGATTAAAGTCTTCTCAGCATTCGCTACATGGCCACTGGGAAATAGCTATACCTGTTGAAAGTCCATTCAATTGGATTGATAAACGGTACCTGACATGACGGCTACGTTGAATTACTCGCTTTCAAAACTTGCGCCTGCGGCGCCACAGCCTCTGGATATATTCGAGCTTAAAGAATCTAACGTTCGTTCCTACTGCCGAGACTTTACCGCCACTTTCCATACTGCCGAAGGCTCGACCCTGACCAGTGAGCACGGCCAGGTGTTCATCGACTTTTTCAGTGGTGCGGGGGCCTTGAATTATGGGCATAACAACACGGTGTTGAAGGCCGCGTTGCTCGATTACATCGGCAACAATGGCATCACCCATGGCTTGGATTTCAAGACCACTGCCAAGAAAGCCTTCCTGACGACGTTTGAAGAGCAGATCCTGGCACCGCGTAACCTGCACTACAAAGTGCAGTTTCCCGGCCCCACTGGCACCAACGCGGTGGAGGCTGCGATCAAACTGGCCCGTAAGTACACCGGGCGCCAGAATGTCGTGGCCTTCACAAACGCGTTCCATGGCATGTCCTTGGGCAGCCTCGCCTTGACCAGCAACCCGCGTAAACGCGCCGGGGCCGGTGTCAGCCTGAACAATGTGACGTTCATGCCGTATGACCGGTATTTCGGCGACGGTGTGGACACATCCTTGTACTTGGCCAACATGCTGCGCAGCGGCAGCGGGATCGACAAACCGGCGGCTATCGTACTGGAAACGGTGCAGGGCGAAGGTGGCGTGAACAGCGCTTCGGCCGACTGGGTACGGGCCGTGCAAGCCATCGCCCGCGAGCATGACATTCTGCTGATCATCGACGATATCCAGGCCGGCTGTGGTCGCACTGGGGAGTTCTTCAGCTTCGAAGCCCTCGGGGTCACTCCGGATATCGTGACCTTATCCAAATCCATCAGCGGTTATGGCTTACCCATGTCTCTTGTCTTGCTGGCGCCCCATCTGGATGTGTGGGAGCCGGGAGAACATAACGGCACATTTCGCGGCAATAACCTGGCGTTCGTCACGGGCAAGGCGGTGATCGATCACTACTGGAGCAACACGGAGTTTGCCCAGACGCTCAAGGACAAGGCAGACCAATTACATCAGGGGTTGCTGGGGTTGTCCCTGAGCTTTGCCGAAAAGGCACCCAACCGTCTCAAAGGGCGAGGTTTTTTCAGGGGCATCGAGTTCGAGGACTCGGCCCTGGCGCAAAAAATTGCAGCGCGGGCCTATGCTGGCGGGCTGATCATTGAAACCTCCGGCATCGACAATCAGGTACTCAAGTTCCTCCCGGCGTTGACGATCACTCCCGCGCAGATCACCCAAGGCTTGCACATACTCAAGCAAGCCTTTGCCGAGGTGACCACGCCATGAGTGATCTCATCATCACCCGTCACGCGTCCCTCGACGACGCTGCAGCGATCGCGCCGTTGCTGGACAAATACCGTGAGTTCTATGGCGAAGCCCCCGACCTGGCCCGCTCACTGGCGTTTATTCAACAGCGCTTCTTTCTCGGCGAGTCAATTATCATCGTTGCGCAAGTCAACAATGAAGTTATTGGGTTTACGCAACTCTTCCCCAGTTTTTCAAGTGTCACATTAGAACGCCTGTGGATATTAAATGACTTATATGTCGAAGCCTCTAAGCGCAGTGCCGGGGTTGGCCTGGCGTTATTGAATGCGGCAAAAGCGTTCGCGCATACAGCCGGGGCCAAACAGTTATTCATTGAGGGCGCTGACGACAACCCGAGAGCACGCAACTTATACACGCGCTTCGGGTTTATCGAAAACACCGCGTACCACTATTACCATCTTCCATTAAAGCCAATCCAGGGATAGGAGCTTTACCATGTCAGACACAGTTTTCGATATCGTGGGTATTGGTTTCGGCCCGTCAAACCTCGCATTGGCAATAGGCCTGGAGGAGTCAGCTTCTGCGCTGACCTATCGCTTCCTGGACGCCAAGCAGACACCGGACTGGCAGGACGAAATGCTGCTCAGCGGCTCGGACATCCAGAACAATCCGTTGCGGGACCTGGTCACACCTCGCAACCCGCGCAGTCGTTATGGCTTCGTTAATTACCTGAAAGAAACCGGCCGCTTGTTCGACTACCTTAACCTACCGCTGACGTACCCGCTGCGGCGCGAATATGCCGAATACATCAAATGGGTTGCCGGGCATTTTCTGGGCAGTGTCGAATCCTCGGCGTTCGCCCAACGGGTGGAGCCTTTGCTATTAAAGGGCGAGCATGTATGGAAGGTCACCTATAACGATCAGCGGGTCATCTATGGGCGCAGCCTGGTATTGGGTACCGGGCGCACAGCGAATATTCCCGCGGTTTTCGAGGGCCTGAATGGTCCGCAGGTGTTCCACCTTAATCACTACCTCGAACGCATCAACAAGTTGCCATCGAGCGTGCAGCGTATCGGTGTGGTGGGCTCCAGCCAGAGCGCCGTGGAGATTGTGCTGGACCTGACTGCCAGGTTTGCGGACAAGGAAATCTACTCGCTGCACCGCAGCTTCAGTTTCAGACTCAAGGACACCAGCCCATTCAGCGACAAGGTGTATTTCCCGGAATTTATCGACTACTACTTCAACCTGCCGCCGGACGCCAAGGCGCGGGTGGATAAGCAACTGCGCGGCACCAACTACAGCTCGGCCGATGAAGATGTGATCAACGCGCTGTACGTGCGCATCCATGAGGAAAAGCTGCAGGGCAAGCAGCGCATCCACATCCTCAACAACATCGCCATCGAGCAGGCGCAGGTTAACGCCTCAGGGCACGTGCAGTTGGCGCTCAAGGAAGTCAATCAACTCACGCACTCGACACTGGAGCTGGATGCGCTGGTGCTTGCCACCGGGTTCAAGGACATTGCCGCCAAGGAAAATGGCGAGTTGTATCCGCCGTTGCTGGCGCCTTATCACCGTCGGTTTCGCGCCGATGCGCACGGCGCGCTGGTGGTGAATCGCGATTACAGCCTGACCGCTTTGGATGAGTTGCCCGCGGTGTTCCTCAACGGTTTGTGCGAAAGCTCCCATGGCCTGGGGGATGCCGGTTCGTTCAGCCTGATTTCGTTACGGGTTGAACACATCCTGTCGGCCCTGGAGACACAGTTGGCGCAGGTCGAGGCTCCGGCGCACGCATTGGCCTGAATCAACCCCGGCAGCAGCCCCTGCGGGCTGCTGTTTCATACAAGGAGGTCACATGTTTACAGCAGCATTGATTTACATCCTGGCGGTGATAAGCCCCGGGCCGAACTTCATCATCGTCAGCCGGTTCTCTTCATTAGGGTCGGTCACTACCGGCCTTGGTGCGACGTTGGGGATCTGCACCGTCGGCGTATTCTTCTCGACCATTTCCCTGCTGGGCCTGGCGGCGTTGCTGCATCAGTACCCGGCTTTTTCCAAGGTCGCCACCCTGTGTGGTTCGGCGTACCTGCTGTACATCGCCTACAGCATCATCAAAAGCGTACTGGCAAAAAACACCGGGACTGCCGAAAGCACCCCACCTGGGGTCACCAGCTTCGCCAAGGCGTATCGCGTCGGGGTCATCACCAACATCAGCAACATGAAGACCATCGCCTTCATGATCAGCATCTACGCCGGCTTTCTTTCTTCGCCCCGTACCGACCTCGAAAAGGTCGTGGTGGTGATGCTGTGTTCCACCCTTGAAGTCATCTGGTACTCCCTGGTCTCGCTGCTGTTCGGACAAGGCCCGATCAAGGCGCTGTTTCTCAAATACACCCGCCAGATCGATGTGGGATTGGCTGTGTTTCTGGTGGCGTTTTCCCTCAACAACGCGATTCCCGTATTGGTTGCCAGTCGATGAGGCCGTGTCATGGAATGGAACGATCTTCTCAAGGACGTGAGCATGCGCTTCAAGTACCGCAGTTGGCTGCTGATCGACCTACCCCGCGATGGCTTACCCCAGAACTGTCCAATACCGGACCTGGCGAGCAATTACGACGCCACCTTGATCCTCGACTGCGGCCTTGAAGATATCTTCCCCATCGTCGATGCCTTGGGCCCCGGGGTAAGCTACGCAGCCTCGCTGCACACGAGCCGGCGCAAGGTTGAAGCTGCAGTGGCTTTTCACGCGTTCAAATGGGCCTGCTGAGGCCCACGCACGAGCGCTTCCCACATCCGTTCACGAAATATTAAGAATCGCCTACCTATACTCGCCAATCGTCCGAGTCGTTCTTCAGAACGGCCTCCTGCCTTGGTAGCAAGAACTCATGACACGTCCCGCTCCTCTGCTACTCCTGCTTGCTGGTCTGCTGTTCTTCTTCGCCCTGGGTAACCATGAACTGCAAGGCTCCACCGAAGCCCGCGTCGCCGGGATCGCCATGGCCATGCACCTGGACAATAACTGGGTGGTGCCGCAGTTGTTTCGCGAGCCCTTCCTGGAAAAACCGCCCTTGAGCCTGTGGCTGGATGCCGGGGCCATTCGTTTGTTTGGCGCTACGACCTGGGCCGTGCGCCTGGCCTCGGCGTTTGCCGGGCTATTGAGCGTAATGCTGTTCTACGGGATGTTGCGCACGTTCGGACGTCCGAAAACACTGGCGTTCTGCGCGGCGCTGATCCTGGCGACCATGGCCAGTTACTGGGGCAATGTGCGCGGCGTGGGTGAGGATTCACTGCTCAGCCTCGGCGTGACCACTGCACTGCTGGCGTTCTACCAGGCGGTTCGCCCCGAGCGTGAAGGCTCCAGCGCGGGGGCATGGGCTTTGTTCACCGCCGGGATGGTGATCGCCACCCTGAGCAAAGGCGTGTTGGGGCTGGCGTTGCCGGGCATCGTGATCTTCGTGTACCTGGCTAGCACCAGCCTGATGGACAAGCGCCTGCGGATCGGCGACTGGCTCAAACCGGCGGTGTTTACCTTGTTGGCCTTGGTGCCGCTGATGGTCTGGCTGGGTTTCCTGTTCCAGCGCGGCGGGATGCAGGCGGTGGGCGAAGTGTTGTGGACCAACAGCGTCGGGCGGTTCAGCGGTTCGTTCGTCGAGGCCGGGCATTACGAGCCGTTCTACTACTACATCGCGAAGCTGCCGGAAGCGTTCCTGCCCTGGAATATCCTTGTGTACCTGGGCCTGTGGCACTTTCGAAAAAGCCTGGTGCGCAACCGCTACCGCCTGTTCTTCAGTGTCTGGCTGGTGGCGCAGTTCACCCTGCTGACTCTGGCTTCCAGCAAGCGCACCGTTTACCTGATGGCACTCACTCCAGCCGCCGCGGTGCTCGCCGCAGAATATGCAGGGGTGCTGTTGGAGTGGCTCAAGGCACACAAGCCAGCGCTGTACCGTTACCACCGGGGCGTGATCGTCAGCGCATTCAGCCTGGCAATTGCCAGCTATCTGACAGCTGCGTTCTGGTTCGCCCCCAAAGCAGACAAGCGCGAGTCTTTCGTGCCGGTGATCAGTCAGGCCAGGGCGTTTCAAGCCGACGGTCGGGATGTGGTGATGTTCCAGCCCAATGAGCGCATTGCCGGGGCGAGCGTGTTCTATCTGCAGGCCTACTTGCCGATCCTGCAAACCGAAGCGCAGTTACGCAGCTTTCTCACGGCCAAGCCCGGCAACATTGCATTGCTGGACAACACCCGCCAACTGAGCGGGACGGTCACGGTGATCAAGGAGATGAAGATCGGTCGCCAGCCTTACTACTTCATCGAGCAGTAAGGCCAGCGCATAGAGGGATCAGTGCTTGGTGAGCTTGTCCAGGTAACCCATGGCAAAGGCCGAGACCACGAAGGTCATGTGGATGATCACGTACCACATCAGGTGCTGGGGATCGACGTTCTTGGCGTCCATGAAGATGCGCAGCAGGTGGATCGAGGAAATCGCCACGATGGACGCCGCCACTTTCATCTTCAGCGAGGAAGAGTCCATGGTGCCCAGCCAGTTGAGCTTTTCCTTGTTTTCATCGATATCCAGCTGCGACACGAAGTTCTCGTAGCCGGAAATCATCACCATCACCAGCAAGCCACCCACCAGCGCCATGTCGATCAACGACAGCAGCAGCAGGATCACTTCCGCTTCCAGCATGGAGAAAATGTTGGGAATCACGTGAATGATTTCCTGGAAGAATTTCAGCGCCAGGATCAATAAACCCAGGGACAGCCCCAGGTAGATCGGCGCCAGCAGCCAGCGTGAAGCGTACATAGTGTTTTCGATAAAGCGTTCCATGGGATCTCACACAGCTAGGCTAAAAATGGCGGCGAGTATACCAGCCGCTACAAGACACCTGTAAGCACGAGAAAACTGACCCAGGCGGCATCTGTAAGAGAATTTTTCTGCTAGTGTCGAGCCCATCAACTCGGCTCGATGACGTCGGACAGGAAAAAACTCAGATGATGGATGTGCGATCCCCTTTGGCCAGCATCGGCCTGTGCGCGGCATTGCTGCTGGCCAGCGGCTGCTCTCCCAGCGACGAGCAGAAACAGACGACCCTCGAAGAGAAAACCGCCACGTTCGAACAGTCCCTCGACAGCATCCAAGACCCCAAACTGCGCGACGCCATCGCTGACCTTGGCGGTTCGCTGTTATTGCTGGAACGGGCGCGAGTCAAGCTGGCCACCAAGCCCATCGAAGCCGAGTACGGCGAAGACAACCTCGCCTTGCTCAAGCACTACCCAACGCCCCAGGCGCTGGTGGACACCTACATCAATGGCCTGTTCGTGCTGCGCAAGACCTCCCATTCCGATTACCTGACGGATCTGCAACCGGTCTTCCCGTTCAGCTTCAACATGCCCGACCAATTCCCCTTTCCCCATGGCCTGGAATGGCAGTCGGTCACCTTGAGCAACAACAAAGTCGTCCCCTTCCAGCCGGAATGGTCAGAAACCGACCCCGGCATTCAGTTAAGCCCCAGCAGCTCCAACCTGACCAACCCCGATGACCTGACGGTGACCTACCCCTTCATCGACGGCATCGAGACGGAAAACAAGAGCCAACCGCAGCCCGTCACGCTCAAAGGCGCCGTCGAAGTCATCGCGCCGGGCAAGGTGCTGACGTTCGACCTGTCGAAAAAGGACGTGGGCCACAAGCGCACCGAGGGCACTATCACGCTCAACTTGCTGCTGCTGGAGAAGAACTACGCGGAGATCGAGCTGACCAACAGCGCGCCGCTGGCACCGCAAGTCGGCGACGAATCGCCGAACCCTCTGCTGGTGCAAGCGCGGGACAGTACCGGCCAATTCCTCACGCGCGCAGGCTCGATCAACGAAAGCGCTGCGCAGGTGGCGTTCTACGAGAAACAACTGGCTGAGATGCAAAAGCAGAAGGCCTGGTCTGAAGGGTTCGAAAAACAGCTCACGGATGAACAGAAAGCCTTCGAACACAAACAGGGCAGTCATTACGCCAAGGTGTACTTCAACGGCCTGATCGATAACCTGCAGGTCAACGTGATGGACTTCTCGACGGCGTCCGTCACCCGCAAGGACCTTGAACTGCCGGTGCTGCGCTTCGACAAGAACAGCCTGGAAAAGACCGTACAAGCCTTGCCGATGCCGGTCACCGTGTACGACGACAGCGCTGCCAGCTGGCTCAAAGACGCAACCATGACCGAAGAGCAGCTGAAAAACAGCGTCAGCATCAGCCAGTCCGTTGAAGACGCCAGTGCCGCGCATGTGGTGTTCGACCACCCATTCACCTTCAACGACGACCTGGTGGGCGCCGAGCGCAATAGCAGCGAATCGCCAATTACCTTTTTTACGGCGGACGAAAAAGGCGAGCGCGGCGATCCCATCGAGCTGCCGGCCGAAGCGTTCGAACTGAACCCGGCCCGTGGCACCCTCACCTACGACCTCAACCTGTTCCCGGAAAACCCGGCGTTCGTGGTGGGCTCGATCCCGCTGTTTTTGGCGACTATCGAGAAAGGCGAGCTGGACGTGACCAAGCTGCCCAAGGGCTTGTCGCTCAAGGACAACGCGCTGGTCGTCGATCAGAAAGACTTCCCCGCCGACAGCTGGCGCTTCTACGCCAAGGACGCCAGTGGCCAGTACCTCAAGGAAATCCTGGGGGTCAGCCACCGCGCCGAGGAATACGGCACGGCGATGTTTGACGTGCATTATTTCTACGGCCGACCGACCGCACTGGAAAGCTACCAGCGTACCGACCTGAGCACGGTGCAATACGGCTTCGAGGTCAAGCTGGACAAACCCGACAGCAAATGACCGCCGCTACAGCGCAAGCGGTTCACGGTTGCCATTGAGTTGTCGCAGGTGGGCCTGCATGTGCAGGCACCAGATCTGCGGGTCGCCCGCCACCTCATAGCCGTGCAGGGTGAGGCTGTCCACGATCGATTCAAGGATGGTTTGCGCCGCAAAGGGCCCTGGAAACGGGCCTTGGGACTTGATGGTGGACGGCTGTTCACCGGACATTCCGGCGGCAAACAACAAGGTCCACATCCCGTTATCCCCCGCGAGAGGGCGAATGGAGCATTCGATACGGGTGACCAGGCCAAAGCACTGGCGGGTAAGGCAAAGGTTGCGCGGCATGGCGGCGACCCTCGGTAGATCGGTGTTCAGCCCGGCCTGGGGCGAGGCTGTTTCTATCCAGCGACTCCTGTGGATATCCCTAAAGCAGAGAATAGAAGAAAACCGCTACAAACCAAGGTTGTAGAGACCAACGGTGGTGGGTGCCTAGGGTGAAGTCAGTTTATTGGCAACTTCACCCAATCTGTGGCGAGCAATCTCTGGGGTAGGCGATCCCCTGTGATGAGCAGTCCCTGTGGTGAGTGGGCTTGCCCGCTCACCACAAGAGCCCGTCCATCACAGAGCCCCGTCAGCTCACAGGTTTGGCTTCAGCCAACGCCTGCTGTGCCAATTCCTTTTCCGCCTCCTTCAAGTCTTCCTCGCTGATCATCTCGGCAATCGCCCGCAAACGCTCAACCACCCGCGCATTCACCGTGCCTTCCGGGAATTGCCCCTCGGCGTCCGGCTCACCCGCGTCCTCGCCCACCAACAGGCTCAACGCCTCATCCGCCTGGCGCACCGCGTAGATATGGAACTGCCCGGCACGCACGGCCTGCAGCACCTTCTCATCAAGCATCAACGTGGCGACGTTGGCCTGGGGAATGATCGCCCCTTGCTCACCGGTCAAACCGCGCGCTTCGCAGAGGCGGAAGAAGCCTTCGATCTTCTCGTTGACCCCGCCCACCGCCTGCACTTCACCAAACTGGTTGATCGAACCGGTGATGGCAAAGCATTGCTTGAGCGGGGTTTTCGACAGCGCCGAGATCAAGGTGCACGCCTCGCCCAGGGATGCACTGTCGCCGTCCACATAACCGTAGGATTGCTCCAGCGCGATGCTCGCCGAAATCGCCAGCGGGAATTCCTGGGCATAACGGCTGCCCAGGTACCCGGTCAGGATCATCACGCCTTTGGAGTGAATCGGCTGGCCAAGGTTGACCTCACGTTCAATGTCGACAATGCCGCTGCCGCCCGGGTACACCGTGGCGGAAATCCGCGCTGGCACACCGAAGGCCGAGTCACCGACTTCCAGCACCGTCAGCCCGTTGCACTTGCCCACGGCCGCACCGGCGGTGTCGATCAGGATCACCCCGGCGAGCATGTCGTCGAGAATCCGCGCCGACACACGCCCGGTGCGGGTGGCCTTGGCCTTGAGGGCGCGCTCGATATGCCCGGCGTCGGTCATCTCATCGCCCGCCAGATGACGGATAAAGTCCGCCTCGCTGACCAGTTGGAACAAGTCACCAATACGCGCCGACAAACGGCCCTGATGCTCCGCCAGCCGTGCGCTGTACGTCGCCAATCGCGCCACCGCGTCCGAGGTCAGCGGCGCCATGCCTTCTTCCGATGTACGGGTTTTGAGCAACTGGGCGAACTGCTCCAGGCTCTCGTCCACCATCGGGATGTCTTCGTCGAAATCCACCAGCACCCGGAACATCTCCTGGAAGTCCGGATCGGCGTCCTGCAACGCGTAGTACAGCTGGCGCGAACCGATGATGATCACCTTGACCTGCAACGGGATCATCTGCGGGTTGAGGGTCACGGTGGCCAGGCGGCCCAACTCGCCCAGGGGCGATTCCATCTTCAGCTTGCGCGATTGCAGGGAGCGCTTGAGGGCGTCCCACACGAACGGCTCGCTGAGCATTTTTTCGGCTTCAAGAATCAGGAACCCGCCATTGGCACGGTGCAAGGCGCCTGGGCGCAGTTGGCGATACGTGGTGTAGAGCGCGCCCTGGTCGGTGCTGTACTCGATACGGCCGAACAGGTTGTCGTAAGTCGGGTGCGGCTCAAACACCACCGGTGCGCCACCGTTGACCGGGTGCCCCACCACCAGGCTCGGGCAGTATTGCTCTTCGAGCAGCTTGCGGGCCTGGGCGTCGGTCTTGGCGTCGTCGACCAATTGCTCGACCACGGTTTTGAGCAGGTACACCTGCATGGCCTGCAGGTAACCGCAGACCGCTGCGTTCTCGGCGTATTTTTCCGACAGTGGCGCCAGCAAAGGTTGCAGGGCCAGGGTGATGGTTTCTTCGTTGAACTGACGCAGTTGGTTGTTGGACTCGCGCTTCCACTGCGGCAGGCTGGCCAACTCTTCGTTAAGGCGCTCTTCCAGCTCGGAAATATCCGTGTGGAAACGCTCGCGATCCACTTCCGGCAGCTGCGAAAACTCGGCTTCGTCCAGCGCCTTGCCGTCGAGCATCGGCGTGAACGCGATGTTGGTACTGTCGCGGTACAGTGCCACATCCTTTTCCAGGGCCAGACGCTCGATCACGTCCAGCGCCTTGTCGTAACGCTGGTTGAAGGCGCGGTCGATGGCGCTTTTGCGCTGTTGATAAGTCGGGTGTTCGAAGACCGCCGGGAAGGTGGCCACCAAGTTGTCGACCAAGCCATTGATATCGGCAATGAATGCCGCCGCCGCACCGCCTGGCAATTCCAGGGCACGGGGCTCGCGAGGCTCATCGAAATTATTCACATAGACCCAGTCCGCCGGGGTCTGCAGGCGTTTGCCTTCAGCTTTCAGGTAGCGTTTGACGAACGAAAAACGGCCGGTACCCGGCTCGCCCATGACAAATACGTTGTAACCGGGGCGTGGCATGGCCACACCGAACTGCAACGCTTCAACCGCGCGTTCCTGGCCAAGCACACCGCGAAAGGGCTCCAAATCATTGGTG